>BNJS01000377.1_pt1 | contig 181025 bp, 235 predicted proteins | sample 8540461 | NCBI WGS metagenome assembly BNJS01 (sample SAMD00202454, study PRJDB9452) | human saliva metagenome | isolation source: human saliva | place: Japan
TTGGACTCTGGCACGACTTGTGATATAATATAGAGAGCAAAAAGGCAGACGCCTAGATACTTTATAGGAGAAGATATGTCAAAAGATATTCATGTGCGTTATGCACCAAGTCCAACAGGACTACTACACATCGGAAATGCCCGTACAGCATTGTTTAACTACTTGTATGCACGCCACCATGGAGGAACTTTATCATCCGTATCGAAGATACTGACCGCAAGCGTCACGTCGAAGACGGAGAACGTTCCCAGCTTGAAAACCTTCGTTGGTTGGGTATGGACTGGGATGAAAGTCCAGAGACTCATGAAAACTACCGCCAATCAGAGCGTTTGGAACTCTATCAAAAATACATTGACCAACTGCTAGCCGAAGGAAAAGCCTACAAATCTTACGTTACAGAAGAAGAGTTGGCAGCAGAACGTGAACGCCAAGAAGCAGCTGGCGAAACACCTCGCTACATCAACGAATACCTTGGCATGAGCGAAGAAGAAAAAGCAGCATATATCGCAGAACGTGAAGCAGCAGGTGTGATTCCAACGGTTCGTTTGGCAGTCAATGAGTCAGGGATCTACAAATGGCATGATATGGTTAAAGGCGATATCGAATTTGAAGGTGGCAATATCGGTGGGGACTGGGTCATCCAAAAGAAAGATGGTTACCCAACATACAACTTTGCCGTTGTGATCGATGACCACGATATGCAAATTTCTCACGTCATTCGTGGAGATGACCACATTGCCAATACACCAAAACAACTCATGGTTTATGAAGCGCTTGGATGGGAAGCACCTGAGTTTGGTCACATGACCTTAATCATCAACTCTGAAACTGGTAAGAAGTTATCTAAACGTGATACTAATACCCTTCAGTTTATCGAAGACTACCGCAAGAAAGGCTACCTTCCAGAAGCAGTCTTTAACTTTATCGCCCTTCTTGGATGGAATCCTGGTGGAGAAGATGAAATCTTCTCTCGTGAAGAACTCATTAAACTCTTTGATGAAAACCGCCTCAGCAAGTCTCCAGCAGCTTTCGATCAGAAGAAGCTAGACTGGATGAGCAACGATTACATTAAGAGAGCTGACTTAGCAACTATCTTTGAGATGGCTAAACCATTCTTAGAAGAAGCAGGACGTTTGACTGATAAGGCTGAGAAATTAGTGGAACTCTACAAACCACAAATGAAATCAGTGGACGAAATCGTTCCATTGACAGACCTTTTCTTCTCAGACTTCCCAGAGTTGACGGAAGCTGAACGAGAAGTCATGGCTGGTGAAACGGTTCCGACTGTACTTGAAGCCTTCAAAGCAAAACTTGAAGCTATGTCAGATGATGAATTTGTAGTAGAAAATATCTTCCCGCAAATCAAAGCAGTCCAAAAAGAAACAGGTATCAAAGGGAAAAATCTTTTCATGCCAATTCGTATCGCTGTTTCAGGGGAGATGCATGGACCTGAATTGCCAGATACCATCTACTTGCTTGGACGTGAAAAATCAATTCAACACATTGAAAAAATGTTGGCTGAAATTGCGAAATAATCTTACGAAACTAAATTTCGTTCGAGATATTTGTAGTAATAAAATTTGAGAGAATCACATGGTTCTCTCTTTTTTATTGCCAAAGCAGAATCATATTCAATTAATACTCTTCGAAAATCAAATTCAAACCACGTCAGCTTCACCTTGCCGTACTCAAGTACAGCCTGCGGCTAGCTTCCTAGTTTTCTCTTTGATTTTCATTGAGTATAAATTTTTAAGTGACGCTTTAAAAAGAGTTCTTTTTATATATACTTATTTGAAAATGCAAAAGTTTTAGTGTATAATACTAAGTGACAGGGCAGGGAAAAGAAGTCAGTGATATGGTAAAATTCTTTACAAACAGACTCGAATTAGCCCAGACATCGTCTATGTTGTTTGTTGAGTCGACTTATTTTTTCTTTGCGTTTTGCTGGACACAGGAAGAAATTCATGAGTTCATGCAACTATCATCCATAACGATGCCTTCGTTTTCGATTCGAAGTTTATATGCGAGACTTTAGATTTAGATGTATATCTTACTAGAGGTGCATATTTTTCTCTTTCTTCTCCCAAAAATAGAAAGAAATCGACCTTGCTCTGTTACCTTGCGTTAAGCAAGGTTTTTTTGTGGAATAGTAGTGGGCGATTTACGATTTTTCTATCAAGTGGTATAATATTAACTATCCTGATGAATTGAGGAAATCAAATGAAAGAATTTAATAAATCAATCAAATTAGAGCATGTGGCTTATGATATTCGTGGACCAGTTCTTGAGGAAGCCATGCGTATGCGAGCAAATGGAGAAAAAATCCTCCGTTTGAATACAGGGAACCCAGCTGAGTTTGGCTTTACAGCACCTGATGAGGTTATCCATGATTTGATTATGAATGCGCGTGATAGTGAAGGTTATTCAGATTCAAAAGGTATCTTTTCAGCTCGCAAAGCTATTATGCAGTACTGTCAGCTCAAAAAATTCCCAAATGTAGGTATTGATGATATCTATCTTGGAAATGGTGTTAGTGAGCTAATTGTTATGTCCATGCAAGGTCTCTTGGACAATGGCGATGAAGTCTTGGTTCCAATGCCTGACTACCCACTTTGGACAGCTGCAGTTAGCTTGGCTGGAGGAAATGCCGTTCACTACGTCTGTGATGAAGAAGCTGAATGGTATCCAGACCTAGATGACATTAAATCTAAGATTAGTTCAAATACTAAGGCTATCGTTTTGATCAATCCAAATAATCCAACGGGAGCCCTCTATCCCAAAGAACTCTTGTTAGATATTATTGAGATTGCTCGTCAAAATGACTTGATTATCTTTGCGGATGAAATCTACGACCGTATGGTTATGGATGGCAATGTCCACACACCAGCAGCTAGTTTGGCTCCAGACCTTTTCTGTGTCAGCATGAATGGTCTGTCTAAATCTCACCGTATCGCAGGTTTCCGTGTGGGTTGGATGGTTTTGTCTGGTCCTAAGAAGCATGTCAAAGGCTATATCGAAGGGCTTAATATGCTCTCAAATATGCGTCTCTGCTCTAACGTCCTAGCGCAACAAGTTGTTCAAACTTCACTCGGTGGTCACCAATCGGTGGACGAACTACTATTGCCAGGTGGACGGATTTACGAGCAAAGAAACTTTATCTACAATGCCATCCAAGAGATTCCAGGTTTGTCTGCTGTTAAACCTAAAGCGGGTCTTTATATCTTCCCTAAAATTGACCGCAATATGTACCGTATCGATGATGATGAGCAGTTTGTCCTTGATTTCTTGAAGCAAGAGAAGGTGCTTTGGTTCATGGACGAGGATTTAACTGGAGAGAACCAGATCACTTCCGTATCGTTTATCTACCACGTGTAGATGAGTTAGCCCAAATCCAAGAAAAGATGACTCGTTTCTTGAAACAGTATCGTAGATAAGGCTTTCATAGCAAAAAAGCTGGAAACATTTGTTTAGAGCTATTGACAAATGCAAAAGAATCAGATAGAATAGTAAAGTATGTTTAGTAACTGATCACTTTATAGCCGGCTAAACGAATACAAAATCTATGAGGAGGTATTCATCGTGAAACGTACTTATCAACCAAGTAAACTACGTCGTGCGCGTAAACACGGATTCCGTAACCGTATGTCAACTAAAAACGGTCGTCGCGTATTGGCAGCTCGTCGTCGTAAAGGACGCAAAGTTTTGGCTGCATAATCCAAACGAATTCAACAAAGAAGTCAGTAGGAACTCGAGTCTACTGGCTTTTGTTTTGCTCCAAAATAATAGTTTGTATAAGCTTTCTATTTTTTCTATAATAGTGTATAATATTTCATATACTATATAAATGGAGAATATTTATGAAAAAATCAAAAGCTCTCTTACTAGGGGCTGGGCTTTTGAGCGCTAGCTTCTTGATGGTAGCTTGTAGCTCGACACAGTCAAATGCATCTGATAAAACCTATTCTTATGTATTTGCTAGCAATCCAGATACACTAGACTACATTACTTCGACACGTGGATCGACATCCAGCATTACAACAAACATGATTGATGGACTGTTGGAAAATGATAAGTATGGTAATCTGGTTCCTTCCATGGCTGAATCATGGACAGTGTCAAAAGATGGTTTGACTTATACCTATAAAATCCGTCAAGGTGCTAAGTGGTATACATCTGAAGGGGAAGAATATGCAGAGGTAACAGCTCATGACTTTGTGACAGGTCTCAAGTATGCTGCGGATAAAAAGGCAGAAAACTTGTACTTGGTGCAAGACTCTATCAAAGGTTTGGCGGACTATGTTGAGGGGCAATCATCAGACTTTGAGGCTGTTGGTATCAAGGCGGTCGATGACTATACTCTCCAATATACCTTAAACAATCCAGAGTCCTACTGGAATTCTAAGACAACAGGTGGAATTTTGAGTCCAGTCAATGAAGCCTTTTTGAAATCTAAGGGGGATGAATTTGGAAGTGTAACTCCATCTAGTATCCTGTCAAATGGGCCTTACTTGTTCAAATCATTCACTTCAAAATCTTTAATTGAGTTTGAAAAAAATCCTAATTACTGGGACAAGGACAGTGTGAAGATTGAAAAAGTAAAACTTTCCTTCTATGACGGTTCAGACCAAGATAGTTTGGCTAGAGGATTCTTGGAAGGCAACTATACAGACGGGCGTATCTTCCCAACAAGCTCAGTCTTTGACCAGTTGAAAAAAGGGAATGAAGATAAGATTACCTATACACCACAAAATGCTATAACCTTCTACTACCTCTTCAATGTCAATCGTCAAAGCTACAAGCAAACCATGAAACAGACGGATAAAGAAAAGACGGATTCTCGTCTAGCGATGCAAAATAAAGACTTCCGTCAAGCTATTAACTTTGCCTTTGACCGTCATGCCTATGCTGCCCAGACAAATGGAGAAGATGGGGCTGATCGAATTCTTCGAAACACAGTCACACCAAGTAACTTTTGTTCAAATCGGCGGCAAAAACTTTGGAGATGCTGTCAATGAAAAGATGGTCAACTATGGTACAGAGTGGTCTAATATCAATCTGAACGATGCTCAAGCTGCTTTCTTGGATCTTGAAAAAGCCAAGGCTGAATTTGCCAAGGCTAAAGATAGTTTGCAAGCAGAAGGCGTGACCTTCCCTATCCACTTGGATATGTTGGTAGATCAAACTGCTAAGTTGGACGTTCAGCAGGCAAGCTCCTTCAAACAGACCGTTGAAGCGACGCTTGGATCAGATAATGTTGTGATTGATATCATTCAATTGTCTCCAGATGAGAAAGACAATGCTACCTTCTTTGCAGATACCGCCGATCAAAAGGATTACGACATCGATATCTCGGGTTGGAGTGGGGATTTCTCAGATCCGAAAACCTATCTTGATCTCTTGGATCCAGACTCTGGTTCTCAGTTGAAATCTTGGCTTGACTCCAGGAAAAGACAATGAAGTCAAGGAAAAACTCGGTTTAGCTACCTACAAGGAGTTGTTGGATGCGGCAGATAATGAGAATGAAAATACGCAAACACGTTATGAAAAATTTGCCGAAGTTCAAGCTTGGTTGACAGATAGTGCTCTCTTCCTACCAGTTCAAAGTGGAGGAGCTAATCCTATCTTCCGTAAGACTGTTCCGTTTACAGCGGCCTTCTCATTTGTTGGACACAAAGGAGATGCGGACAACTACAAATATGTTGAATTGCAAAAGGAACCTGTGACGGCTAAACAGTACCAAGAACTTTATGAAAAATGGCAAAAAGAAAAAGCTGAGTCTAATAAAAAAGCCCAAGAAGATTTGGCTAACCACGTTCGATAGAAGAAGGTTATCAATAAAATTTTAATACTCTTCGAAAATCTCTTCAAACTGCGTCAACGTCGCCTTGCCGTAGGTATGGTTACTGACTTCGTCAGTTCTATCCACAACCTCAAAACAGTGTTTTGAGCTGACTTCGTCAGTTTCATCTACAACCTCAAAGCAGTGCTTTGAGCAGCCTGCGGCTAGTTTCCTAGTTTGCTCTTTGATTTTCATTGAGTATAAGTCTAATTTTAGGGACTAGATTCAGAAAAAAGGCATTACCAGGAGCTTATTGGTTCTGGTAATGCCTTTTCTTTATTCTTTCAAATGATATGAATAGCTAGCAATAACGACATCTTCGTGCCATCTGAGAGCATATTTTAATTTGAGGCTCATTTGATTGTGGAGGATATTTTGCCAAGGTTTGTTAGGGATAAATTGGGGTACAAGAACTGTAACCGTATAGTTCTTTTTCTTGGCTTCTTGAGAGATTTTTCGAACATAGCGGACTGTAGGATTAATGATATCGCGATAGCTAGTATTAATGTTTTTAGAGTAATATTTGGGAAGTAGTCGGCAAATTCTTGGAGGATTTCTTGGTCTTTTTCCTCAGTTTCCTTGGTGGAAATGTGCATGGCCAAAACTTCATCTCCAATGCTTTGAGCGTAGTTAATAGCACCAACGCTGACTCGGGTAACATTTCCTACTAAGACAAGGACGACATTGCCATCGTAGCTTTGCTTTTGAATCCCTTCATAAAGTCGAAGTTGTTTGGCCACTTTTTGGTAATGACTGTGGATGGACAAAAATAGGAAGGTTAGGACCAGGATAATTGGGAAGAAGGGCCAGATATCCCCAAGTCTGAAGAGGAGTAGAATAAGGACGATAGCGTAACAAATGATAGCGCCGAGGATGTTAGCAAAGGCAGATTTTAAGAAATGAGAGCCTTTTTCTTTTTTCCAGTGGCGAATCATCCCTGTTTGAGAAAGTGCAAAGGGGACGAAAACTCCGATAGTATAGAGAGGAATCAAGCGTTCTGTATTTCCGTTAAAAATGAGCAGAAGAATCATAGCGCCAAAGGCTAGTGTTAAGATACCGTTTGAGTAACCTAGGCGGTCTCCCTTCTCCATAAAGAGATGGGGCATGTACTTGTTCTTGGCCATATTGTAAGCCAACATTGGAAAGGCAGAAAAACCAGTATTTGCAGCAACAGCTAGAATTAGGGCAGTTGAGAATTGGAAGAGATAATAAACAATCTGACCGAGAGTAGAATCCCCTAAAATCCCTTTCGCCATTTGTGAAAGGATTGTTTCTCCATGTTGAGGAGTAATTCCCATCCAGTAGTTTAAGAAGGTAATCCCTGCAAATAGAAATCCAAGAATTAGAGACATGATAGTAAGCGTCTGGGCTGCGTTTTTCTCTTTAGGAGTCTTGAAAAAAATGGAACGGCATTTGAGATGGCTTCAACCCCTGTTAGTGAAGCTGAACCGCTGGTGAAGGCTCTTAAAATTAAAATGATTGAGAGACTTGGGACGGTTTGACCAATTGCAGAAGTTGCATGATAGCTGAGAGAACCAGTCAATAGTTGGAAGATACCAAACAATAAGAGGAAGACCGTGCTAAAGATAAAGAGATAGACAGGGATCATCAGAGAACTGGCAGATTCCTTCAAGCCTCTTAGATTCAAAAGCATGAGCAAACAGACCAGAAAAATGGAGATGTGGAGGTTGTAAGGATGGAGGGCAGGAAGTGCTGCTGTGATCGCATCAGCTCCTGCAGCTACGGATACGGCTACTGTTAGCATGTAGTCAACAAGCAAGCTTCCACCGGCAATCAAACCGAGCTCAGGAGAAAGATTTTTCTCGTGTTACCATATAGGCACCCCCACCTTGAGGGTAGGCGTGAATGATTTGTCGGTAAGAAATGGTTAGACTAGCAAGTAGCAAGAGAACAAAAATGCCGATAGGGAGACTCCACCAAATAGCGAGGGGAGAAAGACTAGCCAAGACAAGAACGACCTGCTCAGGTCCATAAGCGATAGAAGATAGGGCATCACTTGAAAGCATTGCAAGTGCCTGTGTTTTTCCAAGTAGTCCTCCCTCGCCTTCAGTTAAGGACTTAAGGGGACGACCAATAAAAGGTATATTTTAATTTTGTAAACATTTTCTTTCCTTTTCTGAAAATTTCAACAAGAGTTATTATACTGCTATGAAAATAAGTCGTCAAGAAAAAGTGAGTGATTTTAAAATATTTTTTCCTATAAGGATGAGAGCAGTTTTTTGGTATAATAGAAGGTAGAAAAAACGAGGGAATATACATGATTTTTGATACGCATATTTAGAGTGTTTGGAGTACAGTTTAAGAACTATTGACATTATTAGGACATAAATTAACCATAAAACTAACCAAAGGAAAGTTAAAGTAGCATACAAAAAGAGGAATTCATTGAGAGTTCCTCTTTTAATCTATGTTTTTGACAATTTCATTGAACAAAGAAATGATTTTTGATTTTTTTGTGTGTGATAAATCTGAGATGTTATCAATCAACGTAGTCATAGGGACGGAATTATTTGAAAGCGGGAAATTAAAGAAGTCTTCTACGGTCATACCTAAAGCAGTAAGCACTTTTTCAAGTGTGTGTATTTTAAAATCGTATTTCATATTCTCGATGTTTTGTATTGCTTTAATACCTAGTCCAGCTTGATTGGATAATTGTTCTTGGCTGAGATTCTGTTCTTTTCTACATTCTCTTATACGCTCTGCTATGTATTTTTGTAATTGATTAGCTTCCATCTGTAATTTCCTCTTTTGTACTATTCTACTATCCTTTATATGATTTTTTAAGTACAGTTAGCTGTCCAAAATATCAATATAGTATAGCGCATCGTACTATTTTGTGTTAAAATAGATAAAAAACAATACAAAAGGAGCAATAACATGGCAGAAGAAATAGCTGTGTATAAATTACAAGAATGGGACATGGGAAATGGTGAGAAGAAATATTCTCAGTTAGGTAGCTTAGAAGCTCATTATTATTTTGCAAAAAATAATGGTGGAAAAGTTTTATTTACGACAGAATCGGACTTGTACCAGAGAAATGTTGGTTATGTGTTACTAACATTGCCGAATGGAGAATACGGCTTTCTTTCTAAAATTATTGAAAAAGGAACCTATCCTAAACTCCCCGAAGATCTCTCGTATATGGTTCCCACAGAGTGGAAAAATATAAATGAAACAATAGAAAAACAGACCAATTTTAATTGGATTGCCTTAGAAGTTGTTTCAAAGATTTTTGAAGGTATTGAAGGAATACCTAAAATGCCTAGTCCACAGTACATGAAAAAAGAGGAATTTCAAAAATATCTAAATAACATAGATTATTAAGAAATAAACTCAGGTTTTGCTAATAGAATAGATACAAAAATCAAGGAGAATAAGATATATGAGAAAGCAGAAAAACGAAGAAGGTAAAAAGGATAGTAAGAATGGCAAAAAAACTAAAAAATTTAGTTTAGTGAGGGTCATATTACTTACGATTGTTATATTGGGTATCTTTGCCGCTGCAGGTATAAGCATATCTAATTATTTTTCCGAAAATTCATCAAGTGATAATTTGTTTGATAAGAAGTGGGGTTCAGTAGGACTTAAAACTAGTGTTTGGGAATTTTCAGGTTCAGATAAATTAAAAATTGACTATATGCTAAAAAATAATGAAGTATTTAATTATGATGTAACTATTCATGATTCATATTCTGATTTTAAAAATATCACAAAAACTAAACTTTCGGAAGAAGATATCGTCAAATCATTTAAGGAAAATTTCGAGATATTAAAAAATAGTGATATCAAAAAAGAAGATTTGAAGTTTATTTCATTACTTGATAATAAAGACCAAGAACGTTACGGAAGAATCCTGTATAAGATAGATCAACATAAGATGGTATATCTTGATATAATTGGTGAGAATACATCTGTACCATATGAGTTAGTACCATTAGTAAACACAAAAAAATTAGCGGAACTTATCGTGTTACGAAGGTTTATGGAACTAAAAGGCTCTGTGGAAGAAGATCAAAAAAATATAGATAGATTACCTAATATCAAATTTTTCAAGTGATAGAATTATTGTAGGAGATAGGGTGATTTATTTAACTTCATATGAGTCATTTACTAATACTGTCAAGGATTTGAAAACAAAAGAACAAATTATCGCAATCATGGAAAGTAGAGGATATAAGATAAAGGATACAGAAAAAATATATGTTGATTTAGATAGAGTGCAATTCTATATCCCGGTTGAAAATGGTAAGAAAGTATTCATAGGATTTTTGAAGAATGATACCTCAAATGAAGAAAATAACGCAGTAATGGAACTAGAAAAAGTAGAACTTAAAGAATAATTGAATAAAAAAACAAATAGCATATAGATTTGGCTCTGAAAAATGCATAGCAGTTATACAAAATCGTATAACTGCTATTTTTTTATGCATCTTACTATGTTCTTTTTGAAATCACATAAAGTAAGTTTCCACTGACGAGAGTCTATGGAGCCCCTTTTGGTAGTGTTGGTAAACCCTGTAGGAGGTACCAACACTATGGTAGATTTAACAAAAGTAGAACAACGTAGAGAAGAAGCGATTCAAAGAGCTGTAAATACTGACGATTGGGCTAAGGTAGATAACTTATTAAACCAGTCTTATGAGAATTTATGTAGAAAAGATAGATCGTACGGTCTGTGTAGTTTATACAGTAGTTCTATTGATAAAGGTTCTTTATTAGATAAGATAGCAGATGATAATGATGCATTATCTCTCTTAATTAAAAAAGAAGAAATTGCTATTATAAACGATGCTATTGAGAGTTTGTTAAGCGACAGAGACAGAGAAATTCTGTTTGGAGTTGTTTTTGAGAATAAATCATTCTCGCATCTTGCAAAGGAAGTTAGACTTAGTGACAAAACTGTCAAAAGACACTATGAGCGTATTCTAGAGATTCTACGAAAAGAATTAAAAAATTAAGAATCTCCTCCGAATTCTTTTAAAATTTCTCCTTATAAGCAAGGAGGTGATTTTAAAATGTTGCTATCTGTAATCGTCACAGTATTTATTTCGTTAAAAGTAGACGATTTACTTTTAAGTTTAGAAAGAAGGTATTGAATTATGGCACTTAAGAACTTAACTCATTTTACAGAGTTTGATGCGTCACGGTTCCTTTCTCGCAAAGAACTACGTTTTGTGTCCGCCAAAAGGTGGATAGAAAAAGTGAAACTGGGTTAGAAACGGAGAAAGGAATAAAAGTAGTCGTGCTTATTTTTTCAGATGACAGTGACTATCCCAACGAAAAAAAAAATATTGGGGAGCAGCTCACTGTAAAAGTCCCATTTGCATCTATGAAGGATTATGATACGTTTCAACCAATGATCACAACTGTAGAAATTGTAGATATTGAGAAGGCAGTTGTATACGGAGAATACCGTAACCAGCTTAGTTTGACTGCAAGAGTCATTGATGGTGTCGAATTGTAAAGGAGGTCAACATGCCGTCGATTATTGAAGAAATACCTATGAAGGTTTTTGAAGGTATTAAGAAAGTTTATCACCTTTGTAGCAGAAAAATCCAAGAGTACCAGAGGAAAGTTCAGATAGAAGAAAAGCAAAAAAACTGGAATAGATTTCTAGCTTCTACGCAAAATGTATTGGTAGAATTAGTGAAAGAAAATATTCAGGAAAATCAGTTTGTGTATAAACTAGTTCCAATTTACGAAGCTCAGGAAGTTGTTCAAGCTGATGGAAGCAAGTCAGTCCAGAGAGTGCACGTAGCAGATGAAAGGGTTCCTATATGTACAATGGATAACCATGGGATTCGAGAATTTGGAGCTAGGTGTGTGGTTTTTCGGTTTCAAATTTTTGGAGAGATAGATTTAGACGTTTTATTAAGAATAAAAGATACTTGGATCTTTTATTTACACAAATATGCTCTTCATGGTCTCGCTGATCTATATGTAAAGGATGGGTTGCGCTATCTAGTATTCATCATATGTAATGAATCAGATAGACGAACGATTAAAGGGGTTTTGTTCAAATTGAAACATCCGTGGTCTTAGATGGTTAAATTCTTTATGCCGTGAAAGTTGTTGATACTAGGCTAAGATAGATTAGACTGGTTGGGGCGGTGCGGTCGAACTTTGTTCGCCGTGCCGACACAATCAGTTTTATAATCTTAGGGTCCCTATTGTCAATAAATCATGGAATAAATCTGAATTTAATCATCGATAGTGCGACGCCTTAACTTGATAAGCGTCATACAAAAGCACAAAACATATTTTTATAGGTATAAAATATGGAACGAATAGAACTTGGTAAAATTGTAAAAAGTTACGTGTATGGTAATACGCTTGAAATGACAACCGCTAACGGTCAACAAGAACAAACTATCAAAGTGATAGAAGGCAAGCGTTACGTAAATCTTGAGACTGGAGAAATTCACGCTATGGATACTTCCAGTAGTACACGACTCGATAATTTGAAGTCTACTAAACAGACTATGAAAAAACTACGCCGTCTAGTATCTCATAATTTTACGGGAGGTATCAACCAGTTATGGATAACGTTGACTTATCGAGACCATGTTACCGATCCGGCTATAGTTTACATGGATTTCAAAGCGTTCATTCGACGCATTCGTAATCAGTTTGGAAATGTTGATTATATTACGGTCATTGAGCCACAAGCTAGTGGAAGGTGGCATTTGCATGTGTTATTAAAGAACGATTCCGAACTAACAATTCCTAACAATGACCTTGCTAAGATGTGGGTGAAAGGTTTCACAAAGACTAAAAGGTTACGGAGAGCTGATAAGGTTGGAAATTATTTGATTGCTTATTTATCTAATTTGCAGATAGGTGATGAGGGTTCAGAAAATAAATCTATTGTAAAAGGAGCTCGTTTATACATGTATCCAAAAGGAATTCGTATTTATCGTACAAGCAGAGGAATTGAAAAGCCTTTGGAAATTACAACAACAAAGGCTGAACTTATGAAGACTTATAAAATTAACAGTCCTCCGACTTTTTCACGTACCACAAAACATGAAACTCATTATGGTGTGAAAGAATATACTACCGAGTTTTACGATAACATAAAAAGCTTGTCAGACACTTTTGGCGGAGCAACTGACAAGCTAAGTAGGTAATAAAAGAGAATGTCTTTTACCATCCCTATTATATCAAAAATAGGAGAAATTTATGGAAAATATATATAAAAGCAAGAAAGGGATTACGGAATTATTTGATGTTCCGTTAAAAACCTTAAACAATGATCTAACAGAAATGCGAAGAAATGAAAAATTCCAAGGATACATTTTGAAGCCTTCTCATAAGAGAGTATATATAAATGTTGAAGGTTATAAGGAATTTCTGCTTTATAAACAAAAGAAATATGAGGAAGCTATGTAGTTATGTTATAATTAAGCTATGCTACATAGCTTTCCTTTGCTTTAAAAGTACAAGGAGAAGAAATGTTTTTTAAAAAATTGGATAATGGTAAATACCGTTATTATGAGAAATTCTATCATGAACGAGAGGGAAAGTGGAAGCAAGTCTCTGTGACTCTAAATCAAAATCTAGAGTTTCTCAAGCAGAAGCAAAACGTCGTTTAGCGCTAAAAATCGAAAAACTTCTAACCGCTCCTACAAAAGAGGAAGTTGAAAAGAAACAACTAGAAGAAATGATTTTTAGTCAACTATTGGAAGAATGGAAAACGATTCGTTCCAGTGAGATAAAATCTTCTAGTTATAGAAGTGAGATGAAAAGTTTAGAGCTTTTCATGGGAGCAGTAGGAAATTTGAGAATATCAGATTACACCACTCAGCTAGTTCAAACATATCTAATGAATTTGAATGTTCAAAATTCAACAAGAAAAAATCGAAAAATATACTTGAATGGTATCTTTGATTATGCTGTAAAGGTCGGATATATTTCTGACTCACCAGTTAAAGGGGTGGTAATTCCGAAGCAGAAAGCGGACTATGAGAAGTTGCAAAAAGCAAAGGATAATTTCATTAGTAGAGAGGAACTAGGACAGGTTTTATCGTATTGTGAAAGTCACAATAAAGATAAGCGTTATGCTTTGGCAATGGAATTTATCTTTTTAACTGGTCTTCGTTTTGCAGAGTTTATAGGGGTTCGCTATCAAGATGTAAACTTCAAAGCGAATCTTTTAACAATTGATCATACAATAGATTATGTTGCTCATGGATATGATGAGAGAATCTTACAGACAACGAAAACAGTAGGTTCTGTCCGGACGATAGTACTAAGTGAACGTTGCTTGGATATTATCGAGTACTTTCGTAGGAACTGTTTTGATGAGGAGTTCATCTTTGTGACTGAGCAAGGTAACATTATGAGACAGCCTTTGTTATATAGATTTATCAAAAATATTTGTGAAGTAGTGTTGGGTGGGCACAGATCCTATAATATTCACATGCTTAGACATTCGCATATTAGTTTATTGGCTGAACTAGGGATACCCATAAAGGCTATTATGGAGCGAGTTGGACATAGAGATGAATCTATCACTTTAAGGATCTATAGTCATGTAACAAAAAATATACAAGATGAATTGAGAGAGAAACTTAATCAAATTCATCTGTAGATGCTAACCATAGAACTAACCAAGTACTAACCAAAGTGAATAGAAGCTAGGGGAAATATAGGTAAGTATAGAAGAGAGAAAGTCTTTTCTTTGGTAGTTAAGGAACATTGAGGAAAGAGAAGGAAATATAGTTTGGATATTTTTGATACTCATACACATTTAAACATAGAGGAATTTTTGGGACGTGAAGAAGAAGAGCTTGACTTAGCAGCTGAAATGGGTGTGACTCGGATGAATATTGTTGGTTTTGACAAACCGACTATTGAGCGTGCTCTAGAATTGGTGGACAAGTATGACCAACTCTATGCGACAATTGGATGGCATCCAACAGAGGCAGGGACCTATACAGAGGATATTGAGAATTACCTGTTGGAGAAACTAAAACATCCCAAAGTTGTTGCCTTGGGTGAGATTGGTTTGGACTATCACTGGATGACAGCCCCTAAAGAAGTACAGGAACAAGTTTTCCGTCGTCAGATTCAGCTATCAAAGGAATTGGACTTACCTTTTGTAGTTCACACCCGTGATGCGCTCGAAGATACCTATGAGATTATCAAAAGTGAAGGAGTCGGTCCCCGTGGTGGCATCATGCATTCCTTCTCTGGTTCTCTGGAATGGGCTGAAAAGTTTGTGGAGCTAGGTATGACCATTTCTTTTTCTGGAGTCGTGACCTTCAAGAAGGCAACAGATATTCAGGAAGCAGCCAAAGAGTTACCTTTGGATAAGATTTTGGTAGAGACAGATGCGCCTTATTTAGCCCCTGTACCCAAGCGTGGTCGCGAAAACAAGACAGCTTACACGCGCTATGTAGTGGACTTTATCGCGGAATTACGTGGCATGACAACAGAAGAATTAGCTGCTGTGACAAGTGCTAATGCAGAAGGCATCTTTGGATTGGAACATAAATCATGAAAGAGAAAATTTCCCAAGTCATCGTAGTCGAAGGGCGTGATGATACGGCAAATCTCAAACGCTATTTTGATGTGGAGACCTATGAAACACGAGGTTCCGCAATAAATGACCAGGATATAGAACGCATCCAACGTCTACACCAACGTCATGGGGTGATTGTCTTTACAGATCCTGACTTTAATGGAGAACGCATTCGTCGCATGATTATGACGGCCATCCCTACAGTTCAACACGCCTTTCTCAAACGTGACGAGGCAGTTCCTAAGTCCAAAACCAAGGGGCGTTCTCTAGGAATCGAACACGCTAGCTACGAAGACTTGAAAACAGCCTTGGCGCAAGTGACAGAGCAATTTGAAGTAGAAAGTGATTTTGATATTAGCCGTAGTGACTTGATTCGATTGGGATTTTTGGCTGGGGCAGATAGTCGAAAACGCAGAGAATATCTAGGAGAAAGTCTACGTATCGGTTATTCCAACGGCAAACAACTCCTTAAACGTTTGGAATTGTTTGGCATTAGTTTAGCAGAAGTTGAAGATGCTATGAAATCATATGAGAATTGAGAAACTCCCCCAAAATGTGGAGGGAATGTGATACAATAGAAGTAATCATATACGGTTTAATCAGGCTTGGTAGCAAGCATTAGAAAAGTGACTCCATAGGATTTGTGCTGAGTGGAGATAATGAGGAAAAGTTATGGGAATCTTTGATTTTTTAAAAAAGACAGAAGCAACAAAAACAACTGCAACAACTGAATCAAATAAGGAAGCAGAAGAGGCGGAAGGCAATGTTTGCGTGGGTGTTCTAGATTTGTTCCCAATGAAGGAAACGAATCAACTATTGATTGTTGGGAGTCTAGAAGGTAGTATCAAGGTTGGAGATCAGTTGCAATTTTGCAATCCCGACCAAGGAATGGAAAGTCTTGGTACTGTAGAGGTTAAAAAACTCAGCAGTCAAAACAAAGATGCAGATAGTCTAACTGATGAAGTTCTTGCCCATCTAGTGGTTGATAGGATTCCTTCTTTGGATAAATTGAAAAAAGGAAGTGTACTCTTTAGTTCAGGTGTTGATGAAGAGCAAAAATTATCTAACTATTCAGATGCTCTTTACCGTGCATTTGTAGCCATCCAAGAGGGCCAGTTAACCAATGAGGATTATTTGGCAGCTAGTCTTGATGATAGCGTAGAAATTTTACGTCTCTTTTTATGGAAATGCCGTCAAAATCAGGAAACTGAAAGTGAAGAAAGCTATCAAATCAACACTCGTAAGTTGGAACGTCTCGCGGAAATCGTCAAGGACAAGTTGTTAGCAGCTGATTCAGTTTATGCAGTTTATTCGGAAAAACAGGTGAACCCTATCTTTTCTCAACGACCTATGACAGGGGAGAAGAAGGGTATCTCTGTACTGATCCGATGATTATGCTCTATACGCCTCGTTGCTATCTCCAATTTAAGGAAACCATTGATAGCCGACCAAAGTCAGTGGTAAAACTAATTGAAAATACGGAAGATAAAAAAGAAATTGAGAATTTCCTTGAGACAGCCTTTTACTTAAACGGAGCTTTAGGTGCTTTCTTTAATAGTAAGGAAGTAAGTATCGCTGCATCAGCTTTAGTTTCAAAACCAGATTTTTCAGATTTACCTGAAATACAAGTTCCTGTGATGAATCCTGATGTTGTGAGATGGATGTTGTTGATGGGACAACTGGATAATCCGACGACAGAAGATGAAGAAGTAATTTATAAGCTTTATTATAAGTTCTTTTCAATGGCTGTACCCAAAGCCAAATTCTTATTGCCCTTAGAGGCAGCTTCAGGATTCCCAGAAGATGGTCAGGAAGCAAATTCCTTTGTTTTAGAAGAATCAGCGAAATTTAACATTCCAACTGGAGAAGGCAAAAATGGGCGAAACTCTGTTCCAGTCTTTACCGATTGGAAACGTCTGCGAATGGTCTTTGACGAAAAATGGAATGGGATGATTGAAAACGCTGGTGGCATGATTGAAGTATTCGACTATGCCATTAATCCAACTGAGTATTATGAAGCGGGTGCCTATGTTAGTCTAACAGCTTTTAAAGAAATGCAAAAGCTTAGTGAGGGACAAGAAGGCAGAGCTAAAGATTAGAGAGTTTCTTTACATTGGGAAACTATATAGTTTTATCTACATCCTAATTGAACCTCTACCCTTTTTCAAAGATTTTGAAAGGAAATGGAATGGCGAATAGAAGTTATATTTACTTAAAAAACGGAAATGAGGCTCGTATTCTAACAGAGGGAATTTACACGATACCCTATTTTTGGCAATTGTTTTGGGATGAAGAAGATTTAAGAGCTCCCATTTCTCTCTGGAAAACAGCAGAAAAACTCGAAGAAGATGAAGAGCAAGCAGAAAAGTTTTATCAAGAGCAGAATGTAGATATCTTGCTTCCTATTGAAAAATTCCGACAAAACGCCCTCCAAAACCGGTCTTTTTTAGAAGAGAATGCCCCGCAAACCGTGCAACTATATGATGCCTTTGTTCGTTATATTCTTGCAAATCTCAAGATGGTGATGTGCTCGGATTTGATCTTTTAGATGTTGTTTTTATGGACCAAGTGTCTGTTGTTTCTGATAAACTGTTAAAAAATATACGGGCTATTCGGGAAAACCAACCCAAAGATTTGGACTTTTCTCTAACGGATAAGAACCTAATTGGTCTTGCTATGGGCTTTCCTGATTATTATGCTTCAGAATTATTGCCAGAAGACAATATTCTAGATTCGGTTGCCTATCAGGATGAACTGAATAAAATGAACCCTCAAGAAGATAAGCAAGGGGGCGATATGACTGGAGCTGATACAAAAGCGAACAAGTGGAGGAATGGTATAGTATATTTGCTTATACTTGCACTAGTAATTAGGTTGATTTTTTATATGATGGTTAAGAGATAGAAAAGAGAATACATGAGAATTGCAGATTATAGCGTGACCAAGGCAGTGCTGGAGCGTCACGGTTTTACCTTTAAAAAATCCTTCGGGCAAAATTTCCTGACGGACACCAATATCCTTCAAAAAATCGTGGATACGGCTGAAATTGATGACCAGGTCAATGTTATTGAAATTGGGCCAGGTATTGGTGCCTTGACGGAGTTTTTGGCTGAGCGTGCGGCAGAAGTCATGGCTTTTGAGATTGACCACCGCTTGGTACCAATCCTAGCGGATACCTTACGTGATTTTGACAATGTGACCGTAGTCAACGAAGATATACTAAAAGTTGACTTGGCGCAGCACATCCAGAATTTTAAAAATCCTGACTTACCCATCAAGGTAGTAGCCAACTTGCCTTACTATATCACGACGCCTATTCTCATGCACTTGATTGAAAGTGGCATTCCTTTTAGTGAGTTTGTGGTTATGATGCAAAAAGAGGTGGCGGATCGTATCTCTGCTCAACCAAATACCAAGGCTTACGGTAGCTTGTCGATTGCCGTTCAGTATTACATGACAGCTAAGGTTGCCTTTATCGTACCTCGTACGGTCTTTGTGCCAGCACCAAATGTGGATTCAGCTATCCTGAAAATGGTACGTCGTCCAGAACCGGCTGTAGCAGTAAAAGATGAGAACTTCTTCTTTAAGGTTTCCAAGGCTAGTTTCACCCATCGTCGTAAGACCTTGTGGAACAACTTGACAGGTTACTTTGGCAAAACTGATGAAATCAAGGATAAATTGACTAAGGCTTTGGACCAGGCAGGACTATCCCCAAGTGTACGCGGTGAAGCTCTTGGCTTAGAAGAATTTGCTAATCTAGCAGATGCGCTTAAAGGACAAGGACTCTAGGATGCAGGGACAAATCATTAAAGCTTTGGCCGGATTTCTACTATGTGGAAAGTGATGGTCAGGTTTATCAAACACGCGCGCGTGGGAATTTTCGTAAAAAAGGTCATACGCCCTATGTTGGAGATTGGGTAGATTTTTCTGCGGAGGAAAATTCCGAAGGTTATATCCTCAAGATTCACGAACGAAAAAATAGTCTGGTTCGCCCACCCATCGTCAATATTGACCAAGCTGTGGTGATCATGTCGGTCAAAGAGCCTGACTTTAATAGCAACTTGCTGGATCGCTTCTTGGTTCTTTTGGAGCACAAGGGCATTCATCCTATCGTCTATATTTCCAAAATGGATTTACTAGAGGATAGCGAAGAGTTGGATTTTTACGAGAAAACCTATCGTGCTATTGGCTACGACTTTGTGACTAGTAAGGAAGAACTTTTTACCCTTGTTGACAGGCAAGATTACGGTCTTTATGGGGCAGACAGGGTGTTGGAAAGTCAACCCTTTGCTCAATAAAATCGCACCTGATCTCAATCTAGAAACGGGAGAAATCTCAGACAGTCTGGGTCGTGGTCGTCACACCACTCGAGCGGTTAGTTTTTACAATCTCAATGGTGGGAAAATCGCAGACACACCAGGTTTTTCATCGCTGGATTACGAAGTAACAACAGCAGAAGACCTGAATCAGGCCTTTCCAGAGATTGCTAGTGTCAGTCGTGACTGCAAGTTCCGTACTTGTACCCATACCCATGAACCTTCTTGCGCGGTTAAGCCTGCAGTAGAAGAGGGCATCATTGCCACCTTCCGTTTTGATAACTATCTACAATTCCTCAGTGAGATTGAAAATCGTAGAGAAACCTATAAAAAAGTCAGCAAAAAAATTCCAAAATAAGGAGAAACCTATGTCTCAATACAAGATTGCTCCGTCAATTCTGGCAGCAGATTATGCCAACTTTGAACGTGAAATTAAACGCCTAGAAGCAACTGGGGCAGAATACGCCCATATCGATATCATGGATGGTCACTTTGTACCTCAGATCAGCTTTGGTGCAGGTGTAGTCGAAAGTCTTCGTCCTCATAGCAAGATGGTCTTTGATTGCCATTTGATGGTATCAAATCCCGAACATCATTTAGAAGACTTTGCGCGTGCAGGTGCAGACATCATCAGCATCCATGCAGAAGCAACACCTCATATCCATGGGACCCTTCAAAAAGATTCGTTCTCTTGGTGTCAAACCTTCAGTCGTCATTAATCCCTGGTACACCTGTTGAGGCGATTAAAGCATGTGCTTCACTTAGTTGACCAAGTATTAGTCATGACAGTTAATCCTGGATTTGGTGGGCAAGCCTTTTCTGCCAGAAACCATGGATAAGGTACGTGAATTGGCTGCCCTTCGTGAGGAAAAAAAGGATTTGAATTTTTGAAATTGAAGTGGATGGTGGGATTGATGATCAGACCATAGCTCAAGCCAAAGAAGCTGGCGCTACAGTCTTTTGTAGCAGGGTCCTATGTCTTTAAGGGAGATGTCAATGAACGAGTGCAAGCTCTCAGAAAACAACTGGACTAAAGTTGCAGTTTTTTTGCAGGCGGAGACCGCGGTCACTATCGGACAGATTTTTGACTGCTTTTGTCGGTGTGGATCGAGGCTCACTTTGGGTACTGGAGGAAAAAAACTTCCTCTTGCTTTAGCCGTTGGGGATTTTTGATTCTGTGACTGTAGAAGAACGTCAGTTTGATTCAAAGAAACGTGCCCAGCATTTTATTCAAGCCCAACCAGAAAAAGATGATACCGATCTGGAACTAGCACTTTTAACGATTTTTTTGAAAAAGAATTCTCAAGCTCAGGGTGACTATTTTTTTGGTGCCCTAGGTGGTCGCATTGACCATATGTTAGCTAATGTCTTTTCTACCCTAGCAATCCCTAAATTGGCGCCCTATATGCGTCAAATAGAGATTGAGGATGGGCAAAATTTGATTAGCTATTGTCCAGAAGGTACCAGTCAACTTGAGACCACGTTCGGACTACGATTATCTTGCTTTTATGCCGGTTCGGGATAGTCAGTTGACTATTCTCGGTGCCAAGTATGAACTGACAGAGGAGAATTTTTTCTTTAAGAAAGTTTACGCTTCTAACGAATATATAGATAGGGAAGTTTCGGTGACTTGCCCAGATGGCTATGTGGTCGTCTTGCATAGCAAAGATAGGAGGTAGGATGGAAAGTTTACTTGTTGTTTTATTAGTTGCTAATCTAGCCGGCCTCTTTCTCATTTGGCAAAGGCAGGACAAGCAGGAAAAATATCTGACCAAGAGTTTGGAAGACCAAGCAGATAATCTATCAGACCAGCTAGATTATCGATTTGAACAAGCTCGACAAGCTAGCCAGCTAGATCAAAAAAATCTAGAAGTGGCTGTTAGTGACCGTTTGCAGGAGGTGCGGATTGAATTGCACCAGGGTCTGACCCAGGTGCGCCAAGAGATGAACGAAAACCTCCTCCAAACCAGAGATAAGACTGACCAACGACTCCAAGCCTTGCAGGAATCAAATGAGCAACGCTTAGAACAAATGCGCCAAACGGTCGAGGAAAAGTTAGAAAAGACCTTGCAGACACGCTTGCAGGCCTCTTTTGAGACAGTTTCCAAGCAACTGGAATCTGTCAATCGTGGCCTTGGAGAAATGCAGACGGTTGCGCGAGATGTCGGTGCGCTTAATAAAGGTCTTTTCTGGAACTAAAACGCGAGGAATTCTAGGTGAATTACAACTGGGGCAGATTATTGAAGACATCATGACACCTGCCCAGTATGAACGAGAATTTGCAACGGTTGAAAACTCTAGTGAACGAGTGGAATACGCCATCAAGTTGCCTGGGCAAGGTGACCAGGAATATGTTTATCTACCGATTGACTCTAAGTTTCCACTGGCGGATTATTACCGTCTGGAAGAAGCCTATGAAGCAGGTGATAAGGATGAAATCGAGCGTTGCCGTAAGTCTCTCCTAGCAAGCGTCAAGCGTTTTTGCCTAAGGATATCAAGAGCAAGTACCTTGCACCACCTCGGACAACCAATTTTGGAGTCTTGTTTGTTCCGACAGAAGGACTCTATTCAGAAATCGTTCGAAATCCGATTTTCTTTGATGATTTGAGACGGGAGGAGCAGATTATCGTTGCAGGTCCAAGTACCTTGTCAGCCCTTCTTAACTCCCTATCGGTTGGCTTCAAAGACTCTCAATATCCAAAAGAGTGCTGACCATATTAGCAAAACTCTAGCCAACGTCAAAACCGAATTTGGCAAGTTTGGTGGTATTCTGGTTAAAGCGCAAAAACACCTCCAACATGCCACTGGTAATATTGATGAATTGTTAAACCGTCGTACTACAGCTATCGAGCGAACGCTCCGTCACATTGAGTTATCAGAAGGTGAGCCTGCGCTTGATCTACTCCAGTTCCAAGAAGATGAGGAAGAATATGAAGATTAGTCACATGAAAAAAGATGAGCTTTTTGAAGGCTTTTACCTGATCAAATCAGCTGACCTGAGACAGACACGTGCTGGGAAAAACTACCTAGCCTTCACCTTCCAAGATGATAGTGGAGAAATCGAAGGGAAACTCTGGGATGCTCAACCTCACAATGTTGAAAGCCTTTACAGCAGGGAAAAGTAGTCCACATGCAGGGACGTCGTGAAGTTTACAACAACACTCCACAGGTTAAATCAAATCACCCTTCGCTTACCTCAACCTGGTGAACCAAATGACCCAGCAGATTTTAAGGTCAAATCACCAGTTGATGTTAAGGAAATCCGTGAGTATATGGCACAGATGATTTTCAAAATCGAAAATCCTATCTGGCAACGAATTGTTCGAGCTCTCTATACCAAATATGATAAAGAATTTCTATTCTTATCCAGCTGCTAAAAACCAACCACCATGCCTTTGAAACAGGGCTTGCTTATCATACAGCGACTATGGTTCGTTTAGCAGAGGCAATTGCAGATGTCTATCCACAGCTTAATAAGAGCTTGCTCTATGCTGGAATTATGTTGCATGACCTAGCCAAGGTTATTGAGTTGACAGGTCCTGACCAGACAGAGTATACAGTAAGAGGAAACCTTATCGGTCATATCGCTCTGATTGATAGCGAGATTACCAAAGCAGTAATGGAACTTGGCATTGATGATACCAGAGAAGAAGTTGTACTTCTTCGCCATGTGATTCTCAGTCACCATGGATCTCCTCGAGTATGGTAGTCCAGTTCGTCCTCGTGTGATGGAAGCTGAAATTATTCATATGATTGATAATTTGGATGCCAGCATGATGATGATGTCAACAGCTCTGGCTCTTGTTGATGAGGGAGAAATGACCAATAAAGTCTTTGCTATGGACAATCGTTCCTTCTACAAGCCAAAATTAGACTAGAAACTAAAAAAAATGAACTTTATTTAGACAATAAAGTTCGTTTTTTGCTTTAGTGTGATATAATGAGAAAAAGACTAAATAAAAAAAGAATGGTGAATAACATAATGAAATTAAGAAGAAGTGATCGGATGGTTGTTATTTCCAATTACTTTGATTAACAATCCATACAAATTAACCAGTCTCAATACCTTTGCGGAAAAGTATGAATCTGCCAAATCTTCTATTTCAGAAGATATCGTCATTATTAAGCGTGCCTTTGAAGAAATTGAAATCGGCCATATTCAAACGGTGACAGGTGCTGGTGGTGGTGTTATTTTTACACCATCGATCTCTACCCTTGAGTCTAAAACGATTATCGAAGAGCTTCGTGATAAACTTTCAGAGAGTGACCGCATTCTTCCAGGTGGCTACATTTATTTGTCTGATCTCATTGAGCACTCCAGCTATTTTGAAAAATATCGGTCGCATTATTGCTAAGAGCTTTATGGATCAAAAGATTGATGCTGTTATGACTGTTGCGACCAAAGGGGTTCCGCTTGCAAATGCAGTAGCCAATGTTCTCAACGTACCTTTTGTCATTGTCCGTCGTGACTTGAAAATCACTGAAGGTTCAACTGTTAGTGTCAACTATGTTTCAGGTTCTAGTGACCGTATCGAAAAAGATGTTCCTTTCAAAAACGTAGCCTCAAAGCAGGAAGTCGTGTCTTGATTGTCGATGACTTCTTGAAAGGGTGGAGGAACCATTAACGGGTATGATTAGCCTCTTGTCTGAGTTTGATTCAGAGTTGGCTGGTGTAGCTGTCTTTGCTGATAATGCGCAGGAAGACCGTGAACAACAGTTTGACTATAAAGTCACTCTTGAAAAGTTACCAAATATTGATGTGAAGAACCAACAAATTGAAGTTGAAGTTGGGAAATATCTTCGAAACAGAAAAAAATAAGAAATGAATTTGAAAGATACTAAAGGTTGGAACTTTCGTCCCAGCCTTTCTTTGATAATGGATATGAAAGGAGTCCCTATGAAAGACACCATTTATTAATCGTGAAGCTTTAGAAAAAATTGTTGAAGAGTTTCCAACCCCTTTCCACCTCTACGATGAAAAAGGGATTCGCGAGAAAGCACGCGCAGTTAATCAAGCTTTTTCTTGGAATAAAGGATTTAAAGAATACTTCGCAGTTAAAGCAACCCCAACCCCAGCTATCTTGAAGATTTTGCAAGAAGAAGGATGTGGAGTGGATTGTTCTAGTTATGTCGAACTCTTGATGAGTCACAAGCTTGGGTTTACAGGGGCGGATATGATGTTTTCATCTAATAACACCCCAGATAGAGAGTATGCTTATGCGCGAGAATTGGGGGCGACGATTAATTTAGATGCCTTTGAAGATATAGAGCATTTGGAACGTGCAGCAGGCATTCCTGAGATTATCTCTTGCCGTTACAATCCTGGTGGCGTATTTGAACTAGGGACGGACATTATGGATAATCCTGGTGAAGCTAAGTTCGGGATGACTAAGGAACAGCTCTTTGAAGCTTTTGCTATCTTGAAAGAAAAGGGAGCAAAAACTTTTGGGATTCATTCCTTCCTAGCTTCTAATACTGTGACTCATCTCTATTATCCAGAATTGGCACGTCAGCTTTTTGAATTAGCTGTAGAAATCAAAAGATAAAGTTAGGTATTTCGCTGGACTTTCATCAATCTTTCTGGAGGTATCGGGGTCAACTATCGCCCAGACCAGGAGCCAAATGATATTGCTTTGATTGGTGAGGGAGTTCGTCAGGTTTATGAAGAAGTTCTTACGCCAGCAGGTCTTGGTCAAGTTAAGATTTTTACAGAACTAGGACGCTTTATGTTGGCACCTCATGGTGTCTTGGTTACAAAAGTAACTCATAAAAAGAAGACTTATCGGACTTATCTCGGAGTAGATGCATCAGCTGTCAATCTAATGAGACCGGCTATGTATGGCGCTTATCACCACATCACCAATATGATGAATCCTGATGGTCAGACTGAAATAGTTGATGTTGTTGGTTCTCTCTGTGAAAATAACGATAAGTTTGCAGTTAATCGTGAACTACCTCAAACAGAAATTGGTGATCTGTTAGTGATTCATGATACAGGTGCGCATGGATTCTCTATGGGTTACCAGTACAATGCCAAACTTCGTTCAGCAGAGATTCTCTACACAGAGGATGGTGGTGCACGACTAATCCGCAGAGCAGAGCGACCTGAGGACTATTTTGCGACTCTCTATGGCTTTGACTTTTGACAAGGATTAGATAAATATTTTGAAAATCATGAAAGTTGAAAGTGAAAAACAGATTGTTTTCTAAAAAAATAGACAAAATCTGTTTTTTTTCTTTTCAGGCATGATATAATAAAATTATAAAACGGTTTCAAGGAAGGTGACGTGATGTCTGAAGAAACAATTGACTATGGACAAGTGACAGGAATGGTGCATTCGACAGAGAGTTTTGGGGCGGTAGATGGCCCTGGAATTCGTTTTATTGTCTTTTTGCAGGGCTGTCAGATGCGTTGCCAATATTGCCATAACCCTGACACATGGGCGATGGAAACCAATAAATCTCGTGTACGAACAGTAGATGATGTTCTAGAAGAAGCGCTTCGTTATCGTGGTTTCTGGGGAGACAAGGGAGGTATTACAGTCAGTGGAGGAGAAGCTCTCTTGCAGATTGATTTCTTGATTGCTCTCTTTACCAAGGCAAAAGAAAAAGGTATCCACTGTACCTTGGATACTTGTGCCCTTCCATTCCGTAATAAACCACGCTATCTAGAAAAATTCAACAAATTCATGGCTGTGACAGACTTGGTTCTCCTTGATATCAAGGAAATCAACGAAGCACAACACAAGATTGTAACCAGTCAAACCAATAAAAACATCTTGGCATGTGCTCAGTACTTGTCAGAAATCGGTAAACCTGTTTGGATTCGTCACGTTCTTGTGCCTGGATTGACAGACCGTGATGAAGATTTGATTGAACTTGGTAAGTTCGTAAAAACTCTTAAAAATGTTGATAAGTTTGAAATCTTGCCTTACCACACCATGGGAGAGTTCAAATGGCGTGAACTTGGGATTCCGTATTCACTTGAAGGAGTTAAAACCTCCAACAGCAGATCGTGTGAAGAACGCTAAGGAATTGATGGATACAGAAAGCTATCAAGATTACATGAAACGTGTACATGGATAAAAAGAAGCCTGATGGGAACATCGGGCTTTTAAGTTTACACAAACAAATACAAATAAGATTAAATTAAACAAAATTTTTATGATTTATATGACAATACAGATTTTATAAAGATTTAAAATTCTGAAAAAAATCTGGAAATTATTGGTTAATATATACTTGTTTAAAACGATAAAACAAAAAATTGAACAGGAGACATCTATGGAACAAAGTATTACCATTAAAAATCTATGTAAGTCATATGGTCAAACTCAAATTTTAAAAGATATTTCTTTTGAAGCAAAAGCAGGTAGAGTGACTGCTTTCCTTGGTCCAAATGGAGCTGGTAAAAGTTCAACCTTACGTATCTTATTAGGATTAGACAAAGCAACATCTGGTCTTACCAAAATTGGAGATCAAACTTATAAGGAATTAAAATTTCCTCTAAAGACTGTAGGAGCTTCATTTGACAGTGTCGGAGCTCCTGATGATCGGACTGTTTATCAACATTTGAAAATTGTTGCTGTTAGTAATGGGATATCCAGTCAGCGAATTGAGCAAGTCTTGGATATGGTGGATATTAGTCATAAGAAAAAATCTAAAATAGGAAAATTATCATTAGGAGAAGGACAACGCTTGGGAATTGCAACAGCTCTATTAGGGAATCCTCAGTATCTGATATTGGATGAACCGACAAATGGGTTGGATCCAAGAGGAATTCGTTGGTTTAGAGAGTTTATAAAAAAACAGGCTCAAGAAGGGAAGACAGTCTTGCTATCATCTCATATATTATCGGAAGTGGAAGCAGTAACAGATGATGTGGTCATCATAAATAAAGGCAAAGTTCTTATAAAAGGGACTTTACAAGAAGTGATGAAAAATCTTTCTTCACTGGAGGAAGTCTTCTTTAGATTAACAGAGGGAGGAAAGTGACATGGCACTTATTTACTCTCTTCATTCTGAAATATTGAAATTACTTTATAAGAGAGCTACTCATATTGTACTATTCTTGATACTAGTATTTCAAACGTTTTTAGCAAATATTGGTGCATCTCAAATTGTTTCAGTTGGTATCCATGCTACCCCAGAGACAACCCCAGAGTTAGTAGAAGCTATTCCCCCTATTGAATTTTTAGGTTTTGATGTTACTTTAGTTGGCGTTTTTTTTATGATTATCTTAGGATCAATCTACGGAGCAGAAGAGTATAAAGGCTCTGTTATTCGCACAAGCCTCCTCTCTAATACGAGTAGAAGTACTTTCCTAGTTTCAAAAACATTAGTTTGGCTGGTATTTTCTTTTGTCATTTCCTTCCTATCAATATTTCTGACGATTAACATGACACATTATGTTTTAGGACAAGATGGTTTATTACTTTTTTCACTAAATGGGACAGTTTGGTTCTATATGTTTTTGGACAGTATAGCTTGGACGTTGTTGGGGCTTTTAGCCTATATTCTGGCTTTAACATTTAAAAAAGCCCTTGTTCCCCTATTGTTTTTGCTTCCTCAAGTCTACAATTTAGGAACATTCTTAGCCGATCATATATCAATTGCGAAATTTCTTCCAGTTTCATTGAGCTATGGACTGATTGCTACATCTCCTCAAATGTTAGAACAGAATAGCTTACAAAATATTTTGCTTTTACTTTGTTGGAATTTGTCATTCTTGGTTTTGGCAATTTACCGGTTACTTAAGTCAGATGTTGGAGGAGGGGAATGAGTTGAAAGAGCAATTTAAAAGTGAGTATCTCAAGTTTATTATGAATCCTTGGCATTGGTTGATTATAGGTGCTCTATTACTTTGTGTTCCGCCGATGGTTATTTTTTTAAATAGTAAACCAGATCAGTTGACCCTACACTTTGTTTTGGAACAGCTACTGCAAAGTCTCTATTTAGGACAGGCAGGTTTTATTAGTCTAGCTATACTATTTATAGGTCAAGAATTTACAGGTTCTAGCCTTCGTACAAGTTTTCTTACATGTCCAAATCGTTTAAAATTTATAATATGTAAACTAGCTATTGTGTTATGTGTGGAAATTGTATTATTGCTAGCTTTAATATCAGTATGTATACTAATTGCCCAAGGATACTACAATATCAATCTTTTGAGTAATATTAAACATGTTCTAACAATTCTATTTCCAGCTTGTATTTCTATTCTAACCTTCTCTCTTTTAAGTGGTATTTTTGTATTTATTTTCCGATCTTTTACCTTAATTTTGGGAATAAGTTTATCCCTTTTATTGGGGTTGGGACAAATGCTACTACAATTCAGTTCTATTTTTAGAAATTTACCATTACTAGCTAGTATGAACTGTTACTATATCCATCCTTTATCACTTTATTATCCAGTTTGGCAAGGTCTGGGGATACAAATAGTTTGGTTATTAATTGTTTTTCTACTAACTACACTGATACTTATAGGAAGAAATGTACGCTAAAGACAGGGGCTATCCTGTCTTTTTCTCAGTTAATGATATAATATAATTTAGGAGCGTGAGTTATGGCTTATAAAATTTTAGTGGTAGACGATGATCTTGCTATTCTTCGCCTAATAAAAAGGGTACTAGAGTATGAAAAGTATGAAGTAGTCATACGAAATAAGATAGAAGAGATTGATCTTTGTGATTTTACAGGATTTGACTTGATTTTATTAGATATTATGATGCCTGTTAGTGGATTAGAAGTCTGTCAGATGATTCGCGAGCAGATATCTGTTCCTATCTGTTTTATAACTGCCAAGAATATGGATGAAGATTTGGTGGCTGGAATCAATGCAGGAGCTGATGATTATATTATGAAGCCCTTTAGTATGCCAGAGTTTTTAGCACGTGTTAAAATGCACTTACGTCGTGAAGAACGGACTAAAGGAAATGTTCATCAAATAAAGATTGGGAAGCTTATACTATATACGGATAGTAAGGAACTATTTGTAAACGAAGATAAGATCGCCTTGACAAGGAGGGAATTTGATATAGTGAATCTTTTAGCAAGTAATCCAAGTAAAATATATTCTATAGAGGAAATCTATAATTATTTATATCCACAAAGTTCAGAAGCTCTTTTACGTTCGGTTTCAGAGTACATTTATCAAATTCGTCAAAAGCTGAAACCTTATCAATTAAATCCAATTAAAACCTTGTACGGTGGAGGATATCAATGGGTAGAATCAAAAGTTTTAGACAATTAATTCGAGAAACCTGCTGGAGAATTATTTGGCAGTTTGGTATAGGTTTATTATTAGCTTATCTTATTCCCTTAGCTTCTGTATCCATACAAATAATGGAGAATGGGAAGCCTCTTAAAAATAATGATGTTCAATCAATTTTTTTCAATGTGTCATCATGGATATATATTTGTGTTTTATTGATTATTCTAATAAGTTATCACATTGGTAAATTGTTGAAAAAACTAAGTTATGAAATGAATTTGATTTATGAAAATAGTATGTGGCTAGAAAGCGAATGTACAGAAAGATTAACAGTTAAGGAATTTCGTGAGACTGGTAATCGCATCATTTTGATGCAAAATCGTATTCGACAGCTATTAGATGATGAGAAGCAACAGAAAGAAGATTTGATGTTTCAGGTTTCAGCAGCTTCTCATGATTTAAAGACACCTCTAACTATCATCAAAGGGAATGCAGAATTTTTGCACACTTCCACTAAAGATGAGCAGTCTAAAGAATGTTTAGCAGATATAGTTCATGCTAGTCAACGCTTGCTTGATTATTTTAATCAGTTGATTCATTATTCTAAAACTTACTATGATGATGAGACAGGTTGGACGGAGTATTCCTCTTCAGATTTTATCAATGAATTAGAGAAAGAAGTCTCTTTTTTGATAAAAAAAATCAGATGAAGTTTTCTTTTGAACAAAATTTGAAAGGAACTGAAGGTTATTATATAAATCCATCTCTTCTGATTCGTGCAATACAAAATATTTTAACAAATGCTTTGGAGTATGCGGATAAACAGAATCCTAAAATTAAAATTAGGGTAGAGCAAGAGGGGAAGGAATTGAAAATAGGGATATGGAATAATGGCTCTGAATTTCCAGATGAAGTTTTAACTAATTTTGGGAAGCTCTTTTATCGTATGGATAAAGCTAGATCGGTTAAAGAGCAACATTTTGGTATTGGACTTAGTTTTGTATGTAGAGTTGCAAAACTGCACAAAGGCCGAGTTGAGCTTAGAAATAGAGACGAGGGAGCAGAAGTTTTAATGGCTCTTAATTGTATTAAATCAAAGTGATTCACTTACTAATTTGTTGTCATAGGATTTAAATAAATTCAGATGTGAAAGTAGATAATAAAAACGAATGAATGATACCTAGTTCATGAAAACTAATTGTCATTCATTCGTTTTTTTAATTATTGGATAGCACACGTAGCTTTATCTAGAATGTTGTTTTCCAGAATTGCGTTTTTTATTTTTCTTCTTAGCAGAAGTTGAGATAACTGCTGCTGATTCAGGAGTTACATCTTTACGAGCACCTGAAGTTTTACTTGCTTTTGGTGGGTTCTTAGCATATTCTTCACGTACTTTTTTACGAAGTTTTGGACGAATGATGTAGTTGACGATGAATTGTTGAAGGATCATCATGAAACCACCGACAACCCAGTAAAGCGTAACGCTGGCTGGTGAGAAAATTGAGAACATGACAATCATCATTGGACTCATGTAAATCATCTTCTTAAGTTGTTCTCTTTGAGTCTCGTCTTCAACTCCGTGTAGTGAAAGGAGCGATTGGACGTAGTAGAGAACACCTGCACAGGCGATAAGAATCCAACTTGGAGAACCAAGTGAGATTCCTAAGAAGCTAGCTCCAGCAACACCGTCTGTATGTTGAGCTGCAAAATAGATGGCTGAGAAGAAAGGCATTTGAATGAGAAGAGGGAAACATCCAACACCACCAAACATGCTGATACCGTGCTCTTTTTGAGCAGCAAAGAGAGCTTGTTGGGCTTCTAGTTTTTCTTCTTGAGTTGTTGCCTCTTTGAGGCGTGTTTGATGTGGCTCAAGAACGTGTTTGAGGGCGTTCATCTTTTCAGAGTGAAGCGTTGCCTTCCATGATTGGTAGATACCAAGTGGCAAAATAATCAAGCGGACGATAATGGTTACGATAATAATAGCGACCCCGAAGCCGAGACCGAGACCTTGGTCATCGGCAAAGTATTTGATAGCTTCAGCCATAGGGGCACCCAAGAAATCCCAAACGGGACCAATTGGCTTACCTGTTGCTTTATCAACCTGGACACAGCCTGTTAAGACTAATAGCATGGCCACTCCCATGATAGAGAGGGCGATTCGTTTAATTGATTTCACTGTTTTAATTCCTTCTTAAAAATGATACCTTTCTATTCTACTGTTTTTTTGGGAAAATATACAATAGTTCTAGAGACCTAATTTGCTACTTTGAAATCTGAATAGGATGGGAAGTTGCTCAATTGAACATCTAGATAGGTTACTTTTGAGAAGGGAGTAGGTCCTTTTCGGATTTCTTGGATGAACTTAGCCATGATAGCTGAAGACTCTGCTTGGGCAAGGATTTCAACGGTTCCGTCATCGTTGTTCCAGACACGACCAGTGACTCCACCTATTTCGAGGGCAAGGGTATAGACGCCCCAGCGAAAGCCAACACCTTGGACGCGACCCTGTGCGATCATTTTGACCTTTTGCATACCAAACCTCCTTGATTGTGTTATAATACTCCTATGACTATTATAACCTCTAAAGCCAATTCTGTGGTAAAAAATGCCAAGAAATTGCATCAAAAAAAATATCGAAAATCTTCTTATTTAATTGAAGGATGGCATTTGTTTGAAGAGGCTGTTCAGGCTGGTGCAAAGATTGAGAAAATATTTGCCCTTTCAGAATATGGTAAAAAATTAACGGACTACCCTCAGACCGTCTTTGTGGCCGAAGAAATCTTGCTTGATTTAGCAGATTCACAAACTCCTCAGGGCATTGTAGCCATTGTTCAAAAGGAGGAAGAGCAGTTGCCGGATTTGAGCCAAGGGAAATATCTTTTCTTGGAAGACGTGCAGGATCCTGGAAATGTTGGCACAATGATCCGAACGGCAGATGCAGCAGGTTTTTCGGGAGTCATTGTTTCAAGCAAGTCAGCAGATATTTATAGTTTGAAGACTCTCCGATCCATGCAGGGCAGTCATTTTCACGTACCGATTTATCGGATGCCTGTTGAAACTTTTGTTGAAGAGGCTAAAAAGAGCAATTTACCAATTCTGGCAACTACTTTGTCCCAAAACTCTAAAGATTATCGTGAGCTTGCTCAGCTAGAAGATTTCGCCTTGGTCATGGGAAATGAAGGTCAAGGAATCAGTCAATTCATGACAAATCAGGCAGACCAACTGGTTCATATTACCATGAAAGGACAAGCGGAAAGTCTCAACGTTGCCATTGCTGCAGGCATACTCATGTTTTTATTTGAGTTAAAATAGTTTATTTTTTTGTTATAATCAGTAAAAAAAGATTTCATAAGGAGAAAAAGATATGAATCAAACAATTATTCAAGAACGTTCTGGTCTGAATCAATTTTATGCAAAAGTCTATGCTTTTGTCGGGATTGGGATTGCCTTATCTGCAATCGTTTCAGCCTTGATGTTAACAACCTTCCAAGATCTTCTTGTTCAGTTAATGCTTAACGCCCGCATATGGTTAATTGTCACAGGAATTGTAGAAGTAGCTCTAGTGATTTTTGCGAGTGGTTTAGCGATAAAGAATAGTCCAGCAACCTTTCCAATATTCCTGCTCTATTCAGCGGTCAATGGTTTTTCACTAAGCTTCATTGTGTCGCTCTATCTTCCTGGGACAGTTTTGACAGCCTTTATCTCCAGTGCAGCCCTCTTCTTCGTGATGGCTATCATAGGAGTAGTCATTAAAAAGGATTTGAGTGGAATCGGTCGTGCTTTGATTGCAGCCCTATTTGGTTTGATACTAGCTATGGTTGTCAATATCTTCTTAAATAGTGACCTAATGGATTACATTATTAGTATTGTTATGGTGCTTGTTTTTGCAGGTCTGATTGCTTGGGATAATCAAAAAATTCGTTATGTTTACGAAGAGTCAGATGGTCAGGTAGCTACAGGCTGGGCAATTTCTTTAGCACTTAGCCTCTACCTCGACTTTATCAACCTCTTCCTTAGCTTCCTACGTATCTTTGGAAGAGACGATTAATACTTTTAGAGCTCAAATGAGCTCTTTTTTAATTTTTACTTTCATTTTTACTAACAAAAAGGTATAATCTTCTTATTATTCAAAAGGAGGAACGTATGAAGAAAAGTTTTATCCATCAGCAAGAAGAGATTTCCTTTGTAAAAAATACCTTTACCCAGTATTTGAAAGATAAGTTAGAAGTAGTAGAAGTGCAGGGTCCAATCTTGAGTAAGGTTGGAGACGGGATGCAGGATAACCTTTCAGGGATTGAACATCCGGTATCTGTTAAGGTTTTACAAATCCCAGACGAAACCTACGAGGTGGTACATTCGCTTGCTAAGTGGAAACGGCATACTTTGGCACGTTTTGGTTTCGGTGAAGGAGAAGGTCTCTTCGTTCACATGAAGGCTCTTCGTCCAGACGAAGATTCACTAGATGCGACTCACTCGGTTTATGTGGACCAGTGGGACTGGGAAAAGGTTATTCCTAATGGACAACGCAACATAGCCTATCTTAAAGAAACGGTTGAAAAAATTTATAAGGCTATTCGTTTGACTGAGTTAGCAGTTGAAGCACGTTACGATATTGAGTCAATCTTGCCCAAACAAATTACCTTTATCCATACTGAAGAATTGGTAGAACGTTACCCAGACTTAACTCCAAAAGAACGTGAAAATGCTATCTGTAAGGAGTTCGGTGCGGTCTTCCTAATTGGTATCGGTGGTGTATTGTCAGATGGAAAACCTCATGACGGACGTGCGCCGGACTATGATGACTGGACAACAGAATCTGAAAATGGCTATCATGGCTTGAATGGAGATATCCTTGTTTGGAATGATAATTTGGGTGCAGCCTTTGAATTGTCTTCAATGGGGATTCGTGTTGATGAAGACACTCTTCGTCGTCAGGTAGCTATTACAGGAGATGAAGATCGCTTATCTCTTGAATGGCATAAGGCTCTCTTGAATGGACTCTTCCCTTTGACAATCGGTGGAGGAATTGGGCAGTCTCGTATGGCCATGTTCTTACTTCGTAAGAAGCACATCGGTGAAGTTCAAACCAGTGTTTGGCCACAAGAAGTCAGAGATACTTACGAGAATATTCTTTAATCAATCGAACCGAGAGGTTCGATTTTCTTATTTCATCAGAATTTGGTATAATATACCTTATGAAAATCGTATCAGGAATCTACGGAGGACGTCCTTTAAAGACCTTGGACGGGAAAACAACGAGGCCGACATCGGACAAGGTCCGCGGAGCTATTTTCAATATGATTGGCCCTTACTTTGAAGGAGGACGTGTACTAGATCTCTATGCTGGTAGTGGGGGCTTATCCATTGAAGCAGTTTCAAGAGGGATGTCGAGCGCTGTCCTAGTTGAGAAGGATCGCCGAGCACAGAATATTGTGGCAGAAAACATCCGGATGACCAAGGAGACCTCTAAATTTCAATTATTGAAAATGGAATCCAGTCGCGCATTGGAGCAAGTGGATGGTGTCTTTGATCTCATCTTTTTGGACCCTCCCTATGCAAAAGAACAGATCGTATCCGACATTGAAAAAATGGCGGAGAGAAATATTTTTTCAGAAGATGTCATGGTGGTCTGCGAGACCGATAAATCAGTAGAACTTCCAGAAGAAATCGCCTGTTTGGGTATCTGGAAGGAAAAAATATATGGGATTAGTAAGGTGACGGTTTATGTCAGATAGAATTGGCCTATTCACAGGTTCTTTTGATCCAATGACAAATGGGCATATGGATCTCATTGAGCGTGCAAGTAAGCTCTTTGATAAATTGTATGTGGGGATTTTTTATAATCCACACAAAAATGGATTTTTACCGATAGAAAGTCGGCTAGAGACGGTTGAAAAAGCAGTGACGCATCTAAAAAATGTTCAGGTCATATCCTCTCATGATGAATTAGTCGTTGATGTTGCTAGAAAACTGGGTGTCCATGTTCTTGTTCGTGGTTTGCGTAACGCTACTGATCTTCAGTATGAAGCCAGTTTTGATTTTTACAACCATCAATTAGCAGGAGAGATTGAGACAGTCTATCTCCATAGTCGCCCAGAGCATGTTTATATCAGCTCTTCAGCTGTGAGAGAACTATTGAAGTTTGAACAAGATATTAGCAAGTATGTACCAAATGTAGTCTTGGAGGAGTTAAAGAATGAAGAAAAAAACTAGATGGCCCATATATTTAATCATCGGGCTCATGATCACTTTTATAGCTTTTACGGTACCACTTCCTTATTACATTGAGGTGCCAGGGACTTCAGAAGATATTCGAAAGGTTTTACAAGTCAATAACCAATCTGACCAAGAAGAAGGTTCTTACCAATTTGTGACGGTAGGAGTTAAACACGCCAGAATGGTGGACTTGGTTTTATGCTTGGCTAACACCTTTTCACGGATATTCGTAGTGCCAAAGAAATGACAGGTGGTTCTTCAGATGCAGAATTTATGCGAATCAACCAATTTTTACATGGAAACTTCGCAGAACATGGCCAAATATCAAGGTCTGAAGGTGGCGGGCAAGGAAATAGAACTCAAATACCTGGGAGTCTATGTTTTGACCGTAACAGATAACTCAACCTTCAAAGGGGATCCTTAATATTGCCGACACAGTAACAGCTGTCAATGATAAGACTTTTTGAGAGCTCCAAGGAAATGGTCGACTACGTTAATTCTCAAACGCTAGGTGACAAGGTTAAGGTTACTTATCAAGAAGATGGGAAAGTCAAAACCGCTGAAGGAAAAATCATTACTCTGGAAAATGGGAAAAACGGTATTGGAATCGGGTTGATTGACCGCACAGAAGTGTCAAGTGATGTGCCAATCAAGTTTTCAACTGCTGGCATTGGTGGTCCGAGTGCTGGAATGATGTTTAGTTTATCCATCTATACGCAAATTGCAGATCCAACTCTTCGAAATGGACGTATTATTGCTGGTACAGGAAGTATCGACAGAGATGGAAATGTTGGTGATATTGGTGGAATTGACAAAAAAGTTGTTGCTGCTGCAAAAAAAGGAGCTACTGTATTCTTTGCTCCTAACAATCCAGTAACTGAAGAAGCTAGAAAGGCCAATCCTAATGCTAAAAGTAATTATGACACGGCTGTAGAAGCTGCTGAAATGATTAAAACAGACATGAAGATTGTTCCTGTAAAAACACTTCAGGATGCAATTGATTACTTGAAAAACAACCCATAAAATATAGTGCAAGTCCATAGACTAGCGTAGAAAAAGAGAAGATGGTATAATAGGCAGATGATTCAATTGTTTTTTACCCTCAGTAGTCATATGTTTTTTGTCTACCTAGTTTTTCAACTTTTGAAAGATTTAGTCAAATGGGATCAAATTTTGAAGGTGACCAAGGACAATGCGAGGAAGGTACGACTTTTGGTAGTATTGTGTAGTATCGGTTTAGGATATCTAATCAGTTCTTTTTTCCTAAATCTCTACCAATTATGGCAAGAAGCCGTACGGACATTATTCTAAACTCGAAAGTAAAGGAAAATATTTATGGAAAAAATTGTAGTTCGAGGTGGCGATAATCGCCTTGTCGGAAGTGTTACAATTGAGGGCGCGAAAAATGCAGTTTTGCCACTACTTGCGGCGACAATTTTAGCAAGCGAAGGAAAAACAGTTTTAAAAAATGTTCCTATCCTATCGGATGTCTTTACCATGAACCAAGTAGTTCGTGGATTAAATGCGAAAGTTAATTTTGATCAAGATGCACACATTGTTGAAGTTGATGCGACAGATGATATCACAGAAGAAGCTCCCTATAAGTATGTCAGCAAGATGCGTGCTTCTATTGTAGTCTTGGGTCCAATCCTGGCTAGGGTTGGTCACGCTAAAGTTTCGATGCCAGGTGGTTGTACGATCGGTAGTCGTCCTATTGACCTTCACCTTAAAGGTTTGGAAGCAATGGGGGCTAAGATCACCCAAACAGCTGGCTATATCGAAGCTAAGGCAGAACGCTTGCATGGAGCCCATATCTATATGGACTTTCCTAGTGTTGGGGCAACCCAAAACTTGATGATGGCTGCAACGCTAGCTGATGGCGTAACTGTTATCGAAAATGCTGCGCGTGAACCTGAAATTGTAGACTTGGCTGTTCTTTTAAATAAAATGGGTGCTAAAGTCAAAGGTGCGGGAACAGAGAGCATTACTATCACTGGTGTTGAAAACTTGCATGGTGCAACCCATAACGTTGTTCAAGACCGCATCGAAGCAGGGACATTCATGGTTGCTGCTTCAATGACAGGTGGAGATGTCCTGATTCAAGATGCTATCTGGGAACACAACCGTCCCTTGTTGGCGAAATTACAAGAAATGGGTGTTGAAGTCATCGACGAAGATGAAGGAATCCGCATCCGTTCTCAACGAGACAAACTAAAAGCAGTTCATGTCAAGACCTTACCACATCCAGGGTTTCCTACGGACATGCAGGCGCAGTTTACTGCTCTTATGACGGTTGCTCAAGGAGAATCAACTATGGTTGAGACAGTCTTTGAGAATCGTTTCCAACATCTAGAGGAAATGCGTCGCATGGGCTTGCATTCTGAGATTATCCGTGATACAGCTCGTATTGTTGGCGGGCAACCTCTCCAAGGGGCAGAAGTGCTGTCTACGGACCTTCGTGCTAGTGCAGCCTTGATCCTGACAGGTTTAATAGCTGAAGGTGAGACTATTGTTGGGAAACTTGTCCATTTGGATAGAGGTTATTATCGTTTTCATGAAAAGTTAGCTCAGTTAGGGGCTAATATTGAACGGGTAAGTGTGGAAGCTGATGAAGATGAATAAAGAAGTAGCTTATGTGCTGCGTCGATTTCTTTTAGTCATCATTGTTTTACTTTTAGGTGTCTTAGCACTTGGAATTGGCTTGATGATTGGCTACGGTATCTTAGGCAAGGGCCAAGATCCCTTGGGCGATTTTTAGCTCCAGAAAAGTGGCATGAACTTAATCGCAAAAATTTACAGGGAAAATGAGGTGGGACAGAAATCGGTAATTCGTTAGAATTCGATTTCGTTGTCCCACCTCCGCACAGTTGAGTAGGGCTGTAAAAGCTGATGAAATCAGCGTAGTAGAGCCCACTCAGCCACTGCGTCTTGATCGACAATCCAAAGACAATTGAGAGGCTAGGACTTTTGTCCCAGCTTCTTTTCTAGGAAGTGAAATGAAGGAGAAAGTATGAACAAAAAAACAAGGCAGGCGCTAATTGGCCTCTTGCTCTTTTTGCTCTTGTCAGCAGGAAGCTACTATATTAAACAAATGCAGTCTTCCAATGCTACACCGCAAACACAGGTCAACCAGAAATCCCAGTCGCTTGATACTCCAAGTCAAAAATTGGCCGAGAGTGTACTGACTGATTCGGTAAAAAAACAAATAAAGGGTACTCTTGAGTGGAATGGAGCAGGTGCCTTTATCGTAAATGGGAACAAAACGAACTTAGATGCAAAGGTTTCAAGTAAACCCTATGCTGATAACAAGACAAAAACTGTAGGTGGGGAGACGGTTCCAACTGTGGCTAACGCCCTCATGTCAAAAGCAACAAGACAGTATAAAGACCGTGAAGAAACCGGGAATGGTTCAACTTCTTGGACCCCAGCAGGATGGCATCAAGTCAAAAACCTAAAAGGGACTTATAATCACGCTGTAGATAGAGGACATTTATTAGGCTATGCCTTGATTGGTGGCTTAGATGGCTTTGATGCATCTACTAGCAATCCCAAAAATATCGCTGTACAAACAGCCTGGGCCAACCAAGCACGCGCAGAAGATTCGACTGGACAAAACTACTATGAAAGTTTAGTTCGAAAGGCTTTGGATCAAAATAAGCGCGTGCGTTACCGTGTCACATTGCTCTACGCTACAGAAGAAGATTTGGTTCCTTCTGCATCTCAGATTGAAGCCAAATCATCTGATGGTGAATTGGAGTTTAACGTCGTAGTTCCTAACGTTCAAAAGGGAATTCAGTTAGATTACCGAACAGGAAAAGTAACTGTTACAAAGAACTAATAGATAGTCGGTCCCTTATTGTTTCGGTAGGGGATTTACTATAGAAATCACAATTTAATGTGTAGAAGTTGAAAAATATGGTATAATAGTCACAATTATACTTTTTAGGAGAAGGAAAATGGAAGACCCGAGCAGTCAGGATTTGTTACTGCAATTTGTATTATTAGTTGTTTTGACCTTTTTAAATGCTTTTTTCTCTGCTACAGAGATGGCTATGGTTTCTCTTAGTCGCTCACGTGTTGAACAAAAGGCTGAAGAGGGAGATAAACGCTATATCCGTTTGCTAAAGGTACTTGAAAACCCCAATCACTTTTTATCAACCATTCAAGTTGGTATTACTTTAATTACAATCTTGTCAGGGGCTAAACTAGCAGACTCTCTAGGACAATTGATAGCCTCGTGGATGGGAAATAGCGAAACTGCGTATGCAGTAGCTTCTTTCTTATCACTTGCTTTTTTGACATATATTTCAATCGTTTTTGGTGAACTTTATCCTAAACGCATTGCTCTAAATCTTAAGGATGCTTTGGCAATCCGAACTGTACCATTTATTATTGCTATCGGTAAGATTGTGAGTCCCTTTGTTTGGTTGCTATCTGCATCAACCAATCTTTTGAGCCGTTTGACGCCGATGACATTTGACGATGCAGACGAAAAAATGACTCGTGATGAGATTGAGTACATGCTGACTAAAAGCGAAGAAACTTTGGATGCTGATGAAATCGAGATGTTGCAGGGGATTTTCTCACTGGATGAGCTTATGGCGCGTGAAGTCATGGTTCCTCGAACAGATGCCTTTATGGTAGATATCCAAGATGACACTCAGACCATTATCGAAAGTATCTTAAAACAAAACTTTTCTCGAATTCCTGTTTATGACGGCGATAAGGACAATGTCATTGGTTTGATTCATACAAAGAATCTGCTAAAAGCAGGGTTTACCGATGGTTTTGATAATATTGTATTGAGAAAGATATTACAGGAACCTCTATTTGTGCCTGAAACCATTTTTGTGGATGATCTGTTGAAAGAATTGAGAAATTCACAAAGACAGATGGCTATTCTTCTTGATGAATACGGAGGAATGGCTGGTTTGGTAACACTTGAGGATCTCCTTGAAGAGATTGTTGGTGAGATTGATGATGAAACTGACCGTGCTGAAGTCTATGTTCATACTATCGGCGAGGACACTCATATTGTCCAAGGGACAATGAACTTGAACGATTTCAATGATTATTTTGATGTCGAGCTTGAAAGTGACAATGTAGATACCATTGCTGGTTATTATTTGACAGGTGTGGGAACTATTCCAACATCAGAAAAACTCAGTTATGAGTTAGATAGTGGAAATAAGCATATCACCTTGACAAATGACAAGGTCAAAAATGGTCGTGTCACCAAGCTTAAGGTTCAAATCCAAGAACTTGAACCAGAAGAAGAAACTGAATAAAACAAAAGCTTTATCAGAGAATATTGATAAAGCTTTTTAAGTGCAAAAAAGAAAAGACTCCGTTAGGAGTCTTCGTTTATATAGAGGCGGTAGACGGATTTGAACCGACGATCAAGCTTTTGCAGAGCCGTGCCTTACCACTTGGCTATACCGCCTTAACTTTTATTATTATACCTTGAAAATTGTTTCTCGTCAATAGTTTTCTTTTCTGAAAACATAAGATTCAAATGTTTAAAAAAACATGCGACAAAATATTCTGAAAATTCGTTTACTTTTTACGAAAACTGTGGTATAATCTTCAATATCCACTATTTAAAACGAGGAGTTTAAAAAATGAAAAAAAGTCGGATTCTTGCGGTAGCGGGAGTATCCTTGCTTGCTGTCGGAGTACTTGCTGCATGTTCAAATTCAAATGCAGGTTCAAGCAACACAAAATTAGCATCAGATTATAAATACGTTTATTCAGTTGATCCTGAAACATTGGATTATGTTGTTAACAACGTTGACTCTACTTCTTTTGTTACTACAAATGCGGTAGATGGTTTGCTTGCTAATGATAAATATGGAAACCTTGTACCATCGATTGCTGAATCATGGACAGTTTCACAAGATGGTTTGACTTACACTTATAAGATCCGTAAGGATGCTAAGTGGGTTACTGCTGAAGGAGAAGAATATGCTCCAGTTAAAGCCCAAGACTTTGTGACAGGTTTGAAACACGCGGTAGAAGGCAAATCAAAAGGTTTGTCAGTTATTAGTTCATCAATTAAAGGACTCAACGCTTACATTAATGGTGAAACAAACGACTTTTCAACGGTTGGTGTAAAAGCAGTTGACGATAACACTCTTGAATATACATTGAATCAGCCAGAGACTTTCTGGAATGACAAAACAACAAATGGCGTGATGATGCCAATCAACGAAGATTTCCTTAAATCAAAAGGGGAAAGCTTTGGTGCACCTACAGATCCATCTTCTATTTTGTACAATGGACCATTTGTTTTGAAATCAATCACAGCTAAATCATCAATTGAAATGGCTAAGAACGACGCTTATTGGGATAAAGATGCTGTTAAAATTCAAAACATCAAATTTACTTACTGGGATGGGAAAGACCAAGATATCGTTGCTAAAGGATTCTCAGAAGGACAATACAGTAAAGCTCGTATTTATCCTACTAGCTCAACATACGAAAAATATGCGTCTGAGTTCAAAGATAATATCTTCTTTAACGAGCCAGGATCAGCTATCGCTACTGTAAGTGTGAACTATGGTCGTACAACTTATAACCATACCTCAAAAACAACAGATAGCCAAAAAGAATCTACAAGAAAAGCTTTGCTAAACAAAGAATTCCGTCAAGCCCTTAACTTTGCGGTAGACCGTAATTCATACTCAGCTCAGACAAATGGTACAGAGGGAGCTGCGGTTGGAATCCGTAATACTTTCTCACCATATGATCTTCAAGTTGGGGACAAACAGTTTGGTAAACTTGTAGAAGAAAGTCTTGCGAAGACAAACTCAAGCACATGGTCAAACGTATCGCTTGCTGATTCGCAAAATGGTCTCTACAATGAAGAAAAAGCTAAGGCTGCCTTTGCTAAAGCAAAAGAAAGCTTGAAAGCAGAAGGGGTAGAATTCCCAATTCACTTGGATGCTCTAACAATCCAAGAGTCTACAGCAGTTGTAAACCGTGTTCAATCACTTAAACAGTCTATTGAAAACGTACTTGGAGCTGACAATGTTGTCATCGATCTTCAACAAATGACCCAAGCAGAAGCTTTGCCACTTTCATTTAGTGCTCCAACAGCTAAAGAACAAGACTGGGATATTCATACCTTGACTGGATGGAATCCTGATTACCAAGATCCATCAACTTTCTTAGACCAGTTCACGATTAAAGGCGGTAATACTCGTTTGATTATGGGTATCGATAAAGATACTGATGCATCAGTTATCCAAAAACTTGGTTTGTCTGACTATGAAAAATTACTTGATGAAGCAAACAAAGAAAATCAAGACGTTCAAAAACGTTATGAAAAATATGCCCTTGCACAAGCTTGGTTAACAGACAACGGTTTGACAATTCCTGTAATGGCAGGTCCGAAAGAAACTGCTGTATCATTTGTATCTAAAGTTATTCCATTTACTTCTTCATACTCAGTTGCGGGTCTTAAAGGAGAAACCTCAGGTTACTTGAAGTACACTGAAGTTGGTGAAAAACCTATTACAAAGAAGAATACCAAAAAGCTCGTGAAAAATGGCTCAAAGAAAAAGCTGAATCAAACGAAAAAGCTCAAAAAGAATTAGCGAGCCACGTGAAATAAATAATGCTCATCAGAACTTTCTCTCCAAAAGGAGAAGGTTCTTTTGGGATTTTAAAGGAAATAATATGAAAAAATATGTTTTTATGCGTATCTTGCGGTCGTTAGTTTCTATCTTTCTAGTAACGACCTTGATTTACACAATCATCTATACGATGGTTCCACGGAAGTTGATCTTCAAACAAGATACTAACTACAATAAAATTGCAACAACAGCTGATAAACGTGATAACTATGAAAATACCGTTTTTGAGCGTATGGGTTATATCGAATATTACGATACGAAAGAGTTGCAGGAAAAAGCTAGTAGCATTGACCCTTCTGTAACCGTTGATGCAAACGATACAAATAAAGCTATCTACGAAAAATATATCCAACAACTTGGTAACGGTTGGACTTTGGGTGTATTCACAGAGAGCGGACAATTCTATGCTACTCGTGAAATCCCTATTTTCGAGCGTGTGTTCAAATTCTATGCAAACTTGCTCGATATTGACCATACAAATAAGATTCAAGACCCAGAAAATCCTAACTTAGAGCGTTATTTGCGATTTGAAAATGATCCGGCTATTGGATGGTCTCTAGTAGGTTCAGGGACTAAACATAAATACCTCTTGTACTTCAACAGTCAATTCCCATTTGTTCACCAAAACTTTGTCAACTTGAACTTAGGAGATTCTTACCCAACTTATGCCAATACTCCTGTTCTTCAAGTTATCACACAAGGACAAGGACAAACCAAGACTTCAGAAGTTCAATTCCCAACAGGTAAGAAAACTTCATCAGTCAATATTTACACAAGAACTTATAAATCACCAAGTCAGGCGGATGCACGTGAAGTAGCTAACTACGGCAAGGATGATCCATACACAGCTACTGAAAGTAACTATCAGTATCCATCAATGATTGCAAGTTCTGCTATCACAGGTTTGATTGGTCTTGCTATTTCATACGCGATTGCAATTCCACTTGGTTCTGCAATGGCTCGATTCAAGAATACTTGGATTGATAGTTTCTCAACAGGAATTTTGACTTTCTTGCTTGCCCTTCCAACCATTGCCTTGGTTTATATCATTCGTTTGATTGGTTCATCTATCGGATTCCCTGATTCATTCCCAATTTTGGGTGCTGGAGATTGGCGTTCTTATGTCCTTCCTGCAGTGATTTTGGGCTTGTTGGGTGCACCTGGTATGGCAATTTGGATTCGTCGTTACATGATTGACTTACAATCTCAAGACTTTGTTCGTTTTGCACGTGCAAAAGGTCTATCTGAGAAAGAAATTTCAAATAAACACATCTTTAAGAACGCTATGGTACCGCTCGTTTCAGGTATTCCAGGTTCTATTATTGGTGTTATCGGTGGAGCAACTCTTACAGAAACAGTCTTCGCTTTCCCGGGTATGGGTAAAATGCTGATTGACTCTGTAAAAGCATCAAACAACAATATGGTTGTTGGTCTTGTCTTTATCTTTACATGTATTTCTATCTTCTCATTATTTGTAGGGGATATTTGGATGACTATGATTGACCCACGTATTAAACTGACAGAGAAAGGAGGCAAATAATGTCTACAATTAGTAATGATAAATTTCAATTTGTAAAACGTGATGATTATGCCTCTGAAGCAATTGATACTCCTGCCTATTCATACTGGCGTTCTGTCTTTAGACAGTTTTTGAAGAAAAAATCAACAGTCATTATGCTCGGTATCTTGATTGCAATCGTTTTGATGAGTTTCATCTACCCAATGTTCTCAGATTTTGATTTTAACGATGTAAGTAAGGTAAATGATTTTAGTGCTCGCTATATCAAACCGAATGCCGAACATTGGTTTGGTACAGATAGTAACGGGAAATCTCTCTTTGATGGTGTCTGGTTTGGAGCTCGTAACTCTATCTTGATTTCTGTAATTGCGACCTTTATCAACCTTGTTATCGGTGTGATTGTAGGTGGAATCTGGGGTATTTCAAAATCAGTAGACCGCATCATGATGGAAGTCTACAACGTTATCAACAATATTCCATCATTATTGATCGTTATCGTTTTGACTTACTCTATCGGTGCAGGTTTCTGGAACTTGATTTTTGCCATGAGTGTAACTACATGGATTGGTATTGCTTATTCAATCCGTATTCAAATCATGCGTTATCGTGATTTGGAGTATAACCTTGCTTCTCGTACGCTTGGAACACCAACATTTAAGATTGTAGTGAAAAACATTATGCCTCAGTTGGTATCTGTTATCGTGACGACTTTGACACAAATGCTTCCAGCTTTTATCTCGTATGAAGCTTTCCTTTCATTCTTTGGACTCGGATTGCCGATTACAGTTCCAAGTTTGGGACGTTTGATCTCAGATTATTCTCAGAACGTAACGACAAATGCCTACCTCTTCTGGATTCCATTGACAACTTTGGTCTTGGTGTCCTTATCACTTTCATTGTTGGACAAAACTTAGCCGATGCTAGTGATCCACGTACACACAGATAGGAGTAGAAATGACAAATAATAAAAATGTAATTTTATCTGCTCAAGATATTGTCGTGGAATTTGATGTTCGTGACAAAGTTTTGACCGCTATTCGCGGAGTTTCTCTTGAGTTGATTGAAGGAGAAGTTCTTGCCTTGGTTGGAGAATCTGGTTCGGGTAAATCAGTTTTGACAAAAACTTTTACAGGAATGTTAGAAGAAAACGGGCGTATCGCTCAGGGGAGCATCGATTACCGTGGACAAGACCTAACAGCACTTTCGTCTCACAAGGATTGGGAACAAATTCGTGGGGCTAAGATTGCAACTATCTTCCAAGATCCTATGACTAGTTTGGATCCAATCAAAACAATCGGAAGCCAAATTACTGAGGTTATTATTAAACACCAAGGTAAAACAGCTAAAGAAGCAAAAGAAATGGCTATCGACTACATGAATAAGGTTGGTATTCCTGATGCTGAAAAGCGTTTTGAGGAGTATCCATTCCAATATTCTGGAGGGATGCGTCAACGTATCGTTATCGCTATCGCTCTTGCGTGTCGTCCGGATGTGCTTATCTGTGATGAGCCAACAACTGCCCTTGATGTGACGATTCAGGCTCAGATTATTGACTTGTTGAAGTCTCTACAAAATGAATATCACTTTACAACAATCTTTATCACACACGACCTTGGTGTGGTAGCAAGTATTGCTGACAAAGTTGCGGTTATGTATGCTGGTGAAATCGTTGAGTATGGTACAGTTGAAGAAATCTTCTACGATCCACGTCACCCATACACATGGAGCCTCTTATCAAGTTTGCCACAGTTAGCTGATGATAAAGGAGAACTATATTCAATTCCAGGTACTCCTCCGTCACTATATACAGAATTAAAAGGTGATGCATTGCTCTTCGTTCAGATTACGCAATGAAAATTGATTTCGAAGAAAAAGCACCCCAATTTGCTGTTTCAGATACTCATTGGGCTAAAACATGGTTACTTCATGAGCAAGCACCAAAAGTTGCGAAACCAGCAGTAATTGCAGATTTACATGACAAGATTCGTGAGAGAATGGGTCTTGTTCATCTGGAAAACTAGGAGGAAGGAAATGTCTGAAAAATTAGTAGAAATTAAAGACTTAGAGATTTCCTTCGGTGAAGGAAGCAAAAAGTTTGTAGCTGTTAAAAATGCTAACTTCTTTATCAACAAAGGTGAAACATTCTCACTTGTTGGAGAATCAGGTAGTGGTAAAACAACAATTGGTCGTGCAATTATCGGTTTGAATAATACCAGTAAAGGGGATATCCTCTTCGAAGGTAAAAAGATCAACGGTAAAAAATCACGAGCTCAAGAAGCTGAAGTAATCCGTCGTATTCAAATGATTTTCCAAGACCCTGCTGCTAGTTTGAATGAGCGTGCAACGGTTGACTATATCATTTCTGAAGGTCTTTATAATTTCCATCTATTTAAGGATGAGGAAGAAAGACAAGAAAAAGTTAAAAAAATCATTAGTGAAGTTGGACTTTTGGCTGAACATTTGACACGTTATCCTCATGAGTTTTCAGGTGGACAACGTCAACGTATTGGTATCGCTCGTGCCTTGGTTATGCAACCTGACTTTGTAATCGCAGATGAGCCGATTTCAGCCTTGGACGTTTCAGTTCGTGCCCAAGTTTTGAACTTGCTCAAGAAATTCCAGAAGGAATTGGGCTTGACATATCTCTTTATCGCCCACGATTTGTCAGTAGTTCGTTTTATCTCTGATCGTATCGCGGTAATTTATAAGGGTGTTATTGTTGAAGTGGCTGAAACTGAAGAATTGTTTAACAATCCAGTTCATCCATACACACAAGCACTTTTATCAGCTGTGCCGATTCCAGATCCAATCTTGGAACGTAAGAAAGTTTTGAAAGTCTATGATCCAGACCAACATGACTATGAAACAGACAAACCTTCTATGGTTGAAATTCGTCCAGGTCATTACGTTTGGGCTAACCAAGAAGAATTGGAACGCTATAAAAAAGAAATGAAATAATCACTAAAGTTTTATAATCTAGCTAGAAGGCTTCTAGAAAGATTATGAAACTTTTTTATTTTGCAGATAAAAAGTTGATAATCTATATAAATTTGATATACTGAATACAATAAGAACTAATCTGTTAGAAATGACATGAACTAGGGGAGAATCACATGGACAACCAACCAAATTTTTTTACAGGAATGGCTAGAATTATTGGGACATGCCTCTGGGTAAAAGGAATGGAAGTACTGACTGAGAAGAAGGAATCTGAGCCAAAAGCCTTAGAGGTTGTTAAATTTCTTGCGGCTTATAAAATGATATCTGCTCTGCCTTGGATTGCGGGACTTCCTAGAAAGGAAGATAAAAAATGAAATTTATTTGGGATATTTTATTTTATATCCTAGTCAAGCCACTGATTATGATTGTAGAATTCATTTGGTATCACATTTGTTTATTTTTTTATGAATTCCTTTTGAATTTGTTATATTCGATTTTTAACTGGATTTATAACTGGCTTTTTAGTTTATTTTAAAAGACTCTGAAAGAAATCAAAAGGATGAGTAATTTACTCATCCTTTTTCTATTTATCTAAATCTTTATAGATTTATTGGGATCACTCTTTTTTACCTTTTAGCAAGAAGGCTGCAGCTAAAGCTAAGCTGAGACTTGCCATGAAGAGGAGTGGGCTGGCCTCTTCTCCAGTGGCAGGAAGTTGTTTGTCATTTGTAGAATTTTCACCATTGAGCTGGTTTTTATTTGCTAATGGACTAGCTTCTTCGATTTGACTTGAGCTTGGTTGTTGGACTTCTGTTTCAGTCTTGTAGACGATAGCATAAGTAGTCAAATCAATGGTGAGAAACTCAAGCATGCCATCACGAATTGTGAAATCTTGCGCTTTCAAGTCTTTTTCTGAACTGAAGCGATAGAATTCTTGGACTGTGCCAGAAATTGGTAACCGAACCAGTACAGCACCTTTTGCTTGAATTAGTTGACCATTTTCATTCTTGAGTTGAATGTCGTAGGCATCATATTTCTTGCCCAAGAGTTCTTGCTTGTCTACTTTCTGGATTTCAAGATAACTTGCTTCACCTAGCTCGTTTGCTCCACTGATGACTTGAACTCCGGTAGCCTGGTCTTTTAAGGCTTTGAGTTTAAACTCCGGAAGAGAGATGATAGGCGCCGCTTGGTCGCTCGCAGTACCGATAGGCTTAGTATATTCAGGAATATCTACGGTAGGCGCTGCTTGTTCCCCTGCAGTACCGATAGGCCCAGTGTATTCAGGGATATCTACAATAGGCGCTGCTTGGTCGCTCGCAGTACCGATAGGCTCCAGTGTATTCAGGGATATCTACAATAGGCGCTACTTGGTCGCTCGCAGTACCGATAGGTTTAGTATATTCAGGAATATCTACGGTAGGCGCCGCTTGGTCGCTCGCAGTACCGATAGGCTCAGTGTACTCAGGAATATCCACAATAGGCGCTTCCTGTTCTCCCGCAGTACCGATAGACTCAGTGTACTCAGGAATATCCACAATAGGCGCTTCCTGTTCTCCCGCAGTACCAATTGGGTCAGTATATTCAGGAATGGTTACTACTGGAGCAGGCTCGTCACCTTTGCTTGTAACAACTTGATCTTCTACAGGTGCAGTTTCCCCTTTTGGAAAGACTGTTACAATAGTACTGCTTCGTGTTTCTCCTAGGATAGCATAAGCTTCTATTGGATTGCCAGCTTTACGTTCCGTAGTTTCAGGAATGCCGATTTCTACCTTGTTATCCTTTATGCTTAATACTGTTTGCTCGCCAGAAGTGACAAGATGATTTTCATCGACTTTTCTTAGGACTAGGGGATCTGTAACACCAGGGAATGTCACAGCAACAGCATCCCAGTTACCAGTTGGTAAAGTTAGGGTAACTGTCTTATCTTCTACCTTTATAGGTTCGAGGCTTGGTGTATCTAATGATACTGATGGAGCTTTTAGAATATCGAATGAATCAAGGGAGATTTTCTTTCGACCGTCTGGAGAATCTGGGTCCACTTTCAAAGTTAGGACATGGTCGCCATCTGCTAGATTAGTAAACTCTCCAATCAATGCTCCTTTTTCGGTAGCTCCGGCAGTGTAAAAGTCAAGGCTTGGCATTTCTTTTCCATCGAGAGTCACAAGTGCCTTACCAAGGGCAGATGTTTTCAGTCCATAGATACGGATACCTGTACCAGAGAATGGAATTCTTGCAGTTGCTTCAGGAGCGAGACTATCGTCTGCATTAATATCTGCATATTTCTCTGTAGAAGCATAGAGTTCTGCATCAGTCCAGTCTTTAAATGCTGAGCCGTACTGGATACGAGAATCACGATCATCTATTTTCTCTACTGTTTCTCCTTGTCCTGGGAAGACCTTGAAGTAGTCTAAGGAAATTTTTGAGCGTTCACTTCCTCGTCCCTTATGTTCACGCTTAACAGTGATAGTCATGAGGTGAGGACCTGAAGAAAGATTTGTATAACGACCGATTAGGACACCCTTTTCAGTAGCTCCAGCCGTATAGAAATCAAGCTCACCAACAGATTTGCCATCGATTGTAACCTCAGCAAGTCTAATTGAGAAGATTTGAGTCCGTAGATTTCAATTCCAGGGCCATTGAAAGGAATGGTTGCTGTTGCATCTTTATCGGAATAATTCCCATTTGAGATATCGGCGTATTTTTCTGTTCCGCCAAAGAGTTCGGAGTCAGACCAGTCTCCAAAGGCAGCGCCATACTGAATGCGGGAGTCACGATCGTCCATGAGCTCACTAAAGGCGGAAATTGAAGCAACATCAGAAACAGGTGTTGCACGGTCTCCTAGCATAGCCTTAACGGTATAAGTATAAGCATGGCTTGAATCAATAGAACGGTCGATAAAGCGAGTTTGTTTGGTTGTAAACTCACGGACAGTAGAAGTTTGACTGTTTTCATCACTACTTTCACGATGGATGACATAATGAGTCGCCCCTTCAACTGTATTGAAGTTGAGTTCAGCAGTCGTTGAATCTTTTCGTTGGGCAGTCAGACGAGTAATACGACCAGGGAAGTTTTCAAAGGTAATGACATCGCCCTTTTGTGTCGCAAGTTGAATACGGTTGTCTTTGATGCGGGTAGCTTGTACTTCCTTACCGTTTACCTTGACAAGGCTAGCTTCGATATTTGGATAGTCTACGACTAAGTCTCCACCCACATTAGAAAGGAAGGATAGCGTTTCAAGATTCTTTTCTTTCCATTTCATGCTGACTTCAAAGTTACCACGAGCTACTAGACCTGAGACTTGACCATCTTTCCATGCATCTGGAAGGGCTGGTAATGGGGCAATGTAGCCGGTGTGAGACTGAAGGAGCATTTCTGCCATTCCACTGGTTGCACCAAAGTTCCCATCAATTTGGAAAGGCGCGTGCGTATCCCAGAGGTTTTCTAGAGTTGAGGATTTGAGTTGTTCTGCCAATAAACGATGGGCACGATTTCCATCTAGGAGACGAGCCCAGAGGTTGATTTTATTAGCCTTAGACCAACCGGTACCACCATCTCCACGATGGTTTAGGGTTGCGCGTGCTGCTTCCAGATATTCAGGCTGATCTTTGCCAAATAAGGTTCCTGGGAAGAGCCCAACCAGATGAGAAACGTGACGGTGATGGTTTTCAATTCCTTCATTAGTGAATTGAGGACTGTCTTCCTCATACCATTCCTTGATACGGCCATCTTGGTTGATATGAAGTGGTTTGAGCTTGTCAAATTTTGCCTTCACTTCTGTCACTAAGTCTTGGTCGACCTTCAGGTGATTGGCTGCTTCCATATAGTCGTGGAAGAGTTGCCAAACTAGAGATTGGTCAAAGGTATTTCCAATCGTGATAGTTCCATGCTCTGGTGAGTAGGATGGAGAAGAAACCCAACGATCACTAGATTTGTCGTAGTGCAAGAAGGAATTCCAGAACTTGGCTGTTTCCTTGAGCATTGGATAAATCTTTTCTTTGAGATAGGTTTCATCCTTGGTGAATTTGTAGTAGTCATAGACGTTCTGCATCATCCAAGCATTGGCAGCAGGAGACCACCCCCAGTAATAATTCCAACCTGGAGTTGTCCAGCCAAATGGTGTTGCCTGAGTATGAACCAACCAACCGTTTTCTTGACCTTCTTTGGATTCGATACCTGCATATTCTTTAGCAGCGATACGACCATAGTAGCGCATGTCATCAATATAATTGACCATTGGCTTAGCAGTTTCTGCAAGATTGTTCATGTAGGCAGGCCAGTAGTTCATCTGAAGGTTGACATTGAGGTGGTAATCTGAGTTCCAAGGTGGATTGTCTACAGCATTCCAAACTCCCTGCAAGTTGGCAGGAAGGGCATCTGTTCGGTCACGAGACGAACTAATGAGTAGATAACGTCCGTATTGGAAGAAGAGCTCTTCTAGTTTTTGCCCTTTTTCTGGGTTGTAGGTATGCAGAGCTTCTTTTGTAGTTTGGCTAGACTTGCTACCGCCAAGATTTAATTGTACTCGATTGAAGAGACTTTGATAGTCTTTGACATGATTTTCCTTGAGTTTCTCGTAGCCCTTGGCCTTTGCAGTCTCTACGATATTTTTGACCGTTTTTTCTAGATCAATGTCTTTACGATAATTGGTTTTTGGATTTTGAGCAAAGTTGGTCTTGGCACTGAGTAAAAGGGTCGCATAGCTGGCTCCGGTGACAGTCAAATAGCCATCTTGTGCGGTGACTTGTCCGTCTGTCTTGATTCCGAGATAGGAAGCAAATTTCAGACCATTGTCTTTGACAGTTCCTTTGAGCAAAATACCATTAGAATCAGTCGTAACTGCTCCTTGTTTATAATTCGAATATTCCCAGGAGTAGTCGCCATTCGCAATCAAATCTTCAGTCAAGCTATTCCAGAGTGTAAAATCAAGGGTTTTATCACCTTTTTTACTCAAGTGGGTCACAGTAACATCGTCAGGATAGCTAGAGAAGGTTTCACGCTTAAAGTTTGTACCGTCTTGGGTATAAGAAGTGGTCGAGATGGCCTCAGAAATATCTAAGCCACGATGATAGTCGGTAACATTCTCCAAGCCTTTCTTTTGATTGTTAAAGACCATAAAGATATCACCAAAAGATAAGTAACGACCATACTGAGCATTGTTTGGTCCGACTAGGTTGCGCTCCGCTAATTGTTTTGCTTTTTGGCGGTTTCCTTCTTCTAATGCCTTACGAATTTCTGCTAAGACCTTATAGCGGTCTTGATAGTTTCCTCCATTGTAGTCGGTGCTATCCGGTTGCGGTCCACCAGACCAGAGAGTTTTTTCATTGTATTGGATTCTTTCTTCACCGATGAGCCCAAAAACTTTTGCCCCCATTTCTCCATTTCCGACTGGCAGGGCTTGTTTTTCCCAGCCGTCATAAGAAGGAGCAGTTGGTTGGTCGTAATGAAGTTGATAGTTTTCTTGCTTAGTCATAGGAAGTTCTGGGTTTTTCACTCTCCTTATTTTTCAGAAGGTTCAACTACAGCGTTAGTCTCTGATTGATGATGTGTTTGAGGTGTTTCCTTTTCAGGTTTTACCTCTTTGTCAGCTAATTCAGTAGAGGTTTGATTTTCTGTGCTTGGTTGATTTTCCTTACCCTCTTGAGTGGGTTCCTCTACTTTTGTATTCACTTGAACCGTAGTCTCACTGACACTTGCTTGATTTTCTTTCACTTCGATGCCATCGGCAGCTACATTCTGTGTTGCTAGAAAAACAGCTCCCAGTAAAACAGAAGCAGTTCCAACGGTCAATTTTCGGATGCTATACTTACAGGATTTTTCCCAATAGCTCTTCTTCATAAAAACTCCTTTCTCAAATCTGTAAGCGCATACATTTTTTTTGTAAAAAAATAAGCCTTGCAGAAAGATGTTTCCTTTGTTTTGTATAATCTTAATATAGCAAATAAATCAATCCAATGCAAGGTTTTTTAGGAAGAACTGAATTATTTTACCAAATTTTAGTTCTTTTTTTTTAATTTTATTGAATTAAAAAAGATTAGAGCAGAAAAAGAATCTGAGTAATGCCCTACCCTTTTGAAAGCGTAAATCAAACTAGTCAGGCGTGGGACTTTATGGTATAATATAGAAGATTCAAAAAGAAACAGGAGAAATATTATGGACCTTATTTTAGCAATTGTCTTGATTGTTTTAGCTTTTCTAGGTGGAGCTCTTGGAGGAATGTACTTGGTGCGCAAGCAAATTGAAAAAGAATTTGCTGATAACCCACGTTTGAATGCAGAAGCAGTTCGTACTCTGTTGAGTGCAAATGGTCAAAAACCAAGCGAAGCTAAGGTACAACAAGTGTACCACCAAATCATTCGCCAACAAAAAGCAGCCCTTGCTAACAATAAAAAGAAATAAATAGGAAAAGTCTGGGATGAAAATTCCAGACTTCTCACTATGTTCAACTGATATTTAAGGATAGGACTTTTTCCTTGCATTCTATTGATATTTGATTATGATTAAGAGGGAGATAGTCTGGAGTTTACCAGTCTGTCAGAAATTTCAGCGAGAAATGTAATGATAATGAACTATCAATCAGAAAAATAAGACTAGAAAGAAGACTGTATGGATAATCGACCAATTGGTTTTTTGGATTCGGGCGTTGGAGGCTTGACCGTTGTACGTGAGCTCATGCGCCAGCTTCCTCATGAAGAAATCGTCTATATTGGAGATTCGGCACGGGCACCTTACGGGCCTCGTCCTGCTGAGCAAATTCGTGAATACACTTGGCAGTTGGTCAACTTTCTTTTGACTAAGGATGTCAAGATGATTGTCATCGCTTGTAATACTGCAACAGCAGTTGTTTGGGAAGAAGTCAAGGCTAGGTTGGATATCCCTGTCCTCGGTGTCATTTTACCGGGTGCTTCAGCTGCTATCAAAGCAAGCCAGGGTGGGAGAATCGGTGTGATTGGAACACCGATGACAGTGCAATCAGATATCTATCGTCAAAAAATTCATGACCTAGATCCAAATTTGCAAGTTGAAAGTTTGGCCTGCCCTAAGTTTGCTCCCTTGGTTGAGTCTGGTGCCCTTTCAACCAGTGTGACCAAGAAAGTAGTTTATGAAACCCTGCGTCCATTAGTAGGCAAGGTAGACAGCTTGATTCTAGGTTGTACTCATTATCCGCTCCTCAGACCCATTATCCAAAATGTGATGGGACCAGAAGTGAAACTGATTGATAGTGGAGCAGAGTGTGTACGGGATATCTCTGTCTTACTCAATTATTTCGAGATTAATCGGGGCCGCGATGCAGGGCCTCTACAACACCGTTTTTATACGACTGCAAATAGCCATAGTTTTGCTCAGATTGGAGCGGAATGGCTAGAAAAAGAGATTCATGTGGAGCATGTAACATTATGACAAACAAAATTTATGAATATAAGGATGATCAGGACTGGTATGTAGGTGTCTGGGACGTCTACGGTGGAATCTATAGCCTCATAAAAGATCCTCTTGATCTCGATTTTATGGATTTGGCTCGCATTTTCCGTGATGAGGAAAATGGTTTTCCAATCACGATTACGGTAATGCGCTGGTCTTCCAACTTCCGTTTACTCTCTTTTATCGTTGAGATTTTAAATGCAGAAGCTGGTCGAAACTTGGAAGTCATTCAACGCCAAGGTGCCTTGCTCTTAGTTGAAAATGGACAACTCTTGCATGTGGAATTGCCTAAAGAAGGAGTAGATGTTGAAGCCTTCTTTGAAACTAGCAAAGTCAGAGAAACCTTGTTGATAGCGACTCGTAATGAAGGGAAGACCAAGGAATTTCGTGCTATCTTTGATAAACTTGGATATGATGTGGAGAATCTCAATGATTACCCAGATCTGCCTGAAGTTGCTGAAACTGGTATGACCTTTGAAGAAAATGCTCGCCTTAAGGCTGAAACCATCTCAAAATTGACAGGCAAGATGGTTCTAGCAGATGATTCAGGTCTTAAAGTCGATGTCCTCGGTGGATTGCCAGGCGTTTGGTCAGCTCGATTTGCAGGAGTGGGAGCCACTGACCAGGAAAACAATGCTAAACTCTTGCACGAATTAGCCATGGTCTTCGAACTCAAGGACCGTTCGGCACAATTCCACACCACTTTGGTTGTGGCTAGCCCAGGTAAGGAAAGCCTAGTGGTCGAAGCTGATTGGCCAGGCTACATTAACTTTGAACCTAAGGGTGAAAATGGTTTTGGCTATGATCCTCTTTTCCTAGTAGGAGAAACAGGCAAGTCATCAGCTGAATTAACCCTTGAAGAAAAAAATAGTCAATCTCACCGTGCCTTAGCCGTTAAGAAACTTTTGGAGGTATTTCCATCATGGCAAAGCAAACCATCATTGTAATGAGTGACTCCCACGGAGATAGCTTGATTGTAGAAGAAATACGTGACCGCTATCTTGGGAAAGTCGATGCTATTTTTCACGATGGTGACTCGGAACTTCGCCCAGATTCACCACTCTGGGAAGGAATCCGGGTAGTCAGAGGAAACATGGATTTTTATTCAGACTATCCAGAACGCTTAGTGACTCAACTGGGTCCTACCAAGATTATCCAGACCCACGGACACTTATTTGACATTAACTTCAATTTCCAAAAACTAGATTTCTGGGCCCAAGAAGAAGATGCTGATATCTGTCTCTATGGTCACTTGCATGTGCCAAATGCTTGGATGGAAGGGAAGACCCTCTTTCTAAATCCAGGTTCTATCAGCCAACCACGTGGAACCATCAGAGAATGTCTCTACGCTCGTGTAGAGATTGATGACAGCTATTTCAAAGTGGACTTTTTGACACGTAATCATGAGGTTTATCCTGGCTTATCCAAGGAGTTTGCTCGATGATTGCTAAAGAATTTGAACTCTTTTTGCTGGAGCAAGAGGAAACATTTTTGACTTCTGCTGAAAATTTGGCTGTGCTCATTGATACTCACAATGCAGATCATGCAATTCTCCTCCTTAGCCAGATGACTTATACACGAGTTCCAGTAGTGACTGCTGAGAAAAAATTTGTTGGGACCATAGGGCTTAGAGATATTTTTGCATACCAAATGGAGCAGGGTTTGAGTCAGGAAATCATGGCGGATATGGATATTGTTCACATGACAAAGAAGGATGTCGCGGTAGTTAATCCAGACTATACATTGACGGATGTATTGCACAAGCTAGTGGATGAGTCTTTCCTGCCAGTCGTTGATAAGGATGGTATTTTCCAAGGGATTATCACGCGGAAGTCAATCCTCAAGGCTGTCAATGCCCTCCTGCATGACTTTAGTAAGGAATATGAGATTCAAAGCAAATGAGAGAATGGATTTTAACATTTTTAGAAGAAAAGCAAAATCTATCTAGTAATTCTAAACAGTCTTATAAATATGACTTGGAGCAGTTTTTAGATCTTATTGGAGGACGAATTTCTGAGACAAGTTTAAAAATCTACCAAGCTCAACTATCAAATTTTAAAATTAGTGCCCAAAAGCGTAAAGTTTCTGCTTGCAATCAATTTCTTTACTTTTTATATCAGAAAGGAAAGATTGGCACCTTTTATCGTTTAGAATTGCCGAAACAGGCTGAGAAAAAACAAGTCAAGTCAGAGCTTTTAGACTTGAGTTCTTTCTGGCAAGAAAGTACCTATCCAGAAGGGCGTTTAATAGCCTTATTGATAGTTGAATTGGGCCTCTTGCCTAGTGAAATTCTAGCCATAAAAATAAGTGATGTAAATCTAGATTTTCAAGTATTGAGAATCAATAAAGCCTCTCAGCAAAGAATCTTGAGTCTTCCCACAAAATTACTTGCAGAGTTAGAACCCTTGATGGGACAGACCTACCTCTTTGAAAAAACTGGTAAGCCATATTCTCGTCAATGGGCCTTTCGTCAGTTAGAAGCCTTTCTAAAGGAAAAAGGGTTTGCAGATTTATCGGCTCAAGGATTGAGAGAACAGTTTATACTGAGACAAATTGAAGAGAAGGTTGACTTGTATGAAATCGCCAAAAAATTGGGATTAAAAACAGTTATGACCTTAGAAAAATATAGATAATGGATATTAAATTAAAAGATTTTGAAGGGCCTTTGGACTTGCTCTTACACTTGGTTTCAAAGTATCAGATGGATATCTATGATGTACCGATTACAGAAGTTATTGAGCAGTATCTAGCCTACATATCAACCTTACAAGCCATGCGTTTAGAAGTGGCAGGTGAATATATGGTGATGGCTAGCCAACTGATGCTGATCAAAAGTCGTAAGCTCTTGCCAAAGGTTGCGGAAGTGTCTGATTTAGAGGATGACCTTGAACAGGACCTTCTTTCTCAAATCGAAGAATACCGCAAGTTTAAACTTTTGGGAGAGCAGTTGGAAGTGAAGCACCAAGAACGAGCTCAATATTACTCAAAAGCACCGACAGAGTTAATTTACGAAGATGCTGAACTTGTGCATGATAAGACCACGATCGATCTTTTCTTAGCCTTTTCAACCTTACTGACCAAGAAAAAGGAAGAATTCTCGAAAAACCATACAACCATTTTACGAGATGAGTATAAGATTGAGGATATGATGGTCATTGTTCGGGAAGCCTTGGTAGAAGGGCAACAACTATGCCTACAGGATTTGTTTAAAGAAACCAAGGATTTGCAAGAGGTCATTACACTTTTTTTAGCAACCTTAGAGTTGATTAAAACCCAAGAAATTCTCTTGATTCAAAAAGAGAGTTTTGGAGATATTTATCTCATAAAAAAGAATGAGGAAAATCAAGTAGAGCAAAGTCAGGCTTGATTGAGAGGAAGTATGAGTACTTTAGCAAAAATAGAAGCGCTCCTGTTTGTGTCAGGTGAAGATGGGATTAGGGCTCGTCAGTTAGCAGAGCTCTTATCGTTACCACCAACAGGGGTTCAGCAGAGTCTTGAAAAATTAGCCAAAAAGTATGAAAAAGACGAGGATTCTAGTTTGGCCCTGATTGAGACAGGAGGTGCCTACAGATTGGTGACCAAGCCTCAATTTGCTGATATTTTAAAAGAATATTCTAAGGCGCCAATCAACCAGAGTCTATCTCGAGCTGCGCTTGAAACCTTGTCCATTATTGCTTATAAGCAACCTATCACACGTATAGAAATCGATGCTATTCGTGGGGTTAATTCAAGCGGAGCTCTAGCTAAGTTACAGGCCTTTGACTTGATACGAGAAGATGGAAAGAAAGAAGTTCTTGGTCGCCCTAATCTCTATGTAACTACGGATTATTTTCTAGATTACATGGGTATTAACCATTTGGAAGAATTGCCTGTGATTGATGAGCTTGAAATTCAAGCACAAGAAAGCCAATTATTTGGTGAAAGGATAGAAGAAGATGAGAATCAATAAGTATATTGCCCACGCAGGTGTGGCCAGTAGGAGAAAAGCAGAAGAGTTGATCAAACAAGGCTTGGTGACTGTTAACGGTCAGGTAGTGCGTGAACTAGCGACAACCATCAAGTCTGGTGATAAGGTAGAAGTTGAAGGTCAACCCATCTACAATGAAGAAAGGTCTACTATCTTCTCAATAAACCGCGAGGAGTGATTTCCAGTGTAACAGATGATAAGGGACGTAAGACGGTTGTCGATCTTTTGCCTAATGTGAAAGAGCGTATCTATCCTGTAGGACGTTTGGACTGGGATACATCAGGTGTCTTGATTTTGACAAATGATGGTGACTTTACCGATGAGATGATTCACCCACGTAATGAAATCGATAAGGTCTATGTGGCGCGTGTGAAAGGAATTGCTAACAAGGAAAACCTCCGCCCCTTGACTCGTGGTCTTGAGATTGATGGCAAGAAGACTAAGCCAGCAGTTTATGAGATTCTTAAAGTAGATCCTGTTAAAAACCGTTCTGTTGTACAGTTGACCATCCATGAAGGACGTAACCACCAGGTTAAAAAGATGTTTGAAGCAGTTGGGCTTCAAGTGGATAAGTTATCACGGACACGTTTTGGACACCTAGACTTGACGGGTCTTCGTCCAGGAGAATCACGTCGTCTCAATAAAAAGGAAATCAGCCAACTACACACCATGGCTGTAACAACTAATAAATAATGAAACGAATTTTAATTGCGCCTGTGCGCTTTTACCAACGCTTTATATCCCCTGCATTCCCACCTTCTTGTAGATTTGAGCCTACTTGTTCAAACTACATGATTCAGGCTATTGAAAAACATGGATTTAAGGGGAATTCTGATGGGATTGGCACGGATTTTACGATGTCATCCTTGGTCTGAAATAGGTAAAGATCCCGTACCAGATCACTTTTCTTTAAAGAGAAATTCAAAATAAAAAGAATCACAGTCGTGATTCTTTTTTGGTGTAGATAGATCTATAGATTGATGATTTTCACTACCCTTCTCCTATAAAAAGTGGTAAAATGGTTGAAAGAAAGAAGGGATAGAAATGACAACATTATTTTCTAAAATCAAAGAAGTAACAGAACTTTCTGCTATCTCAGGTCATGAAGCACCTGTACGCGCTTATCTTCGTGAGAAGATAACTCCTCACGTGGATGAAGTAGTGACTGATGGCCTAGGTGGTATTTTTGGTATCAAACATTCAGAAGTTGCGAATGCACCTCGCGTCTTGGTAGCATCTCACATGGATGAAGTTGGTTTTATGGTGAGTGAAATCAAACCAGATGGAACCTTCCGAGTAGTTGAAATCGGTGGTTGGAACCCGATGGTTGTCAGCAGCCAACGATTAAACTCTTTACGCGCCAAGGACGTGAAATTCCAGTCATCTCAGGTTCAGTACCTCCACATTTGACTCGTGGGACAGGCGGGCCAACCATGCCAGCTATTTCAGATATCGTCTTTGATGGTGGTTTTGCAGATAAGGCTGAGGCTGAAAGTTTTGGTATCCGTCCTGGAGATACCATCGTTCCAGATAGTAGCGCAATCCTGACAGCTAACGAAAAAAATATCATCTCAAAAGCATGGGACAACCGCTACGGAGTTCTCATGGTTAGTGAGTTGGCAGAAAACTTGTCAGGCCAAAAACTAGGCAATGAACTTTATCTTGGGGCTAATGTCCAAGAAGAAGTCGGACTTCGTGGTGCTCATACTTCAACAACTAAATTTGATCCAGAAGTATTTTTGGCAGTTGACTGTTCACCTGCTGGTGATGTTTATGGTGGTCAAGGTAAGATTGGTGATGGAACCTTGATTCGTTTCTACGATCCAGGTCACTTGCTTCTCCCAGGTATGAAGGATTTCCTTTTGACAACTGCTGAAGAAGCTGGGATCAAGTACCAATACTACTGTGGAAAAGGTGGAACCGACGCAGGTGCAGCTCATCTGAAAAATGGTGGTGTCCCATCAACAACAATCGGTGTTTGTGCCCGTTATATCCACTCTCACCAAACCCTTTATGCTATGGACGATTTCCTTGAAGCTCAAGCTTTCTTACAAGCCTTGGTTAAAAAATTGGATCGTTCTACAGTAGATTTAATCAAAAATTATTAAACAGAAAAGATGGAGGTGATAGGGATGGAAGAACCAAACCTAGAAACCTTGATACGGGATCTTTACAATAATGCCCGTCAAAACCTGAGTGAAGATCTAGTGCTTGCACTTGTAGAGACTGCTAAGCAATTGCCCGGCACCAATGAGCGCTTGCTTGCAGTCCGACTTTCAGGGCTAGTCACACTTGAACTACTCAAGAATCCTAAGACTCCAGCGCCAGAGTTAGTCAATCTGGCCCGCTTTATCAAAAAGGAAGAAGCGAGATACAGGGGTGCAGCCGCATCTTCCTTTATGATTGGAGAGCTATTTAAAATGCTTTGATTCGAAAGAATCAAAGCATTTTTTTCGTTTTAAATTTGTTCTGCCAAAACCTTTTCAGCAAGGTTCATAGCGTGGTCTGATACACGAGTGTAGTGTGAAATAATATCGATAAAGTTGACACCTGCTTGGGTAGAACATTCTCCGTTATTTAGACGTTTGATGTGAGTCTTACGAAGGACACGTTCCATGTTGTTGATGTCTTCGTGTCGCTCGATAAGAGCCTGAGCTTTCTCGAGGTCGTTGTTTTCCACACTCTCAAGAGCATCTTTGACGAAATCACTAGTTTTAAGATAAATCTCTGCTAGTTCTTCTAAGGCAGCCTCAGAGAACTGAACATTCTTGCGTTGCAAGTAATCGTTAAGATTGAGCAGGGCTTCTGCGTGGTCTCCGATACGTTCCAAGTCTCGTGAAGAGTCAAGGATATTTGTTAAGACTTCACTCTCTTTTTGGCTCAAAGCTTCACCAGACAAACTAATGAGGTAACGAGTCAATTTTTCATCAATGGTATTGATAGCTTCTTCAGTCTTATGTCCCTTTTCTGCAACTTTTTCATTAGAGTTGATGATATAGTCGTAAGAGAGGTCAAAGGCTTTCGCAGCATAATTACCCAAGTGTAGAAGTTCTTTTTTAGCATTTCCAAGAGCGATAGATGGAGCTTGTTTGATCAGTTGCTCATCAAGGTAAAGTGGCTCGTATTTAACAACTTCGTCTTCTCCAGGGATAAGTTTGGTTACCATGAAGGCAAGAGCTCCGATGAATGGAAACTGAATGATTGTATTGGTAATGTTGAAGGTTCCGTGGGCGAAGGCAATGGTCATTTCTGGAGCTAGATTTAAGAAGCTCTCAAACCATTGGATTAAGCCTGTAAATGGAACGAGGAAGATAATACAGATAACAGTCCCGATAACGTTAAAGGCCACATGGGCTGCTGCCACACGTTTGGCTGCAATATTAGCACCCAAGGAAGCGATAATAGCAGTGATGGTTGTTCCAATGTTATCTCCAAAGAGCACTGGTAGGGCTCCTTGAAGGTCAATCAGATTGCTAGCGTATAGATTTTGTAGAATCCCGATGGTCGCTGAGGAGGCTTGAATCAGAAGGGTTAAACCTGTTCCGACAAGAACACCCAAGATTGGGTTTACTAAGTTCTACCATGTAGTCTTTAAAGACTTGTAAATCCTTAAGGGGTTCCATGGCACCACTCATTAGATTGAGGGCAAAGAAGATACCACCGACACCAAAGACAATTCGTCCGATGTTATTGATGGTTCTATTTTTTGTGAAGAAGAGACAGACTGCTCCGAGAAAGAGCATAGGTAATGCGTAGTCTCCCAATTTAAAACCAATGATAAAGGATGTGACAGTTGTTCCAATATTGGCTCCCATAACAATCCCAATAGCCTGACGTAAAGTCAATAGTCCAGCGCTAACCAGACCAACTGTAATAACCGTAACACCCGAACTCGATTGAATCAGGGCAGTCATCCCAATTCCAACTAAAATTCCAAAGAAAGGATTGCTAGTATATTTGTCAATGTAAAATCGAAGACGATCTCCAGCTGCTTGTTGCAAACCGTCCCCCATGGTTTTGATACTATATAAGAATAGTCCCAGGCCACCTAAAAAGTGAAATGCAATTTCCTGCCAATTAATGGACATTTTATTTTCCCTCCGAAAACTAATCGCGGAATTTCTCCCATTCTATTTTAAAGGATTCTAAGCAATCTAACAAGTAGTAAACGCATTTTTTTAGAAAAATATCATTGAAATGTAAAAAAAGGTAATTGATTGTCTAATTTATATCATTTATTCACCCCTTTATAGATATTTTAGGATGACTGTTGACTCTACTTATAAATAGCGTAAAATAAAAATGAACAGTTCTGCTATTTTAAGGGCAGTTACTTTTTTAAAACAAAAAATAAAGCGCTTACTTTTTTTGGAAGTGAAAGGAGAAAAAATGAAGAATCCATTTTTTGAGAAACGTTGTCGCTATAGTATTCGAAAATTATCAGTGGGTGCCTGCTCTTTGATGATTGGTTCGGTTTTATTTGCCAACCAAGCTCTAGCAGAAGAAGTTGCAATCCCAGCGAATGAAACAAGGACTACTGCTGTGGCTACAGAGCAAGCATCACCTGCCACATCAGAGCAACCAACTACAGCTTCACCTGAGGTATTAAAGCAGTTGGAAGAGACAGAAAACAAGGTTAGTGAACAACCTATTTCAGAAGAAAAACCAACCTTGGACCAATTGACTGCAGCTGATAAGGAAGTAGCTAGTCCGGTTGCTGAAGCGCCTAAGGCTGAAGAAACACCTGTAGCTACAGAAAATAAGGCTAAAGAAGCACCTGTGGCTACAGAAAATAAGGCTGAAGAGAAAGCAACTGTTTCAGATGTTCCTAAGAAAGAAGAAAAAAGTCTTCGACCAAAAGAAATTAAGTTTGACACTTGGGAAGATTTGTTGAAATGGGAACCGGGTGCCCGTGAAGACGATGCTATTAATCGTTCTTCAGTTGAATTGGCTAAACGTTACCGTGGGCATGTAGTCAACGAAAAAGCCAATAAGGATGCCAAGGTTGAAGCTCTTGCCAATACCAACTCTAAGGCTAAAGACCACGCTTCTGTAGGTGGTGAAGAGTTTAAAGCCTATGCTTTTGACTACTGGCAATACTTGAATTCAATGGTCTTCTGGGAAGGGCTCGTTCCAACTCCGGACGTGATTGATGCTGGTCACCGTAATGGTGTCCCTGTATTGGGTACACTCTTCTTCAACTGGTCTAATAGTATTGCAGACCAAGAAAAATTTGCCGAAGCCCTTAAACAAGATGAAGACGGAACTTTCCCTATCGCTCGTAAGTTGGTTGATTTGGCTAAATACTATGGATTTGATGGATATTTTATCAACCAAGAAACAACAGGAGATATCGTAACGCCTCTTGGTAAGAAAATGCGTGACTTCATGCTCTATACCAAGGAATATTCAGCTCAAGTCAATCATCCAGTGAAATATTCTTGGTATGATGCCATGACCTATGAATATGGTCGTTATCATGAAGATGGTTTGGGTGAATACAATTACCAATTCATGGAAAAAGAGGGAGATAAGGTTCCTGCGGATCACTTCTTTGCCAACTTTAACTGGACCAAAGAGAAAAATGATTACTCTGTAACTATGGCAAAATGGCTTGGACGTAGTCAGTATGATGTTTTTGCAGGTTTGGAATTGCAACAAGGTGGTTCCTACAAGACAAAAGTGAAATGGGATGCCCTTCTAGATGAAAATGGCAAGCTCCGCTTATCACTTGGACTCTTTGCTCCAGATACAATTACTAGTCTTGGTAAGACAGGCGAAGACTATCATAAGAATGAAAATATCTTCTTTACAGGTTACCAAGGAGATCCAACTGGTCAAAAACCAGAGGACAAGGACTGGTACGGAATTGCCAACCTTGTAGCTGACCGTACACCAGCAGTAGGCCGTACCTTTACAACATCCTTTAACACAGGACATGGTAAAAAATGGTTTGTGGACGGCAAAGTTTCTAAGGATTCTGAATGGAACTATCGTTCTGTATCAGGTATCTTGCCTACATGGCGCTGGTGGCAAACGTCATCAGGTGCTAAACTTCAAGCTGACTATGACTTTGAAGATGCCTACAATGGTGGTAACTCACTTAAGTTTGTGGGTGATTTAGCTGAAAATACCAACCAAGATGTTCGTCTCTACTCTACAAAACTGGAAGTAACAGATAAAACAAAACTTCGTGTTGCTCATAAAGGTGGTAAGGGAAGCAAGGTCTATGTAGAGTTTGCGACTCAGAAAAACTACACCTATGGTGGCAAGAATGCTCGTAAAGAACTGACTCTATCTGACGATTGGACAAAAGATGAATTTGATTTGAGTGCCTTGGCAGGTCAGACTATTTACGGTATCAAGCTCACTTTTGAAAATACTGCTGCTCTTAAGGGTTATCAATTTAACTTGGGTGAGTTGACTGTAACAGATAATCAAGAGGCTCCTCAAGCACCAACAGCTCTTAAAGTAGCCAAGCAATCTCTGAAAAATGCCCAAGAAGCAGAAGCCATTGTCCAATTTACTGGAAATAAAGATGCTGATTTCTATGAAGTTTATGAGAAGGATGGCGATGCTTGGCGCCTATTGACAGGTTCATCTGCCACTACGATCTACCTACCAAAAGTTAGCCGTTCAGCTAGTGCAACTGGTACTAGTCAAGAGTTGAAGGTTGTCGCTGTTGGGAAGAACGGTCTTCGTTCTGAAGCAGCAACTACAAACTTTGAGTGGGGGATGACTGTCCAAGACACAAGTCTTCCAAGACCATTAGCAAAAAATATCGTTCCAGGAGCGACTGTTATCGGAAGTACCTTCCCAGACACAGAAGGTGGCGAAGGTATCGAAGGTATGTTGAATGGAACTATCACTAGCTTATCTGATAAATGGTCTTCTGCTCAGTTGAGTGGTAGTGTTGATATCCGTTTGACACAACCACGCCGTGTCGTTAGATGGGTCATGGATCATGCCGGTGCTGGTGGAGAATCCGTCAACGATGGTTTGATGAATACTAAGGACTTTGACCTCTACTATAAGGATGAAGCTGGAGAATGGAAACTAGCCAAGGCTGTTCGTGGCAATAGAGCCCATGTTTCAGATATTACCCTTGATAGCCCAATTACAGCGCAAGACTGGCGTTTGCACGTTATTACATCTGACAATGGAACACCATGGAAAGCTATCCGCATCTACAACTGGAAGATGTATGAAACTCTTGATACGGAGAGCCAAAACATTCCAATGGCTAAAGTTGCAGCGCGTGTTCTGACAGACAATAAGATTCAGCTTGGATTCTCAGAAGTTCCTGCTGGAGCAACCATTACAGTCTATGACAAGGCAGATTCACAAACTCCAATCGCTACCTTAAATACGGTAGTTGGAGGAGATTTGGCAACAGAACCATTGAGCTTTGAAAAACGTCCAAGCCTTCTTTACTATCGTACACAATTGCCAGGGAAAGAAATCAGTAATACTCTTGCTGTGACGATTCCTCAGGATGAGAGAAAGATTAAAGCTGTCAGTCTAGAAGTAGCACCTAAAAAGATAACTTACCAAGATGGCGAGGAATTGAATCTCAAAGGTGGTCTTCTCCGTGTCAAATACGAAGGTGAAGAAGCAGATGAAGTCATCAACCTTAGTCATGCAGGTGTAGTTGTTAACGGTTATGATGCTCACCATCATGGTGAACAAGAGTTAACAGTAACCTATCTTGGTCTTCCAGTTGCAGGAAGCTTCAAGGTTCAAGTGACTGGTGAAGAAGCTGGTCCAAAGAAGTCGCAGCCCTGTATATTAGCAAGCAACCGAAAATTGATTACTTTATAGGCGATGCTCTTGACTTATCAGAGGGACGCTTCAAGGTCTTGTATGATGATGAAACTGAGACAGAACATAGCTTTACAGACCAAGGAGTCGAAATTACAGGCTATGATCCTCAAAAAACAGGCCGTCAAAAACTTGAGTTGCACTATCAAGGACAAACTGTCGAATTTGATGTTCTAGTATCACCTAAGGCAGCCATTAATGACGAATATCTGAAACAAGAAATCACATCTGCTCAAGGACGCAAAGAAACATTAGCTTATACATTTGCTGATGCAGCAAAACAAGCAGCTCTTGTTGAGAAGCTTGCTGCAGCAAAAGCCATCTTAGAAAACCACGATGCTAGTCAAGAAGCGGTCAACCAAGCCCTGAACGATTTAAAACAAGCAGGTGCAGACTTGGATGGAAATCAACGTTATCAAACTGCTAAGGAAGAGCTTGAAACTCTTCTAAGAAAAGTTCGTGAGAAAAATGCAGACGATCCAATCATCGCTCAAGCAGAAACTCTTATTGGCTCAACAAATCCAAGTCCAGAAGCATTTGCGGACATGAAAGAAAAGCTGAATAAGAAACTAGCTCCTGCAGAAGAAAGCCACCATGTAGGTAGCTTAGAAGAAGGTGAAACTGCTCCAACAGTTGAATCTCTACCTGAGCTAGTGGTTGAAACAGAAACTCAAGCCTTCGAACGCCAAGAACGTCCGTCAGGAGACCTCTTGTTGGGTGAACGTAGAATCGTTCAGGCAGGTGTAGAAGGTCAAACTCGTCGTCTGATTGAAGTGGATGCTAAAGGCAACCGCACTCTTCTTGATACAGAAGTAGTCAAGGAGGCAGTTGCAGAAATCACTGAAGTTGGTACCAAGGTAGAAAGTCGTGTTCAACCGCTAGACGGAGTCAAAGATTTGACTATCAGCAATCCAGCATTGGTGATTGAAGAAGAAAAAGTTGCATACGGCCATGAAGAACGAGTAAATCCTAGCCTTCAAGCAGGAGAACGTCGCTTGGTTCAAGCAGGAGTTGAAGGACTTCGTCGAAATCTTGTAGAAGTTGATACTGAAGGCAACCGCAGTCTTCTTGAGACAGAAGTAGTCAAGGAAGCAGTGGCTGAGATTACTGAAGTTGGTACCAAGGTAGAAAGCCGTGTTCAACCACTAGACGGAGTCAAAGATTTGACCATTAGCAATCCAGCATTAGTGGTTGAGGAAGAAAAGGTTGCATACGGCCATGAAGAACGAGTAAATCCTAGTCTTAAAGCAGGAGAACGCCACTTGGTTCAAGCAGGAGTTGAAGGACTTCGTCGAAATCTTGTAGAAGTTGATACTGAAGGCAACCGCAGTCTTAAGGGAACAGAGCTTATCAAAGAAACTATTACTGAGATTGTTGAGATTGGGCCAAAAGTGGATGTCCAAGATGACAAACCTCTTGCACCTGCTCCAGTAGCACAAGCAGCTAAGCAGGAACCAGTAAAAGCAGAAGCACAAGCTGAAAAACCTGAAGGAAAACAACTTCCAAGTACGGGTGAAGGAGTAGATGCAAATCTTCTTGCCCTTGGATTGGTCGGAGTCCTAGGTGGCTTTGGACTTCTCGCTCAAAAGAAAAAAGAAGATTAAGCTAGAATTTTGATCTAAAATTGACTTCATACAATAAAAAAGATTTGACTTTTAAGAGTCAAATCTTTTTTGCATAGTAGATGAGGAAAAAATTGTGGTGTATACTGTCATAGCTTCAAAGGTTATCCTTATTTAATCTTGTGAAATGGTTGGGGGAAAAGTTTAAGGTTTTGCTATCTCTTTTATTGATTTTGTGATATAATTAACACGTAAAAAAAAAAAGAAGGAGTCATATCTAATGGCAAAATTGACTGTTAAAGACGTTGACTTGAAAGGGAAAAAGTTCTCGTTCGTGTTGACTTCAACGTACCTGTAAAAGATGGCGTGATCACTAACGATAACCGTATCACTGCAGCTCTTCCAACTATCAAGTACATCCTTGAACAAGGTGGACGTGCAATCCTCTTCTCTCACCTTGGACGTGTAAAAGAAGAAGCAGACAAAGAAGGTAAATCACTTGCTCCTGTAGCTGCTGACTTGGCTGCTAAATTGGGTCAAGAAGTTACATTCCTTCCAGGTGTTACTCGTGGTGCTGAATTGGAAGCAGCGATTAACGCTCTTGAAGATGGACAAGTTCTCTTGGTTGAAAACACTCGTTACGAAGATGTTGACGGCAAGAAAGAATCTAAAAACGATCCTGAACTTGGTAAATACTGGGCATCACTTGGAGATGGTATCTTCGTAAACGATGCATTCGGTACAGCTCACCGTGCACACGCATCTAACGTTGGTATCTCAGCAAACGTTGAAAAAGCAGTTGCTGGATTCCTTCTTGAAAACGAAATTGCCTACATCCAAGAAGCAGTTGAAGCTCCAGAACGTCCATTCGTGGCTATCCTTGGTGGTTCAAAAGTTTCAGACAAGATCGGTGTTATCGAAAACTTGCTTGAAAAAGCTGATAAAGTTCTTATCGGTGGTGGGATGACTTACACATTCTACAAAGCACAAGGTATCGAAATTGGTAACTCACTTGTAGAAGAAGACAAATTGGATGTTGCTAAAGCTCTTCTTGAAAAAGCAAACGGTAAATTGATCTTGCCAGTTGACTCAAAAGAAGCAAACGCATTTGCAGACTACACTGAAGTGAAAGACACTGAAGGTGAAGCAGTAGACCCAGGTTTCCTTGGTTTGGATATCGGTCCTAAATCTATCGCTAAATTTGACGAAGCTTTGACTGGTGCTAAAACAGTTGTATGGAACGGACCAATGGGTGTATTTGAAAACCCTGACTTCCAAGCTGGTACAATCGGTGTGATGGACGCTATCGTGAAACAACCAGGTGTTAAATCAATCATCGGTGGTGGTGACTCAGCTGCCGCAGCCATCAACCTTGGACGTGCAGACAAGTTCTCATGGATCTCTACTGGTGGTGGAGCTTCAATGGAACTCCTTGAAGGTAAAGTTCTTCCAGGACTTGCAGCTTTGACTGAAAAATAAGAATATAAAAAAGGAGGCTGGGACAAAAGTCCTAGCCTCTCAATTGTCTTTGGATTGTCGAGCAGGACGCAGTGGTTGAGTGGGCTCTACTACGCTGATTTCATCAGATTTTACAACCCTACTCAACTGTGCGGAGGTGGGACGACGAAATCGAATTCTAACGAATTACCGATTTCTGTCCCACACTTTTTTTTGCGCTCTTTTAAAGTTTGAGAGTAGCGAGGGATAATTGGACAGAATCAAAAAAAAACAGTAAAATAGAGGAATACCAATCTAAATGAAATTTGAGTGATAATCGTGGAAAAAAGAGACAATCATACAAAAACAGCTATTTGCGGTATTATCAATGTCACCCCGGATTCTTTCTCTGATGGGGGCCAATTTTTTGCTATTGAAGAAGCCTTAAAACAAGCTCGAAAATTGATTGCTGAAGGTGCCACTATTTTAGATATCGGTGGAGAGTCTACTCGACCTGGAAGTAGCTATGTTGAGATTGAAGAGGAAATCCAACGTGTGGTTCCAGTCATTAAGGCTATCCGTCAAGAAAGTGATGTTCTGATTTCGGTAGATACTTGGAAAAGTCAAGTTGCAGAAGCAGCTCTAAAGGCTGGGGCCCATATAGTCAATGACATTACAGGTCTTATGGGGGATGAGAAGATGGCGGAAGTGGTTGCCAAAGCTGGAGCTCAGGTAGTCATCATGTTTAATCCAGTAATGGCACGCCCTCAGCACCCTAGTTCACTTATCTTCCCTCATTTTGGCTTTGGAGAGTCTTTTACAAAGGAAGACTTAGATGAGTTTGAAAAACTACCAGTAGAAGAACTGATGACAGCTTTCTTTGACCGTGCTCTAGTAAGAGCGGAAATAGCAGGAATTTCGAAAGAAAAGATCATGCTGGATCCAGGGATTGGCTTTGGCTTGACCAAAAAGGAAAATCTACTACTTCTACGTGACCTTGATAAATTACACGAGATGGGCTATCCTATCTTTTTAGGAGTCTCTCGCAAGCGCTTTGTCATCAATATTCTGGAAGAAAATGGTTTTGAAGTAAACCCAGAAACTGAAGCTGGTTTCCGCAATCGTGATACGGCTTCAGCTCATGTGACTAGTATCGCTGCTAGACAGGGTGTAGAAGTTGTGCGTGTACACGATGTAGCCAGCCACAAGATGGCAGTTGAAATCGCATCAGCCATCCGTCTGGCAGATGATGCGGAAAATTTAAACTTGAAACAGTATAAATAAGATGAATAAAAACGAAACGAAACAGTGGATAGCTAACTATCGGACAGACCAACCGCATTTTGGTTTGGAAAGGATGGTGAAGCTGTTAGCCCTACGTGGCAATCCCCATCTGAAACTCAAGGTTATCCATATCGGAGGAACCAATGGTAAGGGATCTACTATAGCCTTTTTGAAGAACATGTTGGTAAAGATGGGGCTAAGAGTTGGAGTCTTTAGCTCACCCTATCTGATTCATTATACCGATCAGATTGCCATTAATGAGGAATCTGTCCCAGAAGCAAGATTAGAGACCTTGATGGTAGACTATCGCTCACTACTTGAGGGGGAACATGCTCATGATTTGCAGGGAACGACAGAGTTTGAGATTATCACTGCTATAGCCTATGATTATTTTGCTTCTGAGCAAGTCGATGTGGCCATTATGGAAGTAGGTATGGGCGGACTTTTGGATAGCACCAATGTCTGTCAACCGATTTTAACGGGCATTACGACCATTGGGTTGGACCATGTAGCTCTACTAGGGGATAGCTTGGAAGCTATCGCGGAGCAGAAAGCTGGAATTATCAAACAAGGAGTTCCCCTGGTAACAGGGAATATTGTCCCAGAAGCCTTAGCAGTTATCAACCAAATCGCGAAAGCGAAAGAGGCTCCTAGGTTTGTTTATGAGGAAGATTATCAAGTGAGTAATCAAGGGAGTGTGGGGACGGGAGAAGTCTTTGACTATACAAGCCCGCTTAGACAAGGTCGCTTTCAGACAGGATTGCTGGGTTTGCACCAGATAGAGAATGCTGGGATGGCCATAACCCTGTTAGATACCTATTGTCAAGAGACTGGACGAGAATTACCAGAAAATGACTTGTTAGCTCAAGCCTTAGAAAAAACAAGTTGGCCTGGACGCTTTGAAGTTGTTTGTAGAGAACCCTTAATGATTTTAGATGGGGCCCATAATCCCCATGCTATCAAGGCTTTGGTAGAAACATTGCAAGAACGATTTGCTGATTATCACAAGGAAATACTTTTTACATGTATCAAAACTAAGGCCTTGGGGGAAATGTTAGACTTGTTAGGAACTTTGCCAGATACTGAGCTGACATTGACTCACTTTGATGATGATCGAGCGACAGACGAAGAAGTACTAAAAAAAGTAGCTTATTCTAGAAATCTCAACTATCAAAGTTGGAAGGAATTTCTAGATCAAAAAATGACAGAAAATGAAGAGAAAAAAACAGTTAGGATAGTTACGGGCTCCTTGTATTTCTTGAGCCAGGTAAGAGCCTATCTAATGGAGAGGAAAAACTAGAGAATGGATACACAAAAAATTGAGACGGCTGTAAAAATGATTATCGAAGCGGTCGGTGAAGATGTTAACCGCGAAGGCTTGCAGGAAACTCCTGCACGTGTAGCTCGCATGTACCAGGAGATTTTTCAGGACTTGGTCAAACTGCGGAGGAGCATTTGTCAAAATCCTTTGAGATTATTGATGATAATATGGTAGTGGAAAAGGATATCTTTTTCCATACCATGTGTGAACACCACTTCTTGCCATTTTATGGTAGAGCGCACATAGCCTACATTCCAGATGGCCGTGTAGCAGGCTTATCAAAGTTAGCTCGTACGGTGGAAGTCTACTCTAAAAAGCCACAGATTCAAGAGCGTTTGAATATCGAAGTGGCTGATGCCTTGATGGAGTATTTGGGAGCCAAGGGAGCCTTCGTTGTCATTGAAGCAGAACATATGTGTATGAGTATGCGCGGTGTTCGAAAACCAGGAACTGCAACCTTGACAACAGTAGCTCGTGGAGTATTTGAGACAGACAAAGATCTTCGAGATCAAGCATACCGTCTTATGGGGTTATAAAAATCGATTCAAACGATTTTTTCTAGAAAGGACTAGTTATGGATCAATTGCGCATTAAGGATTTGGAAATTTTTGCCTATCATGGTCTTTTCCCGAGTGAGAAGGAACTGGGTCAAAAATTTATCATTGATGCAAGCTTATCCTATGATATGACCAAGGCTGCTACGGACTTAGATTTAGAAGCTTCTGTCCATTATGGCGAGCTCTGTCAGCAATGGACGACTTGGTTTCAGGAAACCACTGAAGACTTGATTGAAACAGTTGCCTACAAACTAGTAGAGCGCACTTTTGAAACCTATCCAATAGTTCAAGAAATTAAACTGGAACTCAAAAAACCATGGGCGCCTATTCATCTACCACTAGACACCTGTTCAGTAACCATCCATCGCCGCAAACAAAGAGCCTTTATTGCTCTAGGTAGCAATATGGGGGATAAGACGGCTAATCTCGAACTAGCTCTTGACAAGATGCGTACTCGAGGGATTCGTATTCTCAAAGAATCTAGTGTGATTACAACTGAGCCTTGGGGTGGTGTAGAACAAGAAAGTTTTGCTAATCAGGTGGTTGAAGTCGAAACTTGGCTGCCGGCTCCAATCTTGTTAGAAACCTTGTTGGACATTGAGGCAGAAATGGGTCGGGTTAGAGAAGTGCATTGGGGACCTCGTTTAATTGACTTGGACTTGCTCTTTGTAGAGGATCAAGTTATTTATACAGATGACCTCATCTTGCCGCATCCTTATCTTGCTGAGCGACTCTTTGTCTTAGAGTCGCTGCAGGAAATTGCGCCTCATTTCATCCATCCAGTCCTAGGACAACCGATTCGTCACTTGTATCAAGAATTGAAAAAATAAGAAAACTCTAGCCAGTAGGCTAGAGTTTTTAAAATAGGTCATTTTCTTCAGGTAGGAGGATGGTTTCCTTACCGTCCATATCCATAACAAGTACTTTCGGTGGGTACAATGGGTCAAAGGGATGATTAAAATCGAAGTCAATCGTTGTAGGTAGATGCTCACTTGAAAAACGGAAGGTGATGGAGCCGTCACTGTTTAAGAGCTGAAATTCCAACTCATCTTCTAATTCAAAAACATGCTTTAAAAAATGATCAATAATGTACCAGATTGAGTCAATCACATCGTCTGGGAGATTGGTTACCACACCAAAGCTGGCACAACGTCTATGAGAATCCGTAAAAGCCATCCATGCCTCCTACTTAATTTTTTATTATCATACTGCAAACTGGCCTAAAAATCAAGAAAAGTAAACTAATTTACAAAAATATGATTATCGGTGAAATTTTTTCAAAGAAAGTTCAATTAATCCTTGAAAATGCTTACAATTAGTGGTAAACTAGTAGTGGTGTAAACATGAAAACAAAATTTTCAACATTAGAAAGGAAACGGTATGAACACAGATGATACAGTAACAATTTATGACGTTGCCCGAGAAGCAGGAGTTTCAATGGCAACTGTCAGTCGTGTAGTCAATGGCAACAAGAATGTCAAAGAAAACACTCGTAAGAAAGTTCTAGAGGTGATTGATCGCCTAGACTATCGTCCAAATGCAGTAGCTCGTGGCTTGGCAAGCAAACGAACAACAACTGTTGGGGTTGTCATCCCAGATATCACTAACACGTATTTTGCTGCCTTAGCAAAAGGGATTGATGATATTGCAGAGATGTACAAATATAACATCGTTCTTGCGAATAGTGATGAGGATGATGAAAAAGAAGTGGCAGTAGTGAATACACTCTTTTCAAAACAAGTTGATGGTATTATCTTTATGGGCTATCACTTAACAGAGAAAATTCGCTCAGAGTTTTCACGTTCACGTACTCCTGTAGTTCTTGCAGGAACAGTGGATGTAGAACACCAGCTTCCAAGTGTTAATATTGATTATAAGAATGCTACTGCGGATGCTGTTCGCCATTTGTTGAAGCGTAACAAAAAAATTGCCTTTGTGAGTGGTCCATTGGTAGATGATATTAACGGTAAAATTCGCTTGGTTGGCTACAAAGAAGCTTTGAAAGCAGCAGGAGTCAACTATAGTGAAGGACTTGTATTTGAATCTAAATATCGCTATGATGATGGTTATGCTCTGGCAGAGCGCTTAGTTTCTTCAAAAGCAACTGCAGCGATTGTGACTGGTGATGAATTGGCAGCTGGTCTCTTGAACGGCTTGGCTGATCATGGAGTTTCAGTTCCAGAAGACTTTGAAATCATTACGAGTGATGACTCTCAAATCGCACGCTTTACTCGACCAAGCCTTACAACTATCGCACAACCCTTGTATGATTTAGGTGCGATTAGTATGCGTATGTTGACTAAAATTATGCATAAGGAAGAATTGGAGGAACGTGAAGTCCTCCTACCTCACGGTTTGACAGAACGCAAATCAACTCGCAAAAAGTAATAAAAAAACCAGGAATCTAGCTGATTTCCTGGTTTTTTATTATCCTTCCATATATGTTTGGAGTTGTTCACCCTTAAGTCCAGCATTGATTGCGATAAGAAGCTTCAGTCGTGCTTTTTGAGCGTTTAGTTCTTTTACAAAATATACACCATCATTCTGAAGACAAACACCACCGCCTTCGTAGGCGTAAACAGGTTCTGCAATCCCATTGAAACAACGTGAGACTAGTGCAATAGGAAGTCCTGCTTGACTGAGAGATTTTAATTTTTCAGCTGTTTCCTTTGGTACATTTCCAGCGCCAAAAGCCTGAATAATCAATCCATCTAGTTGGTCGACAGGAAGTAAATCGAGAAGTTCATCGGTCATGCCCGCATAAACAGGGATAATAGGGACCAGCCCTTGAATGCTCTCAAGGTCAAAACGAACACGAGGTTCTGCCGTTTTGAAGTAGAGAATTTCCTGCTTCATAATGAGCCCGAGTGGTCCATGAGTTGGTGTTTGAAAGGTACTAACGTTAGTAGTATGCGTTTTTGTGACATATTTGGCGGCGTGAATTTCATCGTTCATAACGACCAACACACCCTTATCTGCAGCCTTGTCATCACTGGCCACACGTAAGGCGCTAAGATAGTTGTAGACACCATCACTTCCCAGTTCATTAGAACTTCTCATGGCACTGTCAGGACGATAGGTATATGAGGTACTTCCATGGTGTCGAGGAAATAAGCCGTTTCTTCTAGTGTATCTGTCCCATGTGTAATGACAACACCATCATAGGACGATGCCTCTTGTTTAATCTTTTTGTAGAGGGCCAACATATGCTTAGGCTTGATGTGTGGGCTGGGCAAATTTAAAAAATCCAAGGAATGGACTTTGATACCTTCGAGAGGATTAGAGATATGATTCATAGGGTTATCAGCACTAGTCCTTACAGCTCCAGATTCATCTGCCTGCATGGAGATAGTGCCACCGGTATGTAAAACAAGGATTTTCTTAGTCATGATTCACTCACTTTTTCTGAAATGTGGTATAATCATTGTATCATAAAAGAAAGGAATGAGATAGAATGGAAGTCAAAGCTGTGTTTTTTGATATTGATGGAACGCTTGTAAATGACAGTAAGAGTGTTTTGAAGTCCACAAAGGAAGCTATCAAGATTGTGAAAGAACAAGGGGTGCTTGTTGGTGTAGCAACAGGGCGAGGACCTTTTTTTGTTAAGGATTTGATGGATGATTTGGATCTGGATTTTGCAGTGACCTACAATGGCCAATATATCTTTAACAAAGATCGTGTTCTTTTTGCTAGCCCTATTGATAAGAGAAGTCTCAGACAAATCATCTCTTATGCCAAGAAAAATCGAAAAGAGATTGCCATGGGAACGCGACAAGATGTTGTCGGTTCTCGGATTATGTCCTTTGGACTCAGCCCTCTTTCACAGCTAGTCAGTCGTTTTGTACCTAAATTTTTGACTCGTACTGTTAGTCATTCCTTTAATCGTATGGTCAGTAAGGCCCTTCCTCAGAAGGAAGATGATTTGTTGGACTTAATCAACCAACCGATCTATCAGGTGCTTATGTTGATGACGCCTGAGGAGACAAACCATGCTGCTGAAGAATTAAATCATTTGAAATTTACCAGAAGTAATCCATTCGCGGCCGATATTATCAATCAAGGAAATTCTAAGTTAGAGGGTATCCGTCGTGTCGGGAAAGAGTATGGTTTTGATCTCAACCAAGTCATGGCCTTTGGAGACTCGGATAATGACTTGGAAATGTTGGCTGGTGTTGGGATGTCTGTTGCCATGGGAAATGGTAGCAACAGCGTAAAAGAAGTTGCTAGCATATTACTGCCAGCAACCAAAACGATGGGATTCACAAAGCTTTGGAATTTTTTGGAGTTTTGTCTTCTGAAAAAGTCTTTGTCAGTCGTGACTATCATTTTAACAAGGTTAAAACCTTCCATCATATGATGGACGAGCGAACTCAAGAAGAACCAATAGCTTGGGATTTGCAAGGGGCGACTCATCGCGCCGGCTTTAAGATTGAAGAGTTAGTTGAATTTGTCCGTGCTGCAAGCAATTCTGAAGAGGAATTTCAACAAGCTGTACAAGATTTGCACCAGGCACTTGATATATCAGCGGATAAAGTTTCTCAAAAAATACCAGCTAAAAGTACTTTGGTTGGACAAGTCGATGCCTTGATTGATACTCTCTATTTTACGTATGGTAGTTTTGTACTGATGGGAGTGGACCCAGAGCGGATATTCGAGATTGTCCATCAGGCAAACATGGGTAAAATATTCCCAGATGGCAAGGCACAGTTTGATCCTGTGACTCACAAGATACTTAAGCCGGAAGGCTGGGAGGAGAAGTATGCTCCAGAACCTGCTATCAAGAAGGAACTTGCGCGTCAGATTAGAGCTTATGAACGTCATAAAGAAAGAAAAAATAAACAATAAAAAGGAGCGCATTGGCTCCTTTTTTTAGTCTAATTATAAAGTTTTATCCTTGTCTCGGACGACGAGAAGGTCAACGCTTGTGTGGCGAAGGATATATTCAGATGAAGAGCCGACAAGTAAACGTTCGAAGGCGTTAAGTCCTGTTGCTCCAACCAAAATCAAATCAACGTGTTCTTGATCAGGGATTGTTTTAGCCAAAAGAGTTTTAGGATTTCCCATTTCGATGACAACTTGAATATCTTTAAGACCAGCGTCTCTTGCACGCTTTTCATATTCTGCCATCAACTCTTGTGCCTCGACTTGTAACTCTTCGTAAACTTCTGCATCGAATGTTGAAATGCTTTGAAGAGCACGAGTATCGATTACATGCGCAATGGTTAATTTAGCCTGGTTACGTAATGCTGACTGAACTCCTTTGATAAAAGCCAAATCAGCTTCTTTAGAACCGTCGACTGCTACCATGATGTTTTCGTAACGTTGTGTCATAGCAAAAACCTCCTCATTTCTTATCACCTTCATTGTAATCCTTTTCACTAAAAAAGTAAAGTAAAACATGATAGCAAAAATGCTTTTTGACTTTGACTTTGAGAGTGTTATAATTAAAGGAGAGAATGCAAGAGGGGATCATATGACAAAAATTGCGGTACTTTCAGATATCCATGGAAATACAAGAGCACTGGAAGCTGTTTTAGCAGATGCAGAGAAGGCAGGCGCTGAGGAATATTGGCTTTTGGGAGATATTCTCATGCCTGGGACAGGACGAAAAAATATTCTTCAACGATTGGAAGGCTTGCCAATAACGATTCGAGTTCTGGGAAATTGGGAAGAGAGTTTATGGCGAGCTGCTCATCGAAAATTAGATACAAGTAGACCTAGCCATCGTTACCTCTTGCGCCAATGCCAGTATATTATGGAAGAAATCAGTCTAGATGATATTGAAGCTCTACAGGCATTTCCCATGCACACACACCGCCAGTTTGGAAATCTGAAGGTAGGGATAAGCCATCATTTGCCGGATAAAAATTGGGGAAGAGAACTGATCCATCTTGGCAAGCAGGAGGATTTTGACCGTTTGGTAACCAATCCTGACTGTGATATTGCGATTTATGGGCATATTCACCAGCAATTTCTTCGCTATGGGAGTCAGGGACAACTTATTTTAAATCCAGGCTCAATTGGGCAACCCTTCTTTTTATCTGCAAGTCTACGTGAGGATTTGCGGGCGCAATATATGATTTTGGATTTTGATAACAAAGGCTTGAAGGATATAGATTTTCGTCGTGTTGATTACGATGTTGAGTCAGAATTACAATTGGCTAGAGATTTGAAATTGCCCTACTATGAGGTGTACTATGAAAGCTTAGTCAATGGAATTCACCATACCCATAATCAGGACTTGTTGCACGAAATCGCCCAGAGTCAAGGACATGATGTTGAATTGGACGACTGGCTTAGTCGTAACTCTTGACATTACAACTCTAGGAGATATAATAAATATAAGAGAAGAATGAGCTTTGTTGATAATAAAGGAGGACTGCATGCAAATTTCAAGCCGATTTACTATTGCGACACATATGTTGGTAATCATTGCCCTAAAAGGGAAGGAAAGCAAGGTGACTAGTGATTTTCTAGCTAGTAGTGTTGGAGTCAATCCTGTTATTATCCGAAAAACTTTGTCTCAACTGAAAAAAGCAGATTTGATTTCCGTCGCGCGTGGAACTGGAGGGGCAGAGATTATCAAAAATCTTGAGGATATCAGTCTTTTGGATATTTATCAAGCGGTGGAATGCCTTGGAAAGACTGGACAACTCTTTAGTTTCCATGATAATCCTAATCCTGACTGTCCAGTAGGAGCTAATATCCATGGTGTTTTAGATGAAAAATTAGATAAAATTCAAGAAGCCATGGAAGAAGAATTAAGCCAAACTAGTCTGGCCCGAGTTGTGGCAGATGCAGAGAGTAGGATAGAAGGATAAGAGGACCTAAGGTCCTCTTTTTATTTTTAGCTAATTATGATGAAATGTAATTAGATAAAGGAGAAGAAGATGTATCTTGTTACAGAAATTATATCAGCCTTTATCTGTGAATTTGTAGCTTTATGTGTGACATTAAAGTGGCTCTTTGTGTTCTTCTACGGATTATTATTCCTAGCTCTTCTTTTATCCTATAAGGGAATTCTTTGGTCATAAAAGTCTCTATTTTAACTCGCTCATGTAAAAAAGCAAGAATTTTTTAGTTCTTGCTTTTTTATTGATTATTTGTGACGTGCTGTCTTATTGAAGTTTATAGCTCTATTTTTCCTCTTTTTTCTTTAGGAAACTTCCAAGTCCAAGAAGGGACAGAATGCTGAATCCAGCAAGAGCAAGAGGTGATTTGTTTTCAGTTCCTGTGTTTGGAAGGACTTTTTGAGAAAGACCCTCTACAACAGTTTCTTGAGTTTCAGGCTGGACAGCTAGGTTTTGGGCCTGATTTTGTTCTACTTTCAAGCTAGAAAGATCAAATTCTGGCTTTTCTTCCACAGCTGGAGCGACAATGGCACCACCTTGAGACAAGCGGAGAACGACAGCAGTGAGAGCGTTCAATTTCAAGCCTTTTTCAGTCCATTCGAGACCTTGAGGGTTGGCAATTCCTACCGGTCCTGCTTGGTTTTCATCAGCCAAGACTTCGGCCTTTCTCAAGTGGGCAAAGTCTGTTTCTAGAGTGAATTCACGTTCTTTATCATCTGCATTGACAAAGACAGCGTAGATATCCCCATTTGGAGCAGTAATTTGGTAGCCGATGACCACGTCTTCTTTTTCAACACCATTTTGTCCTGGGACAGTAATGAGGCGGACACGCTCCTTGATATCTTCAAGACTCTTGAGTCGGAAGGCATCTGTAGATTTACGAAGGGCAATCAAACCTTTCATGTAGTCGCGACTCTTAACATTTTCAGGATATGCTTTTTTATCTGTTGCCTTGGTCCAGTCAAATTTGTTGACAGCATCGCTAGAGTCATAAGAGTCATGGATGAAGTAAGGATAGACAAATGGATTGCCATCCTTATCACGCAACAAGTGAGATTTGTTTGGAACCTTATCCTCTGAAACAGGAGTTTTGTAGGCTGGGTCCAAGAATTGTTTGGTACGTCCATATTCCTGACCAGAGTGGATAAATGGTGTTCCTTGTGCTGTTAAGACCATGAGGTTTCCAAGTCGTAAACGACGATGGATTTCCGCATAGTTTTCGGCCTTACTTGGGTCTTTTTTGATAGATTGGGCAATGATGTCAAAGAGAGTCAAGTTATCGTGGGCTGCGATATACTGAATAACATCTCCTGGGTTGTCCGCTTCAAAATTGGTTGGTTGAGCAATGAGGTTCTTAAAGATGGTATTGACATCACGTTTGCCACCTGTGATAAAGGCAGGCTGCCCTTCGTTTGGATAGCCAGACTTGAGGTTGTTGCGGATGTCGTCTGAAAAGACAGCGACAGTATCTGTTTTCTTCATCCAATCTTGGTCAGCAGGTTGTACAGGCGTATTTTCATCACCAGTGTAGGTTCTCCAGCCTTCACCTAACATGATAAGGTTTGGATTGAGGGCGCGTGCAGCCTTGTAAGCTTCTTCGATTGAAGCCGCATCGTGATCACCCATCATATCGAAACGGAAACCATCCACTTTGTAGGTGTCAACCAGATACTTGATAGAGTCTACCAAGACACGTTTAGACATATAATGGGTTGTTCCTAAACGACCACCACCAAAGCTAGTACGTGGCGAACCATCAGCATCCATGAAGTGATAGTAGTTTGGCTCAAGGTCTTCAAAGATATCGACGTTGGCAGTATGGTTGTAGACCACGTCCAAGATAGCTCCCATGCCACGTTTATGGATTTCGTTGATGAGATTTTTGAATTCCGCGATACGTTTTTCTGGATCCTTGGGATTGCTAGAGTACATACCAGTCAAGGAGAAGTAGTTTTGAGGGTCATATCCCCAGTTGTAGTTGCTGTTGCTTGAAGCATAGGCAGATAATCGCTCTTTGTTTCAATTCATTGACATAGTAGTAAGACAAGACTGGGAGAAGTTGGATGTGGGTCACGCCCAAATCTTTGAGATAATCGAGCTTCTCGATAAAGGCTTCAAAGGTACCAAATGGCTTAGTCAAGTCTTTTGCGATGGTAGGATCTGAAGTGAAGTCACGAACATGAGCTTCATAGATGACGGCATCTTCACGCGATTTGAAGTTGCGAATCTTACCATAAGTCGAGTTTTGCGGACCTAGTTTTGATGGGTCCACAAAGGCAGCTTTAGCTACTTTATGGGCAGGGTCTGTTTTTGCTAGATCACTATTCCAAGCCGCTAATGATTTGGCATAAGGGTCAAGAACGAGGACAGTTTTACCTTGGCGTTCGATTTGGTAGTGGTAGTAGTAGCCAGTGTAGTTGCTGATGCCAAGTCCTGAATTCTCATCCAAGGTTTGGTTCCAAGTTCCTTTTTCTCCCTTTTTAAGATCGACGGTTCCAACAACTTTTTCAGGGTCCTTCTTGTCATAGACGACAACGGAAACCTTATCAGCACTTGGAGACCAGAGAGTCAAATCAACACGTTTGCCATCTTCTTTAAGAGTTGCACCGAGTGGGCCATCGTAACTATAAGTCTCGTCTTTGAGACGCCAGCTAGAACGTGTGGTAAATCGGTCTGAATTGTAGCTGACAGTGTAAGGGTTTTGAGTGTCAGAGAAGTCGCCGATATAGGTCACTTTCTTACCAGCTTCATCCACTTCCACGTCTGTGATAGCTACTTTATTTCCTTGATAATCAGTGATGCCGGAGTGTTTGAGGATATCGTCTTTCTTGGCTCCAACTAGTGTAGAGAAACTACTTTCGATACGAGATTTTGCCACATGTTGGGCACCAGTCATGCGAATATCGTGCACGTAATATGGGTTGGTGTAGATGGTTTCGTCATCATCTTTGAGGAAAATCTGACTGTGATTTTTTAGATCAGTGAATTTATAATCTTCTTTTCTGATTTTCACATCATCGCCTTTCTTGCTTTCGTCTAGTAATAAAAATCCAAATTCTCTAGCGGCTTCATTGAGCGGGATATCGATGTAACGTCCATGTTTTCCAGTTGCGGTAAAGTCAGTACCGTCAGGCCATTCTCCACTGCTTGGGTTTTTGACATCGCCCCAATACCAGAGAGATTTTTTGTCATAGTTGCCATCGGTGCGGATAATAGTTGACACGAACAGTTCCTGCTGGTTGAGGGCGATAGTTGTATACTTTGTAGCTTTTCATCTAGCCAGGCCTCGTTCATCTTTTGGAGAGAGCGCTCTACAGAACGGTCTCCAGTCAGGTTATCACCCCTTTGGTATTGTTGATAAGGAAGCTGACTTTTCTTGGCTTGTTCGTTTTTGAGTTTGACATCCAGGTAATAGCCGTAGTCATCTTTCTTGGCATCTTTGAAGGACTGGGCTCCATTTGGGCCAATTTTCAGACGGTTTTTCAACATCGTCCCAGGTCCAAAGACCTTGAGAATCCTTGTTTTCTTCAGGGAGTTTTTTTACATGGATACGGAAGTGGTTGTCTGCGATGGGTTCTTCAGAAGATGTTTCAGCTTGTGGTTTTTTTTTGATCTGAAGTTGGACGTCTGAAGTGTCTGGCATCTACTTTCTCTTTCACTTGACTGTTAGCATGGCTTGTTGTAGCATCTTCTGCTTTTAGGTGTTTCTAGTGCTGTAGTAGTTTCCGCAGCTGGAGCTTCCTTTTTAGAATCAAGGGAAGCGTTTGCATTCTTTTGTTCAGAAATAGGCGTTTCCTTTTGAGTTTGACTCGTTTCAGTCTCAGTCTCAGTAGGGGCCTTGGTCACAGCGCTGGTATTTTTCTCTGAGTTTGATGAAGGTTTCTCATTGGCCGAAATAGTTGGCATTGTAGCAGAAAGCATGACAATGCTGGCACCAATGAGGACAGAACCAGTTCCGTTCTTCAAGGAACGGATACCGTAAATCATTTTTTTCTCGCGTTGAGGGAATATGTTCTTCATCAATAGTCTCCTATAAATTTATTTTAAAATCAGTATAACACGGGGTAAAAAAATATGCAAGCGTTTTCCTAGATATTTGTTTTATGGCAACAAGAAACTCTCCTTATTTTTTAAGGAGAGTTTTTATAATAGAAATAGTTGGAAAGAAGTAGACAGATAAGCTTGATGACTGAAGAAAAAATAAAGTAGAATTATTTCAGCGCTTGTTCTAAGAAGTGATTATCTTATCGCCGATGTGAGAAATAGTTGAGAAGGTTTATCAAGGAAAAGATGGTCAGAACTATAAAGTATTTGGGTCTGAATGTCTGAGAAGCCATGATTCTTTAGAATCTCCTCAAGTTCAGAAATCACAAAACCATGTGTTTCTCCATCTGGTACAGTATAATCAGCGATGAATAGTTGTCCTCCGTGAGCCAAATGTTCTTTGAACATAGCTAGACTGGAATCAAGATGAGGCATGTGATGAAGAACACGACTAACGATAATGAGATCGAATGTTTGCTCTAATGGCTTAAGCAATAAGTCTTGTTGAATCAAGTGTAGATTTTCAAGTTTTTGGTTTTTAACCTTGATACGAGCTTGCTCCAGCATTTTTTCTGCGATGTCAACCAAGGTCACTGACTTGGCTTGTTTGGCTAGAGGAAGAGCGATAAGTCCAGTTCCTCCTCCAAAATCTAGGATTGATTTGGTGGATAGCTCAGAGACTTGTTGCTTGATCTCTGCATTTACAAGGTCTGCTAGAAATTGGTTTTTGGGAGAATCGAAAGATTCTGCTCGATGATTAAAATGATGTTCCATGTCAATAGTGTAGCATAAAGAGAAGATGTTTTAAAATGTTGGCTATGTCTTGTTGGAAAGGGATAGAGTTATCGACTGGTGTATAGCTTTTAAACTTTGATGAGAACAGGAGTTTTTGGGGATTTTGATTGAAAGAGTTAAGAAAATAAAGAGGAGAAAAACTTGAAATCATGTTATAATAAAACGATAGAATCGTAAGAAAGAGTGGATGAATTTTGATTATTCCGACTTATAATTGGCAATTTGCACCTCAAGTTGAGGATGCGGATTTTACAAAAATCGCCAAGAAAGCTGGGCTAGGGCCTGAAGCTGCTCGTTTATTATTTAGCCGTGGTATTAAGGATGAAGATAGTTTGTCTCGTTTTTTGGCACCAAGTCTAGATGATTTACACGATCCCTATCTTCTCCACGATATGGATAAGGCAGTGAATCGTATTCGTCGTGCTATAGAGCATGGAGAATTTATTCTCGTTTATGGAGACTACGATGCAGATGGAATGACATCAGCTTCAATCCTTAAAGAAACATTAGAACAATTAGGAGCCGAGTGTTTGGTCTATCTTCCTAATCGTTTTACAGATGGTTATGGTCCTAATGCCAGTGTTTACAAGTACTTCATTGAGCAACAAGGGATATCCTTGATTGTGACCGTAGATAATGGAGTTGCAGGTCATGAGGCTATTGACTTGGCTCAATCTATGGGAGTAGATATTATTGTAACGGATCACCATTCTATACCAGAGGTCTTACCAGATGCTCATGCAATCGTTCATCCGGAGCATCCTGAATCAGACTATCCTTTTAAACATTTGGCGGGTTGTGGGGTGGCTTTTAAACTAGCTTGTGCCCTCTTGGAGGAAGTGCAGGTTGAGTTGCTTGATTTGGTTGCCATTGGGACCATTGCTGATATGGTCAGTTTGACAGATGAAAATCGCATCATGGTTCAATATGGTCTAGAAGTTTTGCGCAATACCCAAAGACTAGGCCTCCAAGAACTATTTGAAATTGCAGGGATTTCTAGTAGTGACCTTACAGAAGAAACTGTTGGTTTTCAGTTGGCGCCTCGCTTGAATGCGCTAGGACGCTTGGATGATCCCAATCCAGCTATTGACTTACTGACTGGATTTGATGATGAAGAGGTGCGTGAGATTGCCCTCATGATTCAAGATAAAAATGAAGAACGCAAGGAAATCGTTCAAGCCATTTATGAAGAAGCTAAAAGCTTGGTAGACCCTAACAAAAGTGTTCAAGTTTTGGCCAAGGAAGGTTGGAACCCAGGAGTTCTTGGGATTGTAGCTGGTCGCTTGTTGGAAGAATTAGGGCAGACAGTTATTGTTCTGAATATTGAAGATGGCCGTGCCAAGGGGAGTGCTCGAAGTATTGAAGCAGTCGATATCTTTGAAGCCTTGAATCCGCATCGGGAACTTTTTATCGCCTTTGGTGGGCATGCAGGCGCTGCAGGTATGACACTTGAAGTGGAACAGCTAGACGCCTTATCGGAAATTTTAGAAAACTATGTAAAAGACAAAGGGATAGATGCCAAGGGCAAGAATACATTATATCTAGATGAAGAATTAGATTTGGAAAGCCTAAGTTTAGAGACGGTTAAAAGCTTTGAACGATTAGCTCCTTTTGGAATGGATAACCAAAAACCTGTTTTTTATATTCGAGATTTTCAAGTTGAAAATGCTCGTTCTATGGGAGCGGGCGATAGTCATCTAAAATTGAAGATTTCCAAAGGGACCGCGAGCTTTGAGGTAATAGCTTTTGGTCAAGGATCAAAGGCTACAGAATTTTCTCAGGTAAAACAACTGGAATTGGTAGTTACTCTTTCTGTTAACCAATGGAATGGGCAAACAACCCTCCAGTTGATGATGGTAGATGCCCGTGTGGACGGTGTTCAACTTTTTAACATCCGTAGTAAGAGTGTAGAGCTACCAGAGGGAGTGCCTGTCCTAGATTTTACCAGTGATTTACCAGTAATGCTTTCTAGCCCAGCAATCGTTGTAAAAAATATTCCCGAGGATCTCAGTCTTCTCAAACAAGTGTTGCAAGAACAGGAATTCTCTGCTATTTACTTTAAAAATGATATCGCTAAAGCATACTATTTGACAGGTTATGGTACAAGAGAGCAATTCGCTAAGCTTTATAAGACAATCTACCAGTTCCCAGAATTTGATATTCGTTATAAGCTCAAGGACTTATCAGCTTATTTGAAGATAGAACAGATCTTGCTAGTCAAAATGATTCAGATTTTTGAAGAACTTGGTTTTGTTACGATTGAAAATGGTGTAATGAAAGTAAATAAAGATGCTGCCAAGCGGGACATCGCTGAAAGTCAGATTTATCAAAATCTCAAACAAACTGTTAAAGATCAAGAAATGATGGCACTAGGTACGGTGCAGGAAATCTATGACTTTTTAATGGAAAAATAGAAGAAAAGAAGCTGAGATAATCTATCTCAGTTTTTTGTTGTCTCTTATAATTTTTAAATTATTTGTTCTTTAGAATGTTATGTAGTAAAAGTATACATATTTGTAACATGACTACAACATAACTCTAAAACAACTGACATGTAAATCAGGTATGATTCTCTTGTCAACAAAAAAAATTAAAAATAATCAATAAAAATTTTTAGGAGAAAATTATTATGAAAAAAACAGTTGCTAAACTGACTCTTGGTTTAACATCTACAGCTATTTTTGGCGACAGTTGGAGCTCAAACTGTTAGTGCATCTTCTTACGTTGTCCAAGACGGAGATTCATTTTTTTGCTATTGCTACTGCAAATGGCATGGATCCTATGAGTTGGCAGCAAATAACGGAAAAAAAGCATTTTTTTGATATGATCCACCCAGGGATGTGCTAGAAGTAAGCGGTCCAGCTCAGGCTACTTATTCATACGGTGCTCCGGCTTCTGAGGCAACTAGTACTTTGAATCCTGCTTCAGATGATGATGTTGTCGTGAATACTCCGACAGACTATGGGAACTCATATCCTGTTGGTCAGTGTACATGGGGCGTAAAAGAATTGGCTCCTTGGGCTAGCAACTGGTGGGGAAATGCTAATACTTGGGCGATTTATGCTAGTGCTCAAGGTTATCGTGTAGGAGATGTTCCAGTAGTAGGCGCAATCGCCGTTTGGGATGGTGGAGAATATGGACACGTTGCTTATGTGACAGATGTACAAAGTGAAAATTCTATCCAGGTATTGGAAGCAAACTACAGACGTCAAAAACAAATTGCTAACTATCGTGGTTTCTTTAATCCACATGAATTTTTAGGTAAAGTTACTTACATTTATCCAAACTAAAGATGATTAAAAAGATTTAGAGCTTCTAAATCTTTTTTTATTTGTGAGTAAGCTCTTTATTACGATTTTTTGCCGAGTAGCTGCTTGTGAAGTAGTGCCCCTGGTCCTTTGGCGGACAGAGATTTCGCAAAGAGAAAACAAAGCAAAGCGATTCGGTTATCCGTGGTGAATGTTCTCTAGTTGAAATCCTATCTTCATTTTGAAAATTAGTAAAAAAATGGTATAATGAGAGGAAAAGATTCGGATAAAAGTAAATTGGACTTTTACAAAAAGAGAGTTATGAAGACTCTACAAACACGTTATAGTAATACTTCGGAGGGAAAATGACCAATATTAAATTAACAACTTTAGGCGGTGTTCGTGAAAACGGGAAAAACATGTACATCGCAGAAATTAACGATTCAATCTTTGTTTTAGATGCAGGTTTAAAATATCCTGAAAATGAGCAGTTGGGTGTCGATGTCGTTATTCCAAATATGGAATATCTGTTTGAAAATAGCGACCGTATTGCAGGTGTCTTTTTAACGCACGGACATGCGGATGCGATTGGAGCTCTTCCTTATCTTTTGTCAGAAGTGAAAGTTCCTGTTTTTGGCTCAGAGTTGACAATTGAGCTTGCTAAGCTTTTTGTTAAAGGAAATGATAGTGCTAAAAAATTCGATGATTTCCATGTTATTGATGAAAATACAGAAATCGACTTTGGCGGTACGGAGGTTTCCTTCTTCCGCACAACTCACTCTATCCCAGAGAGTCTGGGTGTCGTTTTGAAAACATCTGAAGGAAGTATCGTTTATACAGGGGACTTCAAATTTGACCAAACGGCTAGCGAATCATATGCGACTGACTTTGGTCGTTTAGCAGAAATTGGTCGCGAAGGAGTTTTAGCTCTTCTAAGCGACTCAGCAAACGCAGACAGTAATATTCAAGTAGCCAGCGAGAGTGAAGTTGGTGATGAAATTACGCAAACCATTTCTGACTGGGATGGACGTATCATTGTAGCTGCTGTTGCAAGTAACCTTTCTCGCATTCAGCAAGTCTTTGATGCTGCTGCAGAGACAGGACGTCGCGTTGTTTTGACTGGGTTTGATATTGAAAATATCGTTCGTACAGCCATTCGCTTGAAAAAATTGTCATTGGCTAACGAAAGTCTCTTGATTAAACCTAAAGATATGTCTCGTTTTGAAGACCACGAGTTAATTATTCTTGAAACTGGGCGTATGGGTGAACCGATTAACGGACTCCGTAAAATGTCTATCGGTCGTCACCGCTATGTTGAAATCAAGGATGGAGACTTGGTTTATATCGTTACAACGCCATCAATCGCTAAAGAAGCTGTGATGGCACGTGTAGAAAATATGGTCTACCAAGCAGGTGGTGTCGTTAAGCCGATTACTCAAAGTTTACGTGTATCAGGACATGGGAATGCGCGTGATCTTCAATTGATGATTAATCTTTTACAACCTCAGTATCTCTTCCCAATCCAGGGTGAATACCGTGAATTGGATGCTCATGCCAAGGCTGCTATGGCTGTTGGGTTGTTGCCAGAACGTATTTTTATCCCGAAAAAGGGCACAACCATGTCTTATGAACATGGGGACTTTGTCCCATCTGGTGCCGTTGCTGCAGGTGATGTCTTGATTGACGGAAATGCTATTGGGGATGTTGGAAATGTTGTTCTTCGTGACCGTAAGGTCTTGTCAGAAGATGGTATTTTCATCGTGGCTATCACTGTTAACCGTCGCGAGAAGAAAATCATTGCCAAAGCACGAGTGCATACACGTGGCTTTGTCTACCTCAAGAAGAGTCGAGATATTCTGCGCGAAAGTACAGAGTTGGTGAACCAAACAGTTGAAGACTATCTCCAAGGGGAGGACTTTGACTGGGCTGATCTAAAAGGTAAGGTTCGTGACAATTTAGCTAAATTCCTTTTTGAACAAACGAAACGTCGTCCAGCCATTTTACCAGTAGTCATGGAAGCAAAATAAGGATTAAATAGCAAGAGAGAAAGTCGAGTTTCGGCTTTTTCTTATCTCAAACGAATAAGGAGCAAGTTATGGCAGTAATGAAGATTGAGTATTACTCAGAAGTTTTAGATATGGAGTGGGGAGTAAATGTTCTCTATCCTGATGCATCTCGGTTGACAGATCCAAACAGTAAAGATATTCCAGTTCTCTATCTCCTTCATGGAATGTCAGGGAACCACAACAGTTGGCTCAAGCGGACCAATGTAGAGCGCTTGTTGCGAGGGACCAATCTGATTGTTGTCATGCCAAATACAAACAATGGCTGGTATACAGATACTCAATATGGCTATAACTATTACACAGCTCTAGCAGAAGAATTGCCTAAGGTGCTCAAACGCTTCTTCCCCAATATGACCAACGAGCGAGATAAAACCTTCATTGCTGGTTTATCAATGGGTGGCTACGGTTCCTTTAAGTTAGCACTGTCAACTGACCGTTTCTCCCATGCCGCTAGCTTTTCTGGGGCGCTTAGCTTCGAGGAGTTTTCTCCTGAGAGTCAAGATTTAGGAACGCGTGCCTACTGGCGAGGTGTTTTTGGCAAAGTTAATGATTGGGTGAATAGCCCTTACTCGCTTGAGACCCTTGCCAAAAAGTCAGACAAGGAGACCAAACTCTGGGTTTGGTGTGGCGAACAAGATTATCTCTATTCTGCCAATAATCTAGCAGTTAAAAATCTTAAGAAACTTGGTTTCGATGTGACCTATAGCCATAGTGCAGGAACTCATGAGTGGTATTATTGGGAAAAGCAATTGGAACGTTTTTTAACTACCTTGCCAATCGATTTTGTGTTGGAAGAACGCTTGTCTTAATTTTAGCTTTCTTTCAGTTTGTTTTAGTAGAATTAAGAATCTATCTTTAGAATGGGAATCCATGGCTTAAAGATGGGTTCTTATTTTTTTAGAAAGGTGGGCAATTATGGGCTGGATTATTCGTGTGTTATGTCGGTTTTTACTAGGGATTTTGCGTATGTTTTGGCGCCTTGTATGGACGCTTATCTTCTTCATTCTCATCACTTTTGGGATTCTCTGGTATGTGACAGGTAATTTATCTGCTACTTTAAATCAAGTTAGCAAAGTGGTCCAAGTCGGCCAAGCAGGTTGGGATCAATGGCAAGAAACTGGCAAGTTGCAAGGTTTATCTCAGACAGATCATCATCAAGATTCAGGAGCAAAATGGTCAAAGGCGCAAGCAACTATCTATATTGATCCTCAAATGGATGCCACTTTCCAAAAGGCCTACCTTGAAGCTATTGCTAACTGGAATCAGACAGGGGCTTTTAACTTTGAGCTTGTAACCGAACCGGATCAGGCCAATATTTTCGCTACCGAAATGAATGATGGTTCGACAGCTGTAGCAGGTGAGGCGGAGAGTCAGACAAATCTCCTAACCAAACAATTCATTTCAGTGACCGTTCGCTTGAATCATTATTATCTATCCAATCCAAACTATGGCTATACCTATGATCGTATCATGCATACAGCAGAGCATGAACTAGGTCATGCTATCGGTTTGGAACACACCAATGAAGTTTCGGTTATGCAACCAGCAGGCTCCTATTATGGAATCCAAGCTCAAGATGTAAAAGAAGTTCAAGAACTATATGAGTCTGGGGAATAAGTGATTTTCTAAGGAAACAGGAGCTCTCTGATTTAAGCAATACAGGGGGCTTTTTGCTATAATGGAATTATGAATAACTTGATTAAATCAAAACTGGAGCTCTTGCCGACTAGCCCTGGTTGTTACATTCACAAAGATAAAAACGGCACTATCATTTATGTAGGGAAGGCCAAAAATCTGCGCAATCGGGTGCGGTCCTACTTCCGTGGAAGCCATGATACCAAGACAGAAGCCCTGGTGTCTGAGATTGTAGATTTTGAGTTTATTGTTACGGAGTCTAATATTGAGGCCCTTCTTTTAGAGATTAATCTCATCAAGGAAAACAAGCCTAAGTACAATATTATGCTCAAGGATGACAAGTCTTATCCTTTTATTAAAATTACAAATGAGCGCTATCCTCGCTTGATTATCACCCGTCAGGTCAAAAAAGACGGAGGTCTCTATTTTGGTCCCTATCCGGATGTGGGGGCAGCCAATGAAATCAAACGGCTATTGGATCGGATTTTCCCTTTTCGCAAGTGTACCAATCCACCATCAAAGGTTTGTTTTTATTACCATATCGGCCAGTGCATGGCTCACACGGTTTGTCGCAAGGATGAAGCCTATTTTAAAGCTATGTCCCAAGAAGTCTCTGATTTTCTCAAGGGACAAGACGATAAAATCATTGATGACCTCAAGAGTAAGATGGCTTTGGCAGCTCAAAGTATGGAGTTTGAACGTGCAGCGGAATACCGTGATTTGATTCAGGCCATTGGCACCCTTCGGACTAAGCAACGAGTCATGGCTAAAGACCTCCAAAACCGTGATGTCTTTGGTTACTACGTGGATAAGGGTTGGATGTGTGTTCAGGTTTTCTTTGTCCGTCAAGGTAAACTGATTGAACGCGATGTCAATCTCTTCCCTTACTACAACGATCCAGACGAGGATTTCTTGACCTATGTGGGGCAGTTTTATCAAGAAAAATCTCACTTGGTTCCAAATGAAATTCTGATTCCTCAAGATATTGATGAAGAAGCTATCAAGGCTTTGGTGGATACAAAGGTTCTCAAGCCCCAACGAGGGGAGAAGAAGCAACTGGTTAATCTAGCTATCAAAAACGCGCGTGTTAGCTTAGAGCAGAAGTTTAATCTGTTGGAAAAATCAGTTGAAAAGACTCAAGGAGCTATTGAAAATCTTGGGCGACTTCTACAAATTCCAACCCCAGTCCGTATCGAGTCTTTTGATAACTCCAATATTATGGGGACTAGTCCAGTCTCTGCTATGGTTGTTTTTGTCAACGGGAAACCGAGCAAGAAAGGATTACCGTAAGTATAAAATCAAGACTGTGGTCGGACCAGATGACTATGCAAGTATGCGAGAGGTTATTCGTAGACGTTATGGACGGGTCCAGCGTGACGGTTTGACACCGCCAGATCTAATCGTCATCGATGGTGGTCAGGGACAGGTTAACATTGCTAAGCAGGTTATTCAAGAAGAGTTGGGCTTAGACATTCCCATTGCAGGACTTCAAAAGAATGACAAACACCAAACTCATGATTTGCTCTTTGGAGATCCTCTTGAAGTGGTAGAGTTGTCTCGCAATTCTCAGGAATTTTTCCTCCTCCAACGCATTCAAGATGAGGTGCACCGTTTTGCCATTACCTTTCACCGTCAACTTCGTTCTAAAAATTCCTTCTCCTCTCAATTGGATGGAATTGAAGGTTTGGGTCCCAAACGCAAGCAGAATTTGATGAAATATTTCAAATCTCTGACAAAAATCAAGGAAGCTAGTGTGGATGAAATAGTGGAAGTTGGTATCCCAAGAGCAGTGGCAGAGGCAGTTCATCAACACTTAAATCTAGAAGTAGACTCAGCGCTAGCTCAAGTAGCTGAGAAACCTCTTGAATACAAGGAATAAAGTAGCAATGGAATGTTTTGGCTTTAGTGGGTGCAAGCTAGTCGGATTTGTGGTAAAATAGATAAGATATGACAAAAGAATTTCATCATGTAACGGTCATGCTCCATGAGACCATTGATATGCTAGATGTAAAACCTGATGGTATTTACGTTGATGCGACCTTGGGAGGAGCAGGGCACAGCGAGTATTTATTAAGTAAGTTAAGCGAGAAAGGGCATCTCTATGCCTTTGACCAAGACCAGAATGCCATTGATAATGCGCAAAAACGTTTGGCGCCCTATATCGAAAAGGGAATGGTCACCTTCATCAAGGATAATTTCCGTCATTTGAAGGACCGCTTACATGACTTAGGTGTGACTGAAATTGATGGAATTTGTTATGATTTAGGTGTGTCAAGCCCGCAGTTGGATCAGCGTGAACGTGGTTTTTCCTATAAGAAGGATGCACCGCTGGATATGCGCATGAATCAGGAAGCTAGTTTGACCGCTTATGAAGTCGTTAATCACTACGACTACCATGATTTGGTAAGAATCTTTTTCAAATATGGAGAGGACAAGTTTTCCAAACAGATTGCTCGAAAAATTGAACAGGCGCGTGAACAGAAACCGATTGAGACCACGACGGAATTGGCAGAGATTATTAAATCTGCCAAACCGGCAAAGGAGCTCAAGAAAAAAGGCCACCCAGCCAAACAAATTTTCCAAGCTATCCGTATAGAGGTCAATGATGAACTGGGTGCTGCAGATGAATCAATCCAGCAAGCTATGGATATGCTGGCTCTAGATGGCAGAATATCAGTGATTACCTTCCATTCGCTGGAGGACCGCTTGACCAAACAGTTATTTAAGGAAGCTTCCACAGTTGAAGTTCCTAAAAGGCTTGCCTTTCATCCCAGACGATCTCAAGCCCAAAATGGAATTGGTATCTCGAAAACCGATTTTACCAAGCAAGGAAGAATTGGAAGCCAATAATCGTTCCCACTCAGCCAAGCTTCGAGTGGCAAGAAAAATTCACAAGTAAGAGGAAATAATGGCAGAAAACAGAGGAACAACGAGCCAATTGCTACAAGCTCGTATAAAAAAATTTTCACGTGTTGAAAAGGCCTTTTACTTTTCAATTGCCATCACAGCACTTGTCTTAGCAATCAGTGTAGTCTATATGCAGACTCAACTTTTGCAGGTTCAGAGTGATTTGACAACAGTCAATTCACAAATTGAGGAAAAAAAGACAGAGCTGGATGATGCTAAACAAGAAGTTAATGAATTGATCCGATCAGAACGTTTGACCGGAATTGCAGACTCACAAGACTTGCAATTAAATAATGAAAATATCCGATCGGCGGAGTAGTAAATGAAAAACTGGAAAGAACGAATCATACGCTTTGCCATTAAAAATCGCAAATCTCCAACAGAAAACCGCAGACTAGTGGGAAAGAATTTGAGCCTTCTGGCCGTCTTTCTCTTTGCTGTTTTTTTGGTTAACTTTGCGGTAATTATTGGTACAGGCTCAAAATTTGGTGTTGACCTAGTTAAGGAAGCAAGCAAGGTCCACCAAACAACTCGGACAGTTCCTGCAAAACGAGGAACTATCTATGACCGTAATGGTACACCAATCGCAGAAGATGCAACATCCTACAACATTTATGCGATTATCGATAAGGAATATAAATCTGCAAATGGGAAAATTCTCTATGTAGAGGAGTCTCAGTATAGCAAGGTTGCGGAAGTCTTCCATAAATATCTAGATATGGATGAATCCTACGTCAAGGAACAACTTTCTCAACCTAATCTTAAGCAAGTTTCCTTTGGGGTAAAGGGAAATGGTATTACCTATGCCAATATGATGTCCATAAAAAAGGATTTGGAAACAGCTAAGGTTGAGGGAGTTGATTTTACAACAAGCCCAAATCGAAGCTATCCTAATGGAAAATTTGCTTCATCTTTCATCGGACTAGCGCAGTTGCACGAAAATGAGGATGGTTCAAAGAGTCTCATTGGGACGTCTGGTGTTGAGAGTTCCTTGAATAGCTTGTTAGCGGGAACAGATGGTATCATTACCTATGAAAAAGACCGCTTAGGGAATATTGTTCCAGGAACGGAGCAAGTTACCCGACAGACTGTAAACGGGAAAGACGTCTATACGACCCTATCTAGTCCTTTACAATCTTTCATGGAAAGTCAAATGGATGCCTTCCAAGAAAAAGTCAAGGGTAAATATATGACTGCGACCTTGGTTAGTGCCAAGACGGGAGAGATTCTCGCTACAACTCAAAGACCAACCTTTGATGCTGATACCAAAGAAGGGATTACAGAGGACTTTGTTTGGCGTGACATTCTTTATCAAAGTAACTATGAACCAGGATCAGCCATGAAGGTTATGACGTTAGCTTCAGCAATTGACAATAATACCTTCCCTGGAGGAGAATACTTCAATAGCAGTGAATTTAAAATAGCGGATGCGACGATTCGAGATTGGGATGTTAATGATGGTTTGACTACTGGTGGGATGATGACTTTCTCACAAGGTTTCGCTCACTCCAGTAATGTTGGAATGAGTCTACTTGAACAAAAAATGGGAGATGCAACTTGGTTGGATTATCTCAATCGTTTCAAATTTGGAGTGCCGACTCGTTTTGGTATGAGTGATGAGTATGCTGGACAATTACCTGAGGACAATATCGTTAATATTGCCATGAGTTCCTTCGGTCAAGGTATTTCCGTTACACAAACTCAGATGCTTCGTGCCTTTACTGCGATAGCTAATGATGGGATTATGTTGGAGCCTAAGTTTATCAGTGCGCTCTATGATCCAAATGATCAAACGGTTCGTAAATCACAAAAAGAAGTCGTGGGAAATCCGGTATCTAAAGAAGCAGCTAGCTCGACTCGAGATCACATGGTTATGGTTGGTACGGATCCTACCTATGGTACGATGTACAACCACAGTACTGGTAAGGGGACAATCAATGTTCCAGGACAAAATGTTGCCCTGAAATCAGGAACGGCTCAAATTGCAGATGAGAAAAATGGAGGCTACCTGCGAGGGGAAACAAACTATATTTTCTCTGTAGTCTCTATGCATCCAGCAGAAAATCCCGATTTCATCCTCTATGTAACAGTTCAACAACCTCAGCATTATTCTGGGATTCAGTTGGGTGAGTTCGCTAACCCTATCTTGGAGCGTGCTTCTGCGATGAAAGAATCTCTCAATCTTCAATCAACTGCTAAAAGTCTGGATCAGGTTACAACTACGACTAACTATGCTATGCCTTCGACAAAAGACTATAGCCCTGGAGATTTGGCAGAAGAACTACGACGTAACCTTGTTCAACCAATCGTTATCGGTTCAGGAACGAAAATCAAAGAAAGTTCAGTGGCAGAAGGAACCAATCTAGACGCAAATGCGCAGATCTTACTCCTTTCTGACAAGGTAGAAGAGATGCCTGATTTGTACGGTTGGTCTAAGAAGAATGTCGAAACTTTTGCAAAATGGCTGGATATCGAAGTTGAATTTGAAGGTACAGGAGAAACTGTAAAAAAACAAAGTGTTCGTACCAATACAGCTTTAAAAAATATACAGAAAATAAAAATAACTTTAGGAGATTAGAATGCTAGTTTCTATCTTTCCTGGAATCCTTACTTTTGTTCTTACAGTGGTAGGCATTCCAGCATTTATCCATTTTTACCGTAAAGCACAGATTACTGGTCAACAGATGCATGAGGATGTTAAGCAACACCAGGCAAAAGCTGGGACGCCGACAATGGGAGGAATTGTCTTCCTCGTAACAAGCGTTTTAGTTAGTTTAGTTCTTGCACTTTTAACTAATCAACTAACCAACAATGTTGGAATGATCCTCTTTATTCTCGTTTTGTATGGTTTGGTTGGCTTCTTAGATGATTTCCTCAAGGTTTTTCGTAAAATCAATGAAGGGCTCAATCCTAAACAAAAGCTCTTGCTTCAATTAGTAGGAGGAGTTATCTTCTATCTCTTTTATGAAAGAGGAGGGGATGTCTTAAATGTATTTGGGTATCCATTGCACTTAGGCGTTCTTTACATTTTCTTTGCTCTCTTCTGGTTAGTTGGTTTTTCAAATGCTGTTAACTTGACTGACGGAATTGATGGCTTGGCAAGTATTTCAGTGGTGATTAGTCTGTCTGCCTATGGAATCATTGCTTATGTACAAAACCAATTGGATATTCTCCTAGTGATTCTTGCCATGATTGGTGGTCTTCTTGGTTTCTTTGTCTTTAACCATAAGCCTGCTAAGGTATTCATGGGAGATGTCGGAAGTCTTGCTCTTGGAGGGATGTTGGCCGCTATTTCTATGGCTCTGCACCAAGAATGGACGCTACTCCTGATTGGTATAGTGTATGTTTTTGAAACAACATCTGTCATGATGCAAGTTGCCTACTTTAAGTTGACTGGAGGAAAACGTATCTTCCGGATGACACCAGTTCACCACCATTTTGAGTTGGGTGGATTTTCAGGTAAAGGCCAATCCTGGAGTGAGTGGAAGGTCGATTTCTTCTTCTGGGGAGTGGGCTTGCTTGCTAGTCTCGTGGCCTTGGCTTTCATGTATTTATTCTAAAATAGAATATTGAAATGTAAAAGAGAAGGATTTATACCCTTCTCTTTTTAGTTCCTATTTTCTTCAATTGAGGAATCCTTTTCTCAAAAAAAGTAAAATTATGATAAAATGGAAAAAAAGAAAGATGAAATGATGAGTTATTTTAAAAAGTATACATTTGATAAATCTAAGTTTAAGTTAGGGATGCGTACCATTAAAACAGGAATCGCTGTTTTTTTGGTCCTCATGATTTTTGGTTTTTTTGGATGGAAAGGTCTTCAAATTGGAGCTTTGACAGCCGTTTTTAGCTTGAGAGAAGACTTTGATAAGAGTGTCCACTTTGGGACATCACGTATTTTAGGGAATAGTATCGGTGGTTTACGCGCTGATTTTCTTTCTCTTGAACAACTTTTTTCATGGAGCCTTTTGGGTAACTCTCCTTGTGGTTCCGATATGTACCATGTTAACCATTATGACAAATGTTGCCATGAACAATAAGTCAGGAGTTATTGGTGGAGTTGCAGCCATGCTGATTATTACCCTATCAATTCCGAGCGGAGAGACTGTTTTGTACGTGTTTGCGCGAGTTTTTGAAACTTTTATGGGTGTTTTTGTAGCAATTCTAGTCAATTACGATATTGATCGCTTGCGGAGTCTCATACAGAAAAAATAAAATAATGTCATAAGATATGACATTAATAATTGACGATTGAATTTTTTTAGACTATAATAGACAGAAAGAAGAGGAAGTGCACATGAAGGAAAAAGAATTTCGTCGCAATATGGCAGTTTTCCCCATTGGTAGTGTTATGAAGCTGACCGATCTTTCGGCGCGTCAAATTCGTTATTATGAAGATCAAGAGTTGATAAAACCTGATCGAAACGAAGGTAATCGCCGGATGTATTCTTTGAATGATATGGATCGATTGCTTGAGATTAAGGACTATATCTCTGAAGGTCTGAACATTGCTGCTATCAAGAAAAAATATGCCGAACGTGAGGCGAAAGCCAAGAAACCAGTTAGTCAAACTGAGGTTCGTCGGGCCCTTCGGAATGAGGTTCTTCAACAAAGTCGCTTTGCTTCTCAACAATCGCCTTTTGGTCGCGGTTAGGCAACCGCTAGTCGTCATATATAAGGAGAAAAACCATGCCAATCACAGCTGCAGATATTCGTCGTGAAGTTAAGGAAAAAAATGTAACCTTTATCCGTCTCATGTTTTCAGATATTTTGGGAACAATGAAAAACGTCGAAATTCCTGCTACAGATGAACAACTAGACAAGGTCTTGTCAAACAAGGCTATGTTTGATGGATCTTCTATTGAAGGGTTTGTTCGTATCAATGAATCAGATATGTACTTGTACCCTGACCTGGACACTTGGACTGTCTTCCCTTGGGGAGATGAGAACGGTAGTGTCGCAGGATTGATCTGTGATGTCTATACAACAGAAGGAGTGCCATTTGCTGGAGATCCTCGAAGCAATCTTAAACGAGCTCTTCATCACATGGAGAAAGTTGGATTCAAATCTTTCAACCTTGGTCCGGAACCAGAATTCTTCCTATTCAAGCTTGATGAAAATGGAGACCCAACTCTTGAGGTGAATGACAAGGGTGGTTACTTTGATTTGGCGCCTACAGACCTTGCCGATAATACCCGTCGTGAGATTGTAAATGTCCTGACTAAAATGGGATTTGAGGTAGAGGCTAGTCACCACGAAGTTGCCGTAGGTCAACATGAGATTGACTTTAAGTATGATGAAGTTCTTCGTGCTTGTGACAAGATTCAAATCTTTAAACTTGTTGTAAAGACAATTGCGCGTAAACATGGTTTGTATGCAACCTTTATGGCTAAACCTAAATTTGGTATCGCTGGTTCAGGAATGCACTGCAATATGTCCTTGTTTGATGATGAAGGGAACAACGCTTTCTTTGATCCAAATGATCCAAAGGAATGCAATTGTCAGAAACAGCCTATCATTTCCTTGGTGGTTTGATTAAGCACGCCTACAACTACACAGCTATCATGAACCCGACAGTTAACTCATACAAACGTTTGGTTCCAGGGTATGAAGCACCTGTTTACATCGCTTGGGCAGGTCGTAACCGTTCACCGTTAGTACGCGTTCCTGCTACTCGTGGAATGGGAACACGTTTGGAATTGCGCTCAGTAGACCCAATGGCAAATCCATATATCGCAATGGCTGTTCTTTTGGAAGTTGGTTTGCACGGTATTGAAAACAAAATCGAAGCACCAGCGCCAATCGAAGAAAACATCTATATCATGACTGCAGAAGAGCGTAAAGAGGCTGGTATCACAGACCTTCCATCAACTCTTCACAACGCTTTGAAGGCTATGACAGAAGACGAAGTGGTTAAAGCAGCTCTAGGTGAACATATCTACACTAGCTTCCTTGAAGCCAAACGAATTGAGTGGGCAAGCTATGCAACCTTCGTTTCACAATGGGAAATTGATAACTACCTAGATCTATACTAATGATAAATCAGAAAGATTGTCCGTGAGGACAATCTTTTTTTCTTGCATTTTATATCGAGGTGTGATATATTTTGTATAACGAGGTGCGATATATCGAACTGAATAGGAGGTCTGATTAAATGGAATTAACAGATAAGATTAGGCGGGTTTACCTTCCCATGACTGAAACGGGTTTTTATATTCTGTTCTGTCTGCAAAAGGAGAACCATGGTTATGGTATTACGCAAAAGGTTAATGAGATGACAGATTCGCAAGTTTCTATTAGTCCTGGAACTATGTATGGAACCCTATCGAAGATGGAAAGGATGGTTTGGTTTCCTTTGTCCGAGAAGAGGAAAAACGTAAAATCTATCAGATAACAGACTTGGGTCGAAAAGTTTTAGAGATTGAGTTGAAACGTATTGAGCGACTCTATAGAAACAGTCGGGAGGAACTTTGATGGAAAAGAAAGTTGTTTATAGAATTGCTACCATTGCGGATTATGATAGAGAGGCTCTCTATCTCGGAGAAATGCATGCTCAGGGCTGGAAACTTAAGGAAGTAAGCTACTCTAACTTAGTAGTTGCGGTTAAGTATACTTTTGAAAAGTGCCAACCGGAGCAGGTGGTTTATCAGTTGGACTTTTATCCTATGAAAAAGTCAGAGAGAGCTTCCTATTTACAACTATTTAAAGATTGTGGGTGGGAACATATAACAGACTTTAATGGTTTTTCCTACTTTAGAAAGCTTTATTCTGGAGTTGAGTCGGATGCCGAGTTTGAAATTTATAATGACGCGGCCGGGAAGTTAGCAATGGTCAAGAAGATTTTAACAATGCGAATGCTTCCTGTTTTGCTTCTCTTTTTAGCTCTACTACCGGTTTTCTCAAAGTTTGTCAGTGGAGGTAGTTCTTTCAGTTGGGGAATGTTTTTGATTGTTATCATAGACTGTACTTTATTGATAGTTTTCACGATTCAGATTTCTTATATTTTTTGGAGATTGTTTCAAAAGTGGAAAGAATTATCTGATAAATAAAATCATTTTGGAGGTTAGACAATGAATAGCAAAGTACAATTTCGAATGTTTACCATTTTTGATTTGGATAAGGTAGAAGATTATTTGCATGAGATGCATTTGAAAGGTTGGAAATTTAAATCGAATCGTTTTGGCTTTTTCTATTTTGAACCATGCCGACCAGATGATGTAATTTACCGTGTGTGGAATACTAGCTACCTTAGAAAAAATGAGGTAGATTTACAAAGTATGAAGGATAGAGGATGGGAATTTGTGGAAAATTGTTCTTATACTGTTTTTCGAAAAGCAACTTGTGATGTAGATTTAAATGATCAATCTTTCATGGACAGTCGTCTTCGATGGGCTGATGTGAAATCTAGACTTCGTACATCTACAGTTTCTATCTCTGGCGGTCTAGTTATTTGTATGAGCTTGTTTCGCGAAAGACTCTCTCAGTCTTTCTTCCTTATTTTTGCCCTTTATGCCCTCATGATTTCTTACCTAATCTATAGTTTTTATAGACTTAAAAAGAAATATCTTGAGAATGTAAGATGATCTTCTAGGTCCTCAGACTGATTTTTAGCACTCTTGGCAAAAGAGTGCTAATTTTTTGAGTTTTTGTCTTGACATTCTTTTCTAAGGGTGTATAATAGAATCATAAGTTAGCACTTGGATGTCCCGAGTGCTAAAAAAGATCTATCAGAGAGGAGTGACGAGATGGTTACGGAACGTCAGCAGAATATTTTAAATCTGATTATTGACATCTTTACCAAAACGCACGAACCTGTTGGATCCAAAGCCTTGCAAGAGTCTATCAACTCAAGTAGTGCTACCATTCGAAATGATATGGCAGCTCTAGAAAAGCAAGGTTTGCTTGAAAGGCTCATACTTCCAGTGGTCGTATGCCGAGTGTGGCTGGATTTCAATACTATGTCAAACACTCCCTATCCTTTGACCGTTTAGCTGAAAATCAAGTTTATGAGATTGTAAAAGCCTTTGATCAAGAATTCTTCAAGCTAGAGGATATTCTTCAAGAGGCAACGAAAATTTTGTCAGACTTGAGTGGTTGTACGGTTGTAGCGCTGGATGTAGAACCAAGTAGGCAGAAGCTAACAGCTTTTGATATTGTTGTCCTCGGACAACATACAGCTCTAGCGGTTTTTACGCTTGATGAGTCTAGAACAGTTACCAGTCAGTTTTTGATTCCGAGAAATTTCTTGCAGGAGGATTTAAATCGCCTCAAGACCATGATTCAAGAACGTTTCCTGGATCAGACTGTTTTGGATATTCACTACAAGATTCGGACAGAGATTCCGCAAATTATCCAACGTTACTTCACAACAACGGATAACGTTATGGATCTTATTGAGCATATCTTCAAAGAAATGTTCAATGAAAATATCGTAGTTTCTGGGAAAGTCAATCTCTTGAATTTCGCCAATTTAGTGGCCTATCAATTTTTTGATCAACCACAAAAGGTAGCTTTGGAAATTCGAGAGAATCTGATTGGCGACCAGATGCAAAGTGTCCGAGTTGCGGATAGCCAAGAATCTTGTCTTGCTGACTTAGCAGTGATTAGCAGTAAGTTCCTGATTCCCTATCGTGGGTTTGGAATTCTGGCGATTATTGGTCCAGTTAATCTGGATTATCAACAATTGGTTAATCAGCTCAATGTTGTCAATCGAGTTTTGACTATGAAGTTGACTGATTTTTACCGTTATCTCAGTAGCAATCACTATGAAGTGAATTAAGATTGAAATCATTAAAGGAGGCGAAAATGGCCCAAGATATAAAAAATGAAGAAGTAAAAGAAGAGGAAGTTGTTGAACCAGTAGAAGAAACAACTTCCGAGAAGTCGGAATTGGACTTGGCTAATGAACGTGCCGAGGAATTTGAAAACAAATATCTTCGTGCCCATGCAGAAATGCAAAGCATTCAGCGTCGTGCCAATGAAGAACGCCAACTCTTGCAACGCTATCGCAGCCAAGATTTGGCAAAAGCAATCTTGCCATCGCTTGATAATCTTGAACGCGCCCTTGCAGTTGAAGGTTTGACAGATGATGTGAAGAAGGGCTTGGAAATGGTCCAAGAAAGTTTGGTACATGCCTTAAAAGAAGAAGGAATTGAAGAAATTCCAGCGGACGGAGAATTCGACCATAACTATCATATGGCTATTCAAACAGTTCCAGCGGATGACGAGCATCCAGCAGACACCATCGCACAAGTCTTTCAAAAAGGCTACAAACTCCATGACCGTATTCTACGCCCAGCCATGGTAGTTGTTTATAACTAGGCTAAAGAACTTAAAAACCTTGTCCGAAATGACAATAAACTATGAAAGAAAGATAAAAAATTATTCAGCTTTGCAATAGTGAGCGAAGCGAACCATTGGCGATACTCTTCGCCGTGGCGCTATTTACGCAAACTTTGAGACCTTAGGCTCAAAGTTTAGTCAAAGAGATTAACGAAGTTAAGCTCTGACGGCGCCGCCACCTAAGAAGAGTATCAAAAAGAAAAATCAAAAATAGAATATAAAATTTAAGGAGAAAAACACATGTCTAAAATTATCGGTATTGACTTAGGTACAACAAACTCAGCAGTTGCAGTTCTTGAAGGAACTGAATCAAAAATCATCGCAAACCCAGAAGGAAACCGCACAACTCCATCTGTAGTTTCTTTCAAAAACGGTGAAATCATCGTTGGTGACGCTGCAAAACGTCAAGCAGTCACAAACCCAGATACAGTTATCTCTATCAAATCTAAGATGGGTACTTCTGAAAAAGTTTCTGCTAACGGCAAAGAATACACTCCACAAGAAATCTCAGCTATGATCCTTCAATATTTGAAAGGTTATGCTGAAGAATACCTTGGTGAAAAAGTAACCAAGGCTGTTATCACAGTTCCAGCTTACTTTAACGATGCTCAACGTCAAGCAACTAAAGACGCTGGTAAAATCGCTGGTCTTGAAGTAGAACGTATCGTCAACGAACCAACTGCAGCAGCTCTTGCTTACGGTTTGGATAAGACTGACAAAGAAGAAAAAATCTTGGTATTCGACCTTGGTGGTGGTACATTCGACGTATCTATCCTTGAATTGGGTGATGGTGTCTTCGATGTATTGGCAACTGCAGGGGATAACAAACTCGGTGGTGACGACTTTGACCAAAAAATCATCGACTACTTAGTAGCAGAATTCAAGAAAGAAAATGGTATCGACTTGTCAAACGACAAGATGGCTCTTCAACGTTTGAAAGATGCGGCTGAAAAAGCGAAGAAAGACCTTTCTGGAGTGACTTCAACTCAAATCAGCTTGCCATTTATCACTGCTGGTGAGGCTGGACCTCTTCACTTGGAAATGACCTTGACTCGTGCTAAATTCGACGATTTGACTCGTGACCTCGTTGAACGTACTAAAACTCCAGTTCGTCAAGCCCTTTCAGATGCAGGTTTGAGCTTGTCAGAAATCGACGAAGTGATCCTTGTTGGTGGTTCAACTCGTATCCCTGCCGTAGTTGAAGCTGTTAAAGCTGAAACTGGTAAAGAACCAAACAAATCAGTAAACCCTGATGAAGTTGTTGCTATGGGTGCTGCCATCCAAGGTGGTGTGATCACTGGTGATGTGAAAGACGTTGTCCTTCTTGACGTAACGCCATTGTCACTTGGTATTGAAACAATGGGTGGAGTCTTTACAAAACTCATCGACCGCAACACTACAATTCCAACTTCTAAATCACAAGTCTTCTCAACTGCAGCAGACAACCAACCAGCTGTTGATATCCACGTTCTTCAAGGTGAACGCCCAATGGCAGCAGATAACAAGACTCTTGGACGCTCCAATTGACTGACATCCCAGCTGCACCTCGTGGTATCCCACAAATCGAAGTAACCTTTGACATCGACAAGAACGGTATCGTATCTGTTAAGGCTAAAGATCTTGGAACTCAAAAAGAACAAACAATTGTTATCCAATCAAACTCAGGTTTGACAGACGAAGAAATTGACCGCATGATGAAAGATGCAGAAGCAAACGCTGAAGCAGATAAGAAACGTAAAGAAGAAGTAGACCTTCGTAACGAAGTAGACCAAGCTATCTTTGCGACTGAAAAGACAATCAAAGAAACTGAAGGCAAAGGCTTCGATGCAGAACGTGATGCTGCACAAGCTGCCCTTGATGATCTTAAGAAAGCTCAAGAAGACAACAACTTGGACGAAATGAAAGCAAAACTTGAAGCATTGAATGAAAAAGCACAAGGACTTGCTGTTAAACTCTACGAACAAGCCGCAGCAGCGCAACAAGCTCAAGCAGGAGCAGAAGGCGCACAAGCAACAGGAAACGCAGGCGATGACGTCGTAGACGGAGAGTTTACGGAAAAATAAGATGCAAAGCCCGTTAAAACCTCACAGTGAAAATAGGAAATCTGACGCAGAAACTTTAGTTTCTAGAAAGATTTGTCTTTTTCACCAAGAGGTTAGGGCGTGCTCGATTTAGCCAAAACTCAATTCAGCCTTACTAGTTCTAAAACAAAGTATAATCGACTTTGTTTTAGAATGTCGTAATGATAAGAAGAAATCCAGAGGTTGCAACCCAGCCTCTGTTTTTCGGTAAAATAGAGGATGTTGCGTATGAAAAAAGTACTTTGCTTGATTTATCCTAATTTTTCTCTTTATGAGATAACTGCTTTAACGAGTACTTTAGCTCTGTCTTTTGATATCACGATTGATTATGTTGCTTCTGAGCATTCGATAGTGGTCTCTGAGGATGGTTTGCCCTGTCAACCGACGAAAACACTAGATCAAATCTGTATAGAAGAGTATTCTTGTGTGATTTTGCCAGGAATGGTCAATATAGGGCCTGCTCTACAGGATGAGAAATTGATTTCGTTTTTGAGGGACCTTGGTGAGCAAGATATCCTAATTGCAGCCATTTCTTCAGCGCCTCTTTTATTAGCGAAAGCAGGTCTGTTGAAGGACACGAAATTTACAGGTGGAATTTGGCAAAATTTCTTTGACTATTTTGAATTTCTGCCACGTGAAAATTTCCAACCGAAAGTTCTTGTGCAAGATAAACAAATCATTACGGCTATCGGTTTTGCACATCAAGAGTTTGCAAGAAAAGTGATTCTAAGTTTAGGGCTGGCAGAGAATACGGACAACTATTTAAAGAACAAAACGAGTATGCAGAAGAGGATTTGATATTTACTCTATCAGATGAAGAGTTTGATCAAGTGAAGCAAAGTATAGAAAACACCCTCTAAAGTTTTACATGAAAATTATAGAAAGGAACAAAGAGTGTTCGGGGAATTGAATTCGAGCTCTTAAGTTTCTTACTCAATATGAAAGAAAGGAACTGAACCCGACCTAAATTCTCGGAAAAAAGATAAATCTGTCTAGGAGCATCGCTCCTGCATCAGATTTCCTATTTTTCAGTCGAATTTTACGGTCTTGGTATCTTAAATGAACAATACTGAATTTTATGACCGTTTGGGCGTTTCAAAGAATGCATCTCAAGATGAGATCAAGAAAGCCTATCGGAAATTATCTAAAAAATATCACCCAGATATCAATAAAGAGCCTGGTGCTGAGGAAAAGTACAAGGAAGTTCAAGAAGCCTATGAGACTTTGAGCGATGAACAGAAACGGGCTGCCTATGACCAATACGGTGCGGCTGGAGCCAACGGTGGCTTTGGTGGTGCAGGCGGTTTCGGTGGCTTCGATGGTGCAGGCGGTTTTGGTGGATTTGAAGATATCTTCTCAAGTTTTTTCGGCGGAGGCGGTTCTTCTCGCAATCCAAACGCTCCTCGTCAAGGTGATGACCTCCAGTATCGCGTCAATTTGACTTTTGAAGAAGCCATCTTTGGTACTGAAAAAGAAGTCAAATACAATCGTGAATCAAGCTGTCGTACTTGTAACGGATCAGGTGCTAAGCCTGGAACAAGTCCAGTTACTTGTGGACGCTGTCACGGTTCTGGTGTTATCAACGTCGATACTCAAACACCGCTTGGTATGATGCGTCGCCAAGTAACCTGTGATGTCTGTCATGGTCGCGGAAAAGAAATCAAAGATCCATGTACAACTTGTCATGGAACAGGTCATGAAAAACAAGCCCACAGTGTCCATGTGAAAATTCCAGCAGGTGTCGAAACTGGTCAACAAATTCGTCTAGCTGGTCAAGGGGAGGCAGGCTTTAACGGTGGTCCTTATGGAGACTTGTATGTAGTAGTTTCTGTAGAAGCAAGCGATAAATTTGAGCGTGAAGGAACAACTATTTTCTACAAGTTAAACCTCAATATCGTCCAAGCAACTCTTGGTGATACTGTCGATATCCCAACAGTTCATGGGGATGTTGAGTTAGTCATCCCAGAAGGAACGCAGACTGGTAAAAAATTCCGCTTACGTGGCAAGGGAGCTCCTAGTCTTCGTGGTGGTGTTGTCGGTGACCAGTATGTGACTGTCAATGTTGTGACTCCAACAGGTTTGAACGACCGTCAAAAAGCAGCCTTGAAAGAATTCGCAGCTGCAGGTGACTTGAAAGTCAATCCAAAGAAAAAAGGCTTCTTTGACCATATAAAAGATGCCTTTGAGGGAGAATAAAACAAAAGAGCCATAAGGCTCTTTTTTGTTTGTAGTTAGTATCGGAGAAAAGATTCTCTGACTGATCTGCTATTGATATTTTTGAATGAGCAAGCCGGCTTTATCCATTTCCTGGATGAGTTGCTTGAGTTCCGCTTCTTTTCCGGGTTTCACAGTTACGGTATCAATGTGCTTAATCGCCGAATTATCCTGGATATCCACCAAGGTCAACGCCTTTTCGTAGAATGCGATTCCCTTTTTCATGCTTTCCGAATCATTCAAAGTTAGAATTGTGTAAGAAGAATGTGATTTCTTTCCGTTTTCTCGGAAATACTTCTCGCCTTCCTCCTCTAAGAATTGTATTAAACCATGATTAAACAAGTTATCCCCTACTTTATAGTAAGAAATATCTCCTGTCTGTAGGACATAGACTTTGAGTCGGTTTTTAATGAGGTTTGGACTTTCTTTAAGGACAGGGTGGCTATTGATGACCTCATCTGAGAAAGTCACATAAAAATCCAATCCTCCCCCCTCGTATTGATAGTGTCCATTTGATTCAACTTTCTCAGGAGGCAGGTCAAGGGAGATAAAGATTTGTTTTAAGGTTTCATTTCCTTCTCGAATGTCACTTGATGAGGCCTTGAAAAGATTGGCCACAAGTAGAAATGCTAGGGTTACAAAAAGACAGAAGCAACCAGAAATAATCAAGATGACTTTTAAAAACTGTTTCATGTTTAGTCCCTCCCTTTTCTGTTAGAAGCTGGTAATCCAAGATGGATTTAAGGGGATATAAGGAAAGTTGGATGCTTTCTTTTTTAGTTTTCTTCAGTTTCTCGTAGTTCTTTTATGACAGCAAGTCTTGCTTGGAGGTCTTTCTCTAAGACTTTAAATTTGTAAGTGAGGTCTTCTTGATACTCTTTGATGACTTCTTTTTGTTGATTGATAATTTGTAAGCTATTTTGGATAACATCTAAATCACCTTTGATTGCTTCAACGCGATCAGTTGTATCTAAAACTTCTTCAGTGATAACTTCACGATTTTTAACGAGGAGGTAAGATCCGACTGCTGATCCAGCAAAAAGTAGTAAATTTGATAGTTTCATAGGAACTCCTTAAGCGTTTTTGATTGTTTCAGCGACTTGGGCAAGTTTGTCAAAGTCAGGTTCATGGGGAACAAAGTCAATTTTTAGGTCATCCTCGGCACCATAACGAGGAACGAGGTGGACATGGGTATGGAAAACGGTTTGTCCAGCTACCTCTTCGCAGTTGGCGATGATATTCATGCCTTCAGCTTGGGTAGCTTTCATAACCTTTTGAGAAATGACTGGAACCTTAGCAAAGAGTTGGCTAGCGCTCGCAGCATCCATTTCTAAAAGATTGCGATAGTGTTCTTTGGGTACGACCAAGGTATGACCAGGTGTTACTTGAGAAATATCAAGAAAGGCAAGGACTTGCTCATCCTCATAAACCTTGGCTGCAGGGATTTCTCCTGCTAAAATCTTACAAAAAATACAATCTGACATAAAAACCACCTCTAGTGTATTGAATTTTGATATAATATAGCTACATTATACCAGATTCGGAGAAAATATGTTAGAAATTAAAAATCTGACAGGAGGCTATGTTCATGTCCCTGTCTTGAAAGATGTGTCCTTTACAGTTGAGAGCGGACAGTTGGTAGGTTTGATAGGTTTGAATGGTGCGGGGAAATCTACGACTATCAATGAGATTATTGGTCTTTTGACGCCCTATAGTGGGGAGATTAAGATTGACGGGTTGACTCTAGGAGAGGATGCTACGAGCTATCGCAAGAAAATTGGTTATATCCCTGAAACTCCTAGTTTGTACGAGGAATTAACTCTCAGAGAGCATATTGAGACGGTTGCTATGGCCTATGGTATCGAGCAAAATCTAGCTTTTGAACGTGTAGAACCACTTTTGAAAATGTTCCGTTTGGATCAAAAATTGGATTGGTTTCCAGTTCATTTTTCCAAAGGGATGAAGCAAAAGGTTATGATTATCTGTGCCTTTGTCGTGGATCCTAGTCTCTTTATCGTAGACGAACCTTTCCTTGGTCTTGATCCTTTAGCGATTTCAGATTTGATTCAACTTCTAGAAGCAGAAAAGAAAAAAGGAAAGTCTATCCTTATGAGTACCCACGTTCTTGATTCTGCTGAAAAGATGTGTGACTCTTTTGTCATTCTTCACAAAGGTCAAGTAAGAGCCAAAGGAAATCTCCAACAACTCCGAGAAGCCTTTGATATGCCAGAAGCAAGCCTCAATGATATCTATTTGGCTCTGACCAAAGAGGAGGAGCTATGAAGGACTTGTTTTTAAAACGAAAGCAGGAATTTCGTAAGGAATGCTTGGGCTATCTCCGTTATGTGCTCAATGATCATTTTGTCTTATTTGTTGGTGTTGTTAGGATTTTTGGCCTATCAGTACAACCAGTTGCTCCAACACTTTCCTGAGAATCATTTCCCAATCCTAATTTTGATTGGGATGATATCTATTTTACTTTTGCTTTGGGGCGGTATTGCGACCTACCTAGAAGCGCCTGACAAACTATTTCTTTTAGTTGCTGAAGAAGAAGTGAGAGAACACATTCAGAAGCAAAGTCTGATTTCTTTCATCTTTTGGGTCAGTGTACAGACTCTCTTTTTGCTCCTTTTTGCGCCTTTATTCTTAGCCATGGGTCTTGGTTTGCCGATTTTTGGAGTCTATCTCCTTGTCTTGGGGATAGTAAAATATGTGATTTTTCGCCAAAAGTCTAGCAACTTTTTCCTTGGAAATGGACTTGACTGGGATTATGTCATTGCACAAGAAAGTAAACGGAAGCAGTTCTTGCTTCGATTCTTTGCCCTCTTTACACAGGTCAAGGGGATTTCAAATAGTGTTAAGCGCCGAGCTTATCTGGACTTTATCCTTAAGGGAGTTCAGAAAGCACCAGGAAAAATATGGCAGAACCTCTATCTTCGTTCCTATCTGAGAAATGGAGATTTATTCGCCCTTAGTCTGCGACTCATAATCCTAGCTTTGACCGCTCTCATCTTCATTGAGCAATCTTGGATTGCAGTCGCAATTGTAATTTTATTCAATTATCTTTGTTATTCCAGCTTCTAGCCCTCTATCATGCCTTTGACTATCAATATTTGACGCAATTATTCCCAGTAGGTAAGGGGCAAAAAGAGAAAGGCTTGAAGAAAATTTTGAGAGCGATTGGGGTCTTTGTATTAATCTTGGAAAGTCTCATAGGATTGCTTGTTTTTAAGGACAAAATTCTTGTTCTAGCACTTGTGGGAGCAAGTCTTGTCTTGCAATTTCTTTATTTGCCGTATCAACTGAGAAGATTGGTTGACGAATAGCATAAAAATTAGTAGAATAATAAGGAAACTTTATTCGGAGGAAAGAAATGGACTTGGGTGATATTGAGCTAACGCTAACCCCGATATCTGGGAAGAGCGGAAAAGCTTATATGGGAAGTTATCCTGATGGAAAACGTGTTTTTATAAAAATGAATACTTCTCCAATCCTGCCTGGTTTAGCTAGAGAGCAAATTGCACCACAATTGCTCTGGAGCCGTCGTTTACCAGACGGCCGTGATATGTCCGCTCAGGAATGGTTGACAGGAAAAATTTTGACGCCAAGTGATATGAACCGTAAACAAATTATCGATATTTTGACACGTTTACACTGTTCACGTCCCTTAATGACCCAGTTGACACGATTGGGATATGCAATGGAAACACCTTCGGATTTACTTCAGTCATGGGTAAACAAGGCTCCGGATGCTTTAAAAAACAACCAGTATCTACGTATGGTTTTAGGTGATTTGCGTGAGAATCTTCCTGGGTTTAGAGAAGATTATGCAACTATAGTCCATGGGGATGTCCGTCATAGCAACTGGTTTGAGACAGAGAGTGGCTTAATTTATTTAGTGGATTGGGATTCCGTTCGCTTGACTGATCGTATGTTTGATGTGGCCTATCTGCTCTGTCACTATATTCCAGAGTATCAGTGGCAAGAATGGCTAGCTAATTATGGCTATAAGTATAATCAAACTGTCTTGAATAAGTTATATTGGTATGCTCAACTGTCATTTTTGAGCCTCATTACCAAATACTATGAAAATCAAGATTTGGATAATGTAAATCGGGAAATCTATGCTTTGCGTAGCTTCCGAGAAAAGTATGGAAAGAAAAAATGAGAGTTAGAAATCGTAAAGGGGCAACAGAACTGTTAGAGGCTAATCCGCAGTATGTTGTTTTAAACCCCGCAGAAGCTAAAGGAAAGTGGCGAGATTTGTTTGGCAATGACAATCCAATCCATGTAGAGGTTGGTAGCGGCAAAGGTGCTTTCGTAACAGGAATGGCCAAACAAAATCCTAGAATTAACTATATCGGGATTGATATTCAGAAGTCTGTATTAAGCTATGCATTAGACAAGGTCTTAGAAGTTGGAGTTCCCAACATCAAACTTCTATGGGTTGATGGTTCAGAATTGACAAATTATTTGAAGATGGTGAAATTGACCGCTTGTATTTGAATTTCTCGGATCCATGGCCTAAAAAACGCCATGAGAAGCGTCGTTTGACTTATAAGAGCTTCTTGGATACTTTCAAACGAATCTTGCCTGAACACGGTGAAATTCATTTCAAGACAGATAATCGTGGCTTGTTTGAATATAGCTTAGTGAGCTTTTCACAATATGGCATGAAACTCAAGGGCGTTTGGTTAGATTTACATGCCAGCGACTTTGAAGGAAATGTTATGACGGAGTATGAGCAAAAGTTTTCAAGCAAGGGTCAAGTCATTTATAGAGTTGAAGCTCAGTTTTAATGTAAAGACTTGTTAGTGAAAAACTGTCGTTCACTCAAATATAATGTAAATATGTAACTCAAGGATTTAGTTTTGTCTTCGACAGGACTAAATCCTTGAGTTTTTTTAATAGATTTGGGATTTTGATAAGTGTGTACTTGTGCCCTGATAAGTGGTATAATGAAGGGGTTATGAGAAGAAGCATAAAACCTGTTGTAGTCTATTTTTTCTTTCTCCTTGTGATAGGTGGTTTGATTTTTTTGGATCATCAACATCATCGACAAGCAGATGTGCAAGTAGAAAAAACTGAGAAAACTACTCAAACCATTGAAACAGATAAGGAAAAGGTTGTTGAAGATAGATTAGCCACAATGACCTTGGAGGAGAAAGTCGGGCAATTATTCTGGGCTAGAGTTCCTGCCGATCATCAAATAGAAGATCTCAAATCCTATCATTTGTCTGGTTATATCTTATTTGGACGAGATTTTGAAGGACGAACCTTAGAGGATATGAAAGTTTTGACAAGTCGCTACCAAGCCGCTTCAAAGACTCCTTTATTGATTGGTTCAGATGAAGAAGGGGGAACAGTAACTCGTATTAGTTCGATTTTGGAGACTCCTTTCCAATCTCCTATGACCCTTTATCATCAAGGAGGGATGGAGGCTGTTCTTTCTGATACTAGGAAAAAGACAGAGGTGCTGAAATCTGTTGGTATCAATGCTGGACTCTTTCCAGTTGCGGATCTTGCAGGTGATTCATCAGCCTTTATTTACGATCGGACCATCGGACAAGATGCCCAAATAACTGCAAGTTATGTTAAGCAAGTTGTAGAAGAACTTCAAAAGAATAAGGTGGGTTCAACCTTGAAGCATTTCCCAGGATATGGTGATAATGGAGACAGTCATACCGACATTATCCGAGATAACCGCTCTTTGGATGATTTAAGACAAGCAGATTTTCTACCCTTTCAAGCTGGCATAGATGCAGGTGCAGATAGTATTTTAGTTTCTCACAACATCCTGACTAAAATTGATACAGTGCCGTCATCTATCTCGCCAAAAATCAACGAAATTCTTCGCAAGGAGCTGAATTTTAAAGGGGTCATAATGACGGATGATTTAGATATGGCAGGATTAGCTGATTTTGTCAGTCAGGATGAAGCTGCTCTCCAGGTAATATTAGCTGGAAATGATCTAATCCTAGGTTCTTCCTACCAAACTCAGATTCCTTATCTATTAAAAAAAATTTCTTCTGGGGACTTGACAGAAGAGCGTATTGATGAGTCTGTACGACGTATTTTAGCATGGAAATATGACTTGGGATTATTCGATACGTCTCAGTAAAAGGAAACGTCATTTATAAAATCATGCAGAAATCTTAGAAGGAACGCTTTCTATTGGTTGTGAAAAGGTGTAAGTGGTAAGAGTTTTTAGAAAATCAAATAATTCAATATTTTTAGGAGAACAGAGAAATCTGTTCTCTTTTTTGTTCGCTTAAAATTCTATTTGAAAGGAGTTCAACGATGTTAGGATTAGAGATTGTAATGAATTTAGACACGTTAGAAATCTTTGACGTTATCGATCATGATAAGAATGGAAACAGCGAACAAGCGCCTACAACCATCCAGTTAAGCTTATTTGACTCAATGACGTGCATTTAACAGAAGGAGATATATTAGGATGGACAGAGAAGCGCTATACAATGAATTAATTCAAAGCGAACCATTAGGTTTCATTGATCCCTTTTCTGACCTTGGGGAATTCGATCCTCTTCAGCTGAAATTTAAACAACCCGTGAAGGACTTAGTGAATCGATATTCAGGGCAGCCTTACAGTTTGGCCTGGCAACATAAAATTATGGAAATGCGGAAGTTGTTTATTGATTATCAGATAGCATTAAATGAAGAAGATAAGCAGATTAACTTTCAGCGAAGAACAAGAAGCGAAGAGTCCAAAGAACATGCTACTACTATTGTAACAACATATTTGAAGTTGGGATTTAGTTTTAAAGAAATTGAGAAGCGTGTTTCTTTATCTTACAAACAACTTCGTAGAGGCTGGAGAAGAAGTGACCATGTAATGACAAGTAGTCCTGAATTTTATAGCAAAGGGGACTTATCTGAAGGTTGCTGCTTACCGAGTAAAAAGCTACCTAAAAGCATGAGAATAAACGAGGGATAGAAAATGGAAACTGGAATTTGTAGACGATGTGCTTGCAACTGGGTTACACCTTGTATCGATGAAAAGTATGGTCCTTGCTGGTGGGTAGATAAAAACAGAACGCTGTGTAGTCACTGTTTTTATGGATTTAATGATGAATCTTGTCAGACAAAAGTTTATTACAGACCAGGTTGTTATCAGAAGAATTGTTGAATAAATGAGAATGAACATAGGAGGAAATTATATGATTTTGTTGTTTATTGTATTGTTTATTATAGGAGTGTGCATTTCGTTCAATGGAGTATTTATCATAGCTAAAAATACAGACATTAGACTTGGCTGGAGTGGTGAGAAAGATTTCTTTTTGTCTCTAAGTCCTTGGGAATGGATGTTAAGTATATTTTTAATTTTGGTAGGAGGGGCAATGATTTACTTCTCATATAATGAGTTGGCGCCATATATTGTAAGTGTACTTGACTTCAAACTATAACTAGTGAAGGGATATGAGAGTCCTAAAAACCATGAAAAAGATTGATTTATTAAAATGCTTATCCATCATCACAAAAGACGGATTAAGAACACAAAAATTTAAGAATAGTCATCTACAGCTCATCTCTTCAGCTGAAGAAGGAAGACGAGGCTCTGTATTTGCTTATCGTTCAAAAGCGAATATGGTGAAGGCACATGGTGTTGTTTTAACCTCTATCGAATCATTGCTGGAGAATCAGGATCAGTTTACACACTGGACCCCTAACGTATATTGCTATGGAAGCTATAGCGATGCTGGTCGACGGATTACACGTGGGCACTCTGAAGATAATCTTAGACAGATTAACACATTCTACATTGACTTCGATATTACCTCTGCAGCTGAAGAAATGACGACAGGAGATATTTTAACCGCTTCTCTGGAGCTAGGTTTTATGCCAACGTTGATTCTAAATCTGATAAGGGATTTCAAGCCTATTTTGTCCTATCAGGATCAGCCTATGTTACAGCTCATTCCCAATTTCGAGTGGTAAAGGTGGCTAAAGCTATCTCTCAAAATTTGAGAAATTACTTTGCTCAAACTTTACCAGTAGATTTGACTTGTAACCATTTTGGGATTGCTCGTATTCCTCGAACCGATAATGTCGAATTCTTTGAACCTGACTATACCTATTCATTCCAGGAGTGGTTAGATTGGTCAATGAAGCAATCAGAACTTCCTTTCCCAAGTAAAAAGCCCAATTTGACGGTTATTTCGGGCTCTGAAGGGGTGAAACAGATTGATGAGCCCTGGTATCAATTGCTGATGAGAGAGGGGAATATCAAAGGTGGAAAAGCCTTGATGGGAAGAAACAACGTTCTTTTCACGCTGGCTTTAGCCAACCTCTCTTCAGGAATCGATCAGGAAGAGTGTGAGGAGGTTCTTTCTAGTTTTAATGCGAATCTAGACGAGCCACTCTCTTCAGCTGAATATCATAAGATTATCACAAGCGCCTACTCAGGAAAATATGAAGCTGCTAGTCGTGATTATGTGATGACTTTATGTAAAGCATGGGTCAATCAGGAACTCAAGGCTTCAGATCTCTTTGTGAAGCAACGTTGGTACAAATTTAAGAAGAAACGTGCTGACAGGAAGAATAGTCATCTCTATGAATGGAAAACAGACGTAATGGCTTATTTAGAAGGTTTCTATCAATCCGAGGATCCATTTATCCAGACGACGAAAAAAGAGATACGAGAGAAGTTGAACATTCCTGAGCGCTCATTAGACAAAGTATTGAAGGTTCTCAAAACAGAACAAAAGATCTTCTTCACAGTAAAACACGGCCGTGGAGGAGGCATCAGATTAGCCTCTATCAAAGCAATCTTGCTTTCCCTTATCAAGGTGAAGAAAGAACGTCAGGAGGCTTATATGGCCAATATTGCTGCTTTCTTTGAAGAAAGTATAGAGTTCACTCAGAGAGTGATAGAAAGGGTTAAAGATGGCTTTAAACAAACACAACAACTATCTTTATTTGAGCTTGATATTGGATAATTTTAAAAACCCGCAATCTGCCTTACATTTATATCTACGATTATTGCTCAGATATAAATGTATATAAAATAATCTATGGAGGAATGATATGATTTTGATTTTAGTTGGATTCTTTAGCCTTATATTTGTAGGAGGACTTTTCTTAGTTCTCTCACTTATAGGGATTCGTCAACAAGTTCGTTTTGAAAACGGATATGATTCTGAATTAGAGACAGATCGATTGGCAATGATTGGCCAAAATAGAAAGTGAGAAGAAGAATGAAGTACGTAATTTTCAGTTTTGAATTAGGTGACTATATTTGTAATGGGGAGAATAAAGTTTTAGTTTTTGATACCTTGGGACTAGCTTTTCAGTATCTTCAAAAACATTACCGTAAACCACTTCCTGAACAAAGAAAAAAGAGATTGATTCACTATCCTGACGTGTATCAAGCTCCGTTTAGACTTTTAAAAGTTTGTTAGGAAGGAGAAAGGTCGATGTCAGAGTTATTCAAAATCATTAGAGGATACTACCTAACAGGGGTTGGTCAGGAACCATTGGCTTATTATTTTAAGCTTTCATCGGATAATTTAAAATTTGAGTCTGTTTCTGCAGGGGATGTGGCTTTAACTTTTTATCAAAACGAGGAGAGTATTTCTAGCATTCCAGCGATCATTAGAGTAGATAGTGTTATCTCGAATGATAAAATGATTTCAGATTACCTGCAGGAGGAGTTGAGAGATCATTATCCAATGTTGCCAATTGTCCGTGTATTGGATTCCGAGGAATTTGATCCTTTACTCTTTCAAGAAGTGATGACAACGTTCACTAACTTGAAATTAGAAATAAAAGAATTGGCCAAGATTGATTATGTTCAAGGTTCCATATTTGATTTTATGGATGAGGAGGAGATAGGATGAAAGAGCTTTTTACGCATGTTAAGTTAGCTCTAGGGACTCTTCTTGTCATTTTACTTGTGAGTCTCGCAGTTTTAGGAGGATATAGGCTGTATAAAGATTATTTTATCTTAGATTATGATCCTCACCTTACTCAGAAGGAATACCAGAATACTGTACTTGATCAAAATGTAAATCTAGTATTTTATAAAAAAGATTGTCCTTACTGTCAGGTTGGAAAAAGTGTGGTTGTAGATGCAGCCAATAAAGGTTCCTATCCTACATTTTACATTGACACTCAGACAGAAGAAGGTCAAAAGTTGGTAGAAAAATACCAGGTTGAAAAAGCTGCAACTATCATTAAGATTCGTAAGGGAAAAATAAAGAAATATCTATATGCTTCAAGAGATTCAGAGGAAAAGATTGTAGCAGATGAGAAAAGTATTCAGGAGGCCATAAATGACTAAAAGGGTAAAGCTAAGTAAATGGGCCGAGACAGCCTTTCAAAATGATTGTGAACTATGGCGTACTAGGACAAATGAAGGAATGGTTGTTTTAGGAAAATTATCAGATGGAACGTTTACCCTACATCGTTTTAATGATGAGGGAGGAAGACTAACACATATTTCTCAAGATGAGGCTCTTTGGCTAACATTGGATTTGGCACCTGAAAAGTTAGGTTGTATTTAAGGAGACAGTATGTATCAAATTTTAAATGCTATTGCGCATGGCGTGGTTGGAACTATCTTGATTGCGATCTGGTTTGTACCGCTCTTCAGGATAACTATATGTGATAACTTTGGAAATGAAATTAAAACGAAAAGGCTGCCATTAGCGTTCTTAATGTTACTAAAAAGTGTTTGGCCGAAAAGTAAGGTTTCATTTATTTGGAAAGGATATAAGAAGCATGGGAATCAGAGATAAGCCATTATTATAAAACCATAAATAGATACTATGTAGAATTAGAAAGGTGAAAATAAGAATATGGAACAAAAATATTACGCTGTTCTTATGCAAATCAATGTTGGAAAAAGTGTCTGGTTAGTCCAACAAAAAAATGGTCAATTAGCTTGGTCAGACGAAATCAGCGGTACAAGAGTTTTTAATAGTTTTGAGGAAGCTAGGGAAGCTGTTGAAAATCATTTTCTAGAGAATTTTAGATTTATTGGTTCATACAAAATTATAGAGTTCACTCATCAAGAATTGTTAGATTTTGAAATATTAACTGATGACTAAATAGTCCAAAATATCTTCATAGCTTACGTCGGGATTAATGTATTTCTTAGAACTATGCTTAACAAACTTTCCAAAGTAAAATAGTTTAAGAGGTTGTTTATCTTTTGATGCTTTTTCTAATATTTTCAGCTTTCCTTTAACTCCATGATGGCTAGCGAGGCTTTTGTTAATCGTTATAGTTGGATAATTAGAGTCTTGTTCAATTGTGCATAAACTATGGAATCTAACTAAAAAATAACTTTTTTCAGGGTTATCTTTGTTGTCAATAGACTTTACTGTTGCAGTATCATAATAGATATGAACATCTTCTAGGTTTATTCCTCTTTGGTTTGCTTCTTTTAGATTGACAAAGTATCTTTCGAGTTGGATTTCTCTTTTATATTTATCATAGAATGTATACTTCTCTCCAGACTGGTATTCTAAAAAATAATTGACTAAGTCTCTGAGTTGTTTCACATGGCTACGGAAAGTCCTCTTGTCCTCATCAGTACGAGAGGAATGAGAGCTCTGACGATGAATTTCATCTTTATTTGACTCAGAAGAAAAATTAGATTCGTCTTTCTGTCTAGGTTTAGTTATAGTAGCCAAGCTCCCTTTAACAAGGTCTAAGTCAATAATCAGTTTATTTTTCTCACGATAAAAAGAGATATGATTTTCAGACGTTACTTCTTGTTCCCTTTGTTGATAATGTTCAATCATACGTTGACAATTATTAGGGTCATGTTTTTGATTTCTTGCCCCAGGAGTAAAATAGGGAGTTTTATTAAAGTCTGGATTATTGAAGTTAGCTAAGGTTAATTTGAAGGAGCATTTTTCTCCACATTGAAATTTTTTGGCATCAGTTAAATGATTAGGAGTTCCGATTAGAGAACAGGAAAAATCAAAGGCTTCTTTTGGAGTTACGTGTTGTTTTAATTCTAAACTATAAGCAGATTGAAAAGACATAAATAATTACCTCACTAATAATTTTTATTTTATTTTATCATTATTTCACATAGAATAGAAAGGATAAATCTATCATGATAGAGACAGCAAAACGATGGATTGAAAAGATAAAATCTAGCCCAATTTTGAAACCATTTATTAAGATTAAAGTTTGGTTTCAAGAGAATATTATTAAGAGAAAACTAGTTATTTTCTCAATGTTGTTTGTGACCTGGTTGACCCTTTTGATGGGAGCAATTTTCTCGCCACAAAGACAAACTTATACTTCAGAACAACTCAAAACAAAGCAGATTTTTGCGAATGGCAGTGGTGAGATGAAACTGGTCAGCCAGGAATATTCACCAGATACTGGAATTATTGTTTTACAATTTGAGACGAAAGATGCTACGACTTCGATAGATCGGGGCATCGATGCCAAACGATTGAAATGGAAACTTTATGCGCAACATAAAGATTCAAAAATAGAAATGGATGTTGTCCCAATCATTGATAATAAAGTATCAGTTATTATTAAAGGAGTTCCGAAAAATTTTGGTGCATTTGCGATCGATGTGACAAATCAGACAGTCGCTTCTAGTTCAATTGATGTGAATATTTCATCGCCATCCAGTGATTCTAAAAAGGTTTCTCAGAAGAAATCTGAAGAAGATGACACTGTACAATTTTTTGTAACTCCTCAAAATACTCAGCTTGAAATTAAAGCTATTGAGGTTGTCTCCAGAGAAGAATTTACTCTTCAGGAAATAGAAAAAGAGATCAATTTCCAGAATGAACAGTCTCAAAAATTGACAACCTCAATTGCTCAATTAAAGGAATCAATTGAAGATGATAATTCACGAAAAGCGAGTCTTCAAGCGGAAGCAAAATATCTAACAGGTGATGATCTCGAAGCCAATCAAAAGAATATTGCTACGCTGGATACAAATATCGAAACGAAGAACAGAACTATTGAAACAGCTTATAAAAACATTGAGAAGTTAAAGGCTAAATTAGAGTCTTTGGATAAGAAAAAACAGGCAGTCAAAGATGGAACATTTGAATTTTCAAATCCTATTGAAACTGTAGAAATGAATTAAAAAAGTGAAACATAGAGCGCATTTTCGATGATGAGCGAGTTTGTGTTTACCAACAAATAGCAGTCAAAAATCTCCTTAATTTTTGAATTAAGGGGATTTATTTTTTATGATTGTCCCTTTAAAAAATAATTTGAGATTTTCGGTTACAATTGGATTAATTAAATAAAAAGGAGAAGTAATCATGGCTAAAAATGATTTAACAAAAATTGATAATCAACTAGAAGAGGCAAAGAAAAAAGTTGCCCTTTTGGAAAAGGAACGTAAAGAAGCAGAAGAGAATCTTCAAAAACAAATTGGTAAAATCTATGTTCAAATTCAATTGAAGAAAAATAAAAATCAGTCGTATGAATCGATTTTTGAAGAGTTAAAAATGGAACTAGGTCTCATCAAAGAAGAGGAAAAAGAACAACGTTTAGCAGCGAAGAAAAATCGTGAAGAAGGCTCTCTTCCAGCTGAAAATCAGTCTTAATTTTTGAGTTTTGAACTTCTAAATAAAGTCAAAAATGGTGTATGTAAAAGTATGTAAAGAATAAAAACAGTGTAAGTATAACACCTATAAAGTGTGTAAAGGTAAGTATAGCTTGTGTGTGTAAGTAGGTGAAACCGAGAAAATTGATATCATTGGAAACGTTGATACTATCAACATATCACGGAACGTGATATCAGTTTCCCTTATGCTCTTTTCTACCACAACACACCTAAAAAGGACCTTAGTCCCTCTGTGTGTGTTAGTGTGTTGAAAAACCGCAAAAATAGAACCGTATCGGTTCGTGATGTTGCGAGGTTGAAGTTTTCTTTTTTGCTTCTTTTTACTTTTGCTTCGACAAAAGAAAAAAGAAGTCCTGCTTTTGGGACAATAAATAATAAGATGGAGGATACAGATGAACCTTCTCATTAGAGGATTAACACAGGAAGAGGTTAGCTATCTAAAAGCTCTTGCAAAAAAAAATAAAGCCAAATCATTAAATGATTTTCTGCTCTCAATCTGTCGTGAAAAAATTGAGTACGGAAAATTTAATCGTGCTCAAGATTTGTATGTGGCTCATTTAGAAAATATGAAATTAGCTTCTGACCATGTTCTGGAACAAATGAAAAAACAGACAAGGATACTATCTGAATTTGAAGAAAAAATGGATTGTTATGGCGATCATATTTCACGTTGGTTAGAGTATGAGGGGGAGGTGGATAGTGATGACTAAAAATTTTTTAATTAGAAATGTTCCTGATGATATGTTTGAACAACTTCAGGCTATTTCAAAAAAATATAACTATCCAAGTTTCAATGAGTTTATGTTATCGCAAGTTCAAAATATCGTAATGAATGACGGATTGAATTTGTACAATAATCAATTTGCTGAAACATTGTCCAAAATCAAAAAACAACAAAGTCAGATTTTAGAATTGATGTTGAAGAATGAAATTTCTCTTTCTGCTTTAAATGTTAAACAAGATATTGTAAATGAACTAACGACAAATTGGTTACATTTTATGGATGATGTATCTGCACTTGAAGCGGAAAGACGGTCAGGTGGTGTTTGAAAATGAAGAAGAATAAATCTCTGTTCATCATTCTCATTTTTCTTGCAATCTTTATCGTACAACCTAACAATTTTAATGCTATCAAATCTGGCTTGACACAAAATGATATCCCAACTCAATTGAACATAGCCGATTCAGCTGAAGAAAAAAATTCTGACTCAAATTTGAATCCTACTCAGGAAAATGATGATTTGAAATCGAAGGAGTATGATGGAAAAAATCAGGTGATTGTCGTCAATGAAAAATCACAATTTACAAAAAGTGAATTGAGTTTAGGAAATGGCAGCTGGGAAAAATATTCTGATCTAGATTTTTTAAATCGTGTTGGAATTGCTGAAGCGATGTTGGGAAAAGAACTGATGCCAACTGAAGATAGAGAATCTATTTCGTCTATCACACCAACAGGATGGAAAAATAAAAAAATAATTTTCAATGGGAAAGAAGATTATTTATATAATCGTTCTCACTTAATCGGTTTTCAATTAAGTGGAGAGAATGCAAATGCTAAAAATTTATTTACAGGTACACGTGCTTTAAATGCAAATTTTGAAGATGAACAATCATCAATGGTCTACTATGAAAATAAAATTGCTAACTACATAAAAAATACGAACCATCATGTCCGCTATCGAGTAACTCCTATATTTAGAAATGTGGAATTAGTTGCTAGAGGAGTTCGTATGGAAGCGCAGAGTATTGAAGATGATGAGATCTCATTTGATGTATATATCTTTAATATTCAACCAGGATACAAAATCAATTATTTGACAGGATCATCTCAGAAAAATTGAGGAGGGAAAAATGAATCCAAGACTTAGCTTATATTTTAGCGAAGAAACACATGAAAAATTTAAGGAAATAAAATCCTACTTGAAAGAATCGTCTGCTTTGCAGAAGCAATATCGAAATAATTCAGCAACGCTAGTCACTTTGATTGAAGTTTTTTATAAACTTTTTATTGAATTAGGAGAAGGAAAAAATTTCTATGAGCGACTGACTCAGCTGGAAAAAAATTTTGGGGATGCCTTTGATTCTGGAAATGACAACAAGGCAATTCATCGTCAACTTGATCAAATTCTCTATTTAACACTAACCAACTTTCATGCTATTACGAAAGATGATTTTGATGTTCAAGATTTGGAATCTATTCATTCACGACTGGATCCTACACAGCATGAATTAATGGCACGGATTAACGATGTCATTCAAGAAGATGTTGCACGTGGTCAAACAATGAAACATTCTCATTGAGGTATAGTAAATGGTAGATGTTGTTAAGATCTATTTAGAAACAGGAGATTTTCATGAAGCGGTGAGACAGTCAGGGTTGCCTACTCATATAGCTCATTTGAAATTGATTAAGAGCGGCTGCCTGAAAATTCAAGATAAAATTCAATATGGTTCTAGGACAGCTAAACTCGGGGGAATGGCCGAGGAGCTTTTTCAAAAGTATGTCCCAGATGCAACGGATGCGAATAAGTATTTCAAGAAAAATAATCCAGTATATGATTTTTGGCTAGATGGTCTAACGATTGATGTAAAATATAGCTCATTATATAAAAGGAAAAATGGGAACTCCCATCACTGGCAATTGAGGACAAAAGGAAATCAAGATTTTATTGTCGCCTTTTTAGAACGAGAAAGTGGTTCGGAGTTAGAAAAGCCAAATATCTTATTGATACCCATGCAATTTGTTGAAGAGCAAAAGGAATTACATATTTCTCAATCAGGACGGTGGATCAATGATTTTCAAGTTGAACCTGAAGAATTACAACCGTTATTAAAAGACTACGCTCTTTTAAGGAAAAATGGATTATTTTAATTCAAAGAGAGGAAAATAATGAACGTATCTTCTAGTCCAAGTATTACCTTCATGCTGCAATACACTGAAGCAAATAGTGGCTTTGTAGACTACACCAATAGAGACGAAGCTGTTGAGGTTGATAATGAATTAAATTTAGAAACACACAGACAAAATATTGAGTCTCTAACTGAAGATGAACTACAAAAAATTCAAGCTGAAGTTCCAGAAACAAAACTTAATTTTCAGGAATACATTGATTATATGAATCGCTCTTATGCTACTGAAAACCAAAATGAAGAGATGACAGCCATTTTTACAAAAGAGGCCAATTACTTGCAGCGTAGCAAAGTAACTGAATTGAAAAGTAAGTTAGAACAGGCTTATCAAAATGGCTCTCTTCTATGGCAGGGTGTTATCTCTTTTGATAATGATTTTTTGGCCAAAGAGGGATTATATGATCTGGAAACTGGAAAAGTCGATCAGCAAGCTATCAAGTCGGTCATACGTGAAGCATTGCCGAGGTTGATTGAAAAAGAAGGCTTATCTGATTCATCATTTTGGTGGGCTAACATTCACTTGAATACGGATAATATTCATGTGCATTTTGGTTTATCTGAAGTTGAATCTGCAAGAGAAAAAATTTTCTATCGACCTCGTGGACGAATGGAGTACAGAGGGAACTTTTCCCAAAAAACCATTGAGCGTTTTAAAAGTGATGTTTTTCATGGCCTGTTAAATGAACAGACTAGAGGAATGATTGTTAGAAGAGAACAAATTTTGGCTAATATCAGAAGTGAGTTGATCAATTCTGTCTTTAGAGATCAGAAGGTTCGTTCTTCGGCTGAAAAAAATTTTTTGGAGCAGGCTTACAACCATTTGCCAATGGATAAAAAATGGCGTTATGGATCAAATGCAAGAGATTTTGCAGTCAGTAAATTCTTCATCGACCGCTATCTGGATTCCTATTTAGAAAATGATGGGAAAGAGCTCTATCAAGAATTTCTGAAAGAAACGAAGGACTTCCTAGAAACTTATAGAGGAGCTTATTCAGCTGAAAAAAAATCAACCTACGAAAAGATTCGGAAAGTTGATGGTCGTTTTGAGAAAACACAACAGGAGGCTGCAGGCTATCATCTGCAGCAATTAATTGCGAGTCGAGAGAAGGAATTGAGAGAACGACTAGCAAATAAAATTTTGCACCTATTTCGTGAGAATGCTCCTGAAATAGATGATGTTCGGCTGGAAAAAAATTTGGCCAATTTCTCAGAAAACAATCAAAAATTAATTTTAGCTCAGGATTCTAACGCAAGTGTTGTCAAATCGTTGCAAGCGTGGAAAAGATTGGGTTATGAGTTGAGAGATGGAGCAAACCCCCTTAAAATTATAAAACCAACCTACTCTGCTTATGATAAGCAGGGGAGAGGGATAGGGGTTCCTGACTTTGTTAGTGACCTAGTTTATGATGTCAGCCAGATGAAAGAGAATTTACTAGCAAAACAGCTAACACTAAAGGATTTATCCTTATTTTCTTCAGATGAATTGAGAGCTCTTGTGGATGCAGCCAAGAATAAATCTGATCGTACTTTAAAAGAACGTCAGGAGTTAGGAACATTTCGCTATGCATTAAAATTGAGTTTATTGGAAGAAAAACAAAGTAGCTTATTAGTTCGTAAAGCTCTTTTTGATCAAATTCAACCACTTGAAACCGATAAGCCATTTGTTGAATTGAAAAAGAAAGAAATTCAACAAAGACTGAAGCTGACTGAATTGCAACTGACTCCAAATTATAAACTAGATGAAGCAGACCAATCTCTAAAACAATTTCTTGCTAACGAGTTTGAAGATAGTGTTTCATTTTCAGTAGAAAAGGCTGACTCATTAACAATTCAAGCACCTATTAAACGTTTGAAGGAGGAGTTAGCTACAATTCAACCTCTTCAAGATGAAGGAGTTTTGACCATTCTAAAAGGCTATCCTATTACGAAAGATAGCTACATAGAAGAGTTACAGACACATATCTCTATTTTTCAGTTGAAACATCAGATTTACAGTCGAAACAAGGAAATTTCACAAACGACTGATCAAGCAACTGTTCAAAAATTAAAACAGGAGAATTCAAAGGGATTTTCTGAACTCAAATTACTCTATCAAAAATTGTTGCCAGAGGAGGAAAGTAATCAGAAAAGTCAGTTAGCTCAAGCTGTTTCACAGAAAATGCAAGAAAGAAAGGTCTTGCAAAGAAAATCTATCTGCCTATCAAAAGGTAAAGCAATCATCAATACAGATTTCATGAGAAATCTGACTAACTCTCTTCAGAGGGCACAACGTGCAAATAAAAAAGCCCTCATGGAACGTGAGAGAAGTGATGAGAGACAAGAATTTGAAGAAAACGGACAAAGTATATAAGAGTCATTGTAAAAGCAGTGACTTTTTTGTTGAAAAATGGAATTATATTGTCCCTTTAAATGGGATTTTTTGGTTATTGAATAGAATAGAAGGATAAAAAGAGAAAGGAGAAGAAAAATGAAGCTATTATTTCCAGATGTCGCAGTTGGAGACTTTGATTTCTCAGCCGAATGGTTAATTACGGCAATGAATGCTGATAGCAAGCAGGTGCATTTTGAGGGTCAAGGAAGAAATTCTGATTTAGAAATGGTTCTAGATTTTAAGGAGAATTCTGAGCTATTTGAATCTTTCAGTAGGGGAATTGGTTCACTTAGATCCAGAAACATTTCTACAAGCAGAGAAAGAGCCGTACAAACCACAGTATGAAGGATTTTAAGGAGATTTTATATGACAGAACAAGAATCAAGACGTGGGAAAAGTCGTAGAGAACGTGTTGAATTTGCACGTTCTAGAGATATTTTGGATGTTGCAAACGAGCTTCAGATGGAGCTGGTTCGATCTGGACGAGACTATCGATGGAAAGAACATGATAGCCTAGTTATTTCACCTGATAAAAATTTATGGAAATGGTTCTCTAGAAATACAGGTGGAGATGCGATTTCTTTGGTTGAGACGATAAAGGAAGTAAGTTTTAACCAATCTGTAGATTTTTTGAATGATGGAAACTTTAAAGAGTTTCAAATGGTTGAAAGACCTCAAGAAGATTTTAAATACTATCTTGAGAAATACGAGCAGCCGTTTTCAGCTGGAAGAGATTACTTACGGAATCAACGTGGGTTATCGGATGAAACGATTGATTATTTTTTGGAACAGGGTGTTTTAGCCCAAGCTAACGCCAAACTTGACTACTTTGCGGAAGGCACTGGTGGAGTTACAACAAATGCGATTGAGCCAGTTATTGTATTCAAGTCCCTTTCTTATTCAGGTGAAGTTGTTGGAGCCTCTTTACAAGGAATCCAAGAGAATTGGGAGAAGTGGCCAAAACATGGATATGCTAAAGTGATTATGAAAAACTCCGATCCTATGACAGGTATTCATGTTGATATTGGCAGTCCAAAACGATTGATTTTCACTGAGAGTCCGATTGATTTAATGTCTTACTATGAATTGCACAAAGATAGTCTTCAGGACGTCAGATTAGTTTCTATGGATGGTTTGAAAGAATCGACTATAGGCCGTCATCTATCTCAAATTCAAGCTGAAATATCAGGAAAACCGCTAAGATGGACACCTGAACAATTAGCGGACGGACTTCAAGTAGCTATTGATCATCACTTTTTTGAAGATGGGAAAAATGCGGATTTGATTACTCTAGCATTAGATAATGATAAAGCAGGTAGAACATTCATTCAAGAATTGGAGGCAAAAGGGGCTGTTATCAATTCAGATCTACCAGAACTAAAACCAGGACAAGATAAAACGGACTGGAATGATGCCTTGAGAACCCAGAATCAACAGTCATTAGTTAATTTATCAGCTGTATCGGTAGAAAATGAAAAATCTTTTAATAATCCATTAGAGCTAGTTTGGGAATTGCATAGTAAATGGGAAGACGAATTAGCAGAAAAAATTCGGGAAGATTTAGGCATTAACTATGAACTACAGGCATGGCAATTTGAAAAAGAAATGTCACGATTTATAACGACTGATTTAGACAAGTTATTCGCAAAACGTACTAGATTGGAAAGGGATGCTTATTTTGCGGATAGTACGACGTCTATCAGAAAAGAAATTGATCGTTTAGATGCACAAATACTGGAGTACATAGAAAAAGCCCCTGAACAAAGTCAGGAGAAGACAGACTGGAATGATGTTCTAAAGAATCAACAGGAAGAAAAATCTGATAACAGTCGTCTTGCCCAGGCACGTCGAAAATTGGAACGACTTAAAGGTGAACAAGATGAGGCTATTTCAAGAGCTTATTCCCACCAAGCGCTAACAAATGGGCAACCCATGAATGATAAGCGAGGTGGTGCTAGTTTTATGCGTAAGCAAGAACAAATAGAAGGTCAAGTTTTCTCAAAGATGGATGAAATTAGGCAACAGGAAGAACGAGTAGAGCGCCTGGAGCACCAACAACATTTGAAAGAAATGGGGTTGAATCGTCAGGGAAGTGGTCTGGAGATGAGTGTTCAAAATATACCTAGAATCCGTGAAGAGTTAGAAAAAGCTAAGCGTGGGGAGTCGTTCTTTACTAAAGCTACTCTCAAACGCTATCAAGAAGAGTTGACTAGACTTGAAGCTATATCTGAACAAATGGACAAAACGAGTATTCAGCCAGCAACTCAAGCCTTAATTGATGAAGGTCTAGTGAATCAGTGGCAAAAACAACCAAATACGTATTTTGTAAAAGGGTTACGAAGAGTTGCCCTGGAGTTGACTGAAGAAGGAGAGTTTCAATTATCTTCACAAACTAAGTATCATCCGAAAACAGATGAGGAAAGACTGAAGGTGGATGAATTACTTGCCAAACAAGCGCAAGGAAATATTGGAGTAAAACCAATGATACAGGAAGAGCGAAGTTCAGTGCCTCCAGAATTATTTGTAGCCTTTGATTTTACAGAAAATCCAAATCTATCTCAGAAATTCTCATCAGGAGATGTGATTCCATATAAGGATTTTATAGCTCAATTGTATGAAGAGAATAATTTGAGAATGCTTAGCCTGGGATATGATAAAACTTATTTTGCATTGCAAGATGAAAAGGGGAGTCGTCTGACAGATGATTTTCGATATGATATTGGTAGTGAAGACAGTGACCTTTCAACGCAATTGGGAGAAACTCTTCCAACTCCTTATTTAGAACAGGCACAAAAAGCAGATCATGATTATCAATCACAGATTTCAGCTGAGGAGAATGTTCAAACAGAGTCAGTTGAATCAGAAGAAAAAGCTCCTGAGAGTTCTCAGGAGCAAATGAATGATAGGACCAGTGGTGGCACGGGTTCTTTACAGCCTAAAGCTGAAGGCAGTACCTCACCTGTACTTGAAACAAGTACCTTTGAGCAAACTGTTACCAGTCACCCGACATCATCCTATCCGTACCTTCATTTTAGCACAAATTATGATAAAGTGCAACGGCGAGTGGGGAATTATCACCCAATTACACCTGCCGATTTAAGACGTTTGAACCAATATGCGCCCTCCATTCAAAGTACAGCGTCCTGGTATTTAAGTGAAATGGCTGGCAGTAAAATAAGTTTTGTTTATGCGGATCATGGAGAAGAGAATGTTCTTCAAGTAACTTTCCAAAAAGAAAACTTTATCCATCTTTCAGGGATTAGACCTTTTGAAGAAGGAAAAGGTGCTGCTGATTTCTTAGAAGATTTTGCGGCTGGTCGAGGTCATTATGACGGTATGTTGATTAGTAATTCAATTAAGGATAAATTGCAGGTTCTTCCAATGCTTCAGGATATTTTAGAGCCACAATCCTTTGTTCTGGATGATTTGAGCAGTGTTGAAAAACTTCACAATCTCAATATGAGTGAAGCTATTAAAGCAAAAGATGAAGATTTCTTACTACTGTTTAAAGATATCGGAGATGAAAAATTCCAGCCTCTCTTATGAAACTCAAAGGAGAGCTTGCAACTAGTGTTAAATTGTTGGATGAAAAGATCATTCTCGGTGTCTATAGAGAAAGAGATGGTCACATTGAGCAACTGTCAATTAATGAGGAATATGTTAAAGACAATGGTGCAGAAATGCTATCAGTTTTGAAGAATAAGCAGTTTGAAGAAGTTTCTAAAGAAATTGAACAAACAATGCTAGAGAACACACTGAATAGCCCCCTACTTGATTCGGCTACGTTTACTCAAGTCTTAGATACTGTCTATAATTTAGGTGTGCCAGGTGACATCTCAAAAACTCCAGAAGAATTTCATCAAGCCTGGAATCAGTATCTTGACTATGCGAAACAGCACAATGATAAATTTGATCAGATTGTTACTGCAGCTGGAGAAGATAATCTTCTGGATAAAAATTCCGACTTTTATAGAGACTGGCATCAAGATCATATTTATAAAGATGACTATCATATTCGTCTTCAATGGTCCGAGGATCGCCCAGATGGCCCGAAATTGCCGTTTAAAGAGACAGAGCTTATATCTTATCAAGACTTTGCTAAAGAGCTATACAAGGCCAATCAGGACTTTTATCCAATTCATCAAGAAGGAATGAAACAAGTAACAGCAGGCAATACTGAAGGTTACATCCCTCCTACCAAAATTAAGTTTGATGTTTATGCTCCAGGGGGGTGAAATGATCAAAGAGGGAATTCGATATGATATTGGAGATGAGACTACACCAATTTCACAAATGCTAGGATTAGGATATCGTCGACTCAACGGTCAATCTGTACTAGCATCAATGGATGAAGAAATTCTTTCTCAGCTGGAAAATAGAGAGGTGAATAAGGAAATTTCCCAGGAAGCAAATGAATCGGCTCGATTGACAGAAGAAGGAGAAGGTCAAACTCCTGATACAAGAGAAACGGTAGCTTTTCAATCTTCTAAGCAAGAAACTAAAACCAATTTGCTTCAGCGTGTAGAGGAGATCCTGAAAGAGGAACCTATTTCGGATTTGGAGATCCCTGAAGTAAACTCAAGTAGTATTGATTATGCTGCTTTAACGCCTCATGAATTGAGTGAGGTTGCTTTCCAAAAAGTGAGAGAGTACACAGAAACACCAGAACGGTTAGAAGAGTATCTGAATTTTATGAGTAAGTTTCCAGAGCTCTCACCTAGAAATGTCGCTTTGATTCAGGAACAGTGGCCAGGAGCGAGTGCAGTCGCAACCTATAATCAATGGCAATCAATGGGGGAAGTTCTTGGAATTACTTCAGAACAGGTATTTGAAACTAGAAATACCTATACCAATAAAAAAACAGGTCGAACAAGAGAAGTTGTCCATAACAATCTTTCGGTTAAGACAGGAGAAAAATCACATATTACCTTGTTTAGACCTATGATGGTTGAAATGATTCCTGTATTGGATGAAAATGGAAATCAGGTAAAAAATGGAAAAGGCAATCCAAAATATAAAAGACTTTCTGAAGCGACACCTGAAGAAAAGGCGTTAAAGAAGGAAGGAAAATTGAAATCTCGCTTCTTCCAGGAAAGAGATTCAAATACAGGTTTAGCTAAATTCGCTACGTATAAAGTATTTGAGCTGTCTCAAACAACCTTGAAACCTGAATTTTATCCCAAAGCGATGCCAAATCGTCACTATGACTTTAATATGGATCATATTCGTACAAAAGAGGTGCTTGAAGGACTTTCCGACTATGCTAAGAATATTGGAGTAACAATCTATCAAGACGATGCAAAAGAGTTGAGAAGTGCGAAAGGATCTTTTTATCCAGATGAACAAAAGATACTTTTGAATCCAGATAATACTCCTGGAGAAGTCGTTGCCACTACTATTCACGAGTTGGCTCATGCTAGTCTACATAACCCTAAATTTGCTAACTCGTATAAGGAAGATGTCTCAAAAGATCGTAGAGAACTTGAAGCTGAGATGACAAGTTATCTCGTTTCTAATCATTTTGGGTTAGATACCTCTGAAAAAGCCATTCGCTATATGGCAATTTGGACTGATAATTTGACCTCTCTTGACGATCAACAACTAGCGCAATCTATGAAACGGATTCATGGAACAGTATCTAAGATTGTAAAAAGTGTTGAACAACATACAAAGCCTTATCAGTTGAATAGACAGGTGGGACAAAATCAAAATTTTATCCAAAGCCCAAAGAAGGGGCTTAAAGTATAGAAAGAGTGCTCTTTGTGAGCCTCTTTTTTGTGTAAAAAGTTATATAACTTTTTGTGTCGTTCTTTGATATGAACTCGTTCTACTCTGTGTCAATGTCCCTTTACAAAAGATTTTTTAATTATAGATTACAATGACAGAAAATGAAGTAGAAGTAGAAGGAGAATGATATGGTTATAGTTATTCTGGCTGAAAAAGAGAAACAGGCAGAAGCTTATGCTACAGCTTTGGGACAATTTAGTAAAACGAAAGGTGTCTATGTTATCAGGCAATCACTCTATTTTCCAGCTGAAGTTCATGTGGTGGCTGCTGAAGGGCACCTATTTGAATATAGTGAACCAGACAACTGGTCACTTGATAAATTACCTCTGACAAATGTTTCATTTAAGCAACATCTCAAAGAGGATAAGAATTCAAGAGAAAAATTTAAGAGAATTTATGATGAAGTGGTAACAGCGGATCAAGTGATTATTGGGACGGATGCTGATAGAGAAGGGGAGCGGATTGCGTACTCTATTTTGTCGCACATACCAGGAGGCAAGGAGAAATTTGGAAACGGCTTTGGGCAAGCTCCTTGACCAAGAAAGCTCTTCAAAAAGCTTTTCAGGAATTGAAGGAACCTTCAGAGACCTATAATTACTACTTGGAAGCTGAAGCACGTGCACAAAGTGACTGGTTGGTAGGTATGAATTTATCACCTCTTGCTACACTTGATCTTCAAGCAAGAGGACAACTCCCTCGAACAAAAGGTAGCCATCTATCGGTTGGTCGAGTTCAGACACCTGCAATTAGAATAGTCTGTGAAAATGATTTAGCGATTCGTAACTTTACTCCAGAAAAATATTGGAAGCTTCAGCTGGAGGATAAGAAAAATGGGGTATTCTTCACAACAAAAGACAAAACTAAGGATAGTGAGGCTATTTTAGCCTCTTCAAGGGGGTTATCAACCACCTCTATTATTTCTTCAGTTGAGATAGAAAATCATCAGAAATCCGCTCCACAGCTATTTACCTTGTCAGAATTACAAAGTTTTGCGGCAAGTGCTTGGAAATTTGACTCAGATAAAACAGAGAGCATTGTTGAGGGACTGTATTTGGAAGGATTTCTCTCCTATCCACGACCAGATTCAGAATACATCAATCAATTTGAGTTTAACGATTTAAAAGAAAATCTATCTGCCTATCAAAAAGCTATTAATTGTCATTTTCAGCCAGCGTTTTTGGAGCCTAGAGAAGATTATGTCAATGATGAAAAAGTATCTGGTACAAGCCACTCAGCCTTGATTCCGACTGAAAGAATTCCAAACCTTTCAAATTTAAAAACTGACCAACGACTGATTTATGAAGCAGTTGTGAAGCAGGCAATCTTGATGTTTGCGGATGATTGTTATTATTCAACCAAAACAATTGAAGTAGAAAATAATGGTCTTGTTTTTAAAACAAAGGGTAGAACGCTTCATAAATTAGGATGGGCTGAATGGAGTTCACGAAAGGTACGAGGTCCAGTTGAAGTTCCTGATTATCAAGTGGGAGATAAAATTGATACGCAGGTTCAGATTGTAGGGGGTGAAACGAAACCACCTAAAAGACTAACTGAAAGCCAATTGATTGGCCAAATATTTCCTAAATATGGCTTGGGAACACAAGCCACTAGAGGAGAAATCATTAAAAAAATTCAAAGTAAGGGTTATGTTGTTAAAGATAAAAAAACAGGTCAACTAACTCCCACCAATAAGGCCTATCTACTTATCAATTATCTCTATGACAATGAATTCTCTGATCCAGAGACAACAGGAGGCTGGGAAATGTTTCTATCTCAGATTGGAGAAGGGACAATCAATCCACGAGAATTTGTGGATGCGATAAAAGATAAGCTCACTCTTCAAATCAAGGAAGTAAAGAAAGAGGTGACTAAGTGTGACTACTGAAGAAAAGAAAAAAACACCCTATTTAGATCGTTATACAGATAATTTGACAGAAAAAGTTTCAAAAAAAGCGGAAGATTATCAGGTGTACGGACGTGATAAAGAAGTAGAAGCTGTTCAGACCACTCTTCTCAGGCGAACTAAGAATAATCCTATTTTGGTAGGAGAAGCTGGAGTTGGAAAAACAGCTATTGTTGAAGGATTTGCTTTAGCCATTTTAAGAAACCAGGTATCTCCAAAATTAAAAAATTTGACCGTGCGCTCTCTGGAACTATCTAGCTTAATGTCAGATGAGGATGGAGGATTTATTGTTAAGTTTAAAAAAATTATTGAGGAGATGGTAGAAACCAAAGGAGAGAATCTTCTCTTTATTGATGAATTTCATACTATTGTTGGTGCTGGTGGTTCAGATAAGGGCGCTTTAGATGCTGGAAATATTGTAAAGCCAGTTTTGTCACGTGGTGAGATGCAATTGATTGGCGCAACTACTTTAGATGAATTTCATGAGTATGTCGAACAGGATCGAGCGCTAGAGCGAAGGATGCAGCCAATTATAGTTGAGGAGCCAACAACTACTCAAGCGATTGAAATTCTTGAACAAGCTAAAACTATTTATGAAAAATTTCACCAGGTGTCTATTAGTTCCGATGCTGTAAAACAAGCTGTACTTCTATCTGTTCGCTACATACCTGATCAATTTTTACCTGATAAAGCCTTCGACTTAATAGATGAAGCAGCGACAATTTGTTCTACAAATGGGTTAGGCCATGTAGGTAAGCAAGAAATTGCAGAGGTGCTGAAAAATAAAACAGGTATTCCTGTCACGACGATTTTAAAAGGTGACAAGGAAAGGCTAGATGGTTTAAAAGAAAAGCTGTCACGACGTGTTAAAGGCCAAGATGAGGCTGTAGAAGCTGTTGTGAACGCTATAACTGTTGCACAAGCTGGCTTACAGGATCAAAGAAAGCCCTTGTCTTCCTTCATGTTTTTAGGAACTTCAGGAGTTGGGAAAACAGAGCTTGCCCTGGCATTGGCAGAGGGGATGTTTGATGATGAGGATGCAATCATTCGCTTTGATATGTCTGAGTATAAACAAAAGGGAGATATCACAAAGCTGATTGGCGATCGTCAAACTAGAACGAAAGGTCAATTGACTGAGAAGATTAAACAGAAACCTTATAGCGTTATTCTGATCGACGAGGTGGAGAAAGCACACTCGGAAGTTGTAGATTTATTTTTGCAGGTGCTTGATGCAGGACGTTTGACTGATTCAACTGGAAGGCAAGTGAGCTTTAAGAATACGATTGTCATTATTACTACGAATATTGGTTCTCAAAAAATTATTAAGCAGTACGAATTGAAAGGGAATTTTAAAAAGCTAACCGATAGGGATAAAATTCAGTTTGAAAAGAGCATGACGTTGGAATTGGAGACTAAATTCCGACCAGAATTTCTCAATCGAATTGAATATAAATTGATTTTTAACATGTTAGACGAGGAAGTGAATAAGGAAATTATTGTCAAACAGCTATCAGAAATTCAAGAAAGAATGAAGAATAAAAAGTTGACTCTCTCTTACGAAGAAAGTTTGGTTACTTATTTATTGGATGTAGGAACAAATATAAAGGACGGTGCACGACCACTTGAAAGAGTGATTAAGCATAAAGTACTTCCTTTAATTTCTAAAGAGTTTCTGAACTTATCTGATCCCAACCAAGAGTATCATTTCCATCTTTGGGTAGAAGGTGATGCACCAGATGAGTATCACCGTGAAGACAAAAGAAAAATATTATTCGAGGTCGAAGCTGAAAATACGTCATTTGGTGAAGCTTTATTTTCTTAAAACTCACCTTGAAAAAAATGATTGTCCCTTTAAAAAATTTTTTTCAATTATCTATTATACTAACGTTGTCAAAAAAACAAAGGAGGATTTCTATGAAAAATTATTTGACAAGACAAATTCAGCAAGTAAAAACAAAATCACAGATGTTTTTATTGAGCCTTTCCCTATTCCTAACAGGATCTACAGTGTATGCGGACGATCCATTTGTTAAGTCGGATAACTTGGCAAAACAAGGAATTACAAAAGTTCAGCTAGTCAGTGTTGCGCTATTTGGTCTAGCTGCCGTTGTCACCTCGCTCATTTATGCGTTTGGTGGACGTGAGTTAAAAGCCTCAATGAAAAAACATTGGGTATCAATTGCAATTGCAATTATTGGTGTTTCAGCAGGACCAAGTATCATTGAATGGATTTTTGATTTCGTGAAAAGTTAAGGGGTGGTGATTTATGGCTTTTTCACTCTTTAATAAAGGTCGCTGTACGATTACAGATGATCTATTTCTAGAAATTACCTGGGAAGATGGAAGAGGTCCAGAGGATGATAGTGAGTTACTTGCTATTATTGAAGTATTGGATCATAGTTCTGGTTATTCTCAGAGGATTTCAAAAAATTTCCCCTACCTAACATTTCAACAGGCCGAGTTGTTATTTAGAGAGTTGAAACAGATGTATGGTCAGTTTCAGTTGAAAAAAGTAGCAATCGCCCATCTGGAAGGGAAAAGCGTGGTGACAGAAGGAGAGGTTTACGCTAGTCCCTTCCTCATTACAGAAGACTATGAAAACCTCTTGCTTCCCCTCATTCAAGCGATACTTACTCGCTCTGAATTTGCAAATTACAGCTATCAAGAAAAAAGGGAGTATTTTGAGAACCAGATTTATCCTGTATATAAACAAAGTATGGGGTTGTCTGATTCTTCTCTTCCTCTTTTCCCAGCTGAAGGTGAGACGGCGGTTCTTTCACAACCAAATCGTCCGTCACATAATCTAAAAGTAGGAGGTCAAACAGCTGTTGTCCCTCCTATAACTCAAAAGCAGTCAGTTTCTCTGAAGAAAATTTATCTATTTTTAGGTTTTTTAGGAGTGCTTGCAGTAGTAAATATCGTTGGTGTATTTTTTGCTTTCGCTCAACTATCAAGCCAGTCTGAAAAAGTAAATTTCTTATATCAGGAACAAAAAAATACTCAACATCTTATCTCAACGAAAAATGAAGTTGATGTATTTAGTCGTCATTTCTTACCTTCTTATTACTCGGGCAAAAAAGAAAACCTAGTAGATTTTCTCTCTGAAGGTGATGCAAAATTTACCAAACCAAAAGAAGGGATTTTACAATCAGTTATTTTAGAGAAATTGAATTATGATTCAGAAACTCAAAAATATACGGTTTCCTATATCTTGTCCGTCAAAAAAGGGGATAAATCATCTAGCGTTAGATTAACCTTTGATGTAAAAGCTTCTGATTCTTCAAAATATGGATTTGTTGTAGAAACAGAACCAAAAGAATCAAATTATCTTAAAAATTAGAAAAGGAAAAATTAAAATGAACAAGAAACAAGTTTTAGCAACACTAGCACTATCAACAATCGCACTTGCACAAGCTGGATTTGTATCAGCAGACGAGCTTGTACCAATTGATTCTTCTGCTCCAGCAACAGAAGTCGTTACGCCAACAACACCTAGTGCTTCAACAGAAGCAGAGGCACCAGCAACTCAGACAACAGAGCCTTCAGTTACTCCAGTTGACCCAACAACGCCAAGTGTACAAGACAAAGACAACCCAGGAAGTCTTGACGGGGTACCAACAGACAAACCAGCAACTTCTGATCAGCCACAGGACAAGGATAATGCAGGTAGCCTCGATGGTGTACCAACACCATCAGATAAACCACAAGACAAAGACAACCCAGGAAGTCTTGACGGAGTGACAACTGATAAACCAGCACCATCAGACAAGCCACAGGACAAGGATAATGCAGGTAGCCTTGATGGAGTCCCAGCTGAAAAGCCAAAAACAACTGATCAAGCGAACCAGCAAGGTGAGTCACAAATTGGAACTACTTCAAGCTCAACAGGACAGGTGGTTCACGATGTGATAAAAGATCCTGTTGAAACAAATACAGGAGCTGCAATTGTCAGCACTCAAAATGGTAACGTAGTCCTTTCAGATGGTTCTGTAGTGGCCCCAGAAGAAGTTGGCGGAACAGTTAACGAAGATAAGACTATCTCTGTTACTGATAAAGAAGGCAAACTTAAAACACTTCCAAACACTGGAACTGCAGAAAGCATTCTAGGTACTATTGGGGCTATGTTGTTGACAGCAGTGGGTTATTTTTACAAGAAAAAATATTTTTAAAATAAGGAAAATTTAAACGAATTATAACAATGTATTGTTAAATAATTTTTGGCTCATCTTAAGTTTTTTGGATTTTGTTAAGGAGTAAACAATGAAAGTTAAAGGTTCAATGTTGTTACTTTCAACAGTAACATTGCTTGCTTTTAGTAATAGTGTAGTTCATGCTGATTCTGCAAGAGAAGCAAGAATCGCTCAACTAGAGAAGCAGAAAGATAGTCTTTATAAGGCAAATGGGTCTAGTGGTTTTGAATCTAGTGGTCGCTGGTATTCTTTGAAGGAAAGTGAAAACAAGATAAAAGAATTAGAGCAACAAGTTTCTCAGTTAAATGTACCTTATTCAGAAAAGAATACAATCAAAGTAAGTGCTGAGTATGCAAAGGCTCTTAAAGATTATTTCAACTATGGTAAAAGTGAAGCTGAAAGAGATCGTGCAGAACAAATTTTGAAGTCAGAAAGTAGCAAGCTACGTTCACAAGAAGGAAATTTTATTTCTAGTACTTCTGATCAAGTTGAAGTTTATGATGTAAATAATCTTCCTAAAGAAGTTGTAGTTGAATTGAATTACTTTGCTTTAGATATGCTTAATCAAGTTCGTAGTCAAATGGGTATGCCACAAGTTTCGTTAGCTAGTTCATCTATTGATTTTGCCGATAAACTTTCAAAAAAAGTTCGTGAAGCAAATAGAAGTGCTTTTGATTGGCATTATGTAAAAGGTATCAATGATGTAGCTAGAGAATATGGCTTGCCTACTTCAAGCAGGGAAGATGAAGTAAGCGAATATGGAAGTCAGTACTATGAAAACCACTTTGCTTTAAGTGGAGTCTCAAGTGAAATGACTAAAGCTGAGATGAAACAATGGATTTATAATTCTATCTTGAACTTTTTGTATAATGGGACAGAGTTCCTTCATGCTCAATCTGTAGCTGGTGTGAATTATGGAACAACCAATAAAACTGAGTATCTTGGACTATCATTTCACTATTTAAAAGATGGACTTGGGATTAGTTATATTACGGTTAGTGATGCTGATCTTTCTAAAGCAACAAAGAGTGTTTCAATACCTCTAGTCCGTCAAACACAACAGAAAGTAATCGACAAGCAAGTTTAGCTAAGAAATCTAAAGAATTACAAGATGAAAAAAGTAAGTACGAGAAGTTACAGAGTGCTTATAACGACTATAACAAAATCTCTAAGGAAATTGATTCTCTAAAGGATCAGGAAGAAAAGGAGAAACAAGAAAAAGCAAAGAAGGATAAGGAAAAACAAAATACAAGTCCTTCTAATCCATCTAAACCTTCTCAAAAACAAGATACGAATAAACCGAGCAAACCTTCTCAGAATCAAAGTAAACCTTCATCAAGTAAGAATGGCTGGGTTAAGGAAAATAGTTCATGGTTCTTTTATAGCAACAATAAACGTGTGACAAACACATGGCAAGGATCATATTACTTGAAGTCTGATGGTAAGATGGCAGAAAGTGAATGGATTTATGATACAAACTATAAAGCGTGGTATTATTTAAAATCAAATGGTGTTTATTCACGAAGTGCATGGCAAGGTTCATATTATCTGAAATCTGATGGTAAGATGGCAGATAAAGAATGGATTTATGATTCTTATTATGGTTCATGGTTTTATTTGAAGCAAGGTGGAACGTATGTAAATAATCAATGGTATAAAGTCAATGGACTTTGGTATTCTTTCAAGTCTGGTGGTTATATGGAAAGAAATACTTGGAAGGGTTCATATTATTTGAAGTCTAGTGGGGCTATGGCTGTTAATGAATGGATTTATGATTCTTATTATGGTTCATGGTATTATTTAAAATCAAATGGAGTATATGCTCGTAATGAAGTGATTCAGGGGTATAAACTTGATTATTCAGGTAAATGGGTATGATTTTAGAAGTATTTAAGCGCTCTCGTTCACCTTCTTAGGAGCATAATGATTGAGATTGATAAAATATAAAAAATTTTTAATTTAAAAGGAGAAAAAAATGATGTCAAAGACACAAGAATTTAAGGCTTACGGTTCAATCCGTAAAATGAAGGGTTATGGTGCGTGTGGAGTAATCTTGGCGCTTGCTATGTTGGGTATGGCGTTTAATGGCACTGTATCGGCTGATGAAGTTTCAACTAATAAGCCTGTTGCTGTAGAAAAGAAAACAGAAGTAGAAGTACCTATTTCACACGATAACCTTGACAAAGCTGTAGCAGAAGCTAAAGACGCAGGTGTTAAAGTTGAAGTTGGAGCAGTTCAGGACAAAGGTGTTGCAACCTCTGAAACAGTCGCAGAAAAGAAAAAAGAAATTGAAGCTGATTATGCGAAGCAAGAAAAAGAAGTTAAAACTGTGACTGATGATTATTCTTCTAGGGTAGATAAAACTACTAAAGAACGTGAAGTAATCGAACAAGAAAACAAGTCTAAACAAGAAGCGTATGACAAAGCTGTAAAAGTTCATGAAGCAGAAGTCAAACGTATTGAAGCTGAAAACAAAGCTATTCTTGCTGATAATGCTAAGAAAGAAGCTGATACCAAAGCTGAAAATGTGCGTATCTCAAATGAAAACGCTAAGAAAGAAGCTGACTATAAGACTGCTCTAGCAGATCAAAAAACATTTAATGAAAATGTTGATAAGGAAAATGCAGATGCAAGATCTACTTATGAAACTAAGTTAGAAGAGTACCGAAAAAAACTAGCGGTCTATGAACAACAACAAGCTGAATTGAACAAAAAAGGTTTAAAAGCTAAAAAACCTCATATCACGGTTTATGGCGATTATGACGAAAGCCAACGTGGAAGCGTCAATTATTACAAAAAACTGACTGCTTCATTTGAAGGGTTAGAAGGATTGATGAAGGTTAAAGACTATATTGGACTTCATACGGATTCAACTATCTCAGGTAGTCGAAGTGGTCTTATCGCTAAAGGTAAAGGCTTGTTAGGGGAAATTCGTGATCCTAAAGCTGGTGATTCTTTCACGATTCATAATGTTGCTGAAAACGATAAAGGACAAAAAATCTCTGCTAAGTTCACCTTTAATAAAGTTGAACAAGAATGGGTTGAAAATGGTAAACCATTGTCAGATACAAAGATTAAAATCTATGAATATGACAAAGATGGTTCTATCAATTTTAATTTTTGGAATTTAGTTGAGTTCAATCCTAAAATTGAGTTTTTCCTAGAAAAAAACAAACAAAAAGCTATCTTGACTATTGCTTCAATGTTTAATGACATTGATTACGGTCAAGAGTTGCGCTTGACTTACGAAGATGGAACAGAAGGGATTGTCCTCAATCCAAAAGGTTCAGATGTTAAAAAAGTTAAGCGTGATGGCAAGGACTATTACAAGGGGGAATACAAGACAGCTTGGACTTATGATGTTCCTGATCTTGGTGTTAAGGCAGGTGATCTTGGGTACACTGATGTTAAAAATGAAGCTGATATTCCTCGTGGTTCAATTCTTTCAGTAGGCTATGGTTCTACATTAAACCTTTCTTACCACAACGGAGTAGGTAAACATTCTCAATCTGATATTGATTATGTTCGTAAAAGAGCTAAAAATAAAGCTATTGCAGAAGGTAAGCCTGTTCCAACTGACAAAGAAATTTTTGAAGCTGAAAACTGGGCTGTTGGTATCTTTGGTAAAGCAAGTGCAACTGTACCAATTACTATCCGTGTGAATCCTCCACTTAAACCTGAATTGAAACAAAAGGATACCAAGGAAATTCCTAAGCCTAAATTGGAAAAACCAAAAGAGTTTGTACCTCGTCCAACACTTCCAACTCCACCTGCTCCAACTCCACCAGAGAAGAAAAAAATTCCTGAAATGCCTTTACCCGCTACTGTAAAAGTGAACTATTCACGCTTGCGTGTGAAACCATCAACTCCAAAACCTGAGAAGGCTATTGTTGATACATTCGGACATAATATTGATGGGGCTAATACATTCGATAAGAATGTAAAATTCAGTTTGACTACTGATTATAAGCCTTATTCAACATTTACTACAGACTCAAAAACCTATGGTAAGACATGGGCTATGGCAGATGATGTTCAAGATGGTGCTTACAAGGTAGATGACAGCAAAATCACTATGAAGGATTCTACTGGTAAAGACGTTAAAGCGCTCTTTAATATGTACCATGTTCTTTCTGAAAAACAGCGTACAAAAGAAATTCAAAACATTTTGAAGGAAGCTGGTCTGAATCCAAAAGGTGAGTTCTATATGTTTGTAGCTAAAGATTCTGCTTCATTCTATAAGAACTATGTGAAACAAGCTAAAAATATTACGATTGATCTTCCTGCTCGTTTATTGGTAGAAAAAGGACAGATCGTTAAGAATAATTTCCATCAAATAGATTTTGGAAATAGTTTTGTTTCTAATTTGGTAACAGTTCAAGTTCCTGATTTGAAGCCTGAAAAACACGCTTTGGATCAAAAAGATGATAAGAAGATTCGTGATGGTCAAGAAGTTCAGATCGGTGAGTTCTTACGTTATCTTCTGGACGGAGTGACGATTCCTCATAAACACGATACACTTTATCAGTATGATGGAATTGATATGCTTGATATGAAGCATGATAAATATACAGGTAACTGGTCAGGTATTATCCGTGGTACTGAATATGTAGCAGGAAAAGATATGGTACTACCTTATGATGTAGTTCTTAAAGATGGTAAAGTGGTTAAGGCTGGAGATAAGATTGCTAAAGGCTCTGCTTATGCTTTCCAATTTGAGTTCAACCAAAGTACAAACTCAGACTTTATCAAGAAGATTGTTAAAGTAACATGGAATGAAAAAGATGGCAAGTGGTCATATACTATTGACAAAGATTTCTTGAACTCTTTAGGAGTTAAAGGTACGTTTGACGCCGACTTCTATATCGAAGTTGAGCGTATCGCAAGTGGAGAAATCGAAAATAAATTTGTGAACATTGTAAACAGTGAAGAAATGACTGCCAAGGTTGTTACTCGTACACCAGAGCCGCCTAAACCTGAAGAACCTGGAAAACCAAAACAATCACTGCCAAACACTGGATCAGCAGCAAGCATGCTTCCAGTTGTGGGAATGATTTTGGGATTATTGAGTCTTGCAGGTCTTCGTAAATCGAAAGAAAACTAATTTGATGAATTAAAATGAAAGAATGACCACAAGCTGGGGTATAACTCTCTTGTGGTCTTTATCGAAAGGAGAAAAAATACAAGTATTTATCGCTTCTGGACGTGTTGCATTCATCCCAAGCGATGCAGTAGGTCGAACTCAAAACGGTCATGTGAGCTTTAAATTTGAATTTGTTTGTGACTCTAGCATGACTGATGATACAAATAAACCAATTTCTAGTTTCTTCCATGTGCAAGTATACGGGAAACAAGCAGAATTGATGGCTCAGAGTTTATCTAAGGGCTCTCCAATTCTCTTAAAAGGAGAAATTATCCAACGACCATATAACGATGAACAAGGTCAACGTCGGACGTATCAGTTTATTTCACCAAACCAACAAGGAGGAATCACTTTCCTTGAAAATAAGGAGGCATCTAACCGACGTAAGCAGGAACAACAGGGCTTTTCTCAGCCGACACCAAGTTCTAATCCTCCATCCTATCCTGAACCAATAGATGTGGATTCCCCGTTCTAAAGGGATTGAAAGCATACAAGGACACTTGTGTGCTTTTTTTGTGGTTTATTTATTGTATAAAAAGTTATATAACTTTTGGTACAACAATATCTTTTGTCCCTTTAACAAAGAATTTGATATTATCCTTTAGAATAGAGAGGAATTAAGAGATAATAAGAAAGGAGAGCAACAATGGCAAGACAAAAATACAATTATCTGTCTGATGAATTGATTGCAGAATCTCTTCAGGTGACCAATTACTTAGAACAAAGTCGATCTAGTCGATTGAATGTTCTTCAGTTGGATGGAGAGAAATGGTTAGAAAATTACTTTCACCGTTACGAGAAAGCCTCTCCAAGGCTACAGTTTCACATATTTCTCTTTTCGAGCTTCTATACTCGAAATGGAATGGTTTTTGGAAGGTGTAAGGGGGTAGTAGTTTGTTTGAGTTATTTGAAGTAGTATTTTATACCCTTATCCAACTGATTCGAGCCAGTTGGATAAATACCTTCCTTTTTTTAGGGGGTGCAGGTTATTACCTATTCAAACTCTTCCAGCCGTATTTTTTAAGAAGCTATCAAAGGTTATTATCAGGAAAGAGTAGTCTAAGCCAGGCAATAAAAATAGGTTGGAAAAATCGTAAAGGAATTGATTGGAAACAAGTTTGGAGACAATCAGTTAGAGGGCTGCTCAATGGGATGAAGTCATTCATACCTAAACTCTTGGCGCTGGTCTCTCTCATCCTTTGGAATGTTTTCTTCAGGATATTCTATACCCTCCCTTTTGTTAAACGAGAACGGAAACGTTTTGATAAAGAGATGAAACCCATTCTTTATTTTAAAAGTTACCGTAGTTTTGTTTATATGGGATTAGGTTTTAGCTTTATTGCTTTTATCTTAACCAATTACCTGGTTACTGTTTTGAGGGCTACAATCCGCTTTCTCTACTTTAGTATTTGGTCGTTTAAAGATGCTAGTAAGGCCGTAAACTTTGACTTAAACAGCCTCTTGTTTCAAAGTTTATTGAATGTAAAAGTCTTTTGGATTGCCCCGATTTTAGCTTTTCCTCTATTTCTGATGGGTCTAGTCCTTGCTTGGAAATCTGCTTGGATCAACTTTGAGCAGTTTCGTGACTACAACCATAATGAGGAGGGGGATGACCGTTTTGTGACGGTTGATGAAATTCGTCGTCAATACAAAAAGATTCCCAATAAAGCTCTAACTTATCCAGGTGAAGGTGGGGCTCCAGTATTTCATGAACTGACTCATGATTTGGCAGGACAAACACTCCGAACGCAAATGTTATGGCAAAATAAGACAATCAGTCGATACGTGACCAATGCGGAGCGCATTTTGGGCATGCACTCTTTTCCTTCGGGATATTATTACATTGAAGATAAGCCGACGAATCTGTTAGGGATTGGGATGACTCGTTCAGGTAAGGGGGGAAGGTCAGATCACGACAGCGATTGATATCAACAGTCGTGCGGAGTTGCAGCCATCGCTGGTTCTGGCAGACCCGAAAGGAGAACACTACCAAGCCTCTTACAAAACGATGAGGCAACGTGGCTATGAAGTTGATGTGCTTTCTTTCCAAAATATGGATTGGTCTATGTCCTACAATCCTTTGGCTCTAGCTATTGCAGCCGCAAAGAAGGGTTACTATGAGAAAACGCAAACCTATGTCAATGCAGTCGCAGAATCCATTTTTCCAAAACAAAAAGGTGGTGAGAAGGGAAATGCGGAGTATTTTCGTAAGTCTTCTATATCCTTGTTTAACGCTCTTACAATGGCTTTGATGGATCGGGCTAATGAAACCTATCAAAATGGTGAAGATGATGCCTGGGATACCATTACGATCCCTAACGTTGCGAAATTCTTGGCGACAATGGGGTCTGAAGAAGTCTTTGTAGATAGTGCTGGTGAAATCGTCGAAAATCCAACTAGAGAACAACAAGTATCCAAGAAATCAAAAATCACGGTCTATTTTGATAATTTGAGACAAGTCAATCAAAAACAATTCTCCAAATTCAGACAAATGGCAGATATCGAATTTCGTGCCTCAGACTTTGGTGGTGATGAGACCAAAGGAAATGTCTACTCTAGCATGATGACAGGAATCAACCTGTTCTTGCAAGACAACGTGGCCAAACTCACTTCTAAAAACTCGATTGATTTAGAGTCTTTTGCCTTCCCACGTCGATTGTCTGTTAAGTTGAGATCAAGCACCAACAGTCAATTAAAAAATGAGTTCAAGCATAAGACTGCTAGGGTAACCATTACAGGCTTGAAGAAATGGGGTAAAGTTAAAAAGCAAGTCGATTATGTGAAGCAAGCGACAGCTCTTATTGATGGAGAAGGCTATCTGACTTATGCCATCGAACCTAAACTTCCAGATCAGTTTACGGTAACGATTGATTTTAATCATAAGAAAAATGGTAAGTCTCCAGTTCGGGATCAAGTCTTCCAATTCTCAGCTGAAAAAGTCTATCGAAAAGATGGAGATAGGTTAGAACTAGATGAGTATACCAAGAAGCCAATTTTAGATCATATCGATGTAAGGGTTCTGAAGAGCAAAGAAGACACTCAAAATCTTCTCCAAGAATCAGATATTGAGTTGATTTACTCCGATAAACCAAGAGTCGTCTATCTGGTAACACCACCAAACCGAACAGAGTACAATGGGATTGTCTCTTTGTTCTTGGATCAGTTGTACAATGCCAACTATGACCTTGCCTTAACAAATGGGCGGAAATGTATCAATCGGATTCTCCATATCTTGGATGAGTTTACAAATATTCCAGCTATTCCTCACATGGATACGAAAATTTCTATCGGATTGGGGCAAAACATTCTCTATTATCTTTGGGTTCAAAACTTGGAACAATTGGTTAATGTCTATGGTGAAAATGTTGCACAAACGATTCTGGATAACTGTTCATTGAAAGTTTACGTCAAAACGACGTCTCCAGATACCAATAAGAGATTTAGTGGGGAGTTGGGTACACGTACCATTACTCGCAGAAGACGCTCCAGCAATATCCTGGACGAAGCCAATCCAAATGTAGCTGTCGAGAATCCAAAACAAGAGTTGTTGACACCAACGCAATTGGCCAAACTTCAGGAAGGAGAAGCAGTTATCTTACGTGGGGTCAAGGGACGGGATAATGTTGGACGAAAGGTCACAACAGATCCAATCTTCGCACATGATAAGAACAGCTTCCCTTACAAGTACATGTTCTTACAAGAGGAGTTTGATACATCGATGACTCTTGCGGATATTCCAGTCGAAAGTGCCCACCGTGAGCTAGAGCTTCAGGAAATAGCAGTTGATGCTGGTACAGCTTTCAACAACATCATCGACTGGAGGCAACGTTTGACTATGCCTCTTCTCAGCAACAATGGAGAGACTCCCAAACTATCAGGTCGTCACAGTAAAGGACAAAAGGTACAATCTCAATCATTTGCTTCCACAGATGAACTATTTCAGGCAACTGTAGCTAGTGTTATTCAAGGTGACTATGATTATTATGATGATGGAGACGACTTTTTTGCGGATGAAGTTATCTAAAAAGATGGACAATAAGTTATATAAACACTTGCAAGAAAAAAATCTGTTTGCTATAATAAAATAAACAATGGTTAGGAGATAAATGATGAAAGCAAAGTATTTTTTAAGAATTGTTTTAGTAGGTTTAGCCTTGATTATACTTGGAGCTTGTGGTCAAAAATCACCTGATTCTATTGCTAAAAATGTGCTAAAAGATAGCTATACAGGATTTTCACAAGAAGATAGTTATGATAGTTCTATTTTTAGTGGTGGAGTAGGATCTACCTTAAAATTTGATAAAGAAAAGCGAATCATTTCAAATCATGACGGTAGAAGTATTAGATACAGTGTTCTTTCAGAAGAACAAGTGAAGGCAATTCCAGCCTCTTTCAGAGGAACTATTGTTAGTTTAGAAAGTCAACTGAAAGGAAAGGATAATTTTACTATAGCTGTTGGTGATAATGCAGATAAGCCTGAAGAGGCTGGTGCTTACTATCAAGTCGTATTGACTGAAGGTGGTAAAAAAATTAGAGTCATTGAATTACTTCGTGGCTATAAAGAAGACAATGCTTTCTATGATTTCAATGGAACAGCAGATTAATTTACAAAAGTCTCAATTACTTGAGGCTTTTTTTGTTGTCAGAATTTCATTGTCCCTTTAAAAACGATTTTGCCATTATCGAATATGATAGGGGTAACTTAAAAAGAAAGAAGGTACCTTTAGTGCACTATCAAACCTTTTCAGATTTGGTGAATGAGGTCAAGAATCTCAATGGTGAAATCGCAGGCGAGAATGCAAAAAAGCTGGCGGAGTTCTATTCCTACTGGGGAAACTATTTAGAACCGACTCCTGCATTTATGGCATTTCTAGCCTATTTACCAGGAGGGATTGCCAAGGCTCTTTATCAAATCACTTCCAGCCTAGAACATGTTTTTAATAATATGTTCAAGCTCTTTGGGCTTTTCGGATATTTGGGGGATCAGAAGACAGTCATTGGTCAATTTTTCTACTGGTTTCAGATATTAGGAACGTCCTTGTTTACTCTGATTTTGGTTGTGTCGGCTGTTGCAGGAGTCTTTACTAAGCCAGTAAAGTATAAGGGGGTTATTATTAATTTCCTTTTGGTAACTGCAGTAACCTCGGTTTTGCCTTTAGCTTTGACCACCATCTCAACAGCAGTGGCACAGGATGCCATGTCTATCCAGACAGTCTCCAGCGAAGCCCCTTCAGGCAGTCAACCGACTTCTTCCTTGGCTCTTCAACCCATGAAAAATAATGTGGTAGACCTAAAAGTCTTGATCTACAAGGATTTTTCTACCGAGTTGTTTCCAATGGATGATTATGGCTATATCAAGCCCGTTCAGGAGGGGTCAACTCCTGTCAATAATATCACAGATAATTCTGACCAACGGGATACGGCAGATTTTGCGACCAAGATTGATTTTGGGGCAAACTATGGTACGACAAATCCAAAACTGTTAAAGGATATGCAGGAAACCGATAAAATAGCAGGGATTAAAGGCTTGTTCTTACATAAGTTGAATTCCAATAATACTGGAGTTGAAAGCATTACAGAACACCGCCTCATTAATCAATTGAGTGCTTTGAATCCGTTTATATGCGCTATAAAGTCAACTGGATAGGGATGTTTCTTCAGTACATTATCCTTGTTGTTCTCTTGGTCAGCATGATCATTAAGCTCGTCAAATCAGTTTTTGATATTCTGATTGAAGCAATGATTTCTCCGATTCTTGGTTATAGCTCCCTATCAAACTCAAAGAAATACAAAGAGTTGTTAAGAACGATTGGTGGTGCCTTCGCAGGAATTTTCTTTGAAGTTATCATTATGCGTGTAACACTTGAGATTTTCAGAGATTTGCCAATCCTATCTGTTTCAGCAGTATCTAAGCTTTCTGGCGGATTCTTTGATGGGCTGAACATGTGGGAACAGTGTCTCGCAGCTGCCTTTGTCTATGTGGGGGTATTCTTTGCAGCTATGCAAGGAGTGGCCATGATCGAGCGCTGGCTTGGAGTTTCAACGGGTCATAGTGAAACAGCTCAACAACTGCTCGGAGCTATGATGATGGGCAATGCCTTTGCGGCTGGAGCAGGAGGTGTCTTTAATGGGGGTATGGCGCTTGGTCAATTTGGTATGGATATGGCTAAAAAGCTCCAGATGCCCTGTCTAAAGGAAGTCAGATTCTGGGGAATAGCCTTGCAAGAACTGGAGGTGGTATTCAAGGTGCTTTGAACTCTGTAAAAGACCAGGGCTTGATGAATGCGGCCAAAGGTGGTGTAAGTAATATGGTTGATTTAGCAGAATGGAAAGCATTTGAAGCCATGCAAAATACGAAAGGTGCAGTTGGCAATGCTTTAAATAACTTGGATGATAAAGCCGCCTCTGCTCAAAATGCGACCTATAACGCTTTGAAAAACGATGCGGTTCCTGGAATTGATCAATTTGGACCAGTTGACATTCCTGAGCCACCAATCGATCCAGGAACAACGGATGCACCTATTGTTGATTCAACTCCTTCAGCTGAAGAAATAGGGTCCCCAATTCAAGATCCACCACTTCAAACTGAAGGAGCGGAGCCACCAATTAAAGAGTCAACTCATCCAACTGGAGGAACGGAGCCACCAACCCAAGATTCATCTCAATCAGTTGTAGAATCGACACAAGCACCGAAACAACCAGACTCTTCTCAACAAAAATTTCAACAGAGTATGAGTCAAATGAATTACATGAACCAACAGATGCAACAAGCAGGACAGCGTATGCAGGGAGGACGTCATATCACAGGTGCTGAAAGTCCTGAAGAGGAGGAATAGGATGAATTATGGATTTAACAGGGAAGAATATTGTTATCACAGGAAGCTTACGTCCTCTAACTCGAGAAGAAGCCATACGATTTTTAGAAAGTAAAGGGGCTGTCGTGCAAAACTATGTGTCTTCTAGGACAGATATATTGGTTGTAGGACACAAGCAGTTGAATCTTTTTGATCCAGATAAAAGTTCTAAGAAGCATGATGCAGCGCTTAGAAGACTATCAGAAGGCCAATTGATTACTTTTCTTTCTGAAGAATCATTCTTTGATTTAGTTAAGAAGTCTCAAGATTGAGGCTTCTTTTATTGTGCAAAAAAGTATATAACTTTTTGTGTAATTACTTCCTGAAAGATAATGGCAAAAATGCTATTGTCCCTTTAAAAGATATTTTCGTTTATTCATTATAATGTGAGTATCAAAACAAATATAAAGGAGAAATTAATGTACGGTGAAAAATACGGTGTACCTAGAGATATCTATGCCAAAATCAAGATTATAGGGCTTCTTATCCTAGATATTGCTTTTGTAGGAATTACTGGAGTAATCGCTTTGAGCGTTGGCTTAAAAATCTTTCCTAAAAGCCAGTGGATACAGATGTTCGCATTCATTTTGTTGACACCAGTTATGAGTTTATATCTTGTATTGCCTGCCAACGGTGGCAAAAAGAATTGGCACAGCATGTTTCTCTTCTTCAGACGAAGAAGAAAACGTTATATTAGCTTGAATTATATCAGAAGGAGAAAACCATAATGGCGATTAAACAAATTCAACCCTCAAAAAACGAGAAACGCCCTCTGGGACGTATTCAAGAAACAAAGAAACAAACGCAGGAATATTTTGATTTACATTCTTGCGTTGAGTTGTTAGATGTAAAATCAATCATTCCGAACAGCCAGGCTTATATCCAGTTAGTTGATTATGGCTACTTGCAGCTGATGGAGATACCAGGTAAAGATTTAGGATCGATGTCTTACAACGAAGTTATGAGAACCATTGAAAATTTTGAAACCTGGTTGACTCGATTTGGACCGAATATCCAAGTGGAGACGACAACTTTGCCAACAAATACAGACACTCAAATTTCAGATTTGCGTCATCATTTGGATTTAGTGCGACAAGATATGTCCAAGTTATCAGTAAATGATAGACGTTTTTTACAACTCAAGGATCGTGAAATTTGGCTTCAAAGCCAAATTAAAGTTGAAGAAAGCATCCGACAAGAAGTTTATAATACAGAGTTTATACTGTGGCTATTTGCACCTACAACAAGCGAATTGGACGAATTGGTTCGTAAGGCAAAAACCTATGGAAATAATGATTTTGTTCCACAAGATATCAGCTACAGGAAGAAAATTCAGATTATAAAGCAATATAACAATATGAATGAGAAAGTGTAGGAGAGATAGCATGCCTGATTTATCAAAACGTAGACAAAGACAACTAAAAAATGAAGGATATGACCTTGCCTTTCTTAGCCAGATTCAACCGCAAGGAAATATTGATTTTCAAAAGGATGACCGCTCCTGGATAAGTGGAGATGGATACCATACGGTCTTACACTATTATGAGTATCCAACTGAAGGAATGGATCGTTTTTGGCTTTCCGAATTGTTATTGATCCCTGGGACACGTTCCTTCCTGTCACTGTACAAGGAGGATAATAGACAGCTTCAAAAAGAGATTGAGGACTCTATTGAAGAGAAGTCAACACGGATTACAAACAATAGCAAACTAACCAATAATCGGAAAGAACTAGATGAAATTGACAATCTTAATAAACTAAGCCGTGAAATTGATAAGCGGAATATAGCTATGTATGGGATGTATATTCGTGTCTTTGTGTTTGCATCAACAAAAGAAGAATTATTTAAGAGGGTTGAAGAGGTCAAAGACAAGACGTCAAAATTCAAATCCACTATTCTATCTGGAGAATTAGATTTTGAATACCATGCCCCATTTATTCCAGCTGAATATCAGATTGATTTACCCAATCATCGAAGAGGAATACCGACTCCAGCTCACTCAATAGCTGGTGGATATTTCTTTAATCATACGAAGCTAGAAGATGAGAAAGGTTTCTATCTGGGATGGACTCCAACAAACGGAGCGGTAAATTTCAATTTTCTAGAACGTGACGGAAAAAGAACAAGATCCTTTATGATCCTATCTGGAAATCCAAAGATGGGACAGCGATCTTTTCTTATGAAACACACAGACGGTCTCTATGCGAAGGGGCATTATATTCGTAACTTTGATGCTACTGGCCAGTTTCTTGATCAGACACGAAAACAACATGGATTGATTCTTGATTTATCAGGTGAGGCTAACCGTATCAATATCTTCCAGGTGTTTCCAACAGTAACCAATGAAGCAGGAACTGAAATTGATAAGAAGAAATCTTACAACCTTCATATCGAGAAACTGAAGAGTATCTATAAACTCCTGAATAATGAAGTGACAGGAGACGATTTAATCACATTTGGAACTCTCCTGAATGATTTCTATATTGAGGAAGAGTTGTGGGCTCGAAATCCTGCGTTGAATCCAGAAAAACTGAAAGCGACGGATATTGTAAAGGAAGAGTATCCCATTCTGTCTGATTTTATTTTGTTTGTTGATGCTTACAAACGTCGATTGGAACAAACTAGTGCGGATAAAGCTGAACACAAGGCTGTTAAGCGTATTTACAATACGTTTAACGAACTATTGACAACAAACGCAGAAATTTTCGAGGGGAACAACCGAATTTCAAGATATCTCTTCAGAGCAAGTTGTAACATTTGACTTCTCAGGGTTGAAGAACGCCCCTCATTTGTTAAATGTTCAGATATTTTCTGTTCTTTCACTTGTCTCAGCTGATATTGTTAATAACGGAAAGCGTTGTAAGCAACTACTGAAGAAACGATCTGACTTAACGGAGATGGATATGCAACACTATATTGTTAATATTAGTGGGGCACAGACACTTATTAATCCAAAGCATGAAAGTAGTGTTAATCTCCTGGCTGATATGATCGATACAATGGGGGAGAATTTTGCTGGTGTTGTATTGTCTGTTAATTCACTACGAGGTATTCTGTTTGAGACAGGTATCGGTACTCATAAGGATCCGTATGTGACTGCTGTTCAGAGGATTTGGTTTGATGCAATATAGAGTTTTTGCTCAGACGGATGAAACCAGTGTGCCTCTACTAGCTAACGCCTTATCTGGATCGATGAATCAGTCTGAACTAGAGACTTTGCCTCGTCTGGCGAAAGGACAGTTATTCATGAACATTGCAGGAGTTGGAAATCTAGTATTTAACCAACAGTTGTTAGCTCCTGAAGTTGAACGCTATGGCGGTATTGAATAAGAAAGGAAGATAAACCAGGATGGCCAAAAATAAACTAGGAATGATTGCAAGGACTAAGCAGAGATTTGATCAATATGTGTTGATTCGTAAATATCGTATGAAACAAGAAAGAGATTATTTTGCTTCAGAGGGAGAATCTGATCCAAAACGCCTGGAAGCACAAAAGGAACGAGATAAGGAGTTTTTGAACGGTCTCAAGAAAATAGGTATAGGGTTTATTGTATTTTTAGTTTTTTATGGAATTTTGCGAACAATATTAGGATTGTGGTAGATAAGCGAGGTATCCATGAAAAAAATATTTAAACTGAAGATCCTCATTCCTCTTGTAGCTCTTCTATTAATTGTCAATGTTGGGATAACCATGTTAGTTGGGATAATGGGAGCTGTAACCAATAATGGAAGAAATGATTGTGGTGCCGTAGAAACAACATCTTCAACTAGCGATTCAACAGTTTCTTCAGCTGATGGTTCCATCGATGACTTTGTAAAAAAGCATAAGGAAGCCTATATCCTGTCTTGGAAGGCAGGAGGTTTCCTACCTTCAGCCTCTATCACTCAAACAATGATAGAGAATGGCTTTAATTTTACGAATCCCAATGGTACTTCCTTCTGGAAAGCTCACAATATGGGAGGTGTTAAAACCTCTAGCAAAAGTAATTTTCCAGTTACTCTGGCGACGTATGGTGAAGACAGTGTTGACCTAACGGGAACAAAGCCTGGAGCAAATGTTGGAGATGGCACAGGAGGAGCTTATACCTGGTTCTCTAGCTATGAGGCTGGGATTGTAGGGAAAGCTGAGTTTATGGCTCACCAGACGCTTTATAAAGGGGCTATAAACAATACAAATGGTATTGCTAGCCTATCTGCTATAGCAGATGGTGGATGGGCCACAGATGGCACTTATAAGAGCAAACTAACTGATATGTATCAAAAACTAGGTACGAAGTATCAGTGGCTTGATAAGGAAGCTATTGCTGCTCATGGTGAGAAGCCATATGAAGGATCCAGTACACAAGATGTCAGTTCTTCAGATAGTGCGGTGTCTTCTTCAGCTGAAAAAAGTGGATGTGGTGAGTCAGGTAGCAGTACCGATGGAACGGGAACTGTCCCTTCAGATGCGACTGCATGGGGGTATAAACCAGAAGACTTACCAGATAGCTTGAAACCATTCATTATTGATCCTAAGAGCTTAGGTATGGATTATGCTAAGTCTACAGGATGGTATAATCCTGGAAGTGACGAGTATGCTGGACAATGTGTGAATCTTACAATTAGTATTGGAAATCACTTATGGGGGCATTCTGGTTCAGTTCAAGGTAATGGGAAAGATCAGGCAGCAGCATGGGCATCAATATTTGGAAATTCAGTTAAGGCTACACCCAAAAGAGGCGCTATTTTTTCTACACAGGTAGGAGGTGGAGGATATGGTCATACTGGAATTGTATGTCATGTTTTCGAGAATGGCTCTATCTTATTTGTAGAACAAAATACACCTCTGAGTGGTTGGGATCAGTTCAAAACTCCATATACATGGAATTATCGTATTTGGACTAAATCACAACAACAAGAACAGGTAATCTCTTTTGCTTATCCAGATGACAGAGAAGCTAAATTAAGTTCAAATTAAAAGGAGGATATAAAATGATTGATTGGATAAAGGAGAATATGGTTGTATCGATTGTAGTAGGTATTCTATTGATTTTGGCAGGAATAGGGATTGTATCGAGTTTCAGGCCATCTCAACAAACTAAAATAGAAGAAGCTGCACAGGTGAGTTCTTCAGGAACCACTCAAAACGAGCCGTCTTCCAAAGAAGAAACAGCAGACGAGAAGAATTATCGGACAGCTAAGTTAAAACTAGAACGCCCCTACGCAGAGGCAAGCTCAGAAGACAAAAAAGAAGTGTTAAAAGCCTTTGAAGAAGCGGTAGCAGATATAAAAAAGACGAATTTTCTGCCAAATGTCAAGGGAACAATCGAGAATCATTTATCTATGACACAGAATGCGATGGTTCAAACCTTTGCGATGGCTCTTCTGACGAATCAGTATGATTTTCAACCTAAACAATTGGAAGTGATGCCAACTGAATCAGATGATGTGATTCAATTTTTGGTTGTTCTAACTAAGAATGGAGAAGAGAACAGCTATTTCGTTGGAAATTTCAATACTACGGTTCAACAAATCCAGCTAAAAGCCTATGTTGGTGGGAATATAGGTGGTACATACGGATAACAAGTTGCACAAAAAGTTATATAACTTTTTGTGCTTTTATATTGACAAGTAAAGTTGTTTTAGGTATAATTAAGTATATAAAAAGTTATATAACAAAATATACAATTATCCAAGGAGGGAATCATGAAGATTCAGACAACAAACTTAGGAAAAGGTGGCGGTGGTAAGACTACAGATACCTTTAATGAAGGGGATTGGTTGGCACGTGTTAAGGGGCTTAGAACACTACTCATTGATGGAGCTTGGGAATGCAATTTGACAAGAACATTTGATGTAAAATGTGAGAAAACCGTCTATGATATATTTACGACTGGAGAGTACGAAATTGTTCCAATATCAAAAAATCTCAGTTTGATTTGTGGTGATGAGCGTTTGACAGATGAGCAGTTAGATCTGGCTAGTCGAAACAACAAATATCTCCAGTTGTTTATGTGGTTTAGCGAACATTACGAGGAGTTAGAAGCACAATTTGATGTCATTCTGATTGATACGCACAATGACGAGAGCCTAGTTACAGCTAATTTTATAGCCGTATCAGATATTGTCTTAGCTGTTTCTGATGCCTCTCTTAATGGTTTTCGTGCCTGGTTATCTTTGAAAAATTTTGTAGATTTCATTAAGAGCGAAGCTATCGAAGTTATTACTAAGAAAAGCTATGTTAAAGCAGAACCTTATCTTATTGGGAATAAGATTAAGTACGTTGGAAACAATGTAACAGACACCTGCAAACAATTTTTAGAAGTTGTTGAAGAAGATCAGGCTTACCTGGGTTCTATCCAGGAGAAAGAGCTCATGGCCAAGAGTCTTGTGATCAGTCAGAGTGTCTTTGAACAGTATGAAGAGATGACAGCTAACCAAAAAGAGACACATCAAAAGTTTTATGATAATATAAACTACGTATATGAAAATATTTTGAATGTGTTAGAAGGAGAGGTAGCATGACAGAGAATCGATTCGCACAAGTAAAACAAACATTCCAAAGTACACCAAAGAGAGAAAAGACTCTTTCCTCGAGGAAACAAAATCAGGAGGCTAGAAAGTCTCCTGACAGCTATAATAAAAAGCAACGTTTTCCTTTCTCTCTGCATCATAATGTTCGATATGATATGTTAGATGCTTTAGTAGAGTATCACGGTGAAAAATCAGCTTCATCTTATATTGAGAATCTGATTATAAGAGAATGGGAAAAGATGGAGAGAAAGAAAAAATAGCGTTCTATAGGGTATCTTACCAAAAACTATTTAGCCTCCACATATAAGGAGATAATAAATTTTAAAATATTACTGATGAAGTAGGAGGAATCTATGATGATTTTCATTGATATTAAAAGACTTGTTCAGCTGTTCTTTATTTTTATCGGAGCTATAGCAATCTATGTGTTCTATAAAACATTTGGACTTAGTATGGTGTTTATAATTGTTTTAGGGTTGGCCGTTTTAAAATTCGCTCCAGCTTTCCTTCCAGTTGTATTATTACTGTATTTGGGACTTCACTTTACAGGTGGTTTTTCCTTTATTGCAGATGGAATTGTGACGGTTTTATGGAGTATTATTTTGATTCCTATGGGGATAGCTACTATTGAAATGAGCAAATCCTATTTTAGTAAAAAAGAGAAACCCTGGTATGACAAGTAAGAGTTTATCTGAAAAGATAGGCTCTTTTTTTGTCAGAACAAAGGATTATTTGAACATTCAGGTCAAAATTTATTAAAATAAGCGTAATTTTAATAAGGGAGGATTCTGAATGGCTTTCTTTGATGAGAGAGAATTAAAAAATCAATTGCTGTTTCAAAATGCAAAAGAATTTTATAACTTTGTTTCTAGGTATGATGAGGAGATGATTCCAGTCATGAAAGCAAAGGGCTATACCTGTATTCATTCAATGGAGCGAACCGTTGCTTTTACATTTGGAGAGTTTACTTTTAGAAGAAGACGTTGGAAAAAGGGAGATCATTGGGTTATTCCAGTAGATGAAAAGTTAGGGCTTCAGAAAAGTCCGCTTCTCCTGGGAATTTATGTATCAGGTTGCTAAATTGTCTACTTTAATGCCATATGATAAAGTAACTCAGGTGATCCAATTGACTTATCACATCTCTATCACAAAGCCAATTGTAGTAAAAGCTGTAAAAATTTGTGAGAAGTTATTGGAGGAGAGAGAAGGTTATCGATATTATGAAGAGAATAAAGAAGTTCGCAAAAGAAAAGCCCAGGTTATTTATATTGAGGGTGATGGTGTGATGGTTAAAGCACGTGACACACAGAAGGATAATAAGCATTACGATTTATCCCATTTTGTAGTTCATACAGGGAGCCAGAAAGTTGGCAGCAATCGATTTGAACTCCAGGACAAAAAAGAATTTATTGGCCTTGACAACAGCTTAGTGAGGGAGCAGGTGATCGATTATCTATTCAATAATTATGAAGTTACGGATAGGACTTTATTGATTACGAACTCTGATGGAGGTCATGGATATACACCCTATGTTTTCAAAGAGATTGCGAAGGTTTTGCGAATTAAACGCCACGAACATTTCTGGGATGAGTACCATGTAAATAAAGAGTTAAAGAATTATCTAAAATTTTACTCTGAAGATCTATTAGAGAGAGCTTTCCAGGCGATTAAGCAACATGATAAGCAGTTAATGAGAACAGTCCTAGATACAACCGAAAGTTATATCGAGACAGAAGAGGAACAAGAGTTATTTGAGAAGTTCAAGAGTAAAATATTAAGAAATTTTCAATATACTAAACCAGCTGAACAAAGAGGATTCAGTCATGCAGGGATCGGGATAATGGAAAGTCAGCATCGTAAGGTCACTTATAGAATGAAAAAAAGAGGAATGTACTGGACACTTGCTGGAGCTGAAACGATGAGTAGGATAATTGTTTTGAATTATGAGGATTCCTTGAGAGAATTATTCTTTGGCAACTGGAGAGAAGATTACGAAAAATTTATTTCTTTAGAGGAAGTTTCTGCTTATACCATTAAAAAAAGAATGAGCAAAACGGATAAAGAAAATACATCTAGATATCAATGTTACCCTGATAGTAAAAGATTATCCTACTTCCGAAAACAATAGAAGTACATAATAAAGTATATAAAAAGTTATACAACAATAGCCTTTGTAAAAAAAGGTCTTTTTGTGCTACAATCAAGCATAAAATGCTTGCACGGTATGTAAAAATGTGTTATAATTTACTTAAATTAATCGAATAAAAAAGACGAAAAGTGCGCAAACACTTCTCGCCTTACCGAGTAAGAACTCGTCCTTCTTACTCAGTCTTTAATTAATGATACCTGATAAATGTATCAATGTCAAGACTGAGCAAGAAATTTGTTCAGTCTTTTTTTGAAACTCGGTGATGTTCTCCTAAAAAATGTATGAATTTAGGCGTTCTAAAAAATTCTACCGCATACTGAAAAGGTCAAATCCTTGCAGGTTGGATTGATTTGTGTTATACTAATAACAAGAATATAAGAAAGAGAGGCGGGGAGATATCTTCGCCTCTTGCTTATGAGGAGGTGGACGCAATCGCAACTATCGTTGAATTAGTCAGAGAAGTCGTAGAACCTGTTATTGAAGCTCCTTTTGAACTCGTAGATATCGAGTACGGAAAGATTGGCAGTGACATGATTCTTAGTATTTTTGTAGACAAGCCTGAAGGAATCACCTTGAATGATACGGCAGACTTGACTGAAATTATCAGTCCTGTCCTAGATACTATCAAGCCGGATCCCTTCCCAGAACAATATTTCCTAGAAATTACAAGTCCAGGATTGGAGCGTCCTTTGAAAACCAAGGAGGCAGTCGCTGGAGCGGTTGGGAAATACATCCATGTCGGGCTCTATCAAGCCATCGATAAGCAAAAGGTTTTTGAAGGAACCTTGTTGTCCTTTGAAGAGGATGAGTTGACTATGGAATATATGGATAAAACTCGCAAGAAAACAGTCCAAATTCCATATAACTTGGTATCAAAAGCACGTTTAGCAGTAAAATTATAGAAAGAAAGGATAGCTTTTGAGAATTCAAAAGTAACAAGAACATGAGTAAAGAAATGCTAGAGGCCTTCCGCATTTTGGAAGAAGACAAGGGAATCAAGAAAGAAGATATCATCGACGCAGTAGTAGAATCACTTCGTTCTGCTTACCGTAGACGCTATGGTCAATCTGATAGTGTAGCTATTGATTTCAACGAAAAGACAGGGGACTTTACTGTCTATACTGTCCGTGAAGTTGTTGATGAAGTATTTGATAGCCGTTTGGAAATCAGTTTAAAAGATGCCCTTGCTATTAATTCAGCCTATGAGCTTGGTGACAAAATCAAATTTGAAGAAGCACCAGGAGAGTTTGGTCGTGTAGCAGCCCAATCTGCTAAACAAACAATCATGGAAAAAATGCGTAAGCAAACACGTGCCATTACCTACAATACATACAAAGAACATGAACAAGAAATCATGTCAGGTACAGTTGAACGTTTTGATAACCGCTTCATTTATGTTAACCTTGGTAGCATTGAAGCCCAATTGTCAAAACAAGACCAAATTCCTGGAGAAGTGTTTGCTTCTCATGACCGTATTGAAGTCTACGTTTACAAAGTGGAAGACAACCCTCGTGGAGTAAACGTCTTTGTTAGCCGTAGCCATCCAGAAATGATCAAACGTTTGATGGAGCAAGAAATTCCTGAAGTTTATGACGGAACCGTTGAAATCATGAGCGTAGCTCGTGAAGCAGGTGATCGTACGAAAGTTGCTGTTCGTAGCCACAATCTAACGTGGATGCTATCGGAACAATCGTTGGACGTGGTGGAGCGAACATCAAGAAAATCACTAGCAAATTCCACCCAGCTCGCTACGATGCTAAGAGTGACCGCATGATTCCTGTAGAAGAAAACATCGACGTTATCGAGTGGGTAGCGGATCCAGCTGAGTTTATTTACAATGCTATTGCTCCTGCTGAAGTTGACCAAGTTATCTTTGATGAAAATGACAGCAAACGTGCTTTAGTCGTTGTTCCAGATAACAAACTATCTCTTGCTATTGGTCGCCGTGGACAAAACGTTCGTTTGGCAGCTCACTTGACTGGATACCGTATCGATATCAAGTCTGCAAGTGAATTTGAAGCTATGGAAGAAGCAGGTCAAGTGGATTACGCTGAAACAGACGAATTGACTGAAGAATAAGATCTGCAAGAGGAGGGAAAGATGAAAACAAGAAAAATCCCTTTGCGCAAGTCTGTTGTTTCCAACGATGTGATTGACAAGCGAGATTTACTTCGTATTGTCAAGAATAAAGAAGGTGAGGTCTTTATCGACCCGACAGGCAAGGCTAATGGCCGGGGCGCTTATATCAAGCTAGACAATGCAGAAGCCCTAGAGGCTAAAAAGAAAAAAGTCTTTAACCGTAGCTTTAATATGGAAGTTGAAGAAAGCTTTTATGACGAGTTGATCGCCTATGTTGATCACAAAGTAAAAAGAAGAGAGTTAGGACTTGAATAAGCAAAAAGTAAGTAATCTCTTGGGATTGGCTCAGCGAGCAGGGAAAATCATTTCGGGTGAAGAAATGGTTGTCAAAGCCATTCAAGACCGGAAAGTTAAATTGGTATTTCTAGCTCATGATGCTAGCCCAAATCTAACCAAGAAGATTCAGGATAAAAGCCACTATTATCAAGTAGAAGTTATTACCGTGTTTTCAACACTGGAATTAAGCATAGCAGTCGGAAAATCGAGAAAGGTACTGGCTGTAACAGATGCTGGATTTACAAAGAAAATGAGGTCTCTTATGGAATAGAAGAGGAGGACATGATTTGTCTAAGAAAAGATTGTACGAAATCGCAAAAGAACTTGGAAAAGAAAGTAAGGAAGTTGTAACGCGTGCAAAAGAGTTGGGCTTGGAAGTGAAAAGCCATGCATCAAGCGTAGAGGCTGCTGCTGCTGAAAAAATCGTAGCTAGCTTTAAGCCTGCTGCTCCTAAATCAGAAGCAAAACCTGTAGCGCCAAAAGCAAGTGAAGCGAAGGTGGAAAGTAAACCAGCTACGCCAGCAACTCCTAAGGAAGAAAAGGTTGTAGCTGCAAGACCGCAGAGTCGAAACTTTAAGGCGGAACGTGAAGCGCGTGCCAAAGAGCAAGCGGAACGACGCAAGCAAAACAAGGGTAACAACCGCGATCAACAACAAAACGGTAACCGTCAAAAGAACGATAACCGTAATGGTGGCAAACCTGGTCAAGGGAACCGTGACAATCGTCGTTTTAACGACCAAGGGAAGAAACCACAAGGCCAAGGAAATCGTGGCAATGATTATCGCCAACAAGCTGATAATCGTCCCAACCAAGCTGGTCCTCGTATTGACTTTAAAGCTCGAGCAGCAGCTCTGAAGGCTGAGCAAAATGCAGAATACGCACGCTCAAGCGAGGAACGCTTCAAACAGTCTCAAGTTGCCAAAGAAGCCTTGGCTCAAGCTAATAAACGCAAGGAGCCAGAAGAAATCTTTGAAGAAGTTGCTAACTAGCTGAACAAACTCAGCCTGTAGTTGAAGTAGCTCCTGTAGCCAAAGAGGCTGTGGTGGATACACGTCGTAAAAAGCAAGCTCGACCAGCTAAAGAACGTGATGATTATGATCACGAGGAAGATGGTCCTAGAAAACAACAAAAGAATCGAAGTAGTCAGAATCAAGTGAGAAATCAAAGAAATAGTAACTGGAATAACAATAAGAAAAATAAAAAAGGCAATAAACAAAATAACCGTAATCAGGCTCCAAAACCTATTACAGAGCGTAAATTCCATGAATTGCCAACAGAATTTGAATATACAGATGGTATGACCGTTGCGGAAATCGCAAAACGTATCAAACGTGAACCAGCTGAGATTGTTAAGAAACTATTTATGATGGGTGTTATGGCCACTCAAAACCAATCTTTGGATGGAGAAACAATCGAACTCCTCATGGTTGATTATGGAATTGAAGCTAAACAAAAGGTAGAAGTGGACAATGCGGATATCGAACGTTTCTTCGTAGAAGATGGATATCTAAATGAAGACAAGTTGGTTGAACGTCCACCAGTTGTAACTATCATGGGACACGTTGACCATGGTAAAACAACCCTTTTGGATACCCTACGTAATTCTCGTGTCGCTACAGGAGAAGCAGGTGGTATCACTCAGCATATTGGTGCCTACCAGATTGAGGAAAATGGTAAGAAGATTACCTTCCTTGATACACCAGGACACGCGGCCTTTACTTCTATGCGTGCACGTGGTGCCTCTGTTACCGATATTACGATTTTGGTCGTAGCGGCAGATGACGGGGTTATGCCTCAAACTATCGAAGCCATCAACCACTCAAAAGCAGCTAATGTTCCAATCATCGTTGCTATTAACAAGATTGATAAGCCAGGTGCAAACCCAGAACGCGTTATCGGCGAATTGGCTGAACACGGTGTTATGTCAACTGCCTGGGGTGGTGATTCTGAGTTTGTAGAAATCTCAGCCAAGTTCAACCAAAACATCGATGAACTCTTGGGAAACTGTTCTTCTTGTAGCTGAAATCCAAGAACTCAAAGCAGACCCAACCGTTCGTGCCATCGGTACTGTTATCGAAGCTCGCTTGGATAAAGGTAAAGGTGCGGTTGCAACCCTCCTTGTTCAACAGGGTACGTTAAACGTTCAAGACCCAATCGTTGTTGGTAATACTTTCGGACGTGTCCGTGCTATGACCAATGACCTTGGACGTCGTGTTAAGGTTGCAGGACCATCAACACCAGTATCCATTACAGGTCTAAACGAAGCACCAATGGCAGGTGACCACTTTGCCGTATACGAAGATGAAAAATCTGCTCGTGCAGCTGGTGAAGAACGTGCCAAACGTGCTCTGATGAAACAACGTCAAGCAACTCAACGTGTCAGCCTAGAAAACCTCTTTGACACTCTTAAAGCTGGAGAACTTAAATCTGTTAATGTCATCATTAAAGCTGACGTACAAGGTTCTGTTGAGGCCCTTTCTGCCTCACTACAAAAGATTGATGTGGAAGGTGTAAAAGTTACCATCGTCCACTCAGCAGTTGGTGCTATCAACGAATCTGACGTGACTCTTGCGGAAGCTTCAAATGCCTTTATCGTTGGTTTCAACGTACGTCCTACACCACAAGCTCGCCAACAAGCAGAAGCAGACGATGTAGAAATCCGTCTCCACAGCATTATCTACAAGGTTATCGAAGAGATGGAAGAAGCCATGAAAGGTATGCTTGATCCAGAATTTGAAGAAAAAGTTATCGGTGAAGCAATTATCCGTGAAACCTTCAAAGTGTCTAAAGTCGGAACAATCGGTGGATTTATGGTTACTAGCGGTAAAGTTACCCGTGACTCTAAAGTCCGTGTTATTCGTGACGGTGTCGTTATTTACGATGGTGAACTTGCAAGCTTGAAACACTATAAAGATGACGTCAAAGAAGTTACAAACGGCCGTGAAGGTGGTCTCATGATTGATGGCTACAATGATATCAAGATGGATGATGTGATTGAGGCTTATGTCATGGAAGAAATCAAACGCTAATTATTTTTGCTCCTTTCTTAGGTGGTGTGGGACGCAAGCAAACCCAAGGTTTCATTGCTTATTTTTGAGCCTAGAGTCTCAAAAATCCCCAGTGATTGAACTGAATGATCAGCCCAATCACTTTCACCACGGCGAAAGAAGCAGATGAATTCAAATTGAACTTCGTTTCAATTTGAATTGAAAATCAATAAGTTTAAAAATAGCTAGGTCTGCTGGCCTAGCTTTTGATTCAATAGAGAGGAAGGAATAGCATGGGAAATCATTTCCGTACGGATCGTGTGGGCATGGAAATCAAACGTGAAGTCAATGAGATTTTACAAAAGAAAGTCCGTGATCCCCGTGTCCAAGGAGTGACCATCACAGATGTTCAGATGCTAGGTGACTTGTCTGTAGCTAAGGTTTACTACACCATTTTGAGTAATCTTGCTTCAGATAATCAAAAGGCCCAAATTGGCCTTGAAAAAGCAACCGGAACTATCAAACGTGAGCTTGGTCACAATTTGAAGTTGTATAAAATTCCAGACTTGACCTTCGTCAAAGACGAATCCATCGAGTATGGAAACAAGATTGACGAAATGTTACGCAATCTGGATAAGAAATAAGAAAGAGGGGCAACTCTCTTTTTTGTTACTTTAAACATGATGATAGATTAACTAGTTGCCCTTCTTAAAAGTCGGTTAAAAAAATGTATAAATCTCTAATAGTATGATATGATAAAGCTTAACTTGAATATAAAATGGAGATATAGATGGCTAAACAAGATATAGCTATAAAAGTTTTACAACAAGTTGTAAAGCTTCCTGTCGTGAAAGTAAATAGAGAAAAATTTTTAGTGGAGAAGTTCTCTAAAGAATTAGATAAGAAGGATATTGCCAAATTGTTAGAACAAGGTCCTCCTTCATTATTACCCTCAGGAAACCTTAGATAGGGTAGCCAGGTCCTGCATAAAGGATAATGTTTTACGAGCAAGTGGAACATCTGTTCTAGCAGGTCTACCTGGAGGTATTCTAATGGCGCTTACTATTCCAACGGATGTAGCTCAGTTTTATGCTTTTTCCTTGAAATTAGCCCAAGAATTGGGATATATTTATGGATTTAATGATCTTTGGGCATCAAGAAATGACTTAAGTGAAGAAGCTAAAAACACACTATTACTTTATCTAGGGGTCATGCTTGGGGTAAACGGAGCGGGTGCCTTGCTTCGTTCTGGTGGTGTTACAGTCGCTAAACATGTAATGACCACAGTACCTCAGAAAGCAGTAGCCAAAGCTGGCTGGTACCCTATTTTAAAAAAGGTTATGAAAATTTTTGGGGTTACTCTTACAAGGAGAGGCTTGGCAAAGGGAATGGGAAAAGCGATTCCTATTCTAGGTGGAGTTATTTCAGGGGGATTAACCTATGCGACTATGAAACCCATGGGCGAAAGATTGCAAAAAGAATTATCCAAATTAGTGAACTATTCTGAAGTGCAATATCAAAATGATATGGCAATTATTCGAAAAGAGGCTGAGATAATCGAAGCTGACTGATATGATGAAACTAGCAAGTCTGGTGTTGCTAGTTTTTTTAATCCCAATCCTTATGGTATAATAAAAACAGTTAGATGATTAGAAATAGACTCATGGAGGTTCTCATGGACAATATAATCGATGTATCAATTCCAGTTGCAGAAGTGGTGGATAAACATCCAGAAGTTTTAGATATTTTAGTTGAACTTGGTTTTAAACCTCTTGCAAATCCCTTGATGCGTAATACTGTAGGGCGAAAAGTATCGCTTAAGCAGGGTTCTAAACTCGAGGGAACTCCTATGGATAAGATTGTGCGTACGCTTGAAGCAAATGGTTACGAAGTGATCGGGTTAGACTAATGACAGATGAACGTATTTATATCCTGCGGGATATTTTATTAGAATTGCATAATGGAGCCTCTCCGAAGTCCGTTCAGGAACGTTTTGATGCGACCTTTACAGGTGTATCTGCTATTGAGATTTCCCTCATGGAGCACGAGTTAATGAACTCTGACTCAGGCGTAACCTTTGAAGATGTCATGGAACTCTGTGATGTGCATGCCAATCTCTTTAAAAATGCTGTTAAGGACGTAGAAGTTGAAGATACAGAGCATCCAGGTCATCCTGTGCGTGTTTTTAAGGATGAAAATCTAGCTCTCCGTGCTGCTTTGCTTCGAGTCCGTAGATTGTTAGACACTTATGAGTCTATGGAAGACGAGGAAATGCTGGCAGAGATGCGCAAAGGCTTGGTACGTCAGATGGGGCTTGTTGGTCAATTTGACATTCACTACCAGCGCAAGGAAGAACTCTTCTTTCCCATCATGGAACGTTATGGACATGATTCACCTCCAAAAGTTATGTGGGGAGTGGATGACCAGATTAGGGAACTCTTTCAAACAGCTTTAGCGGCAACCAAGTCACTGCCAGAAGTGCCGATTTCCATTGTAAAGGAAGCTTTTGAGGCCTTTGCGACAGAGTTTGAAAGTATGATTTTTAAGGAAGAATCTATCCTCCTTATGATCTTGCTCGAATCTTTTACGCAGGATGACTGGATTCAGATTGCTGAAGAAAGTGACGCTTATGGCTATGCCATTATCCGTCCGTCTGAGAAATGGATTCCAGAACGTCAACCTTTTGTTGAGGAAAAAAGTGTAGAAGAACCAACTCAGTCAGAAACTGTAGACGGACAGGTTCAACAAGTGATTGATACACCAGAAGGTCAGTTTACTATCACCTTTACACCAAAGAAAAAGGAAACGGTGCTAGATCGCAATAGTCAACAGGCTTTTGGCAACGGTTATCTCTCGGTTGAACAAGCCAATCTTATCCTCAATCATTTGCCGATGGAGATTACCTTTGTTAATAAGGATGATATCTTCCAATATTATAACGATAATACGCCAGCAGATGAGATGATTTTCAAGAGGACACCGTCTCAAGTTGGACGAAATGTCGAACTCTGCCACCCGCCAAAATATTTGGATAAAGTCAAAACGATTATGCAAGGTCTTCGTGAGGGGAAAAAAGACAAGTACGAGATGTGGTTCAAGTCCGAGTCACGAGGTAAGTTTGTCCATGTTACCTACGCTGCAGTACATGATGAAAATGGGGAATTTCAAGGAGTCTTGGAATATGTCCAGGACATCCAACCCTACCGTGAGATTGATACTGATTACTATCGAGGAATAGAATAAGGAGAGACAATGAATTACGAACAAGAATTTATGAAAGAATTTGAAGCTTGGGTCAATACCCAAATTATGATTAATGAGATGGCCTTCAAAGAAAGTCAAAAGGTCTATGAAGAAGATCAAGATGAACGTGCTAAGGATGCCATGATTCGCTACGAGAGTCGCTTGGATGCCTACCAGTTCTTACTTGGTAAGTTTGAAAACTTCAAAGCAGGCAAGGGGTTCCATGAATTGCCAGAAGATTTGTTTGGTGAGAGACATTATTAATTTTTAGAAATTAGAAAGGGGGCTGGGACAAAAGTCCTAGCCTCTCAATTGTCTTTGGATTGTCGAGCAAGACGCAGTGGTTGAGTGGGCTCTACTACGCTGATTTCATCAGCTTTTACAGCCCTACTCAACTGTGCGGAGGTGGGACGACGAAATCGAATTCTAACGAATTACCGATTTCTGTCCCACTCTCTTTTTCATTGTTCCTTGAGCCTTTTTGTGTTACAATGTTAGCATGAAAACGAAAAATATTATTAAAACAGGTTTAGTCGTGGCAGGGCTTGGAGCACTTGCCTTTGGTGCTAAGAAAGTAGCTGATGATCACAAACTCATGAAGACACAGGAAGAGTTAACTGCTATTGTGCGTGACTATTTCTCAGAAATGGGTGAGATTGGGACTCTCTATGTCCAAGTGTACGAAAGTAGCCTTGAACGTCTTGTTGGTGGTGTCATTTTTGAAGATGGTCGTCACTATACCTTTGTCTATGAAGATGAAGATCTCATCTACGAGGAGGAAGTCTTATGATTTCTCCTAAAAATATTGAAGAATTAGCAAATCTAGTAGAGCAGGATGGCAAGAAGGTCTTCCTTTTTGTTGCGGATTGGTGTGGCGATTGCCGTTATATCTATCCTGCCTTGCCAGAGATTGAAGAGGCAAATCCAGAGTTCACTTTTATACGGATAGACCGAGATGAGTACATGGAACTTGCTAAACTTTGGGATGTATACGGGATTCCAAGTCTTGTTGTTTTAGACAAGGACAAGGAGATTGGACGTTTTGTCAATCGTGACCGTAAAACCAAGGGGCAAATCAATGACTTTTTAGCAAGTTTGAAATAGGAGAAAAGAATGATTTTTACATATAATAAAGAACATGTCGGCGATGTCCTTATGGTCATCGTGAAAAACAGTGGAGATGCCAAGCTAGATGTTGAGCGTAAAGGTAATGTAGCGCGTGTTTTCCTAAAAGAAACTGGTGAGACTGTCGCTTGGAACATTTTTGAAGTTTCTAGCATGTTTGAAATCGCTGAGCGCGGGCAAGTCTTTTTAACTGACGACCAAGTAGCTCGTTTGAACCAAGAATTGCAAGAAGAAGGATTTGATGAAGAAATCATCAACGACAAGGAACCCAAATTTGTGGTTGGAGAAATTGTAGAAATGGTTGCACATCCAGATAGTGACCACTCAATATCTGCCAAGTTGCTGTTGGGAATGACAAAACAGTACAAATCGTTGCTGGTGCTCCCAATGCACGTGTTGGTTTGAAAACCATTGTCGCTCTTCCTGGGGCCATGATGCCAAAAGGCAATCTCATTTTCCCAGGGGAACTTCGTGGGGAAAAGAGTTTTGGTATGATGTGTAGTCCTCGTGAGCTTGCCTTGCCAAATGCTCCCCAAAAACGTGGTGTCATTGAATTATCAGACGACCAGGTAGTTGGAACACCCTTTGACCCAGCTAAGCACTGGACTCGATTACCAACGACAACAGCGAATTGTTGAGTGTGTAACTTTGCTCGTGAAATCCTAGAAATCTTTTGGCGAAAGTTTTTTAAGTCTTGAATTGTGCACCTAGTTTGACAATTCAGGACAAATGAATAACCATGTCGCCCTACTAACGTTGAGGAGAAATATTTATGCCTGATTTTGCTAAAATAGATAAAAAGTCTGTATATACTACGATCATTGGTTTGTTTCTAATGGCAGCGTTGTCTTTGACAAAGATAATACCTGAACTTTCTTTGTCAGGTCTCACTGTACTGATTGGTATTCTCTTTTTCTTTGTTCTTGAACATTTTGATAAAAAATCACATATAGAATCAGGTTTGCGCTTTAAATCATTTTTCGATGATTTGAAAAAACAAGGGGTAATTCTTTTGGTCTTGCTTCCTGTAGGAACCGCTGCAGCAACTTTGCTTATCGGCGATATGATATTTAAGGGCGCTTTTGCTAGTCATATTTTGGGAAGAACGGATGGTATGTTATCCTTCGATAAAATACCGCTCCTTATGGTTCAAATAGTAATCGCAGCCTTGGGGGAAGAAATTGCATGGAGAGGTTTCTTTCTTGGTAAGTCAATGAGAATTATACCATTTTGGCTTTGTGCCATTCTATCTTCTTTATTGTTCGCGATAGCCCATATTTCTAGTGGAAGCGTTGGGCTTGTAAGCTACGATATTTTCATGATTTTTGTTGATAGTATCATCTATGCAATGATTTATAAAAAGTCTGGGAATTGTTTGATTTCTACACTTTCTCATATTCTTGGAAATGCAACAGGAATTCTTTTGCTAATGATGTATAGCTAGACAGATTTTAATGTTATCTAGCTAATAAAGGATTTTCATTATAGGGAGGAAATGGTCACTATCAGCAAAAGAGGGCTAGATGACTTGATTTATAAAAGTAAGGAATCTTGCTAAAAACTTGAATAATAAAAAGCATTGTTTTTGTACAGACCCCAAAAAGTTAGACAATTAATTTATCCAAAGGATTTAGTTCTGTATTGCACAAGATGGAGTCCTTTTGCTATCTTTATAAGTTTTACATGATTTACTTGTGGTTTATCCTCATAATTTCCATAATGGCTATCGGTATTTTATCCCTTGGAGTAGTAGCTGGTATGGGAGGAAAACTTACGTTTGGTTTCTTTGTTTTATCTTTTTTAGGTGTAGTTCTATTTAGTTTCTATATTTTTAGTATTCTAAAAGAGATAAAGGAATTAAAGCAAATAAAAGGTAAGTGAATAGATAGACGTAATCTAATTTGAATTGTCTTTATCTGGGCTATACATCCGTATCTTGAACAGGTTACTAAAAAGTTACTAAAATTTGAAAAATGAGTCTATTTTGAAAGATTCAAAAGTCCTAAAACCTTATTAAATCAAGGATATAAGATTTAATAAGTGTATTCATAGAACTGTTTAATCACTAAAAGTGATTTATAATCTTTGACAGAGGGAAATAAGATGGCAAAAAATGTAGTCATTACAGGTGCAACATCAGGTATCGGTGAAGCCATTGCGCGTGCTTATCTAGAAAAAGGTGAGAACGTTGTACTCACAGGGCGTCGAACAGAAATACTCGAATCTCTTAAAACTGAGTTTGCAAAAGCTTTTCCAAATCAAAAAATCTGGACCTTTCCGTTAGATGTTACAGATATGAGCATGGTAAAGACTGTTTGTTCAGAAATTTTAGAGACTGTAGGTCAGGTTGATATCTTGGTCAATAATGCTGGACTTGCTTTAGGCTTAGCTCCTTATCAGGACTATGAAGAGTTGGATATGTTGACCATGCTGGATACCAATGTCAAGGGTTTGATGGCTGTTACGCGCTGTCTTTTGCCTTCCATGGTAGCAGCTAATCAAGGGCATATCATCAATATGGGATCTACTGCAGGTATTTATGCCTATGCTGGTGCAGCGGTCTATTCAGCAACCAAGGCTGCAGTTAAAACTTTTTCAGACGGGATTCGGATTGACACCATTGCGACAGATATCAAGGTGACCACTATTCAGCCAGGAATTGTAGAAACTGATTTTTCTAAAGTTCGTTTTCATGGAGATGAGGCACGAGCGGCGACAGTCTATCAGGGACTCGAAGCCTTGCAGGCGCAAGACATCGCTGATACTGTAGTTTATGTGACCAGTCAACCACGACGAGTACAAATCACAGATATGACCATCATGGCCAATCAACAAGCAACTGGATTTATGATTCATAGAGATTAATATTATTTTTAAAAAAGTTACAAATCTTGTAACTTCTTTTGATTTCCTTCGAATAGATAAGTAGGAGGATGAAAAAATGTTTAATAAAGTTATTCTTATCGGAAGAATCGTTGCAACACCAGAGTTGCACAAAACCAACAACGACAAGTCAGTTGCTCGTGCGACGATTGCTATTAACCGTCGTTTCAAGGACCAAAATGGGGAACGTGAAGCTGACTTCATCAATATTGTTGTCTGGGGGAAACTTGCTGAAACTTTGGCTAGCTATGCAAGCAAAGGCAGTCTCATTTCTGTCGATGGGGAGCTCCGTACTCGTAAGTTTGAGAAGAATGGCCAGACCAACTATGTGACCGAAGTTCTCGCTACAGGATTTCAACTTTTGGAAAGTCGTGCTCAACGTGCTATGCGTGAAAATAATGCTGGTCAAGACTTAGCAGATCTGGTTTTGGAAGAGGAGGAACTTCCCTTCTAGTAATAATAAAGAAAGCTGGTTCGTCAATAGACCGGCTTTTTCTATTTTTCTAGTTATATTGTTCGGAAATTACTTCTTAAGATAGGCCAAATAAATGTACTTGTACAATAAAATCAAGCACTTTTTTTGAAAAAGTAGTAGAATAAAGTAATATATATTCAAAATTTTCAGAAAAGGAATAAAATTTGAAGGGAAATAAAGAGAAAAAAGAATTGTTGAAATGGCTGATAAAGCGTATATTACTGATGATTCCAGTGGTCTGTATTCTCTTTTGGATTTTTGGCCGTTGTCAAACAAGTGGCATCAAGGATCAGACTAAAATTGGTGTCACCTATATGACCATGAATAATGAGTTCTATAAAAGTATTCATTCGGAAATTAGTCGAATTTCCGATGAAAGAGGAGCTCTTGTTTGCGTCCGAGATCCAGAATTGGATGAAGAAAGGCAGAGCCAGCAGATTGATGATTTTTGTGCTCAAAAAGTTGATGTGATTGTGATCAATCCGGTCAAGGGGGATAGTCAGTCCATTTTAACTGCTCTTGAAAAAGCTAGAAAACAAGGAATTAAAATCATTGCAGTCGATACCCAACTGAAAAATTTTAAGCCCGATGCAAGTATTGTATCTGATAACTACCAAGCGGGAGTATTGATTGCTAAAGAGCTGATGAAACGTTCCTCTAGCGCTCGGGTCCTCCTTTTGGAGCATAAGGGGACTGTTTCAGCAGATATGCGGATTCAGGGGTTTAAAGACACTATAGAGGGGCACAGTTCTTATCAGATTGTATCGGAACTAGAAACCAAGGGGCAAACGGAGATCGCCATGCCGGCTGTCCAGAATTTTTTACAATCAGGGGTTGAAATTGATACCTTGGTTGCCTTAAATGACCGCTCGGCTATAGGAGCTTTAGCTGCAATTAAGGAGCAAGGAAATAGCCAGTCCATTGCAATTTATGGAATCGATGGCTCACCAGATATGAAATCCTTGTTGCATTCGACAGATGATGTAGTGGGAACCGTTGCTCAATCTCCCTTGAAGATGGGAGACCGTGTTATGGAAGTTATCCAAGATATTTCTGAAGGGAAGAGCTATACCAAAGAGGTGATCATTCCAGTTAAAATGATGACAAAGGAAAACATTGATCAGTTTGATGTGAATGGGTGGCAGTAATGAGAAAGTTTAGAGGTGTTCGATACAGTTTGGCCATTCTTATGGTCGTGAATTTTATTGCTGTTATGCTCAACAGCATCATCTATCTTCAAGCAACCAACTATATCATCGCTCAACGACAAGCTTCTTTGTTAGTAGAACGCTTAGATCGCGTTCCTTTTGCGCCTTCTCTGACCTTTTGGTTGTCTGCGCTCTTATTTGTTGGGATTGCCTTGATATCGATGGCTCGTTATCGTCCTCAAACGAGCCGATGGTCTATCTTTGATAAACGAAATATTCTAGAGATTCTCCTGATGTTGCTCTTGATGTGGGTTCAAAATATAGCTTATAATGGGATTATTCTCTTGGTTTTTGCGGATATTTTCTATGGTTCTAAAGAGTTGAATACTAAACGAGACCGCAAGTATTGGTTTGCGTTTATACTAGTGAGTTTCCTGATGCTTCTTGTGACCAACTCAGACGTCTTTTCACTTTTCTTTCCGATTCCGTCCTTGGATACGTATATTCAGTTTTATCCGTCCTCCCTCCGAATTTTGGCCTTTTTTCTGAAGAATTCTCTCTATGCCTCAAATTTGGTGTTCTTCATTATTTCGCTTTTGTTTTATATTATGAATGTCCTTGCGGAGAACCACGAAGTGGAAGAGGAATTGGCCATGGTATCCAAAGTTAATACGGAGTTGAACAACTATATGGCCTTATCTGAGAAATTGCAGAGGATCGGGAGCGTAAGCGGATTGCTCGTGAGATTCACGATACCTTGGGGCATGCATTAACAGGAATCTCAGCTGGTTTAGATGCAGTTGGAGTCTTGATTGATATCGATCCTAATCGGGCAAAAGAACAGGTGAAAAATGTGTCAGAAGTCGTCCGCGAAGGGATTCAAGATGTGAGAGGCTCTCTCAATCGCCTTCGGCCAGGAGCTCTTGAGGGACGAACTCTCAAAGATGCTTTAGAAAAGATGATTCATGAGTATCAGAATCTTTCAAATTTACAGGTTGATTTAATCTATGAATGGGTTGATGTCGATATGGACGTCATGATTGAAGATACGATTTTTCGTGTGATTCAAGAATCTATGACCAATGCGGTTCGTCACGGCCATGCTAGTCTAATGGAACTTCATTTTTTTGAGGATGAAGCAGATTACATAATAGAATTGCAGGACAATGGAGTTGGGTTTGAAACCTTGACCTATGGATATGGGCTCAAGCAGATGATGGAGCGTATTTCTATCCTAGGAGGACAGCTCCAATTTGAAAGTCGCGATGGATTTTTCACACGAGTCAGTTTACCGAAATAAAAAGAAGGGAGATAAGAGATGGTGATAAAAGTAATGGTGGCAGATGACCAGTCTTTGATTCGAGAATCTCTGAAAATTATTTTGTCAGCTCACTCCGATATCGAAGTGGTAGCAACAGTAGAAGATGGGAATCATGTCTTGTCGAGCATCCCACAAACTCATCCTGATTTAATTTTGATGGATATTCGGATGCCAGGTATGGATGGGGTTTTGGCTACAAAAGAAGTAAAAGAGCATTATCCGGATATCAAAATTATTATTTTAACGACCTTTGATGATGATGAATTTATCTATAGTGCGCTCAAATATGGTGCTTCAGGATATCTCTTAAAAGGGACCTCGACAGACGAGCTCTACGAAGCTATTAAGGTGGTGTATCAGGGTGGAGCTATGATTAACCCTAATATCGCTAGCAAAGTCTTTCAAATTTTTTCACAGATGGCTAAATCCAACTTTTCTATTACTGTGGATGAAGATAATGTCAAAGATTTAAGCACTACGGAATGGCGCATTATCCAAGAAATTGGTTATGGCGAGTCAAACAAAGAAATTGCCGCCAAACTTTTCTTGTCAGAAGGAACCGTGCGCAATTACTTATCAACGATTTTGGCAAAATTAAACCTACGGGATCGAACACAATTAGCGATTTGGTCAGTCCAAACAGGAGTGACCAGACGCGATTTTTCAAAAGGAAATACGGAATGAAATTAAAGCGAAAGCATCTTTATTTTGGGGTTGGACTCCTTATTATGCTCTGTGTAAGTGCGGGGGTTTATTGGTGGAAACAGCAACCAACCGTACTTCATATAGGAGTTTATGCAGGTTCTAGTTGGGATGTACCAACCAGTCAACGTTCGCATGCTTTAGATCGAGCAATTGAAAAATTTGAAAAGTCCCATCCCAATGTCCGTGTGGAATATGAAAATGGAATTCCGCAGTCGGAATATTCAAACTGGCTCTCAGAAAAAATTGTATCAGGAAAGACCCCTGATGTGTTTATGGTTTCTGAGAAAGATTTGTCCTTATTGGCGGCACGTGGCATTTTAGAAAAGTTAAACGGCTATATGAATAAAGAAGACCAAGTTGCTTTTTATCCTGCTGCATTTGAATCCTGTGTCTATCAGGGACAACCCTATGCCTTGCCATATGAGAGTAATCCTATTTTAATGTGTGTCAATAAAGATTTGCTGGATAAGGAAGGTATTGAGGTTCCCAAAGAAGGTTGGAGTCTTGAAGAATTTTATGAGATTTGTAAGGAACTAACCAAAGATACCAATGGAGATGGGCAATTGGACCAATTTGGGAGTACAGAATACACCTGGAAAGAAGCTTTGGCAGCAAATGGAGGCAGTCTCTTTCAAGGAGGGATGCTCAAGCTCACAGCTCCAGAAGTCAAAGAATCTTTGACTTTTCTGCAAAAATTGGAAGAGTTAAATAAAAATTATAAGGTGAGTTCCAAAGATTTTGACCAGGGGAAAGTAGCATTTTACCCCATGACCTTGGCCCAATATAGGACTTATAAACCTTATCCCTATCATGTTTCCAAATATTCAAACTTCACCTGGACCTGTATTCCTATGCCTGCTAAGTCAAAAACCACCAAGGCGACCTTGGTTACGACGACTTCTTTTGCCATGTCTGCTCGGACTCCTCATTCAAAGTTGGCTTGGGAGTTGATGCAAGTGTTGACAGAGGATCCAGAAATCCAACAAACTCTTTTTGCTGAATCTCAAGGGATTTCTGTCATGCCTGATGTAGTCAAGAGTCGTTCTAGTAAAGATCTTCTGCAAGTGGATGATTTTGGGGTAGATTCCTTAACCAATCAGACCTTGAACCGGATTATGGAACAAGCTGTTGAAAGTAGTCCAAAAAATGTCTCAAAAGAGGTGTTAGAAAAGCTAGACTACTTGATTGGCAATGCCTTGCGCGATCAAGATGTTGAGAACCGCTTGCCGCAAATTCAAAGGGAGATTGAAAGTAGTCTTCAGGTAGAATTTTAAGAAAAAAAGATGACATTGTATCAAGTGACAGATGTCATTTTTTTATTGCTAAATGTCATGTTTATAATGTGACATTTGACAATGTAAAAACGTTTTCAAATAATCTACAATAGAGTCAAATAAAGGAGGCGTAGTAAAATGAAATACCTCATTTTAGTCAGTCATGGAGGATTGGCAGAAGGCCTAAAAACATCATTAGCTATGTTTGCTGGTGATAAGATGAATCAGGTCATCGCAGTTGGACTCAAGGAAGGAAAATCCGTTGATGACTTTGCAGTTGATTTTAGAGAGAGCATTTCAGAATTGACAGCAGATGATTCTGTGCTGGTCTTGGCAGATATTGTAGGTGGTAGTCCATTAACCACGGCAGCCACTGTCCTAGAAGAAGCTGGAAAGCTAGATGGAGCTTTGATCCTTGGTGGGATGAACCTCACCATGGCCTTGACAGCAGTTGTGATGAAGGATGTGTTGGATGGAGACGATTTGTCAGCAACTATCTTATCAGAAGCACAATCTGCACTACAACCTTTTGAAGTTTCAGCCACTAGTGCTAAAGAAGATGATGACGATATTTAATAGGGGGGGTACCTTATGGTAGTAACATTTGTACGGATTGATGACCGCATGATTCACGGTCAAACAGTCACACGCTGGGCAAAAGAAAAACCATGTGATGGTTTGATTGCCGTAAATGATGCAGCAGCATCAAACAAGGTTTTGATCCAAGCTTACAAAGGCGCATCAGACAAGAAAACCTTTGTATGGACAAAAGAGGCCTTTAAAGAAAAGTCAGCAAAAGTAACGGAATCTGACAGTCGGTACTTCTTGATCACCAAAAATCCAATCGATATGAAGGAAATTTTGGTGGATCAAGGTTTTGTCCCAGGAGATGTTAAAGAAATCATCGTTGGCCCTGCAAATGATCGTCCTGGTGCAGTGAAATTGGGTAATAACCAATCCATCACTCAGGAAGAAGCAGAAGCCTTCCAAGCCATTCAAGCAGCAGGATATAAGGTGAAATTCCAGTTGTTGCCTGATGTTTCGATCGGTTATTGGGATGATTTCAAATCAAAATTTGGTTTTTAAAACTAACAGTTCAACTGTTAAATAAATTTACAAACAAAAAGGAGCGTTTGTTATGACAATTTCATGGATTCAAGCAATCTTGCTTGCTGTTTTCGCCAGCTTGTCTTCAATGCCTGGTATGGGTGGTTCCAGTATCGGGAACTATACACTCGGTCGTCCTTTGATTGGTGGGTTGATTTCAGGTTTAATTCTTGGAGATGTGACAACCGGTATTATGGTCGGGGTTGCTCTTCAAGTCGTTTATATCGCCTTGGTAACACCTGGTGGAACCGTATCTGCCGATGTTCGTGCCATTTCTTATATTGGTGTTCCTCTTGCTATCTTGTTTGTGCATGCAAATCACATCACAGACGAAGCTGGAATTGCAGCAGCTGCAGCTCCAATCGGGGCAGCCGTTGGGACAATCGGTACTGTTCTTTTCTACGGTACAGCTACCATGAACTTGCTTTGGCAACATATTGGTTGGAAAGCCGTTGAAGAAGGAAACTTCAAAAAACTCTACGCAGTTGACTGGGTTTACCCATGGATCTCTCACTTCCTCTTCTCTTTCCTTCCAACTATGATTATCACCAAATATGGTGAAAACATGGTTGATTTGATGAAACTTTACCTTCCTATGGATGGTTTCTGGATGAAAGCCCTCTTTACAGTTGGAGCCCTTCTCCCATGTGTCGGTATTGCTATCTTGTTGAAACAAATTGTTACAAAAGCAACTGACTTCATTCCATTCTTTGTTGGATTTACCTTGGCTAAATCTCTCGGCTTGAACTTGGTAGCTAGTGCAGTTGTTTCATTGATCTTTGCAGTAATCTACTATGAACTTGAAGTGATTAAATCTATGAAAGTTGCTCCGGCTGGGGTTGTTTACGTAGACGATGATGAGGAGGATATTTAAAATGGCTGATAGAAAGAAAATTTCAAAGAAAACATTAGCAAAAGCATTTCATCATTGGTATTATGGTCATTTGACTTGTTTCTCTCAAGAACACATGCAAACCTTCGGGTACTTGACTTCTATGCTTCCAATCGTAGAAGAAATGTATGATACAAAAGAAGAACAAAAAGATGCTATGCAAACTTATACCGCCTTTTTCAATACTGAACCGCAACTTGGATCCCTTGTTGTAGGGATTACAGCTGGTTTGGAAGAAGCGCGTGCAAATGGAGATGCAGTAGATGGTGAAACCATCAATGGTATGCGTGCTGGTTTGATGGGACCAATCGCTGGTATTGGTGACTCTTTGGTCGTTGGTACCTTGATTCCAGTTCTTTGGGAATCGCTCTTGGTCTTTCAAAAGGTGGGAACATAGCTGGTGCTATCTTCTACATCGTCGTATGGAATTTCTTAGTATACTTTGGTATGCGCTTTGCCTTCTTCAAAGGTTATCAATTAGGGGATAAAGCCGTTGAATTTCTTGTAGGACCAAAAGGACAAGCTCTTCGTAAAGCAATCAGCGTTGTCGGTGGTATGGTTATCGGTGCCGTGGCAGCGACTTGGGTCTCTGTTACAACAGCCCTCGAATTCAAAAATGCTGACGGAGAAGCCTTCCTTAAAATTCAAGAAAAGATTGATGGTGTTTATCCAGGTCTCTTGACAGCAACCTTCATCACGATTTGCTGGTGGTTGATGTCTAAGAAAAAAGTTTCACCAAACAAAGTCATGTTAATTCTAGTTGTTGTTGCCTTAATTGGTGTTGCTCTAGGTATCTTTGACCCACATCTTAATTACTAAGGTCGAGAGTACCCATATTTACTAGTAAAAATTTTGAGAATGAAGTAAACTAATCTCCTTCTCTTACACTTCATTCTCAATTCTTTATCAGGAGGATTTTCATGGTTACAAAACAAGAACTTGTTAATGGATATGAAACAGAAATTAAATATCAACGTCACATGCTTGAAAATCTGGGCCGTTGGTTCAGTTTGCTTTTTATCACTGCTAGTATTGGTGTGGTATTGATTTATCTTTTTCATAAAAGCTTCCTCCCACTCTTAATTTTCGGAATTTTGCTTGCCTTGGTTGGAATCTTGGGTATGATGGTTTTTGGATATGGTATCTACCGCGGGCGGATCAATCTTCAAAAGGTTATCGATGATTTCAATCAAAAGTTGACGATTCTCAATTGATATTAAAGGAACATCTCTTTCGTTTTTTGAGGTGTTTTTTTCTTGACTATTTCTGACT
>BNJS01002750.1_pt1 | contig 180860 bp, 247 predicted proteins | sample 8540461 | NCBI WGS metagenome assembly BNJS01 (sample SAMD00202454, study PRJDB9452) | human saliva metagenome | isolation source: human saliva | place: Japan
TTTAAGAACTGTGCTGTCCGCAGGTAGGGTGTATGGAGTAGCCACACGCGGTTGGTGGGATGCAGGCTACGGCGCAGCAGCTAATCATGCCGAGCACTAATGGCGGCGACGCTTCCGCGAGACTTTCAAAAGTGCAGGCGGAACTCTTTGAAATCTGCGGTCAGCATTTATGCTTTTACCAGATTGCGGAAAGCGCCTCGAAAAGAAACGCGTGCGACTGCTGCCACTCATTTTGAAGTTCATGCCCGCCCGCAGGTAGGGTGTGTGGCAACCACGCACGTGGTTGTGAGAGGTGTAGGCTACGATTTGCTGCGCTTGCTTTTTCTAAGGTCGGCACCTGCGCAACTCCTGCCACCGTCAAAGTTTATCTGGGTTTGGTATGCATTGTTGGCGCCGTTTAACAGTGTTACCTCTAAGAATGGAAAGCTAAAAAAGGTCTGTACAAACTGGGATGCTTCACTCATATGCTACTAAGGAAATGGTACGTAAAATGACTACATATCAATAATTCTTGAAAAATTACCCCCCATATCTTTATAACCGGTTTGACAACAAAGGAAATAAAAACTTTATCCGTGTTACTCTTTGTTATTCGCTTCAACTTCGAAATTTCATTTGGACGCTGGCTCCTTGATTGGAAAATATAATACCATTTTTCTTGCCATGACCTATTAGCCTGATATTGAGGAATATATATCCTTCTCCCTTTTCCCAAATAGTTGATAATTCACTAGGAAAACAATTTTATGGAATCTACATAATCATCTGGCAAAGCAAACGACAATATTGAGCTTCCGATTTTGCCAAGGGTCCCCAACAACTAGTTTCCCGTTTTGTAGTCGCCAATTTCAAGTAAGAATCCCAATATTTTCTGTACTAGGCTGAAACAATCAATTATCCCACCTCCTGGTAAAGAAATTTTTACTTTTCTATCGGCAATTTCAAAACTTGTGTTTCATAAAGCGATATTGTTTTCATCTTTTATTTTGAAGCAGAACAAATGCTTATCGTTTGATTAAATTTAGACATATTGTTGCCCTGAAGACATAAGGCAATTAATAACCAATTGTTCTCACTTCAAACAATAGTCTTTAATCCCCATTTCTAGAATATCACAGCCGCCTCTTCAAACTGCAAATCTAGCTGCCTGTTGCTAGCAGCTTTTTCAGTTTGGCGATTTCTTTAATCGCGTCTTCTTCGTTGTAATTCACCGACTTTGACCTTGTTTTGCCTTTCAGACGGCCTTTGCCGCCATATCTTCGTGGTACACGCCGTCGATGATGTCTTTGACCTGTTTTTAATCTGCTGTGGCACAATGCCGTGTTCTTCGTTGAATTTAATCTGTTTTTCGCGGCGGCGTTCGGTTTCGTCGATGGCGGCTTTCATGGAGTCGGTGATTTTGTCGGCGTACAGGATGGCGACGCCGTTCACGTTACGCGCGGCGCGGCCTATGGTTTGAATCAGGCTGCGGTGGGGCGAGGCCTCTTTGTCGGCGTCGAGGATGGCGACAGAGTGAGACTCGGGGATGTCAAGCCTTCGCGCAGGGTTGATACCGACCAGCACGTCAAACAGGCCAGCCGCAAATCTCTAGTGATTTCAACGCGCTCTACGGTGTCGATGTCGCTGTGCCGGGTAGCGCACTGATGCCGGGTTCGCTGTAATGGTCGGTGAGTTGTTCCGCCATGCGTTTGGTGAGGGTGGTAACGAGTGCGCGTTCGCCTTTTTGGATGCGGTCGTTGATTTCGCTCATTAAGTCATCGACTGTGGCGACGGGGCGGATGATGATTTGGGGATCGACCAGCCCTGTGGGGCGGACGAGCGGTTCGACCACCTTGTCCGGCGTGTTCTTCTTCGTATTTGGCGGGGTGGCGGAAACGAAGATGGTTTTGCGGCATGACTTTCAAATTCGTGGAATTTGAGCGGGCGGTTGTCGCGGGCGGAGGGCAGGCGGAAGCAGTAATCACGAGGTTTTGCTTGCGCGAGGCGTCGCCTTTCGCACATGCCGCCGATTTGGGTAACGGTAACGTGGCTTTCGTCGATGAACATGATGGCGTTGTCGGGCAGGTAGTCCATCAGCGTGGGCGGCGGTTCGCCTTCTTTTTTGCCGGAGAAGTGGCGGGAGTAGTTTTCGATGCCTTTGCAGAAGCCCATTTCGTAGAGCATTTCGAGGTCGAAACGGGTGCGTTGTTCGATGCGTTGTTGCTCGACGGGGCGTTGTTCGCGGGCGAAAAATGCGATGCGTTCGCGCAATTCTTCTTTGATGGATTCTGGCGCGCGCAATACGGTGTCGCGCGGGGTAACGTAGTGACTGGACGGAACGGTGTAGCGGCCGACGCTGGTGCAGGCTGCCTGGCAGCGGGTCGAACATATCGAGGCGGTCGATTTCGTCGTCGAACAGGCTGATGCGCAAAGACGTTTTTCGAGCTGGCGGGGTGCACGTCAATCACGTCGCCGCGCACGCGGAAGCTGCCGCGTTTGAAGTCCAAATCGCCGCGTTCGTACTGCATGGAAACGAGCGTGGCGATGATGTCGCGTTGCTCGATAGTGTCGCCTTCTTTGACGGACAACACCATTTGTTGATACTCGGTCGGGTCGCCGATACCGTAAATGGCGGACACGGTGGCGACGATAATCATCGTCGCGCGTCATCAGGGTTTTTGGTAGCGGAAAGGCGCATCTGCTCGATGTGTTCGTTGATCGCGCTGTCTTTTTCGATGAACAAATCGCGGCTGGGCACGTAGGGCTTCAGGGCTGGTAATGGTCGTATTGGGCGAAATATTCCACCGCGTTTTTCGGGGAAAAACTCGCGCATTTCGGCTGAGCTGGGCGGCAAGGTTTTGTTGTGCGCCATGATGATGGCGGGGTCGGCCGCAGGCGATGACGGCGTTCCGCCATGGTGTAGGTTTTGCCCGAACCGGTTGCGCCGAGCAGGGTTTTGATAGGCAGGCCGTCTGAAAGCCCTCGAGCGGCCGGCAATGGCGGTGGGCTGGTCGCCTGCGGGCGGGAAGGTTGGTGGAGTTTGAAGGGGAATTTGGGTATTGGATGACTTCCATATTGCCGCCTGTTTTTCGGTTCGGGGAAAAGGAAGATTATAGCAAAAGGCCGTCTGAAAACACGGCACAGCAGGGTTTTCAGACGGCCTGTTCTGATAAAATGATGTCTCTGATTTTCAGACGGCCTACTACAATGGCGCCTGACTCCATCCAAGGAATCCATTACGCAAATCCTTCCCTTTCGCGCGAAACGCCGAACGGATGCTGGTCGGCACCGACGGTGAAACCATCCATCGCGATTCCGCGTTTGTGCAAAACCGCCAGCGGTTACTGGCTCGCATGGCACGACGGTATCGCCGCCCTGCTCGCCCGACACCGCCCGGTACCTCGCTTGCTGGGTCGAAGGCGCGCAGAATCTAGCGGAACTGGTTGCATTGAGAAAACGGCGGGTTCGACGAAGTGGAAGAATTTGACGGCGCGACGATTCATGGCACGAAGCCGCCGCAGGTTGCAACGGACACGAGACGACGGTCATTGCCCGGGTGCGGCCACTGATGAAGCTGAAAAACCTTACCCCCTTAGCCGCCTGCCTCATTCTGGGCGGCTGCGTCATCGGCGCCGCAGTCGATTTGAACCGCAACCACGGTCGTTACCGCCGGCAAACTGGCCGTAAAAGGCACCGGTGCCGTGATTAACGCCGCCATCCCCGACGGCGACGACAAAAAGAAAAAGACGAGAGAAAACGACGGGACAGCCTGCAAACGCAACGGTACTACCTCGCCGCTATGCCCCCGCCCATACCCGCTACATCACGGTTGACGCCGACGGCAGCGTCGTCGAAGAACAGGAGCGACCGTAATCAGAAAATCAAAGGTTTGCCGATAGCGAAAGGCCGTCTGAAAAATCTTTCAGACGGCCTTTTTATCGCCGCATACCCAGTCCTATCCGCATCCTCTGCGCTATAATAACAAACCGTTTCTCACCGTTCAGGACACTCCCTCATGACCGACTATAACGATATGCCGTCTGAAGACCCGTGCGAGTCAGTGCCCTATCGCTGCCACCGCACTCGATGGAGCCGAGCAGTCCGTGTTGGGCGGTTTGCTGCTTGATGCGGCGTGGGACAGAATCGCCGACATCGTCAACGGGAAGATTTCTACCGCGAGCACCGCCTGATTTTCCGCGTTATCGCAACCCTGATTAACGAAAGCCGTCCGGCTGATGTCATCACCGTTCAAGAAGCCTTTGGGAACGCAATGAAGAGCTGGAAGCCGCAGGCGGGTTCAACTACCTGATTTCACTGGCGCAAAACACCCCTTCGCCAATATCCGCCTACGCGAAATCGTGCGCGAACGCTCCGATCATGCGCCAACTTGCCGAAAGTCGGTACCGAAATCGCCCCGGCAGCGCCCGATGATCCGCAGCGCAGACGCAGGCCAGCTTTTGGACGACAAAAACAAAGTCTGCAAATTGCCGAAAGCGGCGAAATCCAAACAAGGCTTCCTCGAATGCACGCACTGCTGAGAGAGTGGTCGAACGCATCGACATGCTCTATTCGCGCGACAACCCCGACGAAGTTACACCGGCATTGCCACCGGTTTCGATCGGTCGACAAAACCTCCGGCCTGCAGCCCGTGGAGTTTAATCATCGTCGCAGGCCCGCCCATCTATGGGCAAAACCGCGTTTTCCATCAATGTTGCAGAATATGTTGCCGTGAAAGCAAATTGCCCGTTGCCGTATTTTCAATGGAGATGGGCGGCGCACAGTTGGTCATGCGTATGCTCGGCTCGGTCGGCAGGCTCGACCAGCACGTTTTGAAAACAGGGCGTCTGCAGGACGAACATTGGGGCCGTCTGAACGAAGCGGTAGTCAAGCTGTCCGACGCTCCGTGTTTATCGACAACCCCGGCCTGACCGCGCTCGAACTTCGGGCGCGGGCGCGCCGCTGGCCGATTTCGGAGGCAAACTCAGGCTGATTGGCATCGACTACCTGCAACTGATGGCGGGTTCCGGCCGCTCCGACAACCGCGCCTCCGAATTGGGCGAAATCTCTCGTTCACTCAAAGCCTTGGCCAAAGAGCTGCAAGTTCCCGTCATCGCCCTGTCGCAACTGAGCCGCACGGTGGAACAGCGTACCGACAAACGCCCGTGATGTATGGGCTGCGCAGAATCAGGCGCCATCGAACAGGATGCCGACCTGATTATGTTCATGTACCGCGACCGAATACTACAACGCCGAAACCCAGTTTAAAGGACGGCCGAATGTATCATCAGCAAACACCGCAACGGACCTACCGGCAAGGTTTTCCTGACCTTCTTCGGTAATTCACCAAATTTGAAAAACGCGCCTATGTCGAAGCGGCAATGATGGAAGATTGATACATGTTTCTGCAACGCATTTGTCTGATTTCAGATTTTGTTATGCAATCAACGGTAATATCGTTTAAAATAAATCAAACGCATAAAATGCGGCGGAAATAAAAACACAATCCACACGTTACCCCACAACAATACGAAGCACGGTTACTCATGTATTCCAAACAAAAAGGTTTCAGCTTTAATCGAATTGCTGGTCGTCATCGCCATTGCCGCAATCATGGCCACCATCGCCTTTCCAACCTCAGCCAATGGATTGCCTCCCGCCGCGCGCGCCAGTCAGGCCGAGCAAACGCCATACCTTCTGCGCTTCGCCACGCAGCGAAGCCAGTACGCCTCAATCTTCCGTTTATGTCTGCCCGTCAAATCAAAAGCGACGGAAAAAGCAGCGGCGATTGCAAATCTGCCTATTCCGACTAAGGTATGCTCGCCTTCGCCGACAAAAACAACGACAAAAATACACCAACGATACTGCGTCATTGCGTACTATCATTCTGAACGGTAACCAACAATCCGGACAGGTAGAACACAGTTTCAAAATATTTCCGCCCAAGGTAAAGAAAGCAAGGGCAACCAATTTTGGGTGATTCTTCCCTAACGGTATGTTTCGCTCACTCCGATAGTTTGGAATATCAACTCATCATCCGTAGCAGATGGTTCCGTAAAAATCGCATGACCGATGCGCGCCAAAGACATCGCGACCAAACGTGCCCGTGCAAGCGTCGTCCTGATTGACAATAGCGGCCGCGTGAAATCTGCGCGTCAGATTCCCGCGATCTGCAAAGTATCCCGATTCAACAAATAATATGAAAAGCTGAAACGGTGTCCGATGAATAATAAAACGTCCTACAAATATCCTTTTTACCGGCAAAGGCCGTCTGAAAACCAAACAATCGGTATGACCCTGATAGAAGTATTGGTGCCATGTTTTGTATTAGCTTTAGGGTGTATTGGCGCTACTGGCCTACAACTGCGTGCCGTATCGGAGTTCACTGGGCCGAGAGCGAATCGTCTCCCAAATCGTCTAAAATCTAATCGAAGGCATGGTCATCAATCCGACCTTGTCATCGGACTCCGCTACCGGTTGGACCAAAAATCCTACACCGATTACATCATGGAATCGTCATCACATTACGTAGATAATAAAGGAAAACCCTGTCCTCTTCCTTCCCAGTAATGGGATTGACGCGAGCAATTAACAAAAACCAAATCTGCAGTTCAAAAACAGTATCCGAAACACTGGGTGAAATACCGACTTGCAATTCATTATGCCTTGATTCAAAAGGTACGGTACCGACCCTCAAAGATGGAAATTTGACGGAAACTGCGACGAAACAAGGGAATGTAACCTATATCAAAGCGCTTGGAGCGAAGATGCGGAAACAGCATCCGATGATAAATCTCCAACGGACGTGACTAAAGACGGCAATAAAATTGTCTATACCTTTTCAAGCACAATTGCGGATAACTGATTATGCAGAAAAATAAAAACATCTCTGCTCTACTCTTACCGAAGCGGCATCAAAGGCTTCAGCCTGATTGAATTTTTGGTGGCCGCAGCCCTGAGCATGATTGTGCTGATGGCAGTCGGTTCACATATTTTACCGCCCGCAATCTGAACAACACCGCCACGTCGCGTCTAACCGTACAACAAGACCTGCGCAATGCATCCAATATGATTGTGCGAGATGCGTCGCATAGCCGGCAGTTTCGGCTGCTTTCAACATGTCTGCCCACAAAGCGGGTGATGTAAAAACCGACGATAGTAATCAAAATTCAATCTTCAAACTGGCAACGGTCGCTAATTCCCGCTTTTGGTACCGGTATCAACCGAAACCCTCAATATAAGCGGATTTACAACGCAAAATAAGGCACTTATATTTAAATACGGTGCCGTAGAAGCACACCCACCGCCCCCATCGTTATCAGTTCCTGTTCAGCCATCAAAAGAGATGATACCGCCAAAACAAATCAAGCCGCGAGCCAAACTCTCTCAATGCAAATGCGCAAATCGGCAGTGTTTCTGTTTTAAAATATGTCGTCAATGCCTATGTAGTCGGCACGCCTACGAATGGCCAATCCGGGCTATACCGTTTCCAATATGACGGTAAAACTTGGGGAAATCCTCAATTATTGGTTCGCGGTATTTCTACCATGAAAATGAATTTCATCTATAACACCGACGATTCTTGTAAAACCTTTAACAAAACAGACAACATAAAAAACGATAAGGCACCGGCACTTATCCAACTGACCTTCAATGATTCAATTAACGCCGGAAACGATAACAACATCCAAATTTATAACATTGACGCAGCAGTACGCGGAGGAAACCAATGCGCAGACCGCACTCGTTGATTCAGTCCAAAAGCAACCAGCAGGGATTTGCCCTCTTTATCGTATGATGATGATGGTTGCCATCGCCCTGCTGGTGGTTGCCGCCATGCAGTCTTACAATACCGAACAACGCATCAGCACCAACGATGCCGACCGGAAACTGGCGTTTTCATTGGCCGAATCGGCCTTACGGGAAGGTGAGAACGCCATTTTGAATCTGCCGATTCAGTTACCTTCAATGATAATTGCGACAACGGCCTATGCCGTGCTGCCATCATCGCTGAAAACCGGTTCTATCAAAATAACCGGTACTTCCAATGTTGAAGCATGGCTGAGAAAATGCGGTGACAAACTCTGCATTGACACTAAAGGTAAAGAATATCCCAAAGACGCCAAAGTATCTTTACCGAACGGCGTAAGCAAAAAGCCGCGCTATATCATCGAATATGTCAGTAACAGTTCGACGGGAGCCAATATTTACCGCGTAACGGCAAAAGCATGGGGAAAAAATGACAATACTACAGTCATGGTTCAATCCTATGTCAGCAACGAATAGGAAAACGCTATGGTAAAGCAAACAGATTTTACGGTTTCACCCTTGTTGAAATGCTGATTACGGTCGCTATCATCGGTATTTTTGGCAACCATCGCCATGCCTTCTTATAACCGGTATATCGAACGGGGTTATCTGTCTCAGGCCTACGCCGACTTGGTCAGTATTAACAGCAATGTCAGAACCTATATTGTTAAAAATCCGGGAACAAAAGATTGATTCGGATAAATTAAAAACATTAGTTTCCAAGTCAACAACTGCCGAAATAGCCGAACGATACGATTTTGCAGGTTCTGTTCCTGATGACAAAAGCCGTCGTTACCTGCTTTCCGCGACACCGAGGCGGATACGGGTTATACACAAGCCTTGTGGACGGACAGCTTGGGCGAGGGCCTACAAATGTACGGATGCGGCTTCGGCAAAGCCTTTCCACAAGCCAGACCGATGGCAAAGAGGTTTGCGAACGGATAGGTAAAACAGGAATCTGATTGATTTAGCAATCTTCTCCGCCATCAAAACCAAGATGCCGTCTGAAAGAATTTTCAGACGGCATCTTGGGTTTCCAAATCTACCATTCATAACTTTCATACTATTATTTTTCAGACGGCCTCTCCAAACTACTCATCATCTCCCGCCATTGGTTTCAGCAACGGTATTAAAAGCATCTTTATGGGGATGTCCGTTGCAGATGGCCGCCCAGTAATGCACAGGCTTTGGCAATATTCCTCTCAATGCCTTCACCGTTAAAAATACAGGCAGGCCAAACCATATGGGCGGTGGCATCATTGTTTTCCGCCGCACATCCGAACCAATATGCCCGCTTGAGCCGTATCCTCCTCCACTCCTTTCCCGCTGTAATACATCATGCCCAAATCCGTCTGCGCCCTGCGGTGTCCGAGCTTTGCCGCTTGCAGGTAAAATTCAAAAGGCTTCCGAATAATCCCGCATCTGGTTCAAACCGTGATAACTGGCGAATGCCTGTTGGTAAAGCTGTTCGAGCTTTTGGTGTTGCAAAAGCGGTTTCTTTGATCTGCTTGTAATTCTGCCGGTCGTACAAAGCACTGTCAGACACCAGTTTCTGATACGCAGCCATGCTGCCTCGCTTCCGCCGACTGCCGGTATACCTCACGGGCAGTATCAGAATCGGCATCCACTCCCAAACCGTAACTGTAAATATCTCCCAGCAAACGCAATGCTTCGGGATGCCGAAACTGTGCGGCTGCTTTCGCATGGGAACGCGCTGCTTCAGGATTTCTCTCAACGTAACGGCCAAGCAGGTAAAGTTCCGCCAAAGCCGCATGTGCATTGTTATCCCCCTGCTCGGAGGCCGTCTGAAACCAGACTAATGCCTCCTTACTGTTTTCCGGCAGTAAAATTTCCGCCAGTGCGGTCTGTGCCGCCGCAATACCTTGCTCTGCGGCAATCCGCAGGTAACGTGCGGCCTGTTCGTGGTTCTGTGGCACACCTTGTCCGTAAAGATACTGCAAACCGAGCTGCCAATGCGCCGCCACCAATCCCTGCTCTGCGGCCTGTCTGTATAACCGGCAAGCCGCCTCCATATCCGGTTCGGCAGCATTTTGATAATACTGCGCCAAATAATATTGCGCCTGCGGATGGTTGGCGGCAGCCGCTTTTTTTGCCCAATACAATGCCTTATCGGTTTTACCGGTTTCATTGAAATATTTAAGCAGCCTCATCTGCGCCTGAACCATACCTTGTTCGGCCAAATCACCATATACACCTAATAACAAAGCAACCGGCGTGCCGCCAGCATCCTGCAGTTGCAACAGGTTATAGCGCGCATACGGATGTCCGGCCGAGGCAGCCTGCTCCAACAAAAGCAATACCTTCCTCGGCATTCTTCCGCACACCCAAACCGTTCATCAGGCAGCCGGACAGCTGAAACGCTGCCTCCGTATCCCCTTCCTGCACCGCCTGCCTGAGCAATGGCACGGCAACGGCATAATCCGGCGGAGTTTGGTTGAGAAAAGCTGTCGGGCGCGCTCGAAAAATGAAACGGATTGCGTATTTTCCATGATGTTCCGGTTGTTTGGTTATTGTCAGCCGTTATTAGTAAGCCGTAAGGACATGAGGGCGTCCAAACTGAACCGACCGTTTCCTCTCCCGTGTGGTTGATAGAAATATAAGGCCGTCTGAAACGTTCTTCATCATCCCGTTTCAGACGGCCTGTTCAACAGTCAAAACTCTATTACGACTTTGCTTCCGGCTCTCGGTTTGCCTTTTGGCTTTGGCCCTGCTTCCCACTACCACTGACGCTTTTTCCGCTTCTTGCCGGTCTTGGCTTTACCGGAAGCAGATTTTTGACGTAAATCAGATTTTCCGGTTTCTTTCTTTAAAGTATCGGCTTCTTTGATGTCCCAATCGGGATTTCCGGCCTCTAGCAGCCTTTTACCGCACCTTTTTCGCAGCCGATTCAGAAGGGCTTTTTGACGCAGACACCGCTTTCTTACCGCGCTTTTTACCGGCAGTACCACCGCTAATCAGCAACAAATCGATTTTTACTGGTATCCAAGTCCGCACGTGCCACTTTCACACTGGCACGATCACCCATACTGAAACGCACGCCGCTGCGTTCGCCTTCGATAGCCACAATTTCAGGACGATAATTAAAATAATCTTCACCCAAATCGCTGATATGCACCAAGCCGTCGATATGGATGTCGTCCAAAGTTACGAAAATGTGAAGCTCGTCATGCCGGAAATTTTTACCGCCGAACACTTCGCCGACTTTGTCCCGCATATAATAGGTTTTCAGCCAATTCTCAACATCGCGCGAAGCATCGTCGGCGCGGCGCTCGCAGGGCGAAGTGTGCACACCCAATCCCTGCCACGATTTGCCGGGATTGTATTTTTCGCCGGCCAATACAGCTTTGATTGCCCGATGTGCGGTCAAATCAGGGTAACGTCGGATAGGCGAAGTGAAGTGTGCATAAGCGTCGCAGGCCAAACCGAAATGCTCCGTCGCAGTTCGGTTCGTAAACTGCCCTGCTGCATCGAACGCAGCATCATAACCTGCAACAATTCGGCATCCGGCCGCCCTTTGAATGCTCGTGCAGAAACCGCATAATCTTTCGGCGGATTGCCCTTCCAGCCCCAAACTCAATCCTGTCAGCGCAAAGCTGTTCGCCCTGTGTGGCCAGTTTTTCCGGAGTCGGACCCAAATGGTTTGCGGAATAAGGCGGTATGTTTGTTTTCGGCAAAAACTCCGCCGCGCACACATTCGCCGCCAACAGCACACTCTTCAATCGGTTTGTGCGCATCGTTGCGCACAACAGGGCTGATTTTCTCAATTTTGCCGTTGCCGTCGAAAACCATCTGCGTCTCAACGCTTTCAAATTCAACTGCACCTCGGCTGGAACGTTTTTCTGCAAAATTTTAAACAAGCGGTAAAGCGTCGTCGATTTGTTCTTTATACGGATGTTCCAGGCCGTCTGAAAGCCAGCTCCAAACCTGGTTGTAAGTCAACCGCGCATGGGAACGCATTACCGCCGGATAAAACTTATATTCTTTAATATTGCCCGCATAAGTAACCATCATGTCGCACACTTTATACACAACCGCTCGACATCGGGATTCAGCGAACAAATACCGTTGGACAGGTTTTCAGGCAGCATCGGAATGACGCGGCGCGAGGGAAGTACACGCTGGTAGCGCGTTCCAGCGCATCGTTATCACAGCATCATTCGGACGGACGCATATGGCTACGACGTCGGCAATGCACCACCAGCCGGTAATTTCTGCCGATCGGCAAAACACAGCGACGTCGTCAAAAATCGCGCGCCGTTTCGCGCGTCTATCGTTACCAACGGCAGATTGCGCGTCCATCCTACGCTTTCAAAGTCGCTTTTGCACGCGATCAGGAGTTTTTCCGCGGCTTTCCGGCAAGCCCGCTAAACTGGTCGGCAGATGGTGTTTTGCGGACGGCGATTTTCGATTTCCATACCGCTGTCAGCATAATCGCCTAATACCTCGATGATTTTCCGCTACGGCGGGGCGGTTCGGTTCCGGATAAGTTTCGATTTCGGCACGACGACCTGGCCCGATTCGGGCTTGAAACCGGGCCACGCTGTCGGGCTCCAAAACTATACTCTGCGTCAGCCGTTTATCCTCCGCTTCCAAAATGGCGATACCGCGCTCCCACATAAAAACGGCCGACCACGCTGCTGTGCGCGTTCAGCAATATCCAGCACCGTACCTTTCGCCGTCCCCTGCGGTCTACCCCCGCAGGACGGACGAGTTACCAATATCGCCGTGCATCACGCCGCGCATCTGCCCGCTCGTACAGAATAAAATCGCCGTCCCCCGTCGGCCGCAACGGTACGGCGAATCAAAAACCGAAATCTTTATGCGCCTCGACGCGGCATTTCACCAAATCGATTTTTATTTGCAACACACACGCACCGCGGCGGTTAATCAAAACCTGCCCGTCGCGTGCCATTGCTTTCGGGACAGCGTTCAAAAACTCATATTCGGCATCTGCTAATCCCGACAACTCGCCGAAAGCCTCCATTTTGCCCGGCACACCTTTTGTTCCAACAACTTGATAGTCCACTCGCGGCTTGGCAGCGGATGGTCATAGCGTTGCCCCTCGCGTTCTAAGTAAAGGGTCTTTTTCTCGTAAATTTAACAATTTAATATTTTCTTCATTTTTAAGATTGACATTCTTTCACACAAATATACCATACGTCTTCGTTTTGGCGAAGCGGTGGATACTCTACCCCAAAACGGTTACATAAAAGCCAAAAGCCCAGGTGGCGGAATTGGTAGACGCGCTAGCTTCAGGTGCTAGTGTCCTCGCGGGCGTGGGTTCGAGTCTTCTCCTGGGCACCAAAAAGTTTACTGCTTTGCTTTAAAAGCCTACGGATGATTGCCCAGGTGGCGGATGGTGAACGCGCTAGCTTCAGGTGCTAGTATCCTCACGGGTGTGGAGAGTTCGAGGTCTCTCCTGGGCACCATAGCATAAAATATAAAATGTTCGGTTTTCCACCGGATTTTTATTGGTTTGTATTAGTTGGAATAATTGCTAACCGCCTGCATTTCCTACTATAATAGTCCCATCATTAGAGAGGTGGATGAGTGGTTTAAGTCGCACGCCTGGAAAGCGTGTATACGTGAATAGCGTATCGAGGTTCGAATCCTTCCTCTCTGCCAGATTCTGAATAGCCGTCTTAATAATGAAAGACGGGCTACTATCACTCTCGATTAAGGTGCAAGCCGGCCCCAACCTTTCCTCCTCACACAAAAATAAAGTACTTTCATTCTCAATCGGTTATACACCTTGGCTTCATCTATACAAATTAATCCTCAGGTGTATCGCTGCGACCACCGTATACATTCATCAAAAATATATCTTTCCAAAGGCCGTCTGAAAAATACCGGCCGGATATAAATCAAGGACACTGCCATGACTGATTTTTACCGTATGGAAAACCTGCCGTTTGGTGCAACCATCGACCATATCCTGCAACGCTACCACAACGTACACCGTGCGCAATTTGAAGAACTGGTTTCCGTTGGCGCAAAAGGTGCGGAGGTGCAAACAGTTTTCCGGCGGAAGTGCCGGGTGCTGGCTTATGCAAATGAACTCTGATGCAGAAGTGAAGAGCGTACGCTGTTTCCCGTGATCAAACAGGCGTCGGGCGCGGGGCGGCGTGCCGTTAGCGTGATGATGCGCGAGCATGAGGCGACGAACCGTAGCCATGGACTGCTGGAACTGACCGGCAATCGACGTTCAAAACGCCTGTGACGGTTGGACGCAGCTGTGACACGCTGGCACGCGTGTGGACGATTTGACCGACCACATCCATTTGGAAAACGAAATTCTTTTCGCGCGTAGTGGCTGCACTAAAGGCCGTCTGAAAATTTTTCAGACGGCCTTATCATCATACTCACTTTTTCTCCTCGAGGAACAAAATCCGCTTCCTCGCCCGCATCGCTAACCGCCCTTACACCGCGCATCAAACAATTCCAGTGCGCCACGCAAGTTCTTTTCATCATGCCGAGCCACTGTTTCAAACGGGCGACGGGATGTTGCCGTTAGCTTCTTTCATAGTACACAAATCAGGTTTATCCAGCCTGATATTTCAGCGATCCGCATCGCGGAGAACTTCACGTCCGCCTTCATATTGTTTGATTTGCCGTGCGGAAATGGGACGAGATAACGGCACCGCGACCGAGCATGACTGTCGCAAACCTCTGGCGACTGCTTGATTTTCAAATAATCTTCAAGTGTGCAGTCATCGCCGTTGGCGTTACGGGGATATCGACGCTGTCACCAGATTTTACGTATCATTTCGAGTGTGCGGGCGGTTCGTAACCTTCGTTGGGTACGGCGTGTACTGGTCGGGGCGCAGGCGCCTGGCAGCGCAATGGCGGCGGCATTCAATGCGGGACTTTTGTCTTCGTAACGAGGGCGCGGCGTGCTGGCGGAGATGCGGCGGCAGGCGGCGACGCAGGGTCCGGACGATGACGTAGATGAGTTCCGGTTCTTTAAAAGCGGCACCACACCGCCTTTGTGCTTGTTAACCGTCGGTGCGGGGCAGCCGAATTCAGATCAATTTTATCGCACCGAAAGCGCGGCTTCCAGTGGTGACAGCCTATGTCCGCATCGCTGCCGAAGCTGCACGGTGCGGGAGCGTTCGCAAAGAGTTTTGTTGCCGTTGGCGATTTCAGGGGACGTATTTAAGCCATGTCTGCCGCGAATGCACGGTATGCGTAATCGTACAGACTCGCTCACGCATTCGATGACACGCCTATACGCGTGAGCAGGTCGCGCATTACATCGATCCACCAAACCCCGCATCGGAGCAGAACCAATTTCATGTCAATGAGGCCGTCTGACAAAACTGGAAACGGCGTGTGTAGCTATATCGGTTTAGAATACATCTTGCAGCCTATTCAAGGAGAACATGATGGACGGGAAAATCCGCCTGATTATCGACACCGACCCCGGACAGGACGACGCCGCCCGCCATCCTGATGGCGCACGGCCTGGCAAAGCGCGGACTGATTGACTTCATGGCCCTTACCGCGGTGGCGGGGAATGTCGGGCTGAACCATACGTCGGCCAACGCGCGGATTATCTGCGACTGGGCGGGCCGGAAAGATTTTCTGGTGTATGCGGGCGCGGGCAAGCCGTTACTGCGCGATTTGGCGGCGGAAGAGGTTACGCACGGGCAAAGACGGGTTTGGACGGCGTCGCGCTGCATGAGCCGTGTCCGTTGCAAGCGTTCATGCCGTCGATTACCTGATTCGCACGCTTCGCGGCGCAGAACGGCAGCATCTCGTCTGCCCCATCGGACCGCTGACCAGCATCGCCTTGGCGTTCAGCCTTGCACCGGATATTGCGGACGCGGTGAAAAATATCGTATTGATGGGCGGCTGCTACTTTGAGGCGGGGAACATCACTCCCTGCGCCGAATTCAACTTTTACGTCGATCCGCATGCAGCGCAGATTGTATTGCAAAGCGGCGCGCCGATTACGATACTGCCGCTGGACGTTACCCTAGAGGCGCAAATTACCGCGCCGCGCATGGATATACTGCGCAGGCTCGGCAACGCCAATGGCGCAGCTGGCGGACATCCTGCAGAGTTACAACGGTACGACATTCAGGCGTTCGGCGGAAGGCGGCCCGCTGCACGCACTGCGCGATGGCCTTCTCCGTATTCCCCGAACTTTTTCCGCGGCAAAGCCTGCCGCGTCGATAGTGGATACGCAAAGCGAACTGTCGCTGGGCGCGTGTTCGAGTCGACTGGCGCGGCGCTGACGGATAAACCCGCAAACGCTTTTTGGGTAACGGAAGTCGGTTCGGACGGTCTGTTCCGCGAACTGGCCGAATCGGTTTCTTTCTACCCTGACCCGGCGGAACGCTGCAAAAAGGCCGTCTGAAACCGCCCAAGACAGCCTGATATTATTGTATCATTCACTCCAACCTCTTTCGAGACGGCCTCAGAGTCATGACCTCAAAATCCCGCCACGGCCACCATGCTGGTAAAAATTCCGAACGCTATCTATCCGGTCACGAGCCGCCCTCGACGGTTTCGACGAAATCCTGCTGCTGGACGACGGCTCGACCGACCGCACGCTGGAAATCGCCGCAGGGTTCCAAAAGCTACCAGCATCCGTAAACACGAATTTATCGGATTCAGCCCGATAGAGAACCTCGCCGCCCGCCTTGCCCACCGCAACGACTGGATCTTCCAATATCGACGGCGACGAAGTGGCCGATGCCGAGCTGATGGAAAGCATACGCGCCGCGGTGGCGGAAAACCGTATGCAGAAAGTGTTTTCCCTGTCGCGCCTCAGCTGATACGACGGCCGCCTGGTAAAAAGCCTGCGGCTGGTGTCCCGACATTATCCCGCGCCTCTACCGCCGCTTCACGGTTTTCCGATCGCCAAAATTGCATGAATCGCTGAAGCTGCGGAAAATACCGAGACGCAGATGCTGGCGGGCCGTCTGACTGTATTCGTTTGAAAACGCCGAAGGGGCAGTTCGGAAAATGCGGCGGTACGGCGCTTTACGCCGAAGAAAACCGCTATAAAAACCGGCCTCTCCGGCCAAAGCACTGCTGCACGGCGGCGTATCGTTCGTGAAAAACTACTTCCTCAAACGCGAGCTTCGCCTACGGCTCCGGACAGACCTCATCATCTCTGCCGCCAACGCGCAGGGTTCGTGCTATGCGTACGTCAAAACTCTACGACGCAACCGCCACATCACTGCCGCTGGTCATCACCACCTACGACCGTCCGGACGCGTTGGAACTGGTGCTCAAATCCGCGCTGGCACAAACCCCGCCTGCCCGACGAAATCATCGTTGCCGACGACGGTTCGGCACGGATACCGCCGAAATCGTCGTGCGTTCAAACGCATCAGTCCGGTTCCGGTGAAGCATTCCTGGCGTCCCGACGACGGCTTCCCGCGCCGCCGAATCACGCAGCCGCGCCATCGCGGCGCCTCGTCCGACTACATCATCCTGATAGACGGCGACATGCTGCTCGACCCTTCGTTTATCGCCGACCACCTCAAGCTCGCCCGCAAAGGCCGTCTGATGCAGGGTTCGCGCGTCATCTGACCGAAGAGCGTACCGCCGCCCTGCTCGAAAACGGCGGCCTGCCCGCCCTGTGCGTGCTTCAGCACGGGCATCAGGAAAGGGCTTCCGCCCTGCGTCTGCGCCTGCCGGCGAAAATCGTCGGCAGCCACGGCTAACCGAAACACAAGGCGTCAAAACCTGCAATATGGGTTTTCCGCGACGATGCGTTGGCGGTCAACGGCTTCAACAACGAATTTGTCGGCTGGGGCGCGAGACGGCGAATTTGTCGCCCGTTGCTACCATGCCGGTATGAAGCGCCGACAACCTTAAATTTGCGGGCGTCGCCTGCCATCCTGTGGCACCACGAGGCCGAACGCGGCACCCTGCCGCAAAACGACGCCCTGCTCAACAGACTTTGTTTGAAGAAAATTCGCTGCGAAGACGGAATCGACGCACTGAAGTAGCGGCGGCGCTCCAGACGGCCTACCTTTGATGTTAAAATACTTTTTGTCCACATTAACCGCAGTTTTTCATGAATATTCTCGAAAGCCTTATTGTTATTGGTCCTGCTGATTGTCATCAGCGCATTCGTTTCCTGCTCCGAACTCGCGCTGGCCTCGGCGCAAAAATCAAATTGCAAGTGATGGCAAAGACAGCGGCGACACCCGCGCGCTCGACATGCTCAATATGCAGCAGCAGCAGCCGGGCAGCTTCATCACCGTCGTCAAATCGGTTTGAACGCCGTCGCCATTCTCGCCGGTATCGTCGGCGAAGCGGCAGTGCGTCCCTATTTCGGCGGTTTGTTGGCAAACGCGGGCGGTTGGGGCGAGTACGGCCGCGTCGCTGCTGACGTTCGCGCTGGTAACGGGCAGCTTCATTCCCGATTGCCGACCTGATGCCCAAACGCGTGGCGATGACCCATCCCGGAAGCGGTGGCGGTGCGCATCGTGCGGCCGATGATGTTTTTGATTTTTCATCCTAAAACCTTTCGTTTGGACATTTGACGGGACTGGCGAACGCGATATTCAAACTCTTCAAAAATTTCCACCGTCCGCCAAGAGCAGCTGACTTTCGAAGACATCTACGCCGTCGTCGATGCGGGCGCGCGAGGCGGGCGTGTTCAAAAGAGCAGGAACACTACCTGATTGAAAAATATCTTTCGACATGCAGGCGCGCACGGTGACTTCCACCATGAGCACGCGCGAATACATCGCCTATTTCGATAAAAACGACGGCAGCGATACCGTGTTGGAAATCATGTCGGAAAAACCGCACAACAAATTCTTTGGTGTGCGACGGCGATTTTGGAGCGCGTCATCGGTTACATCGAATCGCACACGCTGCTGACCTTGTTTTTTAAAAAGAAAAGACGTCCGCCTCGACCGACAAGCGCGTGTTGCGCAAAGCCTTGTTCATCCCCGACACGCTGTCGCTTTACGATGTCTTGAAACCTTCAAAACTTCCGGCGAAGACTTTGCCGTAGTGGTGAAACGAATACGCGCTGGTGGTCGGCGTGGTGACGCTGAAAGATGTGATGAGCATCGTCATGGGCGAGCTGGTCAATCACCGAAGAAGAGCCGCAAATCATCCGCCGCACCGAAGATACCTGGCTGGTAGACGGCGCAACCCCGCTCGCCGACGTAATGCGCGCGCTGGACATCGAGAATTTCCCCAATTCGGAAAACTACGAAACCATCGCCGGCTTTATGATGTATTCCCTGCGCAAAAATCCCCGAAACGCACCGATTTTTCGTGGTTTACGCGGGATACAAATTCGAAATCATCGACACCGAAAATCTGAAAATCGACCAGCTTTTGGTTACGAGGCAGGATAACGGTTCCCGAACCGACGGTTCCGGCCTGCCCGCGCGGGAATAACGACTTCGGCAAAAAGAGTCCATATCCGACTAAAGAGGCCGTCTGAAAACATTTTCAGACGGCCTCTTAACGATTCCATATCCGCTACAACAGCGGACTCATCAGCCGGACCGTATTCTCGACCAGCCCCCACCATTTTCGCCCGCTGCTGCCACGCCCTGACCGAAATATAGCGGCTGTCGGCCAGATAGCCGCGCTGCAAATCGTAAATCCGGTTGGTCATATGTTTGTCGTAAATCGCCAAACTGATTTCCAAGTTCAGAAAGAAGCTGCGCATATCCATATTGACCGTACCGAACAGCGCGTAATCTTCGTCGATGGTCATGGTTTTCGCGTGCAACAAGCCCGCCTTCGAACATGGCGAGCTTCACGCCTGCCGAAAGCAGCGGCGGATAATAAGCGCGGGACGCGTAGCGCACCAGCAGCGAATCGACTTTTGCCGGCAGAGATCAGCGTAACCTCCACCCCGCGCTTGGCGGCAGTGGTCAGTGCGATCAGCAGCGGTTCGTCGGGCACGAAAATACGGCGTGGTGATGACGATGCGCTCGGTGGCGGAATGGATGGCGCTGATGATGGTTTCGTAAATCACCGATCGCCCTGCTCCGGCGCCGGACGGGATGACTTTGCGCCACCACGCTGCCCCGATTAATGTTTTCCGCAGCAGTTCGGGGATGCGGTCTTCGTTTTCAGTCAGGTATTGCTGGATGCCTTGCAGGGTTTTCGTCGGTTTTCCACCGCCAAATCGGCGAAGAACACTGCCGACATTTCCAGCACCAGCGGTCGGTGCAGCGCATCATCACGTCCACCACTCGCCCACGCCGGAACCTTTGAAAAAGCGCGGATCGACGAGGTTATAGCTGCCGGTATAACCGATTTTCCGTCTATCACCATGATTTTCGGTGGTTTGCGCAAATCGCTGCGGGTAAATCAGCGTCCGCAACAGCCCCACCGGCAGTGCGGGAATGCACTTCCACGCCCGCATCGCGCAGTTCCTCGCCCTAAACGCTGCCCAGAAAACCGCTGCTGCCGACCGCATCGGCCGAATGGCGCAGTCCACTCCGCGTTCCGCCGCACGCAATACCGCATCCAGCAACTCTTCAATACGCCCCCTGCGGCTCGATAATGTAAAACGCCAGCAGACGGGAATGTTCGGCCGCTTCGATGTCCGCCAGCATGGTGTCGATGATGTCGTCGGTGGTCGCCAGCAGCGTCATCCCGTTGCCCTGCGTCGCGCCCAAACCCGTGCTGCGCCGCCGCGGCTGATGCCGTGATAATGCGGTTTCACTTTGTCGCCAGACGTCGAAATACATTTCTTTCAGGTATTTCTCGGCAAACCCGCTGTAAAAACGGTTCATTTTCGCCCATGCGCTTCGTGCGCGCCGAACCCAGCCACGGTTCGCCGACCAGCAGGTAGCCTATCGTGCCGAACACGGGAAACAGGAACAGGATAATCAGCCGTGCAAACGCCGTACCGACGTTGCGCTGTTTGCAGAGTACCCGCACCATAGCAGGTGAGCGCGGCGCAGGTATGGGCAAAAACAGGAAAATTTCGCCCAAGTGATGTTTTTCAAAAGGTCACTAACGTCCGTTCACAAAAGAGTAGACAAGGCCATTATAGTGAAACCGCCCGCACGCGGAACAACAATCAGGCCGTCCGAAGAGGAATCCGGTGGTGAAGCCCACTCCAGCCCGACCGTTTGTCTGGATCGAGCGACGCCACCGCCAGCCGCATCCATTCCACGACAGCCGGTAGTGATCGCCGAACGCGTCGTACGGTGCGTCTTGACTCATGATGCTGTATTCGCCTTCGGTTTCCAGTGAAACGGGCAATCCGTTTTCGATTTCGGTGTAATAGCGGTTGTGATTCCCCGCTGTAAAATCCGTCGAGCTTGCGGACGATTTCCGCACGCCTTGCGCCATTCGTCCTGCGCCGCTTCCAACTCGAGGCAGCAGCCGCGAGCCATTCACGGTAAAGCGACTGGATTTCGTCTATGCGGCGTTGCGCCTCTTCAATATCAATCATCTCTTTGTCCTCAAATATAAAAACCAGCTTTTCAGACGGCCTGTCCGCCGATATTGAAAAGCCGTTGGCAATCAACGCATAATCGGTCGTCTGTACCCATCAAGGCCGGAAGGAACCCGTCATGCAAAACTACCTGACCCCAATTTTTCATTCGCCCCGCAGTTCCCGAACGCGCCCTCGGCAGCCGCGTCTGGGATACCGAAGGGCGCGAATACATCGACTTGTCGGGCGGTATCGCGGTCAACGCGCTGGGACACTGCCATCCCGATTTGGTGCCGCGCTGGCGGGCAGTCGCAAAAGGGATTGGCGCATTTCAATATCTACACCACCAGACCCGCGCAGGGAATTGGCGCAAAAGCTGGTAGAGCACCTTTGCCGACAAAAAGTGTTCTTTCTGCAATTCCGGCGCTGAAGCCAAGCGAAGCCGCGCTGAAACTGGCGCGCAAAATACGGTGCGCGATCATTTTGGCGGACACAAAAACCGAAATCATCTCCTGCCTGAACAGCTTCCACGGCCGCACGCTGTTTACGGTATCGGTCGGCGGCCAGCTCAAAATACAGCAAAGACTACGCGCCGCTACCGCCAGGCATCACCACGTTCCGTTCGACGATATTGCGCATTGGAAGCTGCCATCGGTGAAAACACCTGCGCCGTAATAATCGAGGCCGATTCAAGGCGAAAGCGGCATCCTGCCCGCCACGCAGGGAATATCTCGCAAGCTGCGCGCCGTTTGTGCGACGACACGGCGCATTGCTGATTTTCAGACGAAGTGCAAACCGGTAGTGGGGCGCACGGGCAAAGCTGTTTTGCCTACGAACATTACGGCGTACGCCCGATATTCTCAGTTCCGCCAAAGCACTTGGGCGGCGGCTTTTCCCCATCGGCGCGATTCTGACCACCGATAAAATCGCCCCGACCTTCGGGCCGAGGACGCACGGTTCGACTTTCGGCGGCAATCCGATGGCGTGCGCCGTCGGCAGCCGCGCGTTCGACATCATCAACGCGCCCGAAACCTTGGCGCACGTGGAAAAACAAGGACAAAAACTTCGAGACGGCCTTGCGGGAGTTGGGCGAAAAACCGACGCGTTCAAAGAAGTACGCGGTATGGGTCTCGCTCATCGGCTGCGTGCTGGCAGACAAATACCAAGGCCGCGCTTCGGAAATCACCGCCGCCGCGCTGAAACACGGCCTGATGGTATTGGTTGCCGGAGCCGACGTCGTGCGCCTCGCCCCCAGCCTGCTGTTAAACGATGAAGATATGGCGGAAGGTCTGGAAACGCTTGGAAGCCGCGTTGAAAGAATGGGCGGATTAGGATGCTTAAGGCCGTCTGAAAAATAAACGCATGTTTTTCAGACGGCCTCAACAGACTGAAAACATGCCTGCGCCACCGCCCGACTGCTATAATCCACATCCTCTTTCTTATCCCCTCCCCCATGAAACTCAACCCCCAACAGCAAGCCGCCGTCAAATACCTCCGGCGGCCTCTCGCTCGTGCTCACCGGCGCCGGCAGCAGCAAAACCGGCGTGATTACACAAAAATCAAGCATTTGATTGTCAACGTCGACTATCTGCCGCATACCGTCGCCGCGATTACCTTCACCAACAAAGCCGCTACGGAAATGCAGGAACGCGTCGCCAAAAATGCTGCCCAAAGTCGCAAACGCGCGGGCTGACGATTTGCACGTTCCACTCTTTGGGCATGAAGATTTTTGCGCGAAGAGGCGAACCATATCGGTTACAAAAACTTTTCCATCCTCGATTCCACCGACAGCGCGAAAATCATCGGCGAACTTTTTGGGCGGCACGGGTAAAGAAGCCTTATTCAAAGCGCAGCACCAAATTTCCCTGTGGAAAAACGATTTGAAAACGCCTGAAGACGTACTTCAGACGGCCTCCAACGCTTGGGAAGAACAAATCGCGCGCGTGTATGCGAGCTATCAGGAAACCCTGCAAAAGCTATCAGGCGGTGGACTTCGACGACTTAATCCGCCTGCCCGCCGTGCTGTTGCAGCAAAACAGCGAAGTGCGCAACAAATGGCAGCGGCGGCTGCGTTATCTGTTGGTTGACGAATGTCAGGACACGCAACACCCTGCCAATTTACGCTGATGAAACTCTTGACCGGCGCGGAAGGCATGTTTACCGCCGTCGGCGACGACGACCAGTCCATCTACGCTATGGCGCGGCGCGAACGATGGAAAACCTGCGCAAAATGCAGGAAGACTATCCGCAGATGAAAGTCATCAAACTGGAGCAAAACTACCGCTCCACCGCGCGGATTCTCAAAAATCGCCAACAAAGTCATCGAAAACAACCCCAAACTGTTCAGCAAAAACTTTGGTCGCAGTTCGGCGAAGGCGAAATCGTCAAAGTCGTTGCCTGCCAAAACGAGCAACACGAAGCCGACTGGGTCGTCAGCCAAATCGTCAAGCAGAAGCTGGTCGGCGGCGACAAACCCAATACGCCGATTTCGCCGTGTTATACCGCGGCAACCATCAGGCGCGGATTTTTGAAGAAGCCTTGCGCAGCGCGCGCGTTCCCTTACCAACTCTCCGGCGGGCAGAGTTTTTCGACAAAGCCGAAATCAAAAGACGTTTTGTCCTATTTGCGCCTGCTTGCCAACCCCAACGACGATCCCGCCTTCCTGCGCGCCGTAACCACGCCCAAACGCGGCATCGGCGATGTAACGCTGGGCAAGCTCAACACCTCACGCGCACGAACACGAATGCAGCCTGTGTGAAGCCGCGCAAACCGAAGAAGCCCTTGCGTTACTGAACAACACCAAACCGCCAACACCTGCAAGCCTTTATGGATATGTTCGGCAGCTACCGCGCCAAAGCCGAAACCAGCGAAGCGGGCGAACTCATCAACAGCCTGCTCAAAGAAATCGACTACGAAAACCACCTGCTTGCCAGTGAAGAAGGCAAAGCCGGCGAAATCAAATGGCGCAACGTCAGCGACCTGACCGGCTGGCTGGAGCGCAAAAAGGCGAACAAGACGGCAAAAACATCATCGAACTTGCCCAAACCGTCGCCCTGATGACGCTCTTGGAAGGCAAAAAGCGAAGAAGAAGTCGATGCCGTCAAACTCTCGACCCTGCACGCCTCCAAAAGGCTTGGAATACCCTACGTTTTTCCTCGTCGGCTGCGAAGAGGGCATCCTGCCGCACAACGACAGCATCGAAGAAGACAATGTTGAAGAAGAACGCCGCCTGATGTACGTCGGCATTACCCGCGCCAAGCGCCAGCTTACGCTGACCCACTGCGTCAAACGCAAAAAACAAGGCACATGGCAGTTCCCCGAACCCAGCCGCTTTATAGACGAAATGCCCGCAGGAAGACATCAAGATTTTAGGGCGCAAAGGCGGCGAACCGATTGTGAGCAAGGAAGAGGGCAGAAGCCATCTGGCGGGCTTGCTGGACATGCTGGGCGGTAAAAGCGGGCAAAAACAGCCAGGTTGACACTTTCATATGCAATTTCAAACAGTTCCGCCACATAGGCCGAACCGTCGCAAACCCTTTGTCCAAGGCAGGTTTCATTCGGTTTTTATCCAAGACAAATGCCCTAAAAATGCTATGCTGCCTTTCATCAAACCCATCGAAATCCAAAGCAATGACCAAGTCACTGACAAAATTCCTCATCCCTGCCATAGCCGTATTCATTGCAGGCATGTCGGCCGCCCCTACTATCTGGGCATCAAAACAGAAGAATCGCTGGCGAGCAACAAAAATTGCTGAAGGAATCCGGTTTTCTGACCGTCGAATCCCACACCTACGAGCGCGGCTGGTTCAGTGCCACGAAACCACCGTCATCCGACTGAAACCGACCCTGCTGCAAAATACCGAAAAATTCCTGCCCGACAACCTGAAAAGCCGTATTGCAGGAACCGGTTACCATCGTCAACCACATCGAACACGGCCCGTTTGCCGGCGGCTTTGCTCCCGTCCGCGCCCACATCGAAACCGAATTCAAATACCACCCCGAAACGACCAAAGTATTGGCGCGCTTCTTCGGCAGCCAAACCCCGCTCTCCATGACCAACACCGTTTACCTTAACGGCAGCGGCAGAGAATGGACGTCAAAGTTCCCGCCTTCGATTACGAAGAGCTTTCGGGCATCAAACTCAACTGGAAAGGTCTGAGCGGCAAAACCGGCTATCAGGCCGGATTCCAAAACTACACGCACGACTACACCGCCCCGTCGTTGCAAGTCAAACTGGCCGACAAAGGCAGCGTGGGACTGGAAAACCTGCACCTGCAAACCGAAACTTCCGAAGGGCAAAACAAACTGTCGTTAGGAAAAAGCAGCGTCACCCTCGACAAATTTCTGCTCGAATGGAAGGAAGGCATAGACTGCAACGTCAAACTGAACGAATTGATCAACCTCGTTACCGACCTGCAAATCGGCGCATTCATCAATCCGACCGGCACGATTGCCCCGTCCACCATCGAAGTCGGCAAACTGCGCTTCGATACCCAAACCACTGAATCCGGCAAATTCATCAACAGCGAAGGACGCTTCCAGTTTGACACGCTGACCTACGGCAACGACAAATACGGTCCGCTCGACATCAACATCGCCGCCGAACACCTCGACGCCTCAAGGCCTGCTCGCGCTCGAAAGCCAAAGCTGGCCGAAGTTGCCGATATGGACGACGAGCAAATTCAGAACGAATTGATTCAGACGGCCAAAACCAAAGCATCGAGCCTGTTTACCCAAAAATCCCGTGCTCAACGTCAAAGCATTCAAATTCACCATGCCGCAAGGCTCTGGTGGACGTCAGCAACAAACTTGCGCTTTTTAAAGGGCTGACAGCCAAAGACATGGACAATCTGGGCGACATGCTGAAAAACCCGATGCCGATTTCAACCTCCAAGTTCCTCAGAAACTGATTGAAAGATCTTGCCGTCAACCAGGCGCGCAACATCTTCAGCGTCAACAGCGAAGACGAGGCCGCGGGCCGCACCAGCATCGACGACATCAACGAAACCCTGCGCCTGATGGTAGACAGCACCATCAAATCTATGGCCCGCCGAAGAGTACCCTGACCGTCAAAGAAGGCAATTTGAAAACGCACATTACCCTGCAAAACAGCGCGTTGAAACTCAACGGCAAAGTGCTCGAAAACGAGCCCTGAGCCGGATTTCGACGAAGGCGATATGATGAGCGATGCCGCCCACTGAAATCAAAAGGTCAACCAAAAAGGCCGTCTGAAAACAGAATTTCAGACGGCCTTTCCTTTACTTCATTTCATCCGGCGGGATTTTGCAACGTTTAGCCGCCGCAGGCTCCGCAGCAACCTCCCTCGCTATGCCCGCCACGGTTGTTGTCTTCGTTGATAACGGGCAGCTCGACTTCTTCCTGAGTTTTTCATCGGGCAAATCGTTTACCTTGATTTTATTTTTCTTCGCTCACTGCAATATCCTTTTTCCAACGGTATGACGCCAGTATAACTTTCAGACAGCCTCACCGTTATAAAAGACCGTCTGCCTGACTCGGTTATTTGATTTCCAGCGGCGCGAAAGGATTTAACCGTTTCGTCCACCGCTTTCACGCGTACCAAGAAATCCTCAAGCTGCGACAGCGGCAACGCGCTGGGGCCGTCGCATTTGGCCTGATCCGGGTTGGCGTGGGGATTCGAGAAACAGCCCCGCCAACCGTGTCGCCATACCGGCCAACGCAAGCTCCAACGCTTGCGAGCGGCGTCCTCCTGATGCGGCGGAACCCGATTCGCGCGTCTGCAACGAGTGGGTAACGTCAAAAATCACAGGGCACGCCGTCGCAAGTTTTCTTCGATCACACCGAAACCGAGCATGTCCACCACCAGATTGTCGTAGCCGAAATTCGAGCCGCGTTCGCATAAAAATCAGTTTGTCGTTGCCCGCCTCTTTAAATTTTTCCACAATATTCTTCATCTGCGACGGACTCAAAAACTGCGGTTTTTAATGTTGATGACATTGCCCGTTTTCGCCATCGCCACCACCAAATCAGTCTGGCGCGCCAAAAAGCGGGAAGCTGGATAACGTCGCACACATCGGCAACGGGCCGGCACTGGTACGGTTCGTGCACATCGGTAATCACCGGCATCAAACTCTTTCTTTATCGCCTGAAAAATCTTCATCCCTTCTTCGAAACCCACGCCGCGGAAAGAATGAACGGACGAGGCGGTTGGCTTTTGTCGAAGGAAGCTTTGAACACATACGGGATACCGAGTTTATCCGTTACCTTCACATATGTGCTCGCATGCCTTGAGCGTAGAATCGAGGTCTTCCATGCATTGACGCCGCCGAACAAAACAAACGGTTTTGTCGTTGCCGACCGTAATGTTGTTGATTTGAATATCCATAACCACCCTTTCGTGTTGACTGACAAGAAATTCCAAATATACGCCAAGGCCGTCTGAAAACCGGTTGCTGTTTCAGACGGCCTTCAATCATAAAACCGTGTGCGGCGGCTCGTAGAGATAATATCGCGGATTTTATTCTCCCCGTCCACCAGTACCACTTTAGGCTGATGCGTCTGAATTTCAGGTTCGGACAGCATCACATACGACATGATAATCACAATATCGCCTTTCTGCACCAGCCGCGCCGCCGCGCCGTTTCAAACACACTACCCGCTGCCGCGTTTGCCTGCAATGGTGTGGGTCTCAAAACGTTCTCCGTTATTATTGTTAACGATGGCGACCTTTTCGTTGACGCAGATACCCGCGGCATCAAGCGGGTCTTCATCTATGGTAATGCTGCCGACGTAGTTGAGGTCGGCTTCGGTAACAGTGGCGCGGTGTATCTTGCCGCCGAGCAGAGTGCGGGCATGGGTTTTCGCTTTTTAAATCAAATGCTGGTCGGTTACAAACGGCCTGCCGCGTATGGGAAAGCGAGGCCGTCTGAAAATCAAAAAGCCGTTATATAGTGGACTTCCTGTAGAATTCACTAACGATGCTTCGCCGGTTTTTCAGACGGCATCGGGCTGCAACTATTTTTAAAGCCTAAACATTGCTTCAATAGCCAGCGAGATACGGGGCAAACCCGCGCGAAAACATTTTGCATCAGGATTTGCGGGCAGTCGGCTGTGGTTGGCGATGATGGTTTTTGGATTTCGCGGTAGCAGTGGCGCGAGGTTTTTGATGGTGATGCGTATTTCGTCGTCGCGGCAGATTTCGCCGTTCCAAAAGGTATTGGCTGGTGATGGCTTTCGTATTGCACGCAGGCGGCGAGGTGTTTTCCAGAAGCAAAGCCGCCGATTTTTCGGCTTCTTCGCGGGTTGGGGCGGTGCGTGGTAACGATGACGGGTTTGAAGCGCGGCATTTCAGACGGCCTATTGGTGTTTGAATTCAACGGTTGCGAGATATTTCATCCATCGTCTGTGGCGTTGTGGTTGCCTTTTTGAGGGCAGCGGCCACGGCTGCTTTGTCGAGTGCTGCTAACCGCCGGATTCGATGATGTTAATCTCTAGCTTCGCCTTCGGGAAACAATGACAGCGAGTTTGACGGAATATTCGGGCGGAGGCTTGTTTCCTACGGATTGTCGTTTGCGCGCGGCCGCAGGGTAGTGAGCAGCAGCAAGGCGAATGATGGCGCGGATGGTCATGATTGTTTTCCTTGTTTGAAAAGATCAAGCAACTTGCTGCCGTTTGTTTTCAGACGACCCTTTGTTTTCGTGGGCGAAGCCCCACGCATGTATTGCGCCCGTTTGAGCGGCGGGCGCGGTTTTTGATTATTTGAAGTTCAGTATCGGCCAACCTTTTGCTTTGGCTTCTTGTTCCAGCTCGGCATCGGGGTTGACGGCGACGGGTTCGTTGACGAGCGCAGCAGTGGCAGGTCAGTTTTTGGAGTCGCTGTAAAATAGGGTTTTACCATAGCTTTCGAGCGTTTCGCCGCGTTCGGCGAGCCATTGGTTCAGGCGGGTGATTTTGCCTTCTTTGAGGCTGGGCGTGCCGATGTAGTTGCCGGTGTAGCGGCCGTCGGCGCCGGTTTCGAGTTGCGTGCCGATGATGTTGGTGATGCCGAAAAGGTGGCAGATGGGGTGATGATGAACTCGTTGGTCGAGGAGATCACGAGGTTTCGTCGCCCGCCATTTTGCTGGCTTTGCACCAGCATACGCCGCATGGGCGAGATGTGGGGGCGTGATGAATTCCGCCATAAAATTCGCGGTGAAAGTCCGCCAGCTCTTCTTTGCTGTAACGGGCGAGCGGGGCGAGGTGGAATTTGAGGAAAGGCGTCGATGTCGAGGCAGCCGTTTTCTGGTAGTCGCGGTAGAATTTTTTCGTTTTGCGCTTCGGTTTCGGGCAGCGTCAACCAGCCCTTTTTGATGAGGTATTGCGGCCAAGAGTGGTCGGAATCGGTGTTGATGAGGGTGTTGTCGAGGTCGAAGATGGCGAGGTTTTTCATTGGGTTTCCTGTTGTTTCAAAAGCTGGCGCAGAAGCGGCAGGGTAATGCGTTTGCCCATGGTAACGGCGTAGTTGTCCAGCGTGTCGAGCATCTGCATCGGGCTGTCCATGTCGCGCCGCCAGTGGTTGAGCAGGTATTCGAAGATTTCAGGGTCTATGGTGACTTGGCGCGCCGCCGCCATGCTGACGAGCGCGTCGATTTTTCTTGATCGGTCAGGGTTTGACTTCGTAAACGAGGCAGTACGCCATGCGGGTGACGCAAGTCTTCGCGGATGACTAGCTGTTGGGGCGTGTGTTCGGAGCTTAACAGCGAAAGCCTTTGCCGCTGTTGCGGAAGCGGTTGAATACGGCAAACAGGAGGGCTTGTTCTTCGTTGCCCAGTTTTTCGATTTGGTCGATGGCGAGGGTAGTCAGCTTCAGGACTGATTCCGTCGGCGGGAGTGGCGGCATCTATATAAACCGCATTCTTCCCATTCCAGCGCCTGAGCGATCCAGGCCTGAAGCAGATGGCTTTTTCCTGCCTGTTCGCCCCACACATAGATAAATTGCCCGTGCCGGTTTTTGCGGGACATAAAACCAGTTCGGCATTCGATGTCGCGAGGTTATCAAAGCCCGGATAGTCGCGGGTAGCGAAATCGAAAATAAGCTGGTTCACGGAGGTCAACAGGCTGAAATACGATGTTTCCATTGTACGTTGAATTTTTGCGGCGACTCAAGTAAAACAAGGCTTTTCCATTTTCAGACGGCCTTTCGTCACATTTTCTACAAAACCATCTTTATTTGTATTATATATAAATTTATTTTACAAATAATAGGGAGTTGACCTGTATCAAAAGCTCAAGAGCGATTTTCATTTATAATTGCCGTCATTGAGTTTCAGACATTGCTGCCCTGCTAGGTATTTTTGCCATTAGTCTGTTGCAGCGATATTGTTTATGTTGTATTGATTGTGAAGTAGCTTTCATTACTTATCTCTTTCCTCTTGATGTGTGTGTTTTGGGTGTGGCTGTTCGGCCACCTACCCTTTTATTTTATTCAAACGTGAATTAAAATCCGTACAGCAAATACATTAGGATTAATCATGAGCAGCAAACTGACCTTGCCAGACACTCTGCCTGACAGGAACACGACCTGCGCGCAGTGCTGGCCTATAATATGCGCGTTTTCCGCGTGGGAAAAGGCTGGTCGCAGGAAGAACTTGCCAGACAATGCGGTCTGGATAGGACTTATATTTCCGCTGTCGAACGCAAACGCTGGAATGTCGCGCTTTCCAATATCGATTGCAATAGCACTCTGCAAATTGCATATCAGTGCTGCTGCCTCCGCAGCATTATTACAACAAATGTCCGAACAGGCCGTCTGAACCGTTTGAGAATAATTTATGGTATCCGCAAAATCCGGCCATATTGGAAAAATTTCTCCAACCAAAGGCAAAAACGGTCGCTCGCTACCAAGACAATCCTGTCGTATTTTCCAAAGAATATGGTAATGCGGTGGAAACTTTGCTGACTGAATTATGGCTGGAAATCTTCGATACCGACCGACTTTGCCTGCATGGCAACCGGAGGATTCGGACGCAAAGAACTTTATCCCTACTCGGATATTGATTTGGCTATTGCCGCACCCGACACGATCTCGGAAAGCGAACGGGAAAAATCGCCGGATTTATCCAAACTTTGTGGGACATCAAATTGGTGCCGTCTGTAAAAGCGGCAGTTGCGACGAACTATGCGCCAGTATTCGAAGATATTAGCGGCGACACGGCTTTTTCTAGAAGCCGCTTTCTTTGCGGCAATCGCAAACTAGCGAAAAACGTTACCGTGCGACAAACAACGCGTGATATTGTGCCGCCTTTGTTGAAGCAAAGCGACTGGTCGAAATGCAGCAGCATATGTGGTAAATCCCAAAACCGAGCTGCGTGGAACCGAATATCAAAAGCTGCTGCGGGCGAGGCTGCTGTCGACATATTACATACTATGTTGTGGATTGCTACAAAAGCGCAGGAACTGGACACCAAAATTTCTTCGCTTATCAGACAGAATGTCCTGACTTGCGCAGAAGCGGCGACATTGGCGCACAGTTACAAAACACTCGCCGCTATCCGTATCGCTCTACATATCAACGCCAAGCGTGCCGAAGATAAGCTGGTATTCGACCTTCAGGATCGAGCAGCCGAACATATAGTCAGAATGACGATACACCGCAGAAGCGGGCGAAAAACTGATGCGGATTTTTACTCACGCCACCAAATCCGTTAAACAACCTCAACGGCATCCTGCTACCGATGCTGCAAAACCGGATTCATCCCAAGCCTAAACACGTCACTCACCTGATCGATGACGATTACTACCAAAATCAATAATCAAGTCGCAGCAAAAGATATCCGTATCTTTGCAAACCCAACCGGTTCAGATTTTCAAAATCATCCAAATTCTACAAACGCCGTAATGACATTACTCCATCGAACCGCAAACTCTGCGTGCATGGTGGTCGGTCACCCGTAATATCCGCCCGATTTCTATAACAACCCGGACAACCGCAGGCAATTCATCAGTTTCTTCCAAACACGGAAGGTCTGACCTCATATCATGCGCTCTTTAAACTCGGCGTATTGGGACGGTATCTGCCCTGCATGGGATTATATTCCGCTGCAGCATGACCTGTTCCATATCTATCCGTGGACGACCATATCCTGACTGTGCCGGCTAATATCCGGCGTTTTGCCATGAAGCACATCGGTCACGAAAATCCGTTTGCCCCATCGTTGATGCAGTCTTTTCCGCAACAACACATCCTCTACCCAAGGTTTCGGCCATCAGTATAGCTAAAGGTCGCGGCGGGTAATCATTCCTTTAGAGGGCGAGCCGATGCCAGAAAATTCTGCCGCCGACCATTTCCCTTTCCCAAGAAGAAAAGTGATTTATTGGCCTGGTTGGTGGAAAATCATCTTTTAATGTCTACCGCCCTCAAAAAGAAGACACTACAAGACCCTGATGCAATCAGTAATTTCTGTAGCCGAATCGGCACGCAGAAACGTCTGACCGCCCTTTATCTACTGACCATTGCCGATATACGCGGTACGAATCCCCAAACTTTGGAACAACTGGCGAGCCAGTTTGCTGGAAACCCTGTTTCATACTGCGCCCACCAATCTTAATGGTGGGGCAAGCAGTCGAATGCCGTGTTCAGCCGCCGCCAACATGAAGCAGCGGATTTACTCAGCCGTACTGGTGCCCCCTGAAAGCAACAGAAAAACTGTGGCGTGTGCTGGGGTTCCGCTTATTTCGTCCGTCATCAAAACGCGCGAAATATTGTGGCATACCGCCAATCTAGTTCATGATATAGAAACACCGCTTATCCGCAGCCGCATTTTGCCTGAGAGTGATACTTTCCAAGTCATGATTTTCATGCCAAACGGCCCGCGGCTGTTTGCACGCCTATGCCGTATTTTCAGCCGACACGGTTTTCGATATTCTGGCAGCACGAGCTTTCATCACTGAACACAACTACATATTAGATACGTTCATCGTACAAATACCGTCCTGCCACCATCCAAGCGACTACCCCAATATCCAAAGTGCCCTTGAAGCCGAGTTAAACAGTTTTATCCACGGATATACCGTTGCAACAGAACCACCCGCACCTAACCACCGACTGAGCCGCCGCGGACGGTATATGCCGATTACCCCAAGTGTTACTATTACCTGAGACGAAGATTATTCTGACTGGTATACCGTTGAAATTACGGCGGTAAACCGAACATTTCTGCTAGCCGATCTGCTGGTATTCTTCGCATCAGCTGCGTTACGCAAAATTGCCACAATGGGCGAAGCGGGTTGAAGATAATTTCATCATTTATAGCCCTGACTTAGAAAACCCAAGAAATCAGTCAGCACTCAAACAAGCTTTGTTGGAACAGCTCAATGTCTAAATCTTTCAAATCTTTTTGCACTGGAGCCATTATAGATTAGAGGCCGTCTGACAGTGTTTTTCAGACGGCCTCATCTTCTAATCTATCAAAATCAGCGTTCGCTCAACGCCTGCTTTCATGCGGGTAATCGGCTTGATAAGGTATTGGAATACAGTTTTTCACCGGTCTTCGCATCAACCGCCGCCACCATACCCGGAATAATCGGCATTCTTACCGTTTTTGTCTTTCAAAACTGTTAGACGTAGTCTGCACCAAAATACTGATAAACTTGATTCGGATCTCAATTTCAAATCATTAGCCCGATTCTGCATTGAATTGCTAACTGTATCGGGACGATTGAAAGTTACCTTTCCATTCAAACCACCATATATCGAATAATCATACGCACTGACTTTTTACCACGGCAGGCAAACCCCAAGCGGATAAATGCAACATCTTGGGGCCGGATATAGCTCAACCAGCAGTTTGTCGTCCAAAGGTACAATCTGCATAACATCCTGGCCGACATTCACTACGCCACCTACCGTATTAATCTGAATATCTTTTACGATGCCGCGCATTGGTGCACGGATTTGGGAACGATCAACAGGGTCGGCCCGCATAGCCATGTTTTCTTTTAGCCTCGCGCCAATTCAGATTCTGCCTGTGCCCAATTCATTATTGGCATCAGCCATAGCGGTTCCGTCGCCTGTAATCTGCAAAAGTAAGCCTCGCTGATTGGCGGCGCATACGCACAATTCTACTTCCGATACTACCCCTTTGAGCCACCATCGGCGCAGTAATTTCAATTTCCTTATCCAGCGCGGCCTTGCTTGCAGTCAGACTGCTGACCGCATCGGTAACGGCACGACGGCGTGCGACATAAGCTGCATGTTCACGCTGACGCAACTCGTTGCTGACATTTTTCGGGAAACTCAATTCTTTACCATAAGCCCCTGCTTTCAAACGGGCAATCATGGCCTCAAGGTTTTGGACTTTGGCTTCACTCTCACGCAATACTGCCGAACTACGGGTATCATCAAGTTTCAACAACACTTGACCTTTTTCGACAATATCGCCTTCTTTGACCAGTATCTCAGTGATAATGCCCGGATCAAGGCTCTGCACGACCCTGTTCCCTGACTGCTCGGAATAACGTCCCTGACCACGTGTTACTTCTTCAATCGGACTGTTGTACGCCCAAATCACGAACACGACTAAAAAAATGAAAAACAGGATAATGACCCAAAACTGACTGCTGTGCTTTTCCTTCTGCAAAGCGGCATTCAGTCGTTAATTAAATGCAAATCCTTAGATTTGACGTTGTTCTCACTGCTCATAATGATGAACCTTATGATGGGTTATTTTTATTGAGGCCGTCTGAAACGGCCTTTTATTGATGAATAGGCAAATCCCAACTGTTGGCCGACGCCGCTTTTGCAGGCTGAGCCTGCGTATTTTGCTGTACGGCAGGATGATTGGCCTGCTGTTTTGCCCTATTTTGTTGTTCACTTTGCATCAGATTCTGCAATACCAAATCACGCGGGCCATCCATCACAACTTTACCGTTGTCCATAACGATAATTCGATTGACAATCTGTAAAACCTGCGGGCGGTGGGTAACCAACAACATTGTGCGGTCTCTGCCCCCATTGGGCCGATGGCATCTCAGTGCGATACGTTCGGTTGCTTGGCCGAAGGCTGGTCGTAGGTTCATCCAGTAATACCACGCGCGGATCACGCAAAGTCATACGCGCCAAAGCAATAATCTGTTTCTGCCCTCCAGACAAACCCAAACCGTCCTCACCCAACGGCATATCCAAACCACGCGGATGGTTGCGGATGATTTTGGTCCAAACCGAAACGTTTTAAAGCCACTTCAGCAAATCCTGATTAGCTGAATAGCCGTCAGTACGCGCTAAATCCATGTTTTCACGCAACGTGCCTAAAAACAAACGGGGAGCCTGACTCAACAGGAACGACTTGATTACGTAGGAAATTCGGATCCAACTGCCGCATATCGACACCATCCAAAGTAACATTACCTTTTTCAGTGCTCATACAGGCCGCTTGCTAGTTTCAGCATGGTACTTTTACCGCTGCCAATGCGTCCCAAAATACCGACTTTTTCACCCGGCCTGATGGTAATCCGCAAATCGCTGACGGCGGAACTAGAATCCTGCTGGTACTTGAACGAAACATTCTCAAATGTAATCGCACCCTGAACATTATCCAACGTAATATATTTGCGTTCCGGACTACGTTCAATGGGGGCGGATACGATATCATTCACCCCTGCAAAGCCAGTTTGGCTTGCTGGAAACGAGTCGCCAGACCGGCACTGTGCCAACGGAGCCACTGCTTTCGTCCAGACAAAAATCATCGAAGCAATCAATGCACCCATCGTAATGCGCTCCGCCGTATTTTCGGCATGAATCAGATAAGTGCCAACCAATACCAGAAACACTGTATTCAACTGTTGCATGGCAACGGCAAAGTTAACCATCAAGTTACTGGTATCTTTAACTTTAATGGACGAGGCGGAGGTTTTTGCCGTATATTCGTCCCAACGTTGTTGTGCCCAAGAAGTCGCATTATTGGTTTTCAGGGTCTCAATACCTTCAATGGCTTCGACTGCCAAACCGGAACGCTGCGAGCTTTTCCTTCATTGATTCATTGATATAACGGGACAATGGGCGCTGTACCAACAACCCCACAATTACCACAATAGGAATAATAATAAGAGGAACTAAAGCCAATTTACCACCGACAATACCGATAACGGTAATGAATAAAAGCAGAAACGGCAAATCTACTCAAAGTCAGCAACTGGCACTGGTCATAAAATCACGTACCGATTCAAATTCGCGCAAATTGTTTGCATAAGAACCAGAGGATGCGGACGGTCAGCCAAACGTAATGCCAAGCACTCGACGGAATAGTGCAGAACTGATAATCAAATCCGCTTTTTACCTGCAATATCCGTCAAGTGGCCCTCGAATCATTTTTGCGGCAAATTCGAATAAAATCGCCAATACGACACCGATACTCAAAACCCACAATGTTTCATAAGCTTGGTTCGAATAACGCGGTCATATACATTCATCACATACAGCGAGCTGACTAATGCGAGAAAGTTAATGATGATAGTTGCCAGAATGACTTGATAATAGTAACCGCGGAAACGCCAAATGACTTTCCAAAACCATGCTTTCGGCAGGTGATATTCCGGCAGCTCCGAACGGTTGTCTGAAACCACTTTTTAGGCTTGATAAACCAGCAATAACCTAAATAGAGAACGGACAACTGGGCATGATCAAGCTCCTGTTCCAAACCGTCTACCTGTCTGATATGGTATTTTCTATCCTTACCTGCACCTTCGATTTTTGTAATGACCGCAGCCTCTTCATTATGAAGGATTGCCAGCACCGGTACGGCCAAAGACGGAATATCTTCCAGACTACGCTTGGACAAAGTATTCTCAAAACCGTGACTGCGCAGTACTTCGGTCAAAGAGTGATAGCTGATATTGAGCTTCTTATCCCGAACCACCTCTGCCGACGAGTGCCGCTTTCCGACACAGGCGCACCCAGCAGACGGGTGACCAACGCAACATGTTCAATTATGGCTTTCATGATAATTATTTCGCGTAATGATTATGGATTTATGACTTATTTCTTTATCCCTGCCCAAACGGCCATTTGGGATTGCGCTACCAGATAATCCAGCGCAGCATCCCCGAAATCGTTGTGCGCAGTAACGTTTTTCCTGTCTCGATACTCGACACTCGTTATAGGCGCCAAGGACGTCCGTCAATGTACGGCGGGCGATTTTTGAATTGTAGTTCGTAAGTTTTGACTACGTCTTTTGGGCTTCGATATGTTGTGCAGTAATGTCGGCACGCTGTTCGCTCTGCATCATGTCTATTTCGGCCGTCTGTGCCTTTTCACTTGAATCACGCAATATTTGTTCGGACTTGGCTTCTGCAGCGACTAAAGCATATGCATGAACATTGTGGCGCGCCGCAATATCCAACACATATCCACGCCATATTGACATAGAGCTGTTTTGCTTTCTTTGCCAGCCACGCCTTCCAAAATTGAAGGCCGGCAGACGTTCAGACTTTGGATACGGCCAACTCTCCTTTTACACTTTCCTGCTCGGCTCTTTGTGCTGAGATAGGAGGGACTCCAGTCACTGTCGGATGATTTGTAATTTTTAATCAGAGATGAAGCGGTTTTCGCCTTTTTGAACGGGTCCTGTAAATCGGAAGAACCCACTTTTCTACCCGTATAGCGCGACAACCGGCTGAGGGCCAACTCCACTGTGCGCTGCTGTTGGGATATGGCTGTTTCTGACCTGAAGTTGGCGGGCACGGGCTTCATCAGCTCAGAACGGCGCCCGCCATCGTATTTCACGATAACATTCAAATCTTTTAAGCAGATTATTGTGGCGCACTAGACTTTTACGGTTGATGAGCAGCATTTCTTTTGGCACGCAGTGCATTCAAATACAACTTCTGCCTATTTCGCTGCCCAATTGTTCCTGTGTTTCAAAAATATTTGTAGTTTGAAATATTCTTCCTTGCTCTTATCGCGGCGCACGCGCTGGATGCCGCCAAGAATAGAGGTTCATCGAACCGCGCACGCCTATTCCGTTTTCGCGGTCGTTACTGGAATATTTGTTATCCTGCTTCAATACTTGACGCCCGTCCGCGTCAACACCGGATAATGGCGGGCGCGGGTCGCCTTGTGGTCGTACTCTTCGCTGAATCTTCCGTTGCTTTGGCTTCCAATACTGAAGGGTCGTTCAGCAAAAGATGCTTTAAGGATGTCCCTCAACTCTATCGCGGCCGCGGTTTGCATGGACAACAGGCAAAAACATGGGCAAAACGGAAATTTTGATAAGCCATCTGCCTGTATGTAGCAGCGTTTTTTATTGAAATCAGAATTTTTGCATAAGGTTCACAACAGTAGTTATCCATATATGTGCACAATAACCAGTCTCTAAAACGGTCTTAAAATGCAGAAGAAAAACCGTCTGATATGCTGATGATTTGGGAAGCATATCACTTTATTTCACATTTCTCATCATTTTTGCGACAAAAAGGTAAATACACGCACTTAAAAGTATGCTGTCATTATTTTATATTACGCGGATGATTGTTTATCCGGACATTCTCACCACTAACCTTTGATATACATACATTTATTGATTCTATGGTTATCCTGATTACATTTACGTTTGCTTATAACATAAGCTGTAAGGGTTTTGCGGTGTTAGCATACTATCAAATAAAAAGCAGGCCGTCTGAAAATTTTCAGACGGCCTGCTTTTTATTTCCGTCATCAGTTGTGGACACCGATAATCTGGAGCATTTGCGCCAGCACTTTCGAGTTGCCTGCAACGATATTGCCGGTTTGCAGCCAAGTATCGTTGCCCCTGCATGTCGGTTACGATACCGCCGGCTTCTTTTCACGATTAAAAGCGCCTGCGGCAACATCCCAGGGTTTCAGGTTAAATTCGAAAAACCGTCCAGCCCTGCCCACCGCCACCGAACACAAATCCAAGGCAGCCGAGCCTTCGCGGCGGCCGCCTGCGGACTGAGACAAAAATCTTTCAGGATGGCGAGGTATCTGTCCATCATGCTTGGTCGACTACGGGGAAACCCGTACCAATCGAGGCAACGGTTCAACTCGACGCGGTTGGAAACGCGGATGCGGCGGTCGTTCAACAATGCGCCCTGTCCACGCGACGCCATATATAAATCATTACGTTCGGGTGCATAAACCAGTGCTTCCTGCAACACGCCTTTATGCAGCAACGCCATAGAGATGGCATATTGGGGGTGGCCGTGGAGGAAATTGGTCGTGCCGTCGAGCGGGTCGATAATCCATTCGTATTCGGCGTCGGACTTGCCGTGAGAACCGCTTTCCTCACAAGTGATTTTGTGATGGGGATAGGCTCTTTGAGCGTCGACCAAAATCATTTCGGACTCGCGGTCAACATTGGAAACAAAAATCGTTAAAGGCTTTTGCTGTCGATTTTTACCGCCTCCAGATTTCCTGAGGCGCGAATCATCATCTGCCCAGCTCGGCGGGCGGCTTTACATGCGGTATTTAAAATCGGGTTCATGGCTTCCTTCCTAATCAGGTACAATAACGCGCGGCACAGGCTGCCATACCTGCGCCGCAGCATACGGGACTTTGAAACAGACGTTTCCAATGTTGTTAAAGAGCTTTCAGACGGCCCTCAAGGCCGTCTGAAACAGTATGGGAACGGGCTGCATTATACTCCAAATACCCTGTCGCTTCCGGAAATAAAATCGAACCGAGTTAAACCCGCCCTGCCCGATTTTCTGAACAATATCCGCATCGTGCTGACCCGTACCAGCCATCCCGCCAACATCGGTTCCGCCGCCCGCGCCATGAAAAACCATGGGATTGAACGACTTTGGTGCTTGTCGCGCCGAACCTGATGTCCACGCCGATGACGGCCGTCCCGCCCGTATTCGACCCGCAGACCCCTCAGGATTTCAAACTGCCGGAAGAAAGTTTCACCCTCGCATCCGGTGCGGCAGACGTATTGCACAATGCCCGCATCACGGCCACGCTGGACGACGCCCTAGCCGACACCACCATCAGTTGCGCCCTTACCAGCCGCCGCCGCGAAATCACCGCCCCGCTGCAAACCCCGCGCGAACTGGTTCCTGAATTATTGCAGGCGGCGCGGCGCGGCGAACAGGTTGCCCTTGTCTTCGGCAACGAAACTTTCGGCTTGAGCATCGAAGAAGTGCAGGCGTGCAACCGCCTGATGACCATCAACGGCAATCCCGACTATTTCTCGCTCAACCTCGCTCAGGCCGTGCAGGTCGTATGTTACGAAATCTTCAGCCAGACCGATATGCCCATGACCCACCTGCAACAGGAAGACCACGCCGCCACCCACGAGCAAATCAAAGGCATGGTCGCCCACATGGAAAGCGTTATGGACGACATCGGTTTCTTCAACCGCCGCAACAGCGAACGCCTGATGCGCCGAATGCAAAAGCTCTGCTCGGCCGCGCCAACACGCAAAACCGAAGACATCGACATCCTGCGCGGTTTTTCAATACCGTCAGCCATCGTGTGAACAAAAAGACTGATTAAATGCCGTCTGAAACACGTTTCAAGCTTTTCAGACGGCATGACCTGATATTCGAGCAAACATGAACTACGCCCTAGACGCATTATGGTGGAAACTCACCGCCCCCTTCCGTCCGCGATCTCGCTTCGCTGCTGACCGCACCGCCGCTGTGCAGCAAAAGCGGCTGTGAACTAAGCGTGCGCGAATTGCTGGGCGAACAGGGTTTCCGCTACCTTTTGACTTTGGACGCCGACCCCGCGCCGCTGACGGAACACCTCACCCAACGCGCCCCGTTCGGACACCGCCTCGGTATTTACGCCGAAGAGCTGCTGGCATTTTGGTTCGCACACGCACCGCACGCCAAACTGCACGCACGCAACCTACCCGTTTTTCAGACGGCCAAACCTTGGGGGCGGCAGTTTTGTCGTTTTCCCTCAACCGACGGGTTTACCATATCGAGCTGGCGTTGCAAAATACTACGGTGGCAGCCAAGTGCAGGACTTGCGTGGCCTCAATCCCAAAGACACGCTGGCAGGCAAAAGCCGCCAAACTGGTTCAACAACCAAACCTGCTGCACACGCCGCAAGGCAGGGGAAAACCCTGACAACGCAAAGCTTTGCCGGACAGTTCCGTTTCCGTGTCCGTCGTGCGCGGCATCGGCTTTTTCCACACGGCTTCGATGCCTTTCGCGCCGCCACTCAACCCATAACGGCTGGCGCGGCGTATATTCGAAACTGGGCGGAATATCGGTTTGAGCGTATCGAGCGCGTTACCACCCGCTCGACTGTATGTCTACCTCGCCCGGCGCGGGTCGCCGAAACCGATACTTTGAACGAAACCGAAATCCCGCCGCATCGACAATGGTTTGATTGCTGTTTTGGGATTGCGCCCCGACGGCTTTTCGGCGTGAGGCCGAACGCACCGCGAAGGCCGTCTGAAAAACCATCTATATTTATTCAAGAGAACCCTTTGATTATGAACGCCGCACACCTCGACCATACCGCCAAAAATTCTGGCTGAAATGCTGACCTTCAAACAGCCTGCCGATGCCGTTCTGTCCGGCTACTTCCGCGAACACAAAAGCTCGGCCGCCAAGACCGTCGTGAAATGCCGAAACCGCTTTCGCCGCGCTGCGCCACTATCAAAAATCAGCACCGCCCTGCGCCGTCCGCATGCCCAGCCGCGCAAAGCCGCGCTTGCCGCACTCGTCCTCGGCAGAAGCACCAACATCAGCCAAATCAACGACCTGCTCGACGAAGAAGAAACCGAGTTCCTCAGCGGCCTTAAAGCGCGCAAAACCGAATTTTCAGACGACCTCCATACACGCCGCCAATTGCCGCAATGGCTGGTGAGCAACTGCAAGCATGTTTAACGAGGAAGAAATCTCGCCTTCGGCCGCAGCATCAACCAAGCCGCGCCGCTCGACATCCGCGTCAACACGCTCAAAGGCAGACGCGACAAAGTGCTGCCCCTGCTTCAAGCCGAAAAGCCCTGATGCAGAAGCCACGCCCTATTCCCGCAGGCATCCGCCTGAAAACAAAAATCGCCCCTCAACAAACACGAATTGTTTTAGACGGCACGCTTGAAGTCCAAGACGAAGGCAGCCAGCTCCTCGCCCTGCTTGTCGGTGCCAAACGCGGCGAAATCATCGTCGATTTCTGCGCCGGCGCAGGCGGCAAAACCCCTGCCGTCGGCGCGCAAATATGGCAAACAAAGGCAGAATCTACGCCTTCGACATCGCCGAAAAACGCCTTGCCAACCTCAAGCCCCGTATGACCCGCGCCGGACTGACCAGCTATCCACCCCTGAACGCATCAGCAGCGAACACGACAGCCGCATCGCACGCCCTGACCGGCAAAGCCGACCGCGTTCTGGTCGATGCCCCTGCTCCGGTTTTGGGCACGCCGCGCCGCAATCCCGACCTCAAATACCGCCAGTCGCGAAACCGTCGCCAAACTTTGGAACAGCAAACACAGCATCCTCGATGCCGCCGCCAAACTGGTCAAACCGCAAAGGCGAGGCTGGTTTACGCCACTTGCAGCGTGTTGCCCGAAGAAAACGAAATGCAGGTCGAACGCTTTTGAAGAACACCCGGAATACGAACTCCTCGACTGCGAGCTGCTCGCCGGTTTGAAAATCGATTTGAACACCGGCAAATACCTGCGCCTCGATTCGGCGAAACACAAACCGACGGATTCTTCGCCGCCGTCATGCGGCGCAGATAAAGTTTCAGACGGCGGTTTCCCGTACCCGTCCGCCGAAAGAACCATTCAAAAATTCCGGCAAAAGCGCGTATAATGGCGGGAGTCGATGCAACCGCAATCCGTTCATTTTTAAGGAACAAACATGACCACCATTCATGACCAAATCAAAGAAGTCGTTACCACACACCCCATCGTACTGTTTATGAAAGGCACCAAACAGTTTCCCCAATGCGGTTTCTCATCCCGCGCCGTGCAAATCCTGAAAGCCGTCGGCTGCGAAAACTACGTTACCGTCAACGTATTGGAAAAACGACGCCGTCCGCCAGGGCATCAAGGAATACAGCGACTGGCCGACCATCCCCCAGCTCTACGTCAACGGCGAATTCGTCGGCGGCGCAGACATCATGATGGAAATGTACGAAGCGGGCGAATTGCAAGAGCTGCTCAAAGCCTGATTCAGGGCTTAACCGACCGAAGGCCGTCCGAAACCGTTTTTCAGACGGCCTTTGGCGTATCTTCCGCGCCTTTGCGCTTAACACAAAAAACGTATAATCGCCGCATCTTTCCGCCACCACGAGACGGCAATGAACGTAACCATCATCGACCATCCGCTGGTCAAACACAAACTAACCCTGATGCGCGAAGCCGATTGCAGCACCTACAAATTCCCGCACCCTGACCACCGAACTCGCGCGTCTGATGGCCTATGAGGCCAGCCGCGACTTCGGCACCGAAAAATACATCATCGACGGCTGGTGCGGGCAGATTGGCTTGACCGCATCAAAAGGCAAAACCCTGACCGTCGTGCCGATTCTGCGTGCGGGTCTGGGTATGCTCGACGGCGTACTCGACCCGATTCCCACCGCTAAAAATCAGCGTGGTCGGCCTGCAACGCAAACGAGGAAACCCTTAGCCCGTTTCCTACTTTGAAAAAATTCGTCGACAGCATGGAAAAACGCCCCGCACTGATTATCGACCCGATGCTGGCGACCGGCGGCTCCATGGTCGCCACCATCGACCTGCTCAAAGCCAAAGGCTGCCGCCACATCAAAAGCGCTGGTGCTGGTCGCCGCCCCGAAGGCGTGAAAGCCGTCAACGAAGCGCATCCCGACGTTACCATCTACACCGCCGCGCTCGACAGCCACCTGAATGAAAAACGGCTACATCATCCCGGCCTCGGCGATGCCGGCGACAAAATCTTCGGCACACGCTAAACCCAGTCCCGAACCGTACCGGCTTGAAACCAACCGGTACGTCAGACTGCCCGACCGCAAAGGAAAACCATGAACTTCAAGACAACCTCTCGGCCATGCCCGATATTTCCCACCTGAGCGGCCTCGATGTTCCTCGACGCACAAGGCTAAGGTACTGCACCACATCCCCGCCGTACAAGGCAAACTGGGTTCGCTCAAACTCTACAACGCACTGGCGCAGGAATTCGACAACCGCCTCGACTCCGCCGCCGCCGAACGCGGCCTCGTTCCTGTTTGCCGAACATACCGCCGATGCGCGGGCCAATCCGGGCAAACATCCGAACATTGACCTGTTGTTCAAGGTCAAAACGGAAAATCTGGTATTGCAACTGCGCCCTGTCGAGCCCGATCTTGACCTTCATCATTTAAGAGGCCGTCTGAAAACCTATTTTTCAGACGGCCTGTTTTCAAAATGCTTTGCACTGAATGAAATATGTTATAATATAACAGTTTTTCCAACTGCATTGAGAAAACACCATGAACAAAACAGCCCCTGCTGCTTACCTGCACCCTCCTTTACGCCACCGCCGCTCACGCCCACCGCGTCTGGGTTGAAACCGCCCATACGCACGGTGGCGAATATCTGAAAGGCCGAACTGGGCTACGGCGAGGTTTCCCGAATTGGAACCGATTGCCGAAGACCGCCTGCACATTTTCAGCAAACCGATGCAGCTTATCACCGAAAAAGGCAGAAAACCTCGTCCGCAAAGGCGGTTACAATTACCAATACCAAAAGCAGCAAAGCCGGTTAAAGACGGCAGCTACCTCGTTACTGCCGAATACCGCCCGACATTCTGGTCCAAAAACAAAGACGGCTGGAAGCAGGCCGACGATGACCAAAATGCCCGACGCCATATTGCGAACAAAACCCGCATGTGCGGCAAAAACATCGTCAACGTCGGCCACGAAAGCGCGCCGATACGAAAGTCATTACCCGCCCAATCGGCCAGGCGCTGGAAATCGTACCGCTGAACAATCCCGCCAACGTCAATGTCGGCGAACCGTTTAAAGTGAAGGTGATTGTTCAGCGGCGAACCGCTGCCGAACGCCACCGTAACCGCCACCTTCGACGGATTCGACACCAGCGACCGCAGCAAAACGCACAAAACAGAAGCCCAAGCCTTCTCAGACACCACGGCCGCCGACGGCACCGTCAACATCATCCCGCTGCGGCAAGGTTTCTGGAAAGCCAGCGTCGAACACAAAAACCGATTATCCCGACCATCTGCCAAAAACAAGCAGACTCACGACCCTGACTTTTCCAAATCGGCCATTCCCATCATTAAGCCACATAAGACAGAGGCCGTCTGAAAACAGCAAACCCGTTTTCAGACGGCCTCTCGCATCAAAAACTGTCGGAACAAATCACTACGGCCTAAAACGGCGCAAACCGCCATTCGCCCAAACCCAAGCCCAAATCAAACACATTCAGACGGCCTACCGCCGCGCACCAGCCGCAGGCACGGATAACCCGCCTTTAGCCGTCATGCGCCGCACCTGGCGGTTTTTACCTTCAGTGATTCGGATTTCCAGCCAGAAATCCGGTACGGTCTTGCGCATGCGAACTGGCGGATTGCGCGGCCATAAAATATCCGCCTCTCCCGCTTCCAACAACCTTACTGGCCGGACGGGTAACGAAACCGCCCAAATCCATCCCGTTGCGCAACAAAATCCAATTTTTCCTCATCAGGAGAACCTTCCACCTGCGCCCACAAGTCTTTTTCCCGCTTGAACTTCGGGTCGGCAATCTGCGCCTGAAGCACGCCGTTATCCGTCAGCAGCAGCAAACCCTCGCTGTCGGTATCTGAACCGTCCGGCCGGATAAAAACCCGGCCTATCCACATAGTCTTTCAAAGCAGGGGATGCTTTTTCATGTTCGGAAAACTGACAAATCACGCCGCAGGGTTTGTTGAATGCAATCAAATCGTCCATATCGCCCCTCAAAAACCGCTCATTTTACTGCCGACATAATTCAAATACAATTCAAACCCTTAATCAGCCGCCCAAACAATCACGCTTGACACAAAACCTACCGGCAGTTATAGTGCGCATTCCTTAACGGAGTAATGGCTGAGAGGCTGAAGGCACTTCCCTGCTAAGGAAGCATGTGGGGTCAACCTGCATCGAGGGTTCGAATCCCTCTTACTCCGCCAGCTTTAATAAAAACCCATTGTTTGCGCAATGGGTTTTTATATTTCCGCTACCTGAAACCCGGAGGCCGTCTGAAAACTGAAAACGTTTTTCAGACGGCCTTACATGCATTCCGTCCAAACAATCTTTGCGTGCGCACTCATACGAAATATGCCATAATAGCCCGAACACGCCGCACCGTGCCGCGTGCCCGAAAAGAAAAACTTAACCTACATAGAGAATAATCCCATGACTAAATCACCATTATCTATACCTACACCGACGAAGCTCCTGCATTGGCCACTCAATCCCTGTTGCCAATCGTGCAGGCGTTTACCCGCCATGCCGATATTGATGTCAAAACCAGCGACATCTCTCTCTCCGGCCGTATTTTGGCGGCGTTTCCCGAATACCTGACCGAAGCGCAACGCGTACCTGATGCGCTTGCCGAATTGGGCGAACTGGTGAAACAACCCGATGCAAACGTAATCAAACTGCCGAACATCAGCGCATCCGTACCTCAACTGACTGCCGCGATTAAAGAATTGCAGTCTAAAGGCTTTGCCGTTCCCGACTATCCTGCCGACCCTCAAACCGATGAAGAAAAAGCCGTACGCGAACGCTACGACCGCATCAAAGGCAGCGCGGTAAACCCTGTCCTGCGTGAAGGCAACTCCGACCGCCGCGCGCCTAAAGCAGTGAAAAACTTTGCGCAAAAACATCCGCACAGCATGGGCGCATGGACAAAAGACTCCAAAACCCACGTTGCCACCATGCAAAGCGGCGACTTTTTCCATAACGAACAATCCGTTACCGTACCTGAAGCGACTTCCGTATCCATCGTATTCACCGACAAACAAGGCAACAAAAAGAGCTGCGCGAGCCTGTTGCCCTGAAAAGCCGGCGAAATCATCGACGCGACCGTGATGAGCAAAAAGCCCTGCTCGCCTTCCTTGCCGAACAAGTGAAAAGACGCGAAAAGCTAAAAGGCGTATTGTTCTCGCTGCACATGAAAGCCACCATGATGAAAGTGTCCGACCCGATTATCTTCGGACACGCTGTCAAAAGATGTTCTTCGCGCCCGTCTTTGAAAAAAATTCGGCGACAAACTGGCTGCCGCAGGCGTCAACGTCAACAACGGCTTCGGCAACCTGCTTGCCAATCTGGACAAACTGGATGCCGACACGCGCCGCCGTCGAAGCGAAAATCGCTGCCGTTTACGCTGCCAACCCTGATTTGGCGATGGTTGATTCCGACAAAGGCATCACCAACCTGCACGTCCCCAGCGATGTCATCGTCGATGCTTCCATGCCCGCGATGATCCGAAATTCCGGCCGCATGTGGGACAAAGACGGCAAAGCGCAAGACACCAAAGCCGTGATTCCCGACAGCAGCTACGCCGGCGTTTACCAAGCAACCATCGACTTTCTGCCGCGAACACGGCGCGTTCGATCCGACAACCATGGGTACCGTGCCCAACGTCGGTCTGATGGCGCAGGCAGCCGAAGAATACGGCTCGCACAATAAAACCTTCGAAATCGAAGCCGACGGTCAAGTTCAAGTCATTGATGCGGCGGGAAAAGTCCTGATGCAGCACGACGTTGAAGCAGGCGACATCTGGCGTATGTGCCAAACCAAAGACGCGCCCGTCAAAGACTGGGTACAACTCGCCGTCAACCGCGCCCGCCTGAGCAACACGCCCGCCGTGTTCTGGCTCGACGAAAACCGTCCGCACGATAAAAAGCCTGCTCGCCAAAGTCAAAGCCTACCTTGCCGAACTGGATACCGACGGCCTCGACATCCGCGTTCTCGCCCCCGAAGAAGCCGCCAAGTTCAGCTTGGGTCGTCTGAAAAACGGCGAAGACACCATTTCCGTAACCGGTAACGTCCTGCGCGATTATCTGACCGACCTGTTCCCGATTTTGGAACTCGGCACCAGCGCGAAAATGCTGTCTATCGTTCCCCTCATGAACGGCGGCGGTATGTTTGAAACCGGCGCGGGCGGCTCTGCACGCGAAAACACGTCCAACAGTTCCTCGAAGAAAACCACCTGCGCTGGGACTCACTGGGTGAATTCCTCGCGCTTGCCGTATCGTTTGAACATCTGGCGCAAAAACCGGCAACGCCAAAGCCCAAGTCCTCGCCGACACGCTGGATGCCGCTACCGAAAAACTGCTGTTGAACGACAAATCGCCCAAACGCAAAGCAGGCGAACTCGACAACCGCGGCAGCCATTTCTACCTCACCCTCTACTGGGCGCAAGAGCTGGCAGCGCAAGATAAAGACGCAGAACTGAAAGCAGCATTTGCGCCGTTGGCGAAACTCTGACTGCCGATGAAGCCAAAATCGTTGCCGAGCTTTCCGCCGCACAAGGCAAAGCAGCCGACATCGGCGGCTACTACGCCCCCGATGCCGCAAAAGCAGCCCAAGCCATGCGCCCGAGTGAAACGTTCAATCAGGCATTGGCGGCGTTGTAAGGCAACTGGGATTGAGAGGCCGTCTGAAAAGCGGCATATCTTCTTTCAGACGGCCTCCCGAAACAGTAGAAAGGAAAAACATGCGTATCGTTATTGCTGCGCCGTCTAACGGCACCGAACTCAAAAACGCCCTCAAAGCCCGCCTGCAAACCGACCCGCGCGTCAGCGAGGCTGACTGATTTGTCCACTCCCGACGGCACTTATCCGCAGCTTTCGTTTGCCGCCGCCCAGAAGTCGCCGCCGGACGGGCCGACCGCGCGATTCTGATTTGCGGTACGGGCGTAGGCACGGCCATCGCCGCCAACAAAGTACGCGGCATCCGTGCCGCCACCGCGCACGATTTGTTACGGTACGCGGCTCGGTGGAAAACTACGACGCGCGGGTGCTGTGTACGCAAAACGTTATCGCCGCCCCTGCCGCTTGGGCGCTGGTGGACATCTGGCTCGATCTGCGCTACGACACAAGCAGCGGCTACGCACCGAAAGTCGGCGAGATTGATGCGTTTGAGCGCGGAGCATAAATTTTCAGACGGCCTCCGCATCCGATTTAAAACGCCTCCTCTGTTTCCCAACCATTGCACCGGCCGGAACCCTGTTTTTCAACCAAGCCGTTTTGTTTCAGACGGCCTTTTTCTTCCCGACATACCGATTTTGATGTTGCCTCGACCTCAACCGCTTTTTCCTTTTCCGTCTTCCTGAAAGAAGTCCGCCTGCTGACCGCCCTTGCCCTGCCCATGTTGATGGCGCAGGTCGCACGGAAGTGGGCATTGGTTTCGCCGATACCGTGATGGCGGGTGGTGCGGGTAAGAGGGACTTGGCAGCGGTGGCTTTTGGGCAGCAGCGCGTTTGCTTACGGTTTATATTACGTTTATGGGCATTATGGCGGCGCTGAACCCGATGATTGCCCAGCTTTTAGCGGCGCGGGTAAAACCGGTGAAGTGGGCGAAACGGGGCGGCAGGGATTTCGGTTCGGGCTGTTTTGGGGATTTTCGGCATGGTATTGATGTGGGCGGCGATTACGCCGTTCCGCAACTGGCTGACCTTGAGCGATTATGTGGAAGGCACGATGGCGCAGTATATGTTGTTCACCAGCATAGCGATGCCGGCGGCAATGGTACACCGCGCGCTGCACGCCTACGCTTCCAGCCTGAACCGCCCGCGTCTGATTATGTTGGTCAGCTTCGCGGCGTTTGTGTTGAACGTACCGTTGAACTATATTTTCGTTTACGGCAAATCCGGTATGCCCGCTTTTGGGCGGCGCAGGCTGCGGACTGGCGACGATGGCGGTGTTTTGGTTCAGCGCGCTGGCGTTGTGATTTATATCGCCAAGGAAAAATTCTTCCGCCCGTTCGGACTGACGGCAAAATTCGGCAAACCGGATTGGGCGGTGTTCAAACAGATTTGGAAAATCGGCGCGCCCATCGGGCTGTCTTATGAAGCCAGCGCGTTTTCGTTTATCGTGTTTTTGATTGCACCCTTCGGCGAGGATTATGTGGCGGCGCAGCAGGGTCGGCATCAGTTTGTCGAGGGATTCTTTTATATGATTCCGCAAAGCGTCGGCTCGGCAGGGACGGTGCGCATCGGTTTTTCGCTGGGGCGGCAGCGAATTTTTCGCGGGCGCGTTATATTTCCGGCGTCGCTGGTGTCGGGCTGGGTGCTCGCCGTGATTACCGTACTTTCCTTGGTATTATTCCGTTCCCCGCTGGCAAGCATGTACAACAATGATCCGGCGGTTTTAAGTATCGCCGCCACCGTCCTGCTGTTCGCCGGCTTGTTCCAACCGGCAGACTTCACCCAATGCATCGCGTCCTACGCCCTGCGCGGCTATAAGATCACCAAAGTACCGATGTTCATCCACGCCGCCGCCTTCTGGGGCTGCGGTCTGCTGCCGGGCTACCTGCTCGCCTACCGTTTCGATATGGGCATTTACGGCTTCTGGACGGCATTGATTGCCTCGCTCACCATCGCAGCCATCGCCTTGGTGTGGTGCTTGGAATGTGCAGCAGGAGATGGTCAGAATGCATCAAGGTCGTCTGAAAACTCCATGGGTAGGATGAAGTCTGCTAATTACAATATTAATAGATGATGTGGCAGGGGTTGAGCTGGGAGGATTTTAGAGTTTTTGAAGGGAGAGAGTTTGGTGTTTTAGCTAATCTCTATTTCTAACCCAAGATAAGGAAACCGTTATGTTTATAAAAAGTATTTGTTTATCTAATTTTTAAAGGGTTTATCGGTGATGACCATCAGATTAATTTTAAGATTCCTGATGGCACTACGCTGCAGGTAGTGGTTTAAATATTTTCATCGGAGAAAATAATTCAGGGAAATCTTCTATTTTTGAAGCCATTAACTTTTTAAGAAATGGTATTAAAGAAGATGATGCCCATAGAATTAAAAGTAAATTATCTAATGGTAGACAATCTGATGAAGTTGAAGCATGTGTTGAATTAGCGTTTTGTGGAAATATTCATGATGCAATTCCTTTGCTTTGCTCCGGAAAACAAGCAATCTGCCTTTTTAACAATGCTATTGATGATGAACAAAGATTGAAAGCTAAACGAGATACAGCATCTTGTAAGAAATTATATCTTTGGAAAAACGAATTACAAAGATATGAAAATTCAACTGGTATAGATGCTCCCTTTAAGACTCTTTTTGAAACAAATTTTTATTTGGGCTGACACAAATCCTAATGATGAGGCAGCTTTTGGCTCAACAACTCTGTGTGGATTGCTACTAAAAAGAAATTGCTCAGGCACATAAATTCCCCAGCATATCAACGTTTCCGTGAGAGTTTCAACGAAGTATTTAATTCTCCAATTTCAGAATTACGCCAACAAACTAGCTGATATTGAACAAAAATTCAAAAAATATCTTTTACAGAGCAATTTGGGCAAGCTGATATTCATTTTAAGTTTGATGAATTGAAGATTGATTCATTCTTTTTAAAAATTCATCTATTTTTATCACAGAAAGTGATGGTGTGGACATTCCAATGTCTGAAAAAGGTAATGGAATGCAGCGTTCAGTCGCATTAGCTTTTCACTTCAAGTCTATGCAGAAGAATTGGCACATGATGAAGAGCGAGGTCAAACTAAGCCGTTTTATTTGTTTATTGATGAACCTGAGCTTTGTTTACATCCAAAAAGGGCAAACTAAATTACTTGAGGCGTTATTAGAAATTTCAAAAACGAAACAAGTATGATTACGCATTCTCATATTTTTGGTTACACCTCATTTAAGTAATGTTGGTCTGTTTATTTTTAGAAAGGACGGAATTAGCAATATTGTTGAAGACGCTTATTGGAGCCAATGTTTCCTTGGAGCCCAACTTGGGAGAGATTAATTTCAAGGCGTATAAATTGCCTCACTGTGGAGTTACATAATGAATTATATGGGAAATTACAACATGATAGTGGGCAATTTCGAGAAAAAGACTTTGAACAATGGTTACAGAGTAGGAATATTCAGTTCACTAAACAATGGATACGAGAAAAATAATGGAGCCGCACAAGCTCCATATGACGCAACCTTGCAAACATTTATCCGCAACCATATTCATCATCCTGAAAATCAGCGAAATGCACTTTATACAGAAAATGAACTTAGACAATCTATTGAGGAAATGATTAGATTGTTATAGTTGAAGGGGTAAAAAGTACGGTCAATTCTCCCAACGTTTTTCAAAACGTCGTCTTAAACCGCACTTTCCAGCCCAAAGAAGAAAATTCAGTTATTCAAAATTTTTGGATAACTGTCAATGATGGCAAAAATTAAAAACTTTGATCTCAAGGACAACTTGAGGATAAAACAGCGATAAATCCGTTTCATCTTTATTTTTTGATAAAAATATTTTTTTAAAGTTTAAACCCATGCAACCCATCCAATACCAAACCGACCTCACCCCTCACAACACCTTCGGCCTTTCGCGCCCAAGCCCAAGCCTTTATCGCGCTTGAACACGCCGACGAGTTGCGCGACATCGTCCGACTGCCCGAGTTCGACCGCGATACTGTTTTATGGCTCGGCGGCGGCAGCAACATCCTTTGATGCAGGATTACGCCGGACTGGTCGTACATATGGAAAACAAAAGGCATACGCGAGATTGCGCGTTCAGACGGCCTTGTGTACATCGAAGCGCAGGCGGGCGAAATTTGCGCACGATTTTGTCCTGCACACCGTCGCGCTGGGCTTGAACGGTCTGGAAAACCTGAGCCTGATTCCGGGTACGGTCGGCGCGTCGCCCGTGCAGAACATCGGCGCATACGGCGTTGAGGCGAAGACGTGATTCTACAGCGTGCGCTGCTTCGATTTGGATACGGAAACCTTTGTCGAGCTTGCCAATGCCGATTGCCGCTTCGCCTACCGCGAAAGCCCTGTTTAAGCAGGAAGGCAAAAGGGCGTTATGTGATTGTTTCGGTCGTGTTCGCCCTGAAAGAGCGTTTCGAGCCGAATTTGGGTTACGGCGATTTGGCGGCCGCCGTTGCCGAACTGAGCGCGGGCAGAACGCCGACGGCGAAAGATGTTTCCGATGCAGGTGTGCAATCCGCAACAGTAAACTACCTAATCCTAACGTACTTGGTAATGTCGGCGGTTTCTTTAAAAATCCCGTCGTCAGCGCAGAAAAAGCCGCCACCCTGTTGCAGCAGCATCCCGATATGCCGCGCTATCCGCAGCCCGATGGTTCGGTCAAACTCGCCGCCGGCTGGCTGATCGACCAATGCCGTCTGAAAGGCTTCCAAATCGGCGGCGCGGCGGTACACGACAGGCAGGCTTTGGTTTTTGGTGAATAAAAACAATGCTTCTTCAGACGACGTTTGGCATCTGGCGCGGCATGTCTGTAATACAGTATTTACTCGATTTCGGGTAGAATTACACGCCGAACCCAATTGGCTGCCTGCTTCGTACGGCCTGTAAACAGCGGCAGCGACACTGTTTATTCATTCTGCCGATGCGCGCAAGGAGCTACGACGTGGCACGAGAATCTAAAAATCAATACATACACCCGAATCATCAACGACAGCCTCATCCTTTTCAACGAAGAAGGCGAGCGCAATGTCAGCACCAACCATATCGCGGCACATTTGGGCATCAGCCCGGGCAATCTTTTATTATCACTTCCGCAACAAAGACGAAATCATCGTTCAACTCTTCAAACGCTACAGCGAAGCCTTGCTGGAATACCTCAACGACACCGCGCTGCCTTCCAGCGTGGAAGACTCCATCAACTACATGGCCGGCATTTACGACGTCATGTGGGAATACCGTTTCCTGTTCAGCGACGTCAACACCCTGCTTGCGCGCAGTTCCGAATATTGGGCGAACACAATTTCACCCAAAGCCAAAAGTCTCGCCGCTCTTGGTCAACCTGCTCTCCCAGCTCAACGGCCTCAACATTATCCGCGCCGACCAGATTGCCATGAATGACTTGGCCGTTAACATGTGGATGATAACGAAATACTGGTTCGACTTCGACAGCTCCCTGCGCGGCAGGCCAAGCTGACCAAAGATTCCAAAGCACGCGGTATCCGCCGCACCCTCAGCCTGCTGCGGCCTTATCTGCTACCGCAATACATAGAGGAATTCGACCGCAAAATCAGCGCGGCGGCAGACATCGGCAATTCTTAAGCCGCAGGTATTTTTCAGACGGCCTCAAGACCCGATTCGGCAAAACAACACGACAATACCCGTCCGCAACCTTCAGGCCGTCTGAAAAAGGATTCCACATGAACACCACTCCCCCGACTGCGCCATCCTCGGCCTGGGTTATCTCGGCCTGCCGCTGGCGCAGAAACTTCTACGAACGCGGCAGCCGCGTCTGTGCCGTCAAACGCAGCCTCACCTCCGACGACATCAACCTGCCGATTCAACTCGACACCGCCGACCTCAACCGCCCCGACGTTTTTCAGACGGCCTTTTGGCAGCATTGGGCGAGACAAACCGACTTGGTTTTGCCTGCTGCCGCCCTCGCCGCTGGCGCATCTACGCCGATACGTTGAAGGCAATGGCTGGCGCTGGCCGAGCACATGGGCGTACAACATATCGTTTACACAAGCAGCACCAGCGTCTACGGCAGCGCCGTCCGCGTCTGCGACGAAAAACACCCTGCCCGACCCGCAAATCGAAACCGCCGTGCAAATCCTCGCCGCAGATCTTACTCGCCGGCCACATCCCCCATATCGACATCCTGCGGCTGGGCGGCCTGTATTCCGCAACCCGCCACCCGCTCAACCGGCTGCTTTTTACAATATCCGCGGGGGCAGGCAGCCCGTCAATGTCGTCCACCAAGATTCGGCCGTGGCCGCCCTGTTTCAGACGGCCCTGCATCCCCAAAGGCGAGGCGCATCCGCAATATCGTCGAACCCTCCCACCCCGCCCGTGCCGAATTCTACGCCGCCGAAGCCTGCCAAACTCGGCCTTCCCGCCCCGATTTCGATTCGGCAGACCGCAGCGGCGGTAGTGTAAATACCGTTTTCGGCAATATACTAAGCCTGTAAAATCACAGCCGTTACCTTTTTCAGACGGCCTGAACGGCCAGCAAGAGAAAAACCATGTCCACTTACTTCCCGTTATCAACCACCTTATCCGGCAGAATCCGGAACACCAAAGCAACCCTAGCGCATTTCGCCGGCAGGACCCTGTGCATCAATCTTTCCGGCCTGCGCATCAAAGCCTGCATCGGCAGCAGCGGTTTTTGGAGCCTACCGCAGAGGAGGCGGATACCGAAATCACTTTCCGCAACGGTGCCGTGCAGAAAATCCTGCAAGGCGGCAAACCCGGGGTGGGCGACATTGAAATCGACGGCGACCTGATGCTCGGCATGTCGCTGCTGCCGATACTGGGCGGCCTGCGCTACGATGCCGGCGACGACCTGAACCGCATCTTCGGCGAAACCGCCGCCGAAAACATCAGCGCCCACGCCGCCGCCATCGGCGACACGGTCAAACAAATCGGCAAAAAGCATCGCCGAACAAATCGGCGAATTTGTCCGCGAACCGGAATCTCCGTTCCCGACCAAGCCACTATCGCCGCATGGATGGAGGAAGTGGACAAACTGCGCGACGACGTCGCCCGCCTGAGCGCGCGGCTCGACCGGATCGAGCGCGACATCGAGACCTGAAACAGCCCGCCCTGTCTGTTTCCCGCCGCTTCGGCTATAATTTCCCGATACCAGCCCGTCCACGCGTACACAATGAACAGCCAATTCCAAAACATCGGCATCGTTACCCGCCCGAACACGCCCGACATCCAAACCAACGCCCGCACGCTCATCAGATTCCTGCATGCGGAAAAACCGACGGTATTTCTCGATGAAGCCTGCACCGAAGACGGCAGCGTCTTCCCCGAGACACTGGCGGATGCCACATCACCGCCAAATCCGGGCTGGGCGGGCGGTGCGACGTTGTCATCGTCTTGGGCGGCGACGGCACGTTCCTTTCCGTCGCGCGCAAGCTCGCGCCCCACGGCACGCCCGTCATCGGCGTCAACCAAGGGCATCTGGGCTTTCTCACGCAAGTTTCGCGTGAAAACTTATGGTCGAAAAGCCTGCGTGCCATGCTGGCCGGACAATACCGCGCCGAAGAGGCGCATCCTGCTGAAGTATCGCTGGAACGCGACGGTGAAATCTGCCAGCAGTCGCTCGCCCTCAACGATGCCGTCATTTCCCGTGGCGGAGCGGGGCAAATGATTGAATTTGAAGTTTTTATCGATAAAAAGAGTTTGTCTCACACCCAGCGCTCGGACGGACTCATCGTCTCCACGCCCACCGGTTCGACCGCCTACGCGCTGGCGGCCGGCGGCCCGATTCTCCAAGCGGGATTGCGCGCTTTTACATTGGTGCCGATTTGCCCGCAGTCCATGACCAACCGCCCGATTGCCATTCCCGATACCAGCGAAATCGAAGTGCTCATTACCAAAAGCGGCGACGCCCGCGTCCACTTCGACGGACAATCTTTCGTCGACATCCAAAACCTCGACCGCATCCACATCCGCCGCTACCCGCGTCCACTGCGCATCCTGCATCCGACCGATTACGAATATTTCAAAACCCTGCGCCAAAAACTGCACTGGGGCGAGCAACTGCTTTAAGCGTTTGCCCGCCACTGCCATCACGTTAATGTCAACGCATTCCCGTTTGTTAAAACAAAAGGCCGTCTGAAAAAAGCATAGAATTGTTTTCAGACGGCCTCCTTATTCCAGGCTGCATTTTGAATACAACTAATCCATCGAGCGCGGCATGAATATTTCACACCTAATAAATAAAGTAGCTGCGGAAAACCGGTTGAAGATTAACTCATATCAAATACAGTAGATTCTCATGACTAATGCTTGTCTGAACACCTTTGTTTTTTCAGACGGGCATTATAGAATCGAATAAAGAAATACTTAATCTTACGCTAAACGTCTTGCTTGTTTGTTCGATTTAAAAATTATCAACCAACTATAAAGAGGCTAGCGTATGTCCGCGAACGAAGAAACTCAACCCAAGCGTCCCAATTACTTTTTATGGACTGCTCCCTTAGTAGGTGCCTTGGCTACAATAGCTGTTGTCAGACCCACTTTATTTACTAACACGATTACCGATGTCAGCAAGTTCTTCTATATGAAGTTTGACTGGCTGATTATGTGGCTGCCTCTCTTGGCATTTACCGTGTGTATGGTCGTTGCTTTGTCCCCCCGCTTCGGCAATATCCGGTTGGGCGGAAAGGATGCCCAGCCGGAATATTCATTCTTTTCTTGGATGAACATGCTGTTTACCGCGGGTATCGGCGTGGGTATTGTGTTCTTCGGCCCGATTGAGGCGCTGTGGCACTATTATCATTCGCCCATCGGTATACAGGCAGAAAACTTGCCTGAATACCAAAAAGTGGAAAATGCGATGAGCCTTGCGCTGCATGTATGGGGTATTCCGGCATGGTCGCTTTATACCATTGGCGGTCTGGTGCTGGCATACTTTCATGTATCAGCATAAAACGGAATGTACGCCCCCTGCGCCGCTGGAATATGCGTTCAAACACAAAAAATGGGCAAAGCTTTTGGGCATTTTGATTACGGGCATAGCGATTGTATCGATTGCCATGTCGGTTTCATCTTCCATTGCCATGGCTTCCACACAAATTTCTTCCGGTATGAAAATCATCACCGGGATGGACTTTAGCACGATAGGCTGGCAAACCGTCGTTCTGATCATTATCGCCTCCCTTTATACTTTGGGCGCCGTATTGCCGATTGAGAAAGGTATGTGAAATGGCTGGGCGATTTGACCGTGGGTTTTGTCTTTGCTCATGCTGGTATTTGTCTTCCTGGTCGGACCGACTCACTACTTCCTCAGTAATTTGGTCGTGTCTATCGGCAATATCCTCACTCAAACCGTTCACCATTCTTTTCGAGCTTTATTTGTTCCATAACCGCGATTGGCTGGTATGGTATCCGATGGCTTACTGGGTATGGTGGATTACTTGAAGCGCCGTTTGTGGGCGTGTTCTCGCCAAAATTTCCCAAAGGCCGCACTTTTGCGCGAATTCGTGCTGGCTTCGATTATGGTACCGGTCGGCTTCTTGGTAATTTGGTTCTCCGTATTCTCGGTTTCAGCCTGCTCGATACCGTTGAAGGTAGCGGACGCTTGGCGGAAATTGCCAATAAAAAGGCGACTACGAAGGCACATTCTATTATCTGCTCAACATGCTGCCCCTGTCTTTCGCAACCAAACCGCTGACCGTCGTTCTGTTCCTCGGCTTCGTGGTGACTACTGTAACCAGTTCCGCCATTTCTCTGGGCATTATGACCAGCAACGACGGACGCCGCGAAAAAGCAAAACCCGCGCAGTAATTTGGGGCCGTCTTAATGTCGCTTATCGGCTACGCAGTGATTGTTACCGGCAAAATGGAAGGTATTAAAGCCGTCGGCTCATTCTCCGGCTTCCCGTTTGTATTCATTATGTACTTATGGTTCGCCGCACTGGCGCCAACTCAAACGCGACGTACCCCGCGTGCCATCCGCCCAAGAACCTGTAAAAACAAGGAGTAAAACTGGAAAACAAATTATGTATTTGAATCAGAGCGTTCAAGACAACATTCTCGAAACTGTATTGATGGTTTTGGTTCTCGCCTTTTATGCTATGTCATCAAACTGGCCTTTCTTGAAAAAGACGATTAAACACTTATACAGACAGGCATTACCGCCTGCGCCTAAGGATTAGGAGAACACGATGTCCCAAAACACCTGCCTCCCCGTGCCTGATTTGGCCGAAACCTGCGAACGCTATTTGAAAACTGGGTGCGCCCGCTGCTGAGCGATGAAGCTTTTGAAAAACCGCAGCGACTACCCGTAATTTCGAATCGGGCAAAGGCAAAAGAATTGCAAGCCGCGTTGCAGCACTGCGGCGAAGTCGAAACCAGCTGGTTGATCGATGCCCGGCTCGAAAGCCATCTGCGCGTACGCAACTGCGCTACGCTTTAGCCAGCACAACGTAGGTTTCAATATCCAAACTCAAAGGTAAGGATTTGGCGGGAGTGGGCATCGGCGTTGTAGCCGCGGTGTGCGCTGATTATTACCATCAGCGCATTCCCGTGCCGCAAACCCCGCAAGGTACGCCCGTATGCATGGAGCAATGGAAAATCTTGCAAGGTGCCGCGCGCGTGCCGCAAAAAGAAGTCGACGGCTTCCGTTTTTCCCCCAATGGCAGCCGCCACATCCGGCGTGTTGCACAGCGGTTTCTACTACCGCATTGCCGCGCTCGACGAACAACAATTTGAAGCCTCACCATCCTGATGCGTTCAGACAGGCATTTGAAGAAATCCCTTTCCGATACCCATCAAAACAAATATCCGCTAGCCGTACCCTGCTACTTGGGCGGCAACGAAACCGCCCGCGTGTACCAAGCCCTGCAACAGCATGACGACAACACCCGCCTGCTGGAACACATCAAACAAGACCTGTTTCACATCAGCATCAGCAACGAAGACCTTGATGCCGACAGTGATCCGGCACAAACCACGTTCCAACCTAAGCAAAACGTTTGGTGCTACAAACCCACCACCTATTGCTACAACACCAGCACCAAACGCCTGTATCTGCATTGCGAACACACTTGGGCTGACGGCGGCGCGCCTCAAAGGCATCGTGACCCTTGCCGCTGCCAACTGAACTCCACTGTCGGCAAAGAAAACCCGCCCCTGCCCTGTCCACCGCTACGAATGGCAGTTGGATGCCGACTTGCTGAAAAACTGGGAACAATGGCAGCAAAACTATGCCAAACAAGCTGACCAGATGCACGTAACCAGCGCTTACCATCCCGTTCAACGGCTTTAACCATTCCCAAGGCGTGAGCCAAGATGCGTTGATGCAGTTCCTCCCGCAATACGCCCAACTCACCACCCACGGCAGCGTCCGCGACACATACGAAGCCGTTGACGTGAGCCACTCAAAAACGGGCGTACCGAATGCGTGCGCCCCTGTTTCCAACGAATCGCTGGTCTTCGTCAGCACCTTATTGCAGGAAAAACCGTCCCGCGAAGCGCTGATGCCGCGCTTGCAGAACACAAAAGCCCGCATCAAAGCCAGCAACTCGGACAAGGCGCCAACCGCCACCTGCTCGGCCTGCAACTGATGGCAGCCAAAGCAAACAGTGAAAATTCTGATAAAGACGAAGGCTACCAAACCTTTACTGCGACTTCCTCTCTACCTCCAACCGTAGAGCGACAACAGCATCGGTAGTAACTTCGCTTCTGCCCCCACCTCGGTTGGCGGCTTGGGCATCAACTACACCGATTACGCCTGAAGGTTGGCTGTATACGGTAAGCCATACTCTGCAAATAAATAGAAAGTCAACGTATTTGTGGAGGCCTTTGAAAGTTGGCGGAAACATTTGCTTGAATTTCTCAATGCTTGATGAAATGCCTGTCTGAAAGCCAGTTTTCTTTTTCAGACAGGTTTCCATTCAAAAACAGGATTTCCGGTCGGTATGGGCGCAAATAAGGACGTAACCGTACCAGCCGTATCCAATCTCAGAAACAACGTCGTCTGAAAACAGGGCATAGCAGGTTTTGCTAAAGCCGTATTTGTCAGACGACGTTTTATCTAAACCCAAAAGAGGGTTACTCTATCCAATATCCAAACACACGGCTTCGCCGCAATATGCTTTACCTGCGCCAGTCATATGCGCGGGTTTGTAGGCGGCGAAGGCATAAGTCAGGTCGGCGCGGAAGGTGTCTTTGTCTCGCTTCGCCGGTGTCGCAGTTCAGCCCGGTCGGGATGTCCAATGCAATTTTTGAAGCCGTCGGCTTTGAGTTCAGCAGGCGGCAGACGGCGGCAGCGTTTCGGGTAATGCGCCGCTGAAGCCTGTTCCGAAAATGCCTACTGATAACGAGGCCGTAACCTGTTTTCAGAGTGCGAAGCCTGCCTGTGGTACGACCTTCCAGTTCGTCGGGACGGATAAAGCTGACGCCGTCCAAATGATTCAAACGCTCGCGGTTCAACTGCGCCAGCGGCGACAGTTTTTCTCCCAAGACGAAAACGACATCTACCTGCCAATCCTGTTCCGACAACACGCGCGCGATGACCAAACCGTCGCCGCCGTTGTTGCCCTTGCCGCAAACGATTAACGCGCCCCTGCTTTAGGAAACGGCGCAGCAAATCCGCGGCGGCGGCTTGTCCCGCGTTTTTCCATTAGTTGCTCGAAAGTCGTGCCTTTATCGACTGCCATTTGTTCGTGTTCGCGCATTTCTGCGGCGGTGTAGATTTTCATCATTCGCTCCTTTGGTCTTCACTTTTCTATAAGACATCCAAACGAAAGCCTTATCAATAGCTCTTCCCGACTTTCACAACGAATCATTCGCTTTCTTTGATTTGCCGCAAGAGGCCGTCTGAAAATAAAGGAACTTGGTGGCTTTGGATTTGATTTTTATGTTAACAAGATTTATTATCATAATAAAATAAAGCGATAAACAATCAAAAACTACTTCTTTTGCGGGAACAGGCAATGGGATACGTCTCTGCCCTACCCTGTGTCAAATTCGTCTTTACTGGCTGTCTCTTTTTCAATCGACAACGAAAGTAAACACCCTATGTCTGCCATACCATTGTCAAAACTCAGTAAAGGTGCGGTCGCGCACATCGACTCTATTGTTCCCAATCCGACTTTCGGCGAACTCGACCCGCTGGTTACGCGCCGCCTTGCCGATTTGGGCTTTTCCGGCGGAATGCCGTTGCAGGTGATTGCCGTCGGCGGATTCGGACGCGGCCCGTTTGCCGTACGGTTGGGCAACCAGTCGCAATTTTCGTTGCGGCAGGAAGAGGCGGGAAAAATTATGTGCCATGTGATTAACGGCTGACTTACGCCCTACCCACAGGCGGGTTTCGCACTCTGAAAATGCGGCAAAGGCGGATTAAATCTGACCGCCCTGTCCTTTTTCAGACGGCCTAAGGCCGTCTGAAAGCGCAGTTTCAACGCCCCTTCCCCAAATCCAACCCCCAACTCCATCACACAAACAAAAAAGGAGAATTCAATTCATGGAACTAAGCTATTTTGCCTTGATCGGTGCGCCAAACTGCGGCAAAACCGTTCTGTTCAACGGCTTGACCGGCGCCCATGCCAAGGTTGCCAATTATCCGGGCGTAACGGTCGATAAGCGCGAGGGCGCCTTCCTCGACGACGCGGCCGTCCGCATTATCGACCTGCCGGGCACATACAGCCTGCGCACGACCAGCCCCGACGAAGCGGTGGCGAAAGATGTGGCCGTGGGCAAACTGGGCATTCCGCCCGACGCCATCATTGCCGTTGCCGACGCGACCAACCTGCGGATGACCCTGCGCATGATTCTGGAACTGAAAACGCTGGGACTGCCTATGGTGGTGTCGCTGAACATGAGCGACGTTGCCCGCAAAAAGGGCTTGAATATCGATGCGGCCAAACTGAGCGAGCTGCTGGGCGTACCCGTTTTGGAAACGGTGGCGGTGAGCGCGTCGGGCATACACGCGGTGCGCGAGGCGGTGGCTAGCTGCCGCGCAAACGCTCTTTCCCTGCCAGCCCCGCCTCTGCCGAACGCACGCTTGATGCGCTGGAGAGCGACAAACTTTATCAAGAAGTCGAATCGATTTTGGCACAGGTCGTCCGCACGGAAATGACGCTGCCGGCATGGCATAAGAAACTGGACGACATCGTGCTGCATCCTGTGCTGGGTATGATTCTGCTGCTGGTCATCCTGTTTATGGTGTTCCAAGCGGTTTACACTTGGGCGGCGCCGATTATGGACGCCATCGAAGGCGGCTTTACCGCGCTGGGCGAATGGGTCGGCGCGAATATGGCGCCGGGCATCCTCAACGACTTGCTCGTCAACGGCGTGATTGCCGGTACCGGCAGCGTGTTGGTGTTCCTGCCGCAGATTACGATTCTGTTCGCCTTCATCCTGCTTTTGGAAGACTCCGGCTACCTGCCGCGCGCGGCGTTCCTGCTGGATAACGTGATGGCGAAAAGCGGCCTGTCCGGACGCTCGTTCATCCCGCTTCTGTCGAGTTTCGCCTGCGCCGTCCCCGCCGTGATGTCGGCGCGCACCATCCACGACCCGCGCGAGCGCCTCGTCACCATCGCCGTCGCCCCGCTGCTGACCTGCTCCGCGCGGCTGCCCGTGTACGCGCTGATTATCGCCGCCGTCATTCCCAACCGCACGGTGGGCGGGATTTTCAACCTGCAAGGGCTGACGCTGTTCGTCCTCTATATCGCAGGCATCCTGTCGGCTGCTTTGGCAGCGTACATTATGAAACGCTTGGCGCGAATGAAAGGGCAACGTGCAACAATTCCCGCTTCTGATGGAGCTGCCGACCTTCCGTACGCCCAACTTCAAACACATCACTGACCAGCCTGTGGGACAGGGTCAAAAGCCTTCCTGAAACGCGCCGGTACGATTATTTTCGCGCTGACCGTGATCCTGTGGGGCTTGGTAAGCTGGCCGCAACCGCCCGTAGGCGCAACGGGCGCGGCAATCGATTACAGCCTCGCCGGCACTATCGGCCACGCCATCCAGCCGCTATTCGCCCCGCTGGGCTTCACTTGGGAAATGTGTATCGCCATGATTCCGGGCATCGCCGCACGCGAAGTCGTCGTTGCCGCGCTGGGTACGGTCTATGCCGTCAGCGCGTCGTCTGAAGATGCGGTACAAAACGCGCTGATTCCGATCGTACAGCAACAACTGGGGTCTGCCGACCGCCTTCGCCTTCCTGGCTTGGTATGTATGCCCCCATGTGCGCCGCAACTTTGGCAGTGATTAAACGCGAAACCAAATCAACCAAAGACACCTTCCTCATTACCGGCTACCTGTTCGTAATGGCTTACCTTGCCGCATTTGCGGTTTACCAAATTACTTCGAGGATACTGTGATGACTCAATATATTATCGTCGGCATCATCATGCTTGCCTGTTTGTTTTTCCTCTTGCGGAAATTCTTGTTCAAACCGAAAAACACGATTGCAGCAGCGGCTGCGGCAAATGCGGCGGTTGCGGCTGACAACTTAAACCCGACTTAACCAAACAGTCGAGGCCGTCTGAAAAATGATTTTCAGACGGCCTCTGGCTTTGTTCCAGCCGCTAAACCATATTCGTCGGTGCGGTTCAAGTCCAACTCAGCCAGCTCGAAATCTTGTTTTTCGGTCATGGACAGCGTGGCGGCTGTCGGCCGTTAACCGGCCAAACGGCTTTTTGGAAAAATACGGAACAAGATAGGGTGTATCCGGGCCGTTACAGGCTCATTTTGAGCAGTTTCGCAATATTGCGCGCGGCCAACTCCAGATTTTCCGCCGTTTCCGCCGCAGCTTCCGGAAAAAGTGCAACACTTGTTCAGGATACTGAATACGGCGTCGATGCCGTAGCCGCTGACCACTTCGACATCCTTCCCCAGACTTCCGGCGATTCCGATGACCGGAATGTTGTGTTTTGGCCAGTGCCACCACACCGACGGGCACCTGCCGTTGATGCTCTGGCTGTCGATACGGCCTTCTCCGGTAATCACCAGGCCGCTCCCTTCATGCTTTCTGCAGACGCAGAAACTCGGTGATGATGCCGATGCCGCTTTTCAGACGGCCTCCCAATACGCCTGAAAACGCCGCGCCCAATCCGCCGGCCGCACCCGCGCCCGGCAGGTCTTTGACTTCGACATCCAGCTTTTGCTCAATCACCTTGGCGTAACGGCTTAGGGCTTGCGTCCAGCGTTCTCGACCATTTTCCGGCGTCGCCCCTTTTTGCGGGCCGAAAAATACGGGAAGCGCCCCGCCTGCCCACCAACGGGTTGCTGACGTCGCAGGCCACGTCGAAACGGCATTCCTTCAGCCGTCCGTCCAACCTGCCGACATCGATTTCGGCGCCGCCTAAAGCCGCGCCGTCAAAGCCAGCTCCTGCCGTCGGCATCTTTTCAGCCCGACGCCCAGCGCCTGCAACATTCCCGCGCCGCTGTCGTTGGTGGCGCTGCCGCCCGCCTGATGATGAAATGGCGCACGCCTCGTCCAGCGCCGCCAAAATCAGTTGCCCACGCCGTAAGTCGTGGTAATCAGGGATTGCGCTGTTCCGGCGGCACTTGCCCAATCCGCTGGCGGAAGCGATTTCGATAAAGGCGATTTTCCGTCCCCGAAATTCCCCAGAAGGCGCGTTGCGCAGCCCCTAAGGCGCCGATGACCTCACACTCGATTTTACGACCTCCCGTCGCCTCCACCATCGTGTCTACCGTACCTTCGCCGCCGTCGGCAACCGGCACTGACATATTCGGCATCGGGAAGACTTCCTTAAATCCTTCTCGATATGGTCGGCAACCTGAAGGGCAGACAAGCTCTCTTTATATGAATCCGGTGCGATTAAAAATTTTCATTTGCTCTGCTCTCTCTGCAAACTCAGACAGGCCGTCGAAAAGACGGAACACATAACTAAATAGGGGAACGCTCCCCTCATGTCGGCAACCTTCTTCGGCAAAGGCGTGGGTGCGTCGGGCGTGGCGGTCATGGCCGATACCGCTCCGAAAGAAATTATGGAGACCGGCGGCGGTCTGTTCTTCAAGCGGCGGTAGGTAATCAGCCGTTTTCCCCGTGTCCAGATTCGTTACATCGGCAGAGGCCGTCTGAAAATTTCAGACAGCCTCTGTTTAAAAATAAGATGTTTATATTCAGCAAGATAAAAATAAATAAAGAAAAACTAAATTTTATATATAGAAAAACTTATTCAAACTACGAAAAATCTTAGTTATAATCCGGAAGCATCTGAAAAGGCCGGTTTCAGACGGCCTGTATACCGAGGAACCCTTTATGCTGCTGGGTCCTGTCGTTACGCGACTTCGTAATCGTCGAAACCCTTGATTTGGATTTTTCAAAACGGCTTTACCGTACTCACCGGCGGAAACCGGCGCAGGCAAATCCATCACGCTCGACGCACTCGGCCTGCTCTTGGGCGACAAAGCCGATTACGAGCCAAAATCCGCAGCGGCGCGAAAGAAGCCCGCCTCTCCGCCCCATGTTCGACCTTTCCGGCCTGACCGGCCTGCGGAAGAGCTACGCGCGCAAGGGCTGCTGGACGAAGGTTCGGAGGAACTCAGCATCCGCCGCATCATCGACGCTCGAGGCAAAAGCCGCAGCTACATCAACAATCAGGCCGCCACACTCTCCCAGCGCTCAGACCGTAGGCGGTCAACTTATCGACATCCACGCCAGAACGCGCACCACTCCTCAATCAAGAATCCGCCCAACGCCGCCTGCTTGACGCCTTCGCCGGCAGTTTGGAACAGGCGGAAACCGTCGAGACAACGCTACCAAAATCGGGAAAACGCCAAAAAGCCCCTGCACGAAGCGCGGAATCAGGCCGAAAACACCGCCATCGAGCGCGAACGGCTGGAATGGCAGTTCAACGAACTCAACCAACTCGGCCTTAAGCAGGGCGAATGGGAAACCCTCAACCAAAACCACGACAGCCTCGCCCATGCCGCCGAACTGCTGCAAGCCGCCGCAGAAACCGGCGAAACCGCAGACGGCGACAACGGCATACAGCGGCAGATATACCGCTGCGAAAAACTCCTCGGCAGCCTGCAAAGCCATCGAACCGCGCTTTGCCGAAAGCCTCAACATGCTCGCCAGCATCGAAGCCGAACTCGGTGAAATCAGCGCCAACATGCGCGATGTCGCCTCGCGGACCGACATCGACCCCGACGAACTGGCCAAACAGGAACAGCGCATGGGCGAACTGATGGGCGCGGCACGAAAAATACCGCGTCGAACCGCAGGATTTGCCCGCCAAACTGGAAGAAATCGGCCTCAACCTGCAAAACCTCCACGCCGCCGGCGACATTGCCGCCCTCGAAGCCGCCCTCGCCCGCAGCGAGCCGAGTACAACGAAAGCCGCACAAACACTCCGCCATGCGCCGCGAAGCCCGCCGCACGGTTGGGCGACGAAAACCACCGGCCATATGCAGCATCTGCGCCGAAAGGCGCGCAGTTCATATCGAGCTGCTGCCCTTCCCCGACCGCACACGGTTTTGGAGCAAGTGCGGTATCGGGTTTCCGCCAACCGCGGCAGCCCGCTGCGCCCGCTCAACAAAGTCGCATCCGGCGGCGAACTGGCCCGCATCAGCCTCGCCCTACAAGTCGTAACCAGCCGCCACACCCGCGTTCCGACGCTGATATTCGACGAAGTCGACACCGGCATCGGCGGCGGCGTGGCCGAAACCGTCGGCAAAGCGCTGCGCGCACTGGGCGGGCAGCATCAGGTACTGGCCGTTACCCACCTGCCGCAGGTCGCCGCGTGCGGCGAAAACCACTGGCAGGTGCACAAACACAGCGACGGCAGCCAGACCGTCAGCCGAATCAGCGTGCTTGACCGCGCAGGCCGCATCGAAGAAATCGCCCGTATGCTCGGCGGCGAAACCATTACCGACACCACCCGCAGCCACGCGGCCGAACTGCTCCAACTGGCCGCAGGCTGAAACCGCAGACAAAAGGCCGTCTGAAAATGTTTTCAGACGGCCTCTTAACTTACAAGCGCAATGCCGGATAAAGTATCAACCACCACGGCGCCTTAATTCATCACACGCGGGCGTACCCGTTATATTTTTCTTTGTATGCTCTGCTTTTGAAATTCGCCACAATTTCCGCAATTCTTCTTTCGTGTAGTTACCGTAATCATTAGCGAATACCGGTGCGGCCATACCAACCGATGCAATCAGCAGGCACAGTTTTTCATCATTTACGTTCTCCGATTCATTGTTAACGATATTGAATTGTACCGTTTATCTCATAAAAATACCACTTGTATAGCCACCGTCCGATACGGAACTCCCGCGCCAATTTTTAAAACGTTTTCAGACGGCCTCGATAAAGGGTATGATTGCAGCGTTTGCACAAGGGAAAAAGACATGAAAATCCTGTTTATCGCCGATCCCCTGTCCACCTTCAAAACCTACAAAGACACCACCTACGCCATGATGCGCGAAATGGCCAAGCGCGACTGGCGGCTTTCCCACGCCCTGAGCGGCGAAAAGTGTCGGTGCGGCAGGGGCTGGTTATGGCGCAGGCCGCGCCGTTCGAATTTATCGGCGCCAAACACGACCGCGACCACGAATGGTTCGCCGCCGCAGACAAAATTCAGACGGCCTTAAAAGACTCGACGCCGTCATCATGCGCACCGACCCGCCGTTTGACATGCAATATCTCTACGCCACCCAACTGCTGACGCTGGCGGCGGAACAAGGCGCCAAAGTCTTCAACAGCGGACAGTCCATGCGCGATTTCAACGAAAAACTGGCCATCCTGAATTTCAGCCGTTTTACCGCGCCGACCTCGTTACCACCCGCTCGGCGGACGTCCGCGCATTTTTGGCGGAACACGGCGATCATCATCAAACCGCTCGACGGCATGGGCGGCATGGGCATCTTCCGCCTGACCGAAAAAGACCCCAACATCGGCAGCATCCTCGAAACCCTGATGCAGCTGGATTCCCGCACCATCATGGCGCAACGCTACATCCCCGAAATCGTCCACGGCGACAAACGCATCCTGATTATCGGCGGCGAAGTCGTCCCCTATGCTTTGGCGCGTATTCCGCAAAACGGCGAAACACGCGGCAACCTTGCGGCAGGCGGGCGCGGCGTGGCGCAGGAATTGAGCGAACGCGACCGCGAAATCGCCGAAACCCTCGCCCCGAACTCAAACGCCGCGGCATCCTGCTCGCGGGTCTCGACGTCATCGGCAGCAACCTGACCGAAGTCAACGTTACCAGCCCGACCGGCTTCCAAGAAATCATGAAGCAAAAAGATTTCGACGTCGCCGCCATGTTCGCCGACGCCGTCCAAAGCTGGGCGGCCCGCTAAAATGCGGCAGGCCGCATCACCGCGGCTTTAATTTATTTCTCAGACGGCCTCTCCGATATGCTTTCACGCCTGAGAGGCCGTCTGAAAATTTCAATGCGGATAAAAAGCCCGCAACCTTTGCCCGCCGCCGTTACCGAATCAGCTTGGACACGGCTTTAAACGCAGGATGCCCCGCATCGCCCAGCAGCATAAACAGCAGGCTTTCGGTATTGGACACCACCGCGCCCGCATCGCGCATCTGCTGCAAACCGTTTCCCTTATTATCGGGATGGCGCGAGGCCGCACAGTCGAACGGCACACACTTCCAGCCCCGCCGCGCGCAAATCCAATACCGTTTGCAGCATACAGATATGCGTCTCCGCGCCGGCCAACACCACATTCGCAATCCGTTTCTGCTTCAGGATTTCCCGACCTGCGGCAGGCAGGCGGAAAAACGGGTCTTTTTCAAATACCGGTGCGCCGTCCAGCAACAACTGCACCGCAGGCTGGTCTTGCCCAAACCGCGGGATACTGCTCCGTCGCCAGCAACGGCACACCCAAAGCCCGCATTCCCTGCAACAGGACGCGGCAACGCCCGACTCATTTCGTCCGCCCTGTGCAAAACGGGCAACAGACGTTCCTGAACATCAACGACAAGACATCAAAAGTATTTTTCCGGATTCATGATTTTTCCTTTCAGACGGCCTCAATAAACAACCCTGCCGATACCGGCCGGTTTTCTGGTTCCTTCGATTCCCGCCGCGCAGGAATGCGGCGCTTGCGGATTTTCATTTCAATTTACTATTTTCAGACGGCCTCACACGCCCAAATACCCTTCCCTGCTGGCAAGCCACCTTGCCAGATGCGCTTCGACGATTTCGGGGTTTTGTTCAATCAGCAAGGGGCGATTTCGCGCGCTTGTTCAAGAGGTGCAGGTCTTCTTCGAGGTTGGCGAAGCGCAGCATGGGGACGCCGCTTTGGCGCGCGCCGAGAAATTCGCCAGGGCCGCGGATGTTGAGGTCTTGGCGGGCGATTTCGAAGCCGTCGGTGTGTTCGTAGATGACTTTCAGCCGCGCTTTGGCAAGTTCGCTCAAGGGTTCGGCAAACAGGAGGACGCACACGCTTTCTGCCGCGCCGCGCCCTACCCGCCCGCGTAATTGGTGAAGCTGCGCCAAGCCCATGCGCTCGGCGTGTTCGATCACCATCAGGGCGGCGTTGGGCACATCTACGCCGACTTCGATGACGGTGGTAGCGACCAAGACGTTCAGACGTGCCTGCGGCAAAGTCGGCCATCACAGCGGCTTTTTCGGCGGCCTTCATGCGCCCGTGTACCAAGCCGATGTTGAGTTCGGGCAATGCCGCCTGAAGCTGCTCGAGGGTTTCGGTGGCGGTTTGCAGTTGCAGGGTTTCGCTTTCTTCAATCAATGGGCAGACCCAATATGCCTGCTGCCCTTTGCGGCAGATGTTGAGGACGAAGCCTTCGACTTCGGCGCGGCGGATGTTGTTGACGAGGCGGGTTTTAATCGGGGTGCGCCCGGGCGGCATTCGTCGATGACGGACACGTCCAAGTCGGCGAAGAAACTCATAGCGAGCGTGCGCGGGATGGGCGTGGCGGACATCATCAGCTGGTGGACGTCGCGCCCCTTTGCTTTTTGAGGGCGAGGCGTTGGGCGACGCCGAAGCGGTGTTGTTCGTCCACAATCACCAAGCCCAGATTTTTGAAACTCGACGTCGTCTGAAAAACAGGGCGTGCGTGCCGACGGCGATTTTGACGGTGCCATCGGCGAGTTTGGCTTTGGCTTCGTCTTTTGGCTTTCTTACGCTGGCTGCCGGAGAGCCAGACGACTTCTAGTCCCTAAAGGCTCAAGCCATTGTTTGAACTTGATGAAGTGCTGTTCGGCAAGGATTTTCGGTCGGCGCCATCACAGCCGCCTGCGCGCCGGATTCGATGGCGGTCAACGCGGACAAGGCGGCGACGATGGTTTTTGCCGCTGCCGACATCGCCTTTGCAGCAGGCGGTGCATCGGGTGGGTTTGCGCCATATCGCGGCGGATTTCGGACACGACTCTTTCTTGGGCATCGGTCAGGGGCAAACGGCAAGGCGTGGCGCAGGGCTTTGGGTCAGCGTGCCGTCGCCGCCTAATGCCGCCGCCGTACCGCTGACACGCTTCTGTCGTGCCAGCCACATGGAAAGCTGTTGCGCCAAAAAGTTCGTCGAATTTGAGCCGCTGCCATGCAGGAAGCGCGCCGTCGGAAAAGCTGGTGGATGGTGAAACTCGGCGGCGGCGAATGCAAAAAGCGCGCAGGCTTTCGGCGAGTGCGGCAGTTTCAGACGACCCAATAAGGCATCGGGCAGCGTGTCGTGCAGCGGCGTAACGTCCAACGCCGTCTGAATGATGCGGCGCAAAGTGGGCTGGTTCAAGCCGTTTACGGTTGGATAAATCGGCGTGAGGGCTTTCCGCCAAACCGCTGCTCTCGGCATCGCGGATTTTGGGATGAATCATCTCGTCGCCGTAAAACCCATGTTTGATTTCGCCCACGGCGCGGATGCGTTTGCCCGCCGCCATCTGCTTCTGATGGCTGGCGTAAAAGTGGATGAAGCGCAGGAAAAGGACGCTGCCGGAACCGTCGGCGATTTGGACAATCAGCTGCTTGCGCGGTTTGAACGTTACTTCCTGATGGATGACCTCGCCCTCGACCTGACACGGCACGCCGATCGGCGCATCCTTAATCGGCATGATGTGCGTCTCATCCTCGTAACGCAGCGGCAGATGCAAAACCAAATCCCATGCGGTATGGAGGTTGAGTTTGTCGAGCTTCTTGGCGGAAACGTTGGTAATTTTGAGCTGTGTTCTGGGTTTCGGGCGTCATCATGGCTTTGTCCTGTTTGGCATGTTTTATGAAAAAGGCCGTCTGAAACCTTTTTCAGACGGCCTCTCGAACCATACGGACCGTTTAGGCATTGCCTTCCTGCTGTTGCTGGTACATAGCTTCGAAAGTTAATCAGAGCCAGCAGTACCGGCAGGAAGCCGGCGCGGGTTACGCTGGTGAAATAGCTTCGCGCGTAAGGAACAGGATGTTCGGGCAGGCCACGCCCAGAAGCAGCTTGATGTCGTCTTCGGGGATGTTTTCCAGATGGAAGATACCGCTTTGGGTTGCTTCGTTCAGGAACGTAGTACGCTCGGCACCCAGCTTGGCGGTTACGGTAACGGTTACGTCAACGGAATAGTAGCCGTCTTCCAGCTTTTCGCTGGCGGTCGATACGCGCATATCGACTTCCGGCTCGCCCTGTTCCAAAAAGATTTGCGGCGCGTGGGGGACTTCAGCGACAAAATCTTTTGACATACAGACGTTCGATGCTGAATACGGGTTGCAGTTCTTCGCTCATTTTGTTTTCCTATATTAAGGGGTTTACGGGTTTAACAACGCTTCCAGCCTGCCTTGCTGATGCAGGCTGTACAAATCGGTGAAGCCGCCGACGTGGGTGTCGCCGATGAAAATCTGCGGGATGCTGCGCTGGCCGGTACGGCGTTGCATTTGTGCAAAATCTTCGGGATTGCGGTCGACGCGGATTTCATTTATTTCGCTTACGCCCAGTGAGGCGAGTAGCTTTTTGTACCATCGTAGCAATAGGCAGGACGGGCCTGTATACACTAGTTACGGGTTTCGCATGGGTACTTTCTGTTTTCATTCTCCGCACTATAATGGGCACACACGGTGATTTTACAAGGCCGCCTGCCGGAGTATCAGTCAAACCTTTCTTTTCAGACGGCCTTATCGGCAGATTGTTCCGACGATGGCGTAAACTACAGCTTTTCCAGTATGATTGGCGCAATATCGGCAGCAAAAGCGCTTTTGCAATCGGTTTCCCGAAGATTGATTGCAAAAGTTTTTGTATTCAAAATCAGGAACCATCATGCTTTCAGGAATCCCTAGTCGAAGGACGCCGTCCGTCACCCGAAACCGTGCTCGTCAGCATTACGCCACCAGGAAACGCGCGTGGCGGTGTTGGAAGAAAAACATTCTGCGAGCTGCACGTCGAACGCAACAGCGGCCATAGTCTGGTCGGCAATATTTATCTGGGCGTGGTGCGCCGCGTGCTTTGCCGGAATGCAGGCGCGTTCATCGACATCGGTTTGAACGCGCTGCGTTTCTGCACATCGTCGATGTCCTCGAACAACGCCGCAACCCTCGACGAAACACAGCGCATCGAACACATGCTGTTTGAAGGGCAGTCGGTTTTGGTACAGGTCATCAAAGACCCGATTAACACCAAAGGCGCACGCTTTCCACTCAAATCTCGCTGGCTGGGCGCTCCTCGTCCACCTTCCGCAGGAAGACCACATCGTATTTCCCAGCGCATCGAAGACGATGCCGAACGCCACAGCCCGCGCGAACGCCTGACTAATCTATTGCCCGGAAGACGCTGCCACGGCTATATCATCCGCACCAACGCCGAAAAACGCCACTGACGAGCAGCTTCAGTCCGACATCCACTATCTGACCAAAGTGTGGGAACACATCTCAGAACAAGCAAAAATCCAGCCGCCGGAAACCCTGCTTTATCAGGATTTGCCTTTTGAGCCTGCGCGTGTTGCGCGATATGTTCAGCCTCGACGCAAAAAAATTCTGGTCGACTCAACTGAAAAACCACCGCCGCATGACCCTGCTTCGCCGAGCAATACGTCCACGGCGCATTGGGCAGGATAGAGCTGTTTAAAGGCGAACGCCGCTGTTTGAACCCACAACGTCGAACAGGAAATCAGCCGCGCCCTGCAACCGCGCGCGTCAACCTCAACTTCGGCAGCTACCTGATTATCGAGTCCGACAGCCATGACCACGATAGACGTGAACACCGGCGGCTTCGTCGGCGCGCGCAACTTCGACGAAACCATCTTCCGCACCAACCTTGAAGCCTGCACACCATCGCCCCGTGAGTTAAGGCTGCGCAACCTCGGCAGCATCATCATCATAGAGCTTCATCGACATGGCGCGAAGCGCACCGCGAAAGCCGTGTTGCAAGAGCTTGCCAGAGCCCTCGCCTTCGACCGTACCGCGTTACCCTCAACGGCTTCACCAGCTTGGGTTTGGTCGAGCTGACGCGCAAACGTTCACGCGAAAAGCAGCCAAACCTCTGCGAGCCCTCGCCCGTCCTGCCAAGGCAGGGACGTCTGAAAACGCCGCAGACCATCTGCTACAATCCAGCGCGAAGTCGTCCGCGGGCCCGCCGCTACGATGCCCAATCCTTCCGCATCCTCGCGCGCCCAACGTCATCGACCTCTTCCTCGACGAAGAATCGCAATCGCTCGGCGATGCTGATAGACTTTATCGGCAAACCGATTTCGCTGGCAGTCGAAACCGCTCTACGCAGGAACAATACGACATCGTATTGATGTAACCCAACAGTCAGGCCGTCTGAAAACCTAAAACAAAGACAAACCCATGCGCAACGAATCCTACGCATCCGAGAGGCAAACCGGCATCAAACGCATCATCAACGCCTACGGCTATTCCAAAGACGGACTCAAGGCCGCCTACCGGCATGAGCGCTGTTCCGCCAAGTATGCTGGCTCAACCTGACGCTGGTTATCCTCGCCTGCATCTTCGACTTTGATTTTTCCGTCAGGCTGCCGCTGATTACCGCATCCTTCATTTTCGCTGATTACCGAATTGTTTCAACACCGCCGTCGAAAGCCGCCGTCGACCATACATCCACTGAAAAGCACGAACTGGCCAAACGCGCCAAAGACGCAGGTTCGGCAGCGCAGCTTTGCGGCTTTTGGTCTTGTTGGCGGTAACGGCTGTCCGCGTACTGTGCAGCACACCTACATCTAAATATTTTTAGCTATGTAAAAATTATTATATTGGTTATTTATATCTAGTTATTAATCTGTAAAAATTTAATTTAAGTCAAATATTCAGACGGCCTTAACGTATAATATGACCACTATCTTCCTAACCCTGCAAAGGAAAAACACGAAGGAAACTACTGGCAACACTGGTTTTGGCAGGTCTGTACGCAAACCGCTATGGCGGCGGGCATCCAAGTCGAAGAACGGGCGCGCGCTTCCGTCGAAGGCATGAAAATGAGCGGCGCGTTCGCGAAAATCAACAATGACACCAACGCCCAAGATTTTCTGGTCGGCGGCAACAGCCCCGTAGCGGAGCGCGTAGAAGTCCACACCCATGTCAACGACAACGGCGTGATGCGTGATGCGCGAAGTCAAAAGCGGCATCCCTCTGCCGAAAAAGCCGTTACCGAGTTGAAACCGGCAGCTACCACGTCATGTCCATGGCGGGCCTGAAACAGCCTCTGAGAAAGAAGGCGAAACCGCACCGGTCACGCTGAAATTCAAAAAGCCAAAACCCATTACCGTCGACGTGCCGGTTAAAAACGTACCCAAAGCGGCCGACGACGACGCACACAACCACAACCACGGCAGGGTGCGCACGCACACTAAATCCCCGCGGCCTGATGTGAAAAATCCCTACCGGATTCCGGTCTTTCGAGGCCGTCTGAAACCCGCCTGTCGGTTTTCAGACGGCCTCAGTATATTTCACTTTATGTTAAAATCAGCATTTAAATCCGTTTTCGCCCCACATCCCCACGCATGAATATTGAAAACACACCGCAAAAACATCATCGTCGGACTCTCCGGCGGCGTCGACTCCTCCGTAACGGCCGCCCTGCTCAAACAGCAGGGGCACCAAGTGCACGGCGTATTGCAGCAAAACTGGGAAGACGACGACAACGATGAATATTGCAGCATCAAACAAGACTCCTTCGACGCCATCGCCGTGGCCGACATCCTCGGCATCGACATCGACATCGTCAATTTCGCCGCACAATACAAAGACAAAGTATTCGCCTATTTCCTCAAAGAATACGGCGCGGGCAGGACGCCGAATCCCGACGTATTGTGCAACGCCGAAATCAGTTCAAATGCTTTTTGGACTACGCCCTCAGAGCAAGGCGCGGACACCATCGCCACCGGCCACTATGCACGCAAAAGAAGTCCGAAACGGCGTGCACTACCTGCTCAAAGGCCTCGACCAAAACAAAGACCAAAGCTATTTCCTCTACCGCCTCCAACCCTTCCAGCTCGAACGCGCAATTTTTCCCGCTGGGCAGTTTGGGAAAAACCCGAAGTCCGCCGCCCTTGCCGCCGAATTCAAACTGCCTACCGCCGCCAAAAAGACAGCACCGGCATCTCGTTTCCATCGGCGAACGCCCGTTCCGCGAGTTCTTGCAAAAATACCTGCCGACCAACAACGGCAAAATGGTCACGCCCGAAGGAAAACCGTCGGCGAACACGTCGGACTGATGTTCTACACGCTCGGACAGCGCAAAGGCCCAGGAATAGGCGGAGCGGGCGAGCCTTGGTTCGTCGCGGGTAAAAACTGGCGAAAAACGAACTCATCGTCGTACAAGGCCACGGCCATCCGCTGCTCTACACCCGCAGCCTCGTCATGAACGATTTGAGCTTCACGCTACCTGAACGCCCGAAAGCGGGACGCTACACCTGCAAAACCCGCTACCGTATGGCCGACGCACCCTGCGGACTGCGCTATCTTGACGACGCACACCGCCGAACTTGTCTTTGACGAACCGCAATGGGCGGTAACGCCGGGTCAATCCGCCGTCCTCTACGGCGGTGATGTCTGCTTGGCGGCGGCGTGATTATGGCCACCGACAAACCGCTGATTGTTAACGGCTGACCCTTTTTCAGACGGCTTGGCCGGTACCGGCCGTTTCCGCAGATTCACCTGTTATCACGAGGCCGTCTGAAAAAGTTTTCAGACGGCCCGCAACGAAAACCAAAGAAAGCCCCATTATGGAAAAACTCTGGCTGAACAGCTACGAACAAGGCGTCAACGCCGAAATCGACATCACACGCTACAAATCCATCACCGACGTATTTAACCAAAGCGCGCAAAATTCGGCGGCAAACCCGCCTTTTGCAATATGGGCAAAACGCTGACCCTATGCCGAAACCGCCAAGCTGATTACCGACTTCGCCTCCTACCTGCAAAACGTACTGAAACTGCCGCGCGGCGAGCGCGTCGCCATCATGATGCCCAACCTGCTGCAATATCCGGTCGCCCTGTTCGGCACCTTGCAGGCAGGCATGGTCGTCGTCAATACCAACCCGCTCTATACCCCGCGCGAACTGGAACACCAGCTTAAAGACAGCGGCGCAACCACCATCGTCGTTTTGGAAAATTTTGCCAACACGCTGGAATTGGTGCTGCCGCGCACGCAAATCAAACACGTCATCGTCGCCAGCGTCGGCGACATGTTCAGTGCCATCAAAGGCACGCTGATGAATTTCAGTGCTGCGGAAAATCAAAAAGCCGTACCGAATGCCGCATCCCGATGCCGTTCCGTTTCAGACGGCCATGAAACGAGGAGCGGCGCTGCCGTTTACCAAGGTAGACATCACCCGCGAAGACACCGCCTTCCCGATACACCGGCGGCACGACCGGCGCTAGTCAAAGGGCGCCGTACTCAGCCACGGCAACATCTGCGCCAATATGCTTCAAGCGAAAGAATGGATTAGAAACCAACTGCGCGAAGGTAAAGAAACCGTCATCGCCGCACTGCCGTTCTACCACATTTTCGCCCTGACGGTGAACCTGATGATTTTTACCAACGCCGGTTCCAAAATCATCCTGATTACCAACCCGCGCGACACGAAAGGTTTTATCGGCGAGCTCAAAAAGAGCGTATCGAGCGTCTTTGTCGGCGTCAACACCTTGTTTAACGGCATGGTCAACCAGCCCGATTTCGCCACCGTCGATTTCTCCGACCTGCGGCTGACGCTCGGCGGCGGCATGGCAACGCAGAAAGCCGTCGCCGAAAAATGGAAAGACATTACCGGCACCCCCATCGTCGAAGCCTACGGCCTGACCGAAGCCAGTCCGGGGGTGTGCTGCAACCCGCTGAATATTGAAACATACAGCGCGGCATCGGCCTGCCGATACCTTCGACCGAAATCGAACTGCGCGACGCCGACGGCAGCACCGTGTGGCGCAAGGACAGCCCGGCGAACTATGGGTCAAAGGCCCGCAGGTCATGCAGGGGTTATTGGAACCGTCCTGAAGAAACCACCAAAAGCCATTGACGCGCGCGGCTTTTGGAAACCGGCGACATCGCCGTCATGGACGAAAAAGGCTGGTTCAGCTGGTAGACCGCAAAAGACCTGATTGTCGTTTCCGGCTTCAACGTTTACCCGAACGAAATCGAAGAAGTCATCGCCCACAACGACAAAGTCATGGAAGTTGCCTGTATCGGCGTGCCCAACGAAAAACAGGCGAAGCGTTGCAAAGTGTTCGTGGTAAAAAGACCCGTCGCTGACCGAGGAAGAACTCATCGCCCTCTGCCGCACCGAACTGACCGGCTACAAAGTGCCTAAAAGACATCGAGTTCCGCGACGAACTGCCCAAAATCCAACGTCGGCAAAATCCTGCGCCGCGAATCTGCTGCGAACAGGCGCTGGGCAAATAATCCGATTCCGTCCCGGCAAGAGGCCGTCTGAAAATCCGGTTTTCAGACGGCCTCAATAACGTCGCCGGCCTCATTGCCAGCCCTACTGCTAAGGGTAAATCCGTATTCCAACATGGGTAGCTGCATCATGACTAAATTTATTTTCGTAACCGGCGGCGTCGTATCTTCCTCGGAAAAGGTATCGCCGCCGCTTCTCATTGCCACCATCCTCGAATCGCGCGCGGTTTGAACGTGACCATGCTCAAGCCTCGACCCCTATCAACGTCGACCCCGGCACCATGGTCCGTTCCAGCACGGCGAAGCGTTCGTTCACAGACGACGGTGCGAAACCGACCTCGACTTGGGACACTACGAACGTTTCATCAACGCCACCATGACCCGCCGCAACAGCTTCAGCACAGCAGGTGTGCGAAAAACGTCATCGCCAAGAACGCCGCGGCGACTACTTAGGCGGTACGGTTCAGGTCATCGCACATACTACCGACGAAATCAAACGCCGCATCCACGAGGCGCTGCGGGTTCACGATCTGCCATCGTCGAAATCGGCATGGCACGGTCGGCGACATCGAATCGCTGCCGTTTTTGGAAGCCATCCGTCGATGCGCAGCCAGTTGGGACACACAACACCTGTTTGCCGCGAGGCTGCGTCCCACTATCGCCGCTGCGGCGAAATCAAAACCAAGCCGACCCAGCATACCGTTAAAAAATGCTTTGAGCATCGGGTTTTGCAGCCCGACATCCTGATTTGCCGCATGGACGGGAAATGCCCGCGAGACGCCGCAAAATCGCCTTGTTCTGCAGCGTGGAAGAGCGCGCGATTGTGGGCAGCGTACGACGTGGACAGCATCTACGAATGTCCCGAAATGTTGCACGACCAAGGCATCGACAACATCATTACCGAGCAGTTGCGGCGAACGTGCAGCAGGCGGATTTTGACCGCGATGGAAAATCGTTCACGCCATCAAAAATCGAAACACACCGTCAAAATCGCCATGGTCGGCAAATCGTCGATTTGACCCGAATCCTACACAAATCGCTGATCAGGCAGCTTGAAACATGCGGGTATCCACACCGAAACCGACGTTAGATTACCTTCGTTGACAGCGATATCAGGAAAAACAACGGCGACGTTTCCATGCTCAAAGAACGGGACGCCATCCTCGTTCCTGGTGGTTTCCGGTTCGCGCGCGGCGTGGAAGGCGAAATCGCCGCCGTGCGCTATGCCCGGCGAAAACAACGTGCCATGCGCCGGGCATGCCTCGGTATGCGAATCGTCGGCGATCGAATACGCCGCGACGTCGCAGGTTGAAAGGCGCAAACTCCACCGAGTTGACCTCGATACGCCGCACCGTTGTTGCCCCTGATTGACGAATGGCAAACCGCCGGCACGGCGTCGAAACCCGCGACGAATCCGCCGATTTGGGCGGCACCATGCGTTTGGGTGCAAGAGGGTTGAATTGAAAGCAGGCAGTCTCGCGCCAAAAATCTACGGCAGCGAACACATCACGCAGCGCCACCGCCACCGCTACGAAGTCAGACAACAACTACGTTCCCACGCTGGAACAAGCGAGCGGTCATCGGCGGCGTATCTGCCGGACGCGAGACGCTTGGTCGAAAACCATCGAACTGCCGGAACCATCCTCGGTTCTTCGCCTGCCAGTTCCACCGGAGTTCACCTCAACCCGCGCAAAAGCCATCCTTTGTTCACCGCGTTTTGTCAAAGCTGCGTTGAACAATAAAAAAGTCTGACGTTCGGTCAAGGCCGTCTGAAAATAAAAAGCACCTCGATTGAGGTGCTTAGATCCGTAAGTCGGGTATTTTATTCCCGACCACGGCTGCGGCTGCCGCTTTCAGACGGCCTTTAAGTTTTGTATGGCGGTACTCACGAATCTCGTTCACTTCGCGGCCGTTCAAAGGCTGCACAGGGCGGTTGTTGGCGCTGCCGACATTGCCCGCATCGCCTTAATTTGTGCTTCTCCCGCCTGAACCGGCGTTTCATCACCACAGTAACGTTTTCGCTGCAAGGCGGCGTGGTCAACGAGCCTTTCAGATGGAAAGATTTAGTGTCTTCGGCAGTTTGAATATCCAAGCCTTTTAACTGCACGGATTCGCCCGTTTTCCAATCGCACTACCAGTCAGGGTGATTGTCCCGGTTTTGAACACCGTGGCACAGCACAAAGTCCCGTCTTCAGCCTGATACGACAAGCGCCCATCGGTGAAACGCTTGCCTTTAAAACGTATGTTCGCTCGGGATATGGAAATGGAACTGCTTGAATACATAAGGCTTTGCCGTTAATCATAACGGTCTGCGCTTGTCTCTGTGGTGCTGCTTGGAGGGTATGGCCGTTATTTTCCCACTTTATAATCGATGTGTCGAGCGGACACAACCTGCTTGCCTTTTTACTGCTTTTACAGAGGAGAACCACGGGGGACTGCTGTGCATTTTGCAGACTGCAAAAACTCTTGCTCAAATCGTCTCATGGGGCCGAATCGTTTGCTCCTGTGTAAGACCAATTCGGTTGAGGATTTGCCGCGGGATACGTCGCGGCCGACGCCGCCATCAGCAAAGAGAAGAACAGATGTATTTTCACAATCACACCCGGTTTTTATGCTACATTGATAATATTTTATATCGGTTAAATCTACCGATATAAAAGGCTCCTGCTTCTGGCAAACAGTATAGTATCAACAGGCGTTAGTAAGCTTTGACATATCTCAAACATCCTTCCTTAAAACCGATTCCCGGCCGCTCAATATAACGAAATCATCTTTTAAACACAACAAACCATTCTTTCCTTTTTCAGACTGGCCTCAGTCAAAAGTAGCTTTCATCAGAAATATAGGAAAAACTGCAAGTTTCCTATGGCCGCGCCCCGCACGACATCGGAGGCACGCAATAAAAATAAACTCAGGAGCACCCTATGACGACCACCGCCGACCCGCGCGCCAAGCTGCCCGACACCCCGCTTTCCCGGGCAACGAAGCCCTGAAAGACCGCAGCGACTATCTGCACGGTACCATCAAAGACGATTTGACCGATGACTTTTACCGGCGGCTTTACCGCCGACAATTTCCAGCTCATCCGTTTCCACGGCATGTACGAGCAGGATAACCGCGACATCCGCGCCGAGCGTACCGATCAAAAACTCGAACCCTTAAAAAACATGATGTTGCGCTGCCGTTTGCCCGGCGGCATCATCACGCCGGCGCAGTGGCTGGGCATAGACGAATTTGCCGGCGACCACACCATTTACGGCTCTATCCGCCTGACCAACCGCCAAACCTTCCAATACCACGGCATTTTTAAAAACCGATTTGAAACTGGCGCACCAGTCCCTGCACAAACTCGGTCTCGATTCCATCGCTACCGCCAGCGATCAACCGCAACGTACTCTGCACCAGCAATCCCGTTCAAAGCCCGCTGCACCAAAGAAGCCTACGAATGGGCAAAACGCATCAGTATGCACCTTCTGCCGCGCACCATGGCTTACGCCGATGTCTGGCTGACGGCGAAAAGTGTTCACCACCGAACCGACCGAACCGCGCAACAAAGAAATTGCCGACGACGTCGAGCCCATTCTCGGCAAAACCTACCTGCCGCGCAAATTCAAAACCGCCGTCGTCATCCCGCCTGACAACGATGTGGACATCCATTCCAACGATTTAGGCTTTGTCGCCATCGAAGAAAAATGGCAAACTTGTCGGCTTCAACGTCCTTGTCGGCGGCGGGCTGTCCAGCGAACACGGCAACACCAAAACCTACCCCAACACCTCCCTACGAATTCGGCTTCGTCCTCGAATACACCCTCAACGCCGCCGAAGCTGTCGTCAGCACCCAGCGCGACTGGGGTAACCGCAGCGACCGCAAAGCCGCCCGCACCCGCTACACCCTCCAGCGCGTCGGCGTCGAAGTGTTCAAAGAAGAAGTCGAAAAGCGCATGGGCATCAAGTTCGAACCCATCCGCCCCTACGCCTTCACCCATCGCGGCGACCACATCGGTTGGGTTAAAGGACTCGAAGGCAACTGGCACCTGACCCTGTTCATCGAAAAACGGCCGCCTGCTCGACTACCCCTGGCAGACCGTTGAAAAACCGGTGTGCGCGAAATCGCCAAAATACACCCCTGGCGACTTCCGCCCTGACTGCCAACCAAAAACCTCGTCGTCGCCAACGTTCCGCCCGAACCGAAAGACACCATAGACAAAATCGCCAAAAGAACACGGGCTTAATCAGCAAATCCATCACCATCCAGCGCGAAAACTCCATGGCGTGCGTCGCCCCTGCCGACCTGTCCGCTGGCAATGGCGGAAGCCGAACGCTTCCCGCCGTCGTTCTCGACAAAATCGACGAAATGTTCGTCAAATACGGCTTGGAAGACGAATACATCGTCCTGCGTGTAACCGGCTGCCCCAACGGCTGCGGCCGCGCCATGCTCGCCGAAATCGGCTTAGTCGGCAAAGCCGTCGGTCGCTAACCTCTACGCAGGGCGGCAACCGCGAGGGCACCCCGCATCCCACGCCTGTTCAAAGAAAAACATTACCGAACCCGAAATCCTCGAAATCGTGGACGGCTGGGTCGGAACTTGGGCGCAAAACCGCCGCCTCGACGACGAAGGCTTCGGCGACTTCGCTGTCCGTACCGGCATCGTCAAACCCGTCTTGGACGCGCCGCACGATTTTTAGGGCATGAGCCGCAGATTGGAACTAATCCTGATTAACCCAATCCTACAATGGTAAAGAGTACCGCTACCGCCGTCGATCTATGCAGCACACTGGTCGACGGCACCGCCGGTTTCCCTGCCCTTTGCAGGTTTTTCACTAAAAAGCAAGTCTATAGCAGCATGGTAAAACAACCGTCTTTTACCGCCGGAGAAACAGGCCGTCTGAAAACAGGTCCGGAGGAATCTTTTAATTTCCTTCCAAACCTGTTTTCAGACGGCCTTTCCCATCCGACTAGCGACAGCCGCTCAGTTCAACAGCAACTCCCCTGTTTTCAGACGGCCTCAGTATATCGTTTTCTTCTTCATCCGTATCCGTCGGCGGCGTTTCAACCAAATCAGGCAACACCAACTCGCCCAGCTCCGCTAACGGCGGCAGCTCTTCCAAACTGTCCAACTGCAAATCGCTCAAAAATGTTTCCGTCGTCGCCCACAATGCAGGCCGCCCGACCGAATCGCGATGCCCGATCACTTCAATCCAGCCCCTGTCCTGCAAAGTCTGCATCATTTTGCGACACCGCCACGCCGCGTATGCCCTCAATGTCACCGCGCGTAACCGGCTGCTGGTAGGCGATGATTGCCAGCGTTTCCATCACGGCGCGGGAATAGCGCGGCGCACGCTGTTCCTGAAGGCTGCCCAGCCGCTCGAAGGCCGCCTGCGCAATCTGAAACCGCCAGCCCCTCGTGCGTATGCACCAGTTGCAACGCCCTGCCCTGCCAACGCGTTTTTCAACTGCGCTAGCACGTCGATTAATTTGTCCTGCGACAGCGGCGGCACACACAATTCGCGCATGGATTTTTCGTTTAGGGTTCGGTTTGAGTCAAAAGCGCAGCTTCGATCAGCGCGTCGGGAGGGAGTTTTTCGTTCATAAGGTTTTCACAAAATTTTTAATTATTCTATCGAATAAGACTCTGAACAGTCTCACCGTTTTAAAACGGTCCGATAACCATCTTTTTGTACTTTTACCGGTTTTACGCATAGATTGTCACCGCAACGGACTAAGTCGGATTGTCCAATAAGTTGCGTGACTTCTGCTTCCGCCTTTATTTTGACTAATAATCTGAGAATAATAGTAACTCCATCCAAATGCCGCCCGTCAGCAATAGAACCAAACTGACCGACACAGCCAACCAACTTCTGGACTACCAACTGTTTGTTCTTCTTATTAACATAATAAAGATAACTGTTAAACTCCTTGGATTGTTCAATCATTTTCTGACGAACTTCCTCCATATCGCTCACATACCCTTTTAATACGGAATCCAATTCAGTTTTTGATATTTTCTCTCGAAAATTCAGTTAATTCTTGTTTCATACCTGCAAGCAGGGAGATAAACTCCCTTCTCGTCTGTCCCTGCATATTCTTCTGTTCTTTTCTTTTTGTTTTCCAACAGCATCATGGCTGCTTCTGAGCAGCGTATCAAGCCTGTTCGGATTTTTCTCAATATTCATGCCTACTCCCTATAAAACCAATTGACTTGATCCGACACCGTGCTTTCAGACGGCCTTAACGGCTCATCCCCATGCCGCGTGACTGCTCCATCTGCCTTTCCGTTTCCCGTTGCTGTGCTTCCTGTTCGTGCTTCTGCTCTGCTTGAACGATATTCTGAAAGCTGTCCCGTTCAGGCGTCAGTCGGGATTGAAAAAGCATCTACTTCGGCGAAATCGTGGATAAACCGCCCCATCCTGATGTACTGCCAGCTTGTCGTTATGAATACCGATATGGTCGACTTGGGTCATTTTCTGATCGAATGCTTCGGCGGTTAGGGGCGGTAATGCTGTTTTGCAGCCCCTCTTTGGTATAGGGCAGATTGTTTTCTTTAACGTATGCAGTCAGCTTTGTCGGTAATCTGGGCATATAAATCCCGCGCACGTTCGGGCATATTTTCTAACGTAGCGGTTGTTTTCAAACTCCCGCAACGACTGGCGTCGTTCCAGTTCGGCATCGAATCTTTCCATGATTTTTCTGTACGGTGGGATTGGAACGCGCCATTTCGGTTGCGGCGTTAGCTGTCCGCATCCATTGCGGCAGCTGCGGCTTGGTATTTGGCAATGAGGGCTGCGGTGTGAGAGGGGACGGGGTTATTGCTACGGTGTTACTTTTTACCATTTTTATAGATGGTTTTTCGATACAGTTTATGTCCACTTCTAAATCCTGCAATATCTGTGGTCTGATGCCACAAGCTTCCAAATCGAGTTGGACTTTGTTGTTTCCGTGCTGTATTTGCTCTTGTTGAATGATGGCAGCAATAACTTTATAGGAATACCATTCCCTGTAACTCGCATTTGACTTCGGTCCGAAGCCCTTCCCATAATCGGTTGTGTATCGAAATAATGCTTACCCATAGCTTCAAGGTTTTTGAGGAGTTTGTTTCAGTTCCATCGTCTTTTCGTCTATAGACAAGCCTGCTTTTGAAACGATAGGTTACATTACCATTTTTATCTCGGTTTCTTTCAATAAAATCATGCATATAATCCGTTAGTGCGAATAGTTGCTCTTTAGTTGGTATGGAACCATTGTGTTTCTGTTTCCATGCGCTGACCAAGGCATTAAAGCCATTAATTTCAGCCCTTGCTTCCAATTCTCTGCTTACTTGTAAAAAAGTCTTGATTTCATCAGTGTAGTCTCGTTGGCCCTTTTTGCCGTATTTGCACCTCAAGGTTATTTTTCAGGTTTTCAAACAGTTTATTCATACGCTCCTGATCAAAACAATGTTTGATTTCATGTCCCTAAAATAAAAGTTGTGTCCTCTTCGCTTTGTTCTCCGTTAATTAAACGGTCAGATCGGACACTGAGCAATCTGGTTTTGAAAACTGAAATTACCACCGCTGTTTTTATCTGTTTCCGTTCTGAAACCCTCTAGTAACACTCTCCCTTTGGAATTGCGCCGGGTCAAACTTTCAGTTATCTGCGCAGCCAATAAAGGTGAGGCTAGAATGGCATTCTCAGTAATTCAGTATGCTTTTTCTGTAATTCCGGGCTGCTTTTGATATTCCTGCAATTCGGCAAGCAATTTTTGCTTATGCTGTTTTTAGAGGAGGTAGCCATTATATTTTTCCTTAAAAATTAATAGATTCTCAAATGTTCAATACAGCTTTCTTGCAGTTTTTCGCTGTAGCCTGGTTTAATCAAGACATGTAATTTGCCTTTTTGTCATATAGTACCCTCTAAGAGGAATACGATTTGGGGAGGAGAATCCCGTCTTTTTCAATTTTTCGACAAAAATTGTCTCAAACTGATGGTACAAACTTCCTCCATGTCGTTATTCTTATCGTCCATATGGTCAGAATGCCCAAAAAGTAAAAAGAATGGCTGGGGGTAATTGATTTACTGAACGAATACCACCATTGAGAAGAAACATTACCATCAAAAACATAGGAGCCATCTTGTTTTTGTAGAAGTAGGAGAACCATAATTTTACCAACCTATCTTGCGTAAAATCATCAGGTGATTCGGATGTGGTCAGCAGGTGTAGTACGTTGTCGATAATCTGCTTTGGCGTGAATTTGGATTGGGCTTGTTTATCAGTCATGACTTTGGATTCCTTTTGACTTCGGGAGAGTGGTTTTCGCTTGGATTTGTGCTATGACGGTACAGGCAGCAAGCAAAAGACAGAAAAACTGCGGTCAACGGTTTGCTTTTCATTATTTCCTTTCTGAAGGATTATGTTTTCAGATGATTTATTTACTGAAACGACCTCATAGTAGGTTCGTTTTTCATTTTTAGATAGTTGTACTTATAAAACATATATGATGTAGTGCTTATCTGATTTCCTTCTGCATTTGTACGTGTAGACATAATGTTAATACGGTGGGGTTCTTTCCTTTAGCAGGTTGATATTCAATAGTAAATCTTGCATCAACCAAACCATAGTGTTAGGGGATTTTGCAGTAGGAAAAAGCAGTGTATTGGGATGTGTTGTGGGCTGTTGTATGAATTTAGCATCAGGATAACCATCTAACTTTGAATAATTCTGAATTTTTTTCTTTCAACCACGTTTCAGGGTGGTTGATATAAATATATCCCAATAAGGAAGTGAGGGATTACCTGGCCTCCAACCAGTATATTCGTCTGGTTTTAGTTATAACTATAATCAATATATCCAACACCTTCATAATAGCCTGTCGGTATGGGTAATTGAAATTTACCGAGAGATGAGGAATCTGACTCGCATCCTTTTCCCCTATCATGAATGTTTGAACAGGCTGCAAGCAGCAGGCAGAAGGCTGCGGCTAATGTTTTGGTTTTCACGGGTCTCCTTCGCTATTGTCAAATTGTTTTTCAGACGGCCTGCTATTAAAAAAAGTAAGGCTATCTAAGTTCGGCACTATATCATATCAATAGCTTTAGTTTTCAGACGGCTTCTGTCCTTTGCGTTCTGCCTTTCTGGCTTCGCGCACGGCTTTTGAGTTCGGCTTCTTTTTGGCGGGCTTTTTGAGCCATGTTTCCCATTGGTTCGGCGTTTCTAGGGTGATTCTGCCGATTTTTGCCTTCGCGAAAATCGGTGAGGATATTTTCGGCGGCTTTTTGGTAGTTGACCCGTCCGCCGCTGAGGATTGCGCCGCGTTTTTGGCTATCCATTCGAGCCATGAGTTGTCGTCCCAGTGGCTGCTGGGGTCTTTGTCGGCTTGGTAACGTTCTTGCAGCATGGGGAGGTAGTGGCGGCGGAGGTAGTCTAAAAAGTTCGAGGGCGACTTCTTCTTCGTCCAGCGCGTTGCGTCCGACTGCGCCGCCGGCGGCGAGGTTGTAACCGCCTTCTTCGACGATGATTTTCGGCCACAGCATTCCGGGGGTGTCGTAGAGCCAGAAGTCGTCGGCGAAAGAGGCGTTGTTCGGCTTTGGTGATGCCGGGTTCATTGCCGGTTTTGGCGGATTTTTGCCCTATCATGCCGTTGATGAGGGTGGACTTGCCGACGTTGGGGATGCCGCAGATGAGGACGCGCAGGGGTTTGTCTATGCCTTGGCGGTGGGGGAATCATGGCGCGGCAGGCTTGGGTGATTTTGCCGTGTGCGCCGGTTTCCGGAGGAATCGAGGGCGATGGCGCGGGTGTTGGGACGGCTGTTGTAGTATTCGAGCCAGATTTTGGTGCGTTCGGGGTCGGCAAGGTCTTGTTTGTTGAGGATTTTTGAGTTTGGGTTTACCTTTGGAAAGCTGGGCTAGCAGGGGATTTTCGCTGGAGGCGGGCATTCGTGCGTCAACATTTCAATCACCATGTCGACACTTTTTGGTGCGTTCGGCGATGGCTTTTTGCTTTTGTTCATGTGGCCGGGAAACCATTGGATTGCCATATTCGGATACTCTTTTTGTGTAATGAGGCCGTCTGAAAAAGGTTTTTATCTTTTTCAGACGGCCTGGTTCATGTTTAGGCCGTCTGAAAAATCAAACGGCCGCGGATTTTCGGGTTTAAGTTAACGTTCCGCCAAGTTCTGCGCCTGACGGTGGCGTACCAGCAACTCGTATTTTCCTTTCAGCCGCTGCGCCAGCCTCTCGACGACATAGACGGAACGGTGCTGCCCTCCCGTGCAGCCGATGGCGATGAGTAATGTAGCTGCGGCTTTCTTCCTCCATACGCGGTAGCCAACGCTGCATGAAGCGGTCAATATCGTCCACCATTTCCTGCGCCCAGTTCTGCCCGTCAAGGTAATCCTGAATCGGTTTGTCCATGCCGTTGTAAGGACGCAGTTCGGGATCGTAGTAGGGATTGGGCAGACTGCGCATATCGAAGACGAAATCGGCATTGTTGGGCGTGCCGTGTTTAAAAAGCCGAATGATTCCAGTATCACCAACAGCCCTTTGCGCTCGGTTTGCAACCATTGCTGCACGGCGTAGCGGAGCTGTTGCGCGTTCATGCCGGAAGTGTCGATGCAGTGACCAAATCACGCAGCGGCCAAAGCCATTTGCGCTCTTTTTGCAGACCTTCGAGCAGCGTCATGTTCTGCCCGCCAGCGGATGGCCGCGGCGGGTTTCGAATATCGGCGAATCAATACGCTCTCTTCGGCCTCGAGAAACAACACTTCGATTTCATGCCCTTCTTCGCGTAAAAACCGGATTTGTTCCCGCGTTTGGACAATATCGATACGCGAACGTATGTCGACGCTGACGCCCAAACGGGTTTCATCCCCGCGCCCGATATGGTGTATCACCAAAGCGGGCAGCATTTCCATCGGCAGGTTATCGACGCAGTAATAGCCCAAATCTTCCAACTGCTTAAGTGCAACTGATTTGCCCGAACCGGAAAGCCCGCTAATCAATACTATTTTCATGCTTGGATTCGTTTTCTTTAAGTAGGGTTTGATGCCGTTCCAAAAATTCCCTTGTGCTGTCTTTGCCGCGCAACTGAAGGATATAGTTGCGCACCGCTGCCTCCACCAGTACGGCAAGGTTTCGGCCAGCCGCCACAGGCAGTGTTACGGAACGGATATTTACATTGAGGATGGACTCTGTTTCCGTGCGTATGCTCAAGCGGTCAAGTTGCTTCATATACTCGTCGTCGGCGAGACACCAGATTGATAATCAGGTTGAGAAGTTTTTTAGGGCGGATGGAGGTTTTCGCCGAAAATATGACGGATATTCAGTACACCCAGCCCGCGCACTTCCAAAAAGTCGCGCAACATCGGCGGACAGCGGCCTTCCAGCATTTCCGGACCGGTACGGAACAATTCCACCGCGTCGTCCGCAATCAGGCTGTGTCCGCGTGAAATCAGTTCCAAAGCCAACTCGCTTTTACCCAAACCCGAATCACCGTAATCAGCACGCCGATTTCAAATACATCCAGAAAGACACCGTGTTTTGATTACCGATACCGCCAGCGTGCGTTGCAGGTAAATGCGCAGCACGTCCATCAGATACGGGCTTTCCAATTTGGAAGTCAGCAAAGGGATATTGTTGGTATGGCAAAAATCGCGCAGTTTGGGCGAAACCGCCAAACCGTTGGCCACGATGACCAGAGACATCGGGATATTGAACAGTTCGTTGAAATCGTAGGCCAGCTCGCTCCGATTCCAAGCGCTTCAGGTATTCGGCCTCAGCCACACCGACCACCTGCACTTGATTGGGATGGATAAAATTCAAATGGCCGACCAGCGCCAAAACGGGCTTGTCGGCCTCAACGCCGATTCTATTATCGGCACCCGCCGTACCCGCCGCCCAAGCCAGTTGGAGCTTATACTGGTTGTCTTGGTAAAGGCAGCGGACGGAAACACTGGGCATGGTTATTCCGCCGTCAGAAGATTGCGGGCTTCCTCCGCCGAAACCGCAGCCATCAGGGCTTCGCGGACGGTTTTCTGCGAGAACTTCCCTGCCAGTTTAGACAGTACCTCAAATGTTCCCCGTCGCATTTTCAGGTACAAGCAGCACGAAAAACCAGTGAAACAGGGTTTGCCGTCAGGGCGCATCGAAGGCTACCGGCTCTTTTGGTACGGATAAACGCCCCCACCGCTTTCACGGAAGCATGGCGCCCGTGCGGAATCGCCACACCCCTGCCCCAGCCCCGTCGTACCCAACTTTTCACGAGCAAACAGACAGTCGAACACATCGGCACGCGCCAACCCGGTTTCATTTTCAAGCAACAAACCGACCTGCTCGAAAATACGTTTTTTGCTGCTAACATCCAAATCCAAAACGATATGGGATACAGGTAGAATTTCGCCAATCAGGCTCATAAGATTCTCTTCAGAGGTAGCAAAACAAGCTGGAATTGTACCGACAGTCGGTCAAATCTCAATCTCTGCGGCGCGATTTACACGGCTTCCCACCGCAGCATCACCCGCCAAATGCCGATACAGCCTGATTTCAGACGGCCTCGGCCATATTCTTCTCCCCGCTAAATTGACATCCAGACATAATGACCGGCCAAACCTAAAAACCAAACCAGCCCGATACGGTTGTTTTCCAAAAAAGTACTGAAACATAGCTGGCGGTTGCGGGTTTTAATCGCGCGGCATTGCCCGATCTGCCACCACACGACGAACGGCAGTGCCGCGCGCCAATAGGCCACGATGCCTGAATTTTATAGCCCAGCACCACCATCAACGCCGTAAACCAGAAATGGCACAGGCATCACGCCCTCAATATCACGATCGCCGAGTAACGGCCGAGTTTTGATGCCGATTTTCAAATCGTCTTCCTTGTCAGCCATCGCACAACCGTATCATCAGCCAGCGTCCACAGAATATTCGCGACAAACAGCAGCCACGCCACCGGCGGCACAGAATGGGTAACGGCGGCAAACGCCATCGGTATACCGAAAGAAACCCACACCCAAATAAAGCTGGGGCAACGGGAAAAAACGTTTGGTAAACGGATACGTTACTGCCAGAAAACAGTGCTGGCAGGCTCATAAACCAAGTAAAACAAATTCAACGGCAACAGGCACAAAGCCGCACACAAGCACAAAATCACCGCCAGCAAAACCGCTTCGATTCTGTAACCATCCCCCGCGCAAACGGCGGTTTTCGTGCGCTCCACCGCACCGTCGAAGTTCCGGTCGGCAAAATCATTTACCACACAGCCCGCGCTGCGTATAAAAACACGCCTGCCGTAAAAGCCAGCAAAACCGTACTCCCCGGATAACCGTCCGCAGCCACCCACATCGCCCAGTGGGTCGGCCACAAAAGCAGCAACGTACCAATCGGTTTGTCAACGCGCATCAGTTTGCAATAAACGACCAAACGGCCGACCGCATAACGGGGAAAAGAATTTTAGGAGTAAACGTCTGATATTCATGTGCGTAATAATTATTTATAACTATATGACAATCAATATTATTTTTATTTTTAGAAACCCGCATATAGTATTATAGTCCGTTTTTCTGGGATACGCCTCATACAAATACGCGTATTCATTCCCGACATGGAAACAGACAAAAATAACCCCTTTCAGGGTTGTTGTGTGGTGCGGACGGAGAGACTCGAACTCTCACACCTTTCGGCGCCAGAACCTAAATCTGGTGCGTCTACCAATTTCGCCACGTCCGCATCCAAGGCAACGGATTATACACATAAACCTATAAAGCTGCAAAGCGCGGAGCGCCTTGAAAAAACGGTATAATGCGCCATATTGCGTCCATCAGCAAAACCGGCCGTCTGAAAACCCAATGGCTTTCAGACGGCCCTCAATACTAAAACACTGCCAGAGAAAAACATGTCAGCCTTACTGATTAAAGACTACCTCCGCACACAAGGCCTGCGCCTGCCTGTCGAAAGCGTACATATCGCCTATCTTGCCGCACAGGCAGTCATAAACAACGGCAACGCATCCATCGACCGTTCGATTTTATGGTTCGACAACGGCGAACTGGTTCTTGCCGACCATATCGAACAGACTTCCGAAAACGAAGCTTTGCTGAAACAAATTTTTTATGGCGCTCGATTCCGTGTTCGGCCGCAATCCCGACATCCTAAGCGCAACCTGTTTGTGCCAAGATGCCGTCTGAAAACCCTGTTTCCCAGCTTATCAGGCTGACACACCAAGGCAGAATGCCGGAACAGAAACTGGACGCAACCGACGACAACAGCCAAACCTATCTTGCCTCCCGCACGGCGCAAAGCGGCTGGATGAACATCGCCAACGACATTCCCCGCTGGCTTTTGTCCGGAGAACTGGAAGGCTGGCGCAACCACGCTGGCAAAAGCCAGATTTCCGCTCCCGTCTGTACTGAAAACGGCACGATTCTCGGTGTGCTCCATATCGAATATCCCGAAACAGACCGTGCCGACGAAGCCGCACTGACCGATTGGACCGCGCTGGCACTGGCACTGGCAGAACCGATGAAAAATCCTACTGAAAATAGAAGAGCGAGGACCAGCTATGAATAAAAAGATTAAATACATCGCGTCCTGCCGCTTACCGACCGAATGGGGCGTATTTACCATGCACGGATTTGAAGAGGCCGACGGACAGGAACATATCGCCTTGAGCATGGGAGACTTTTCAGACGGCCTACCCGTATTGTCGCGCATCCATTCCGAATGTTTGACCGGCGACGCCCTGTTCTCGCAAAAATGCGACTGCGGCCCTCAACTGAAAGCTGCCATGCAGGCAGTGCAAAAGAAGGACGCGGCATTATCGTTTATCTGCGTCCAGGAAGGACGCGGCATCGGCCTGATTAACAAAATCCGCGCCTACCGCCTGCAAGACCAAAGGATTAGACACGGTAGAAGCCAACCTCAAACTCGGCCTGCCGGTGGACGCACGCGATTTTTTTCACTGGCCAAACACATTTACGACCATCTCGGCGTGCACGAAATCAAACTACTGACCAACAATCCCGAAAAAGTCGGTACGTTGCAACAGGGCGGGAATCAGCATAGTCGAACGCATTCCGCTACAAGTCGGAGAAAACAGCGAAAACGAACGTTACCTGCATACTAAAGCGGAAAAATTGGGGCGTTTTTCTATTTTCGGAACAATAGTAACCCCGTCAAAAGAAAAACTCAGGCCGTCTGAAATTTATTCGATTAAATTTCAATACCATAACAAATCATCGACAAACGGGTGCTTGCACCGGTTCCGCTTTTTAGGTTTTAATGTCGCTTCTTTCGGGTGATTAGCTCAGTTGGTAGAGCGTCTGCCTTACAAGCAGAATGTCGGCGGTTCGACTCCGTCATCACCCACCAAGTTTCTTTTCGCTGTTGTTAACACAGCGGATGCGCGGTGGTAGCTCAGTTGGTTAGAGTACCGGCTGTCACGCCGGGGTCGCGGGTTCGAGCCCCGTCCGCCGCGCCAAATCCCAAAAGCACTGGATTCCGGTGCTTTTTATTTTATCCGAGAGCCGTCTAAAATCTTTTACCCGTTTTTCAGACGGCCTCTACATTGATTATAATTCGGGTTCACACCTTCAAGCAGAACAAGAGCCTGAAATGACCCGACCATTCGTCTTACCCGACACACGGCCCTACCCAACCAGCCCGATTAAAAAAATTTCTTGCTGCTCAACGCCTACCAATTGGCACACAACTCATCGGCGGCATCCCGCAAACTTTCATCCGAACAACTGCAAACCGAAATCCGCGGCATGTTGTCGCAAAACCACTATATCAACCTGTCGCTCGCCATGACGATGGCACCCGACGTCGGAACCTACCAAAGCCTGATGGATAGTGTCGATACGGTTTTACGGGCGGAAAAAGACGGTGAAATACAATGGTTCGCCCTGCCAATCGTTATCGTGGCAGGCTGCAAACAGGACAAAAGCCTGCAGCTGGGGTTACCGACCGAGGCATTGTTTGCCTGCCTGCAAAACTACCCCCTACCTGCGCAACCTTACCCAAAATACCCGTTGGTTTGCCGTATTTGGTCCAATCGGACGAATTAAGCGGCATCACACCGGGAGATTGGTGGCAGGCCAAACAAAATACCGACTCCGCCGAACGATTCACAACGATTCTCCCACCATCCCTTGTCCCTGCCGAACGGTCAGTCCGTACACGTTGTCTATGCGCTGGGCTACGGCGGCAAAGACGTCCAACCCGTACTCGGACTAAACCTGCAACAGGCAGGCTTGCCTTTGATGCAGGTCTGGCAAGAAGCTCTCGCCCTAACGGGTGCTACCCTGTTTACCAACCCTTGTCGCCGAACACCCCGCTTAAAGCTTTGGCCGACGGCAGCCATACCCGCCAACGTATGGCGATGGACGTTTTTCTCCACCAACGCCATCCGTTCGATACGGATGCAAAGTCCTCGTGTCGGTGTCGTGGTCGGCGCGCGGGCAGGCGGGCAGATTCTGTTTGGTTTCAACGCTACCGACAGTGCCTTTGAAGTCGTGCCCCAGATTTTCACTTGGGAGCTGGCTTCAACCGACAAAATCGCCATCGTCCAACAAAATTTTCTCGATTTAATGGTTGAATGCCAAATCGAACATATTTATTACCTGCACAATGCCCTTCCCGAAAACAGCGAGCTGCCGACCCTATGCACAGGCACTGAAATTAGACGGGCACAACCCTTTATTTTCCAAAAGAGCCATGAAAAACTATAAAAATACTCTTCGTCTGCCTCGGCAACATCTGCCGCTCTCCAATGGCTGAATACGTACTCCGCCACCAAGCCCTGCAAGCAGGCGTTACCGACCGCATCAGCGCCGACAGTGCGGGTACTTCCGGCTGGCACGACGGCGAAGACAGCATCGGGGTACACGCAAAGTTCTGGCACAGCACGGTATCAACCATTCCGGCTTTCACCAGCAGCAAAGTCCGTAAGACTGACGGTAGCTTTTACGATTTCATTATCGCAATGGACGACAACAACCTGAACGAACTGGAACGCCTGTTCGGTAGACATCCCGAAAAATTTTCAAACTCACCGACCTGATTCCCGAAAGCGATTACCATGCCGTACCCGACCCTCTGGTATACCGGAGATTTCGACGAAACATTCAGGCTGGTCGACGCGGGTTGTAAAGCATTGCTGCACAAGCTCGGATTATCCGGCTATAAAAGATTGAACCGTCCAATGAACAAAACCATCCTTTCACTTACCCTATCCACCACCATTTTCCTGCTCTGCAGTTGCGGCGACAAAGAACAGGCGCAAACAGCCGGTTCTTTCAAACAGCACATCCGTTCCACCTTTATCGAAACCGCTGCTGAAAAATGCGTTGAAAACGCCCCTCAGCAAAACGGCTTGCCGAAAGATAAAATACGGCAAGTCTGCGCCTGTACCGCAGATAAGCTGGCAGATTCCGTATCCGCCGAAGATTTACCCGATATTTTGGCTGGCAATATCAACCCCGAACTGGCCGACAAAATCTCAACAGCGACGCTCGCCTGCCTGAAAGAAACCCGCCGTACCGCCATGCAGGCTCCGACAACAAAATGATGACAGGCCGTCTGAAAAATCTTATGATAGTTTTCAGACGGCCTTTATATCATGACAAACGAGGAAATCAATTCAAAAATGAACACATTGGCAAAACTTCCTTCCGCAACATCTGCAACAAAACGCCCTACCTGCCGAACTTGGCAGCGTCTTGGAATCCATTATCGCCGCTTGCGTTCAGATTAACGGAAAAATCCGTTTGGGCGCATTGTCCGGCGTGCTGGGTATGGCAGGGAACAGGCAACATACAGGGCGAAGACCAAAAAGAAACTGGACGTAATTGCAAACGAGATTCTGAGTTGAAACCCTGAAACAGAACCCGAATGTTGCAGGATTGGCCAGCGAAGAAGAAGATACTTTCGTTTCAACCGATGAAAACGGCGGCTATTTAGTATTATTCGATCCGCTTGACGGTTCGTCCAACATTGATGTCAACATTTCCGTCGGCACCATCTTTTCCATCCTAAACAAACCGGCAGGCCGTCTGAATACTGAATCCTTCCTACAAAAAGGCAGTAGCCAAGTGGGTAGCGGCTATGTCCTGTACGGTCCGCAAACCCAGCTCGTTTTTACCCTGAAACACGGCGTATTTGTGTTTACCCTAAACGAACACGGTGAATTTGTATTAACCCAAGAAAACCCGCAGGTCCCCGCATCAACCCAAGAATTCGCCATCAACATGTCCAACCAACGCCACTGGTTCCCGCCGATGCAGCGATACATTGCCGAACTTTTGGAGGGCAACACCGGCGTGCGCGGTAAAAACTACAATATGCGCTGGGTGGCCAGTATGGTGGCGAAATCCACCGTATCCTAATGCGCGGCGGCGTATTTATATATCCGCAAGACAAACGCGACCCCGCCAAACCCGGCAAACTGCGCCTGATGTACGAAGCCAATCCCGCATGAGCCTGATTTTGAAACAGGCCGGCGGAGCATCCAGCAATGCACTAGAAACCATGCTCGATATCCAACCTATCGGCCTGCATCAGCGCGTCGCCGTAGTAATGGGCAGCCGCGAAGAAGTGGAATACATTGATAAACTGCATCTGGGTTAACCGTATTGATTGCATTTCATCTAAAAGGCCGTCCTGAAATAATTTTTCAGACGGCCTTTGGTTTGTTTCAAAACAAAAATAACAAAATTTAAATCTGATAATCTCCGCAATCATTGCGGATTTGTTGCAGAAATTTCCGCGTCCGCTCGTGTTTGGGGTGTTCGAACAATTCTTTCGGACTGCCCTGCTCTACGATGACGCCGCCGTCCATGACGACAACGGTAGTGGCGACTTCCAGCGCAAACTTGATTTCGTGGGTCACGACGACCATTGTCCAACCTTCTTGCGCCAATTCCTTCATGGCGTTCAATACGTCTTGCACCAATTCGGGATCCAGCGCGGAAGTGGGTTCGTCAAACAACATCAGCTCAGGCTGAATCGCCAGTGCGCGGGCGATGCCGACGCGCTGTTGCTGACCGCCGGAAAGCTGGTAGGATAAAGGTTAACCTTTGTCGCCCAAGCCGACTTTTTCCAGCAATTTCAAAGCTTCTTCGCGCGCTTTGGGCAGCGAGGCTTGCCTTGTACGGCAACCGGACCTTCCATCACGTTTTCCAAAGCGGTTTTTGTGCGGGAAAAAGGTTGTATTGCTGGAACACCATGCCGGATTTGCGGCGCAATGCCAAGATGTCATGCTTCGATGGTTTTTGGAAAAATCGATTTTCAGCGGTCGCCCGTTGTCGAACTCGATTTGTCCGTCTTCGGGCATTTCCAGCGCGTTTAAGCAGCGCAGAAACGTCGTTTACCCGAGCCGGAAGGCCCGAGGATGACGACCACCTGCCCTTTGCCGACATCCAAATCGATGCCGCGCAAAAATGGTGTTTTTCGCCGAAGGTTTTTACGGATATTACGGATTTTAATCATGGCTTTCCTTATTTGGCGACATAGCGGTCGAAGCGTTTTTCCAAGCGCGCCTGAATCAGGAACAGCACTTTGCAGAAACACCAGTAAACCAAAGCGGCTTCAATATAGACGGGCAGGAAGTCGTAGGTACGGTTTGCCGTTTCCCTGAGCGACGCGGAACAATTCCGTTACCGTCACTACCGCCGCGAGCGAGGTGTTTTTGAACAAGCCGATAAACTCGTTGCTCAAAGGCGGCACGGCGACGCGGAATGCCTGCGGCGCGACGATGCGGCGGAAGAGTCTGCATATAGGTCATGCCGATGGAGAAACCCGCCTCCCACTGCCCTTTAGGCACGGACAAAATCGCCGCGCGTATGGTTTCGGAAGCGTATGCGCCGACATTGAGCGAAAAGCCGATGATGGCGGCGGGAATCGGATCGATGAAAAATACCGACGGACGGCAGCCCGTAAAACACAATCACAAGCTGCACCAACAGCGGCGTCCCCTGATGATGGAAATATAAGTTTCCACCAGTTTCAGCAGGATTTTTCCGCACGATGCCGCCCGAGCGCTAATCCGCACCAAAGCCACGGCGATGGCAATCACCATCCCGATCAGGAACGACGCCACCGCCAGCGGCAGCGAGACCATAAAACCGGCTTTGACCATAGGCAAAAACGCGCTGACAATCATATCGGCGCGTGTTTCCGTCATAAACGGCAGCGAAGCAAGAAAATTATTTAACACTGATGTCTTTTCCGAAGAATTGTTCGCCCAGTTTTTTCAGCGTGCCGTCGGCTTTCAGCTCGCTGATTGCCGTGCTGAATTTCGCCACGACTTCGTCATTGCCTTTATTGACAATCAAGCCGGAACCGACTTTTTTCATCGGCAGGGCGCAGACCAAAACGATTTTTCACGCCGGCATTCGGGTTTTTCTTCAGATAGTCAAAACTGCCAATTCATCGTTCAAAGTTGCATCGGCGCGTTTTTGTTCAATCAGGGTCAGCGATTGCGCCAAACCGTCCACCGGTACGAGATCCGCACCCGCGGCTTTGGCTTTTTCGCCGTAGTTGCTGGTCAGGGATTGTGCGGTTTTCACGCCTTTTATGTCGTCGATGGATTTGATGTTGCTGTCGTTACGCGCAACCAAAAACCGCACCGCTCCAACTGTAAAGGTTCGGATTTGTCGAATGTCGCTTGGCGTTCGGGGCTGGTCAGACCGACTTGGTTTGCCACCACGTCGAAACGTCCCGCCTTCAAACCCGCCATCATCGAATCCCATTGCGTTTCTTTAAATTCGACTTTTACGCCCAGTTTGTCGGCAACGGCGCGGGTAACTTCCACATCGTAGCCGGTCAGCTTGCCGTCTTTGTCATGGTAGGTAAACGGCGCGTAAGTGCCTTCGGTACCGACGGTAATCGTACCTTTATTGTTGATGCGCTCAATTAAAGAACCGGAAGCGCTGGCAGATTGAGCGGGAGCGAAGAAGAGCGCTGCCGCCCTCTCGCCGCAGGCCGCCAAAACCAATGCGGTCATGCCGCCGAGTACGAATTTTTTCAACATAATCAGTCCCTATGTTGCAAAGCGGCCATTTTACGTTAAGTTTTGAAAGACAAAGAATGCTTGGTTCTATGCTTTTATTCTGAAATCAGAGGCCGTCTGAAAAATTTTTCAGACGGCCTCTCAATCGAATACGGGGGATTTACATTTTCAGATATCTGCTCATTTGCGCTGCGTTACTGTCTTCAAATTTCAAGACACCCGCATCGGCATGATGTCCCAGCAATCCGGCGCACTAAAACCCAAAAGGAAATTTAGCCCTGCAGGCGGTTATAGCCCGCTGCAGATTGGTTTGTAAGACTGTCTGACGGCCACCGTCGCGGTTTCCGCCGCATCCATATTTTTCCGATTTTGCCGTCAGATAAACGTCGGTCTTTTGATTCGGGATAAGTATCAAAAACACGCTGAAGCTGTTGCAGCATATCGGTCAAGTCGGACTCCGCCTTGTCCAAATCGGCCACGGTTGCATCCTGCGGGGAAGATGCGGCATCTAATAAGGCCTCGGCACGGCTGCATGTGGCGGCCAAATCGTTATTGAGTTTGTCCAGGCCCAGCATGTAAAGCTGCGACGCATCAATCATATGCCTGACCGACTGATGCCGCAGCCGCAAGGCCGCCTTCATCGCTGAAAATGTTTCCGCACAATGTTTCCTGCTCAACGTCAGTTTTTCGCGGAACATCATCAACCCCGCAGCAGATATGGAAATGAATAAGAGAATTAAGAGCCCCATCCTGATTTGTCTTTCTAAGTAAGCAGTATTCTGCCTTTATATTTAATTATGGATAAAATTATTTGGTCATTCGATTTAAGTGTTGCGGGATTATAACCTAATTTAACCATTATGCCCACTTATCATAAAGGCCGTCTGAAACGCTGTTGTTTCTTTGCAGAAACGGCGTTTCAGACGGCCTGCGGCATCGTTTCCCGTTAGGCGGTGTTAGCGCAGCGAAACTTCTACATTGTCAATCAGGCGGGTGCCGCCCAAGCGTGCGGCAGCCAGCACGACCAAATCCTTATCGCCTGCATGGGCGGCGGCAGGGCTTTTCCGCATGGCGGATTTCGACATAATCAACCGTCCAACCCGCCACCGTCAGGGTTGCGTACCGCCGTCTGTTCCAGCTCGGCATAGGCCAGATTGCCGCCGCGCAGGGCTTCGGCGATTTTTATTCAGTTCGCGGAAAAGGCGCGGCGCCTCGGCACGCTCGTTTTCATTTAAATATTGGTTACGGCTGGAAAGTGCGAGGCCGTCTGAAGCGCGGCCGGTATCGACCGGAACGATTTCGACATTGAAATTGAGGGTCTTCGGCGAAACCCTTGATGATGGCAAGTTGCTGATAGTCTTTTTTGCCGAAGCAGGCCGCATCGGGTTGCACGATGTTGAACAGTTTGGTTACGACGGTCGCCACGCCGCGGAAATGTCCTGGTCGGAACCGGCCGCACAATTCGTTTTGCAGGTTCGGCGGCTCGACGTTGTAACGCTGCTCGACATTCGGATACAGCTCTTTTTCATCAGGAGCGAACACAACTGCCACGCCCTCGCCTTCCAGCTGCGGCGTCTTGTCCGAGGGTGCGCGGATATTTGTCGAAAATCCTCGCCCCTGACCGAATTGAAGGCGGTTGACGAAAATGCTGACAACCACGTTATCCGCATGCTTCTTCGCTTCGCGCACCAAGGCCAGATGCCCTTCGTGCAGGTTGCCCATGGTCGGCACAAACGCCACGCGGCCGGCCGTTTTGCGCCATTCGCGCAACTCTTTGACTGTATGGATGATTTGCATTGTTTTTGTCCTTTTGCTTTTTTCAGACGGCCTTATTCTTCAAATATATGTTCCGCCGCGGGAAACGTTTTTGGCTTTGACTTCGGCGACATAAACCCCGACCGCTTCCTGAATGCTGCTCCGTCCGGTCATAAAGTTTTTCACGAATTTGGCGGTTTTACCGGGAACACGCCCAGCATATCGTGCATGACCAGCACCTGACCGTCGCAGTCCGCACCGGCGCCGATGCCGATGGTCGGGCAACTCACTGCTTTCGTTACCCGTTTGGCCAGCGCCGCGGAACACACTCCATCAAAACGATTGCCGCTCCCGCCGCATCGTGTGCCTCGGCATCGTGCAACAGGGCTTCCGCTTTGTCGCCGCGCCCCTGCACCTTGTAGCCGCCGAATGCAAACACCGACTGCGGCGTCAGGCCGATGTGGGCGCAAACCGGGATGCCACGCATTTGCAGAAATTCGGTGGTTTCCGCCATCCAAACACCGCCTTCGAGTTTGACCATGTGCGCACCCGCCGCCATCAGTTCGGCGGAAGCGGCAAACGCCTGCTCTTTGCTTTGCTGATAAGCTCCGAACGGCAGGTCGGCGACAATCATCGCGTTTTCCGTACCGCGCGCGACGTTTTCGGTGTGGTAACACATATCGCGCAGGCTGACGGGCAGCGTGGATTTGCGTCCCTGCACGGTCATTCCAACGAATCGCCCACCAGCAGCACGTCTACGCCGGCCTTGTCCATCAACGCGGCAAAGCTGGATTCATAGGCGGTCAGCATGGCGATTTTTCACCCTCCGCCTTCATTTTGCGCAGTGTATTTACTGTAATCATCGTGTTCCGTTTCCGCCTTTCAGACGGCCTCTCAGGTTTTAAACGCGCATATTATAAGGCCCTTGCCGGTTCCGTGTGCAAAAATACGCCGCTAAAGCAAAACAGCCCAATCCGTTAAGACTGGGCTGTTTTTATTTTGATGCCGGCACCAAGAGTCGAACTCGGGACCCTCTGATTACAAGTCAGACGCTCTACCAACTGAGCTATACCGGCCGTTTGCGCCGAAACGCAAAGCATTTAACTGGTGCCGGCACCAAGAGTCGAACTCAGGGACCCTCTGATTACAAGTCAGACGCTCTACCAACTGAGCTATACCGGCATAAGAAGGCGGTATTATGCCGACAATTCTCCTTATTGGCAAGTATGCGGCGGGCAAAGGCTTCGGCACACGGAAAAATCTTTGATTTTTAATACAATTAAGTTCATAGGTAATTATTTCAGAAGGATAAATCCGGTTTTGCCGCCCGAAGGCCGTCTGAAAACAAAACAGATTCTGTTAAAATAACCGCCCCGCCACCCGAACCGACGATATGATGCCACGACACCCCTACCGCCGCCTGCGCCCCGCCAAGTCCGACCTGCCCGAAGTCGGCATTTCAGAAGAAGGCAACATCCGCTCGCTGCATTTGGGCAGCGACACCATCAAAGCTCGATGAACCTCGACCATCCCGCCGAACTGGTTTTGTCGTACAGCCCGCGCAATGATGGGCTGGCTTCTGTTTGCGGAAGAAACGCCGAAACACATCACCCAAATCGGCTGGGCGGCGGCTCGTTCGTGCGCTGGATAGACAGCTACCTGCCCGACACCAAACAAACCGCCGTGGACGATCAACCCCGCAGGTTATCGCCGTCGCCCGCAGCCTGTTCGAGCTGCCGTTTGAAGGAAAACTTTGAAATCGTCGAAGCGGACGGCGCAGAATACATCAGGTGTTCCGCCACAATACCGACGCGGTGCTGGTGGACGGCTTCGACGGCGAACAAATCATCGACGCGCTGGTGGAAGAACCCTTCTTCCAAGACTGCCGCCACGCCCTCTCGCCCGACGGCGTGTTCGTCACCAACTGGTGGAGCGGCGACAAACGCTACCAACGCTTCGTCGAACGCCTGCTAACGTCTTCGAAGGCCGCGTGCTGGAACTGCCCGCCGAAAGCCACGGCAATATGGCGGTGATAGCGTTTCAGAGCAGCCCGAAAGAGCAAAATCTCGACAAGCTGAAAAAGCGCGCGGAAAAGTTAAGCGAACAATACGGGTTTGGATTTTCAAACGGATGTTGAACGATTTGAAAGCAAACAATCCCAACAACGGCAAAACATTTTTACCTGTAAAAACGCAAAAACAGAGACCTTAGAGGCTATTTTTCAAACAAAGGCCGTCTGAAAACAGCAAACACCCTCTTTTCAGACGGCCTTTTCCTGCACATCAAGAAGCAACAAAGGAACCATCATGCTCAAACCAGACATCATTCAAGTTCCCGGCCCCGCCGGTTTGCTTGAAACCATCTACTTGCCTGCCCAACAAAGCCCCGCACGCGGCGTAGCAGTCATCAACCATCCCAACCCGCTGCAAGGCGGCACGAACACCAACAAAGTCATCCAAACCGCTGCCAAAGCCTTATGCCAGCTCGGTTTTTCACTGTTATCTGCCGAACCTGCGCGGCGTGGGCAACAGCGGAGGCGTGCACGACTACGGACGCGGAGAAACGCAGGACTGCATCGCCGTCATCGACTACGCTCGTTCGCAACATCCCGACGCGCCACAATTTGCGCTTGCCGGTTTTTCCTTCGGCGGCTACGTCGCTACGTTTGCCGCCCAAGAGCGCACGCCCGATTGGCTGCTGCTGATGGGTGCGGCGGTGCACCACGATACCGACCGCCCCGAACCGTCCGCCGTTCCCGATGTTGCCAAAACGCTGGTGATACACGGCGCGGAAGACGAAAGTCGTCGCGCTGGACAGAAAGTCTGGCATGGGCCGGACCCTGCAAGATTTGCCCGTCGTGGTTTTGGCCGGTTCGTCGCACTTCTTCCACGGCAAACTGATTGCCCTGCGCAACACGATATTGCGGTTTGTACCGGCAATATCGGGCTGAATCTCGCCCGCTTGCATGCAAATTAAAAAGGCCGTCTGAAAACATACCACTCTGTTTTCAGACGGCCTTTACTGACATAAACTTAATCCTTACCGAGCTGGCTATAGTCCACCAACATATATTTGGCGGTGATTTTCTGCGAAAGCATTGCCTTCGTCGCCCATCAGAATCATCTGCGGCTTGCCGTTGACGGTAATCGAATCGACGGCTTCGACGTTGGTGATGTGTTGCAGATTGGGCAGGGAGATTTTTGCGGCTCGTCGGTCGGGTTGCCGCTCCAAGTCCACAGTTGCGAGAATTTCTGCCCGTTTTCGTCCTTCACTTCGTTGGCGATAACGTAATTTTTCAACACGGGATCGTAATTGAGCGAACGGATGCCGCCACCGTCGATGTCAAGGATGGCCACTTCGTCAAATTCGGGTTGGGCGTTGCGTTCGAATACATCTTTCAGGGTTGCTGATAAACGCCACCAAGGCCATATTGTTGAACTCAGGGATCGCGGAAGCCCAAGACGAGGCGTTTTTCACGGGATCGAACGCCATGCCTTCGATATTGATTTCTTCAGAAACTTCGGCCTTGGTGCGTTCGCGGATGAGGTCGTGCAGCTTGTGGTCGGTTTCCAAAACCTGCGTCAGATTGTCGTAGCTGGTCAGGCCCAACACATTGCCGTCTTGGATTTTTAAAGCGCATCAGGTGTTCGCGGTCGGGCGAACGGTTGCCTTTACGGGTGCGCGAGTGCGAAGTGAGCGCGTGAATAAAGCCTTCATCGTCGCGCGCCAATGCTTCCAAATCGCTCAAACGGTGTTTAAAGCCGGTAATCACGCGTATCCAACGCTTCGTCTTCTATAAACCTGCCTGTTTTATCGATGCTGAGTAATGCTGAACGCGTGGTTCGGTTCGTCTTCGGCAATCAGCGGTTTGCCGTCAGGGAAGCTGCTGCACGGCGGAAGGCTCGTACACGCCGTTGAACATATTAATCCCAAGGCGCGCAGTTCGGGGCCGTATTGCTGGCAGGGCGAAGTCAAAAGCGAAGGCAAGGTTTTCACGCCGATAAACGCCGCCAGCGAAGCCGAAAAGCCCCCAGCGGAACACGGCATAAGACAAATTGATGTGATTTGAACGCTTGTCTCGCCAGCGGTCCCAGCCAATAAAGATGGTCGCTCATTTTGTGGTACACCTGTTTGCGGTCGCCCACAATCTCCCTGCATCATTTCCCAATACCGTTCTTTCTAGACCTCACGCGATCTTCGTAAATCAGGATATTGAGCTGGCTGCCGCCGAAAAACGCGTTTCGGCACGGCTGACGCGGGTTTTTCCAATCTTTCAGCGTCGCGCGGCGGCAGACAAAATCCTTCAACCAAGCGCGCCGCCGCATTTTGCCGATACGATCCGGTGAAGCGGACAACAGTGCGAACACGATGGACGCGGCGGCGGTAATCATAAACGTACTCGCCGGAATCAGAAATTCGGGCGACGATGAGAAAAATAAATGCGCCCGAAATCATCAGCGCAGATACGATAAAACCATTCAACGAAATCATAATGTTGGCCATTTTGGTTGCCGCCAGCGCGAGCAGCTCCATCTCCGAGCGCACGGCGTTGCGGAACATGGTTTCCACGCCTTTTTGCCGTGCCGATGACTTCTTCCTGCACTGCCTCTGCGCTCCGAGCCTTTATCCTTGTTTTCTTCTTGCCTTTTTGCGTTTGGCTCAGACGGCATGTCGAAAAACATTTCCGCCGCCTCTGTGGCTCCTTCCGCTTCGGTTTCTGTTTCTGCTTCGGTTTCCGGTCCGAACGCGTAATCTTCGGTTTCCTGCAGCAACCGCCGGTTCTTCAACCGGCCTGTTATCCTGATTTACCACTATCCCCAGCTCCGTATTATTTATACGTTTTGAGTTGATTATCAGATATAATGAAGCGGCACTCATTTGGTTCCCTTTGCTTTTCAATAATTTACACCAGGCATACACACGGATACACTTCGCGGGAAAAACGTCCTGCCGGTATTCAAACCATTATTCGTTTGAAACATTCAGAATATTCCTCAGTTCCAACATTTATCTGGCCGGGGCGGACGCTTTTTCCGCTGCGGCAAAAAGTCATCGCCGAACCAAACATTCCCCGCGATGCGGCTGACCGCACCGAATCTGCCCATAGAAACGGCAGCAAGCGGTACGGAGGCCGTCTGAAAAACCGAATATGCCGCGTCAAGCAGCGTCAGCACGTCCTGCGGCGATTGCGGCATGACGGCGATTTTGCATATGTCCGCACCCAGCGCTTCCATTTTTTCAGACGGCCTGCAATCACGTCTTTCAGCGGCGTGCGCTCGAAAATCATGATTACACAGCAAAACCGCCGCACCCGCCGCCTTGACCTGGGCCGCCGCTTCGCCGACCGGCCCGTCTCCGCCAGCAGCTCGATGTCGATGATGTCCGCCAGCCCCGATTCCGCCGCCCGCCGCAGCGGTGCGAAATAATAATCATCGCCGCACGGACACGAACCGCCTTCCGCCGCGCGGCGGAAAGTAAACAAGAGCGGCGTGTCCGGCAGCGCTTCGCGCACTTTTTCCAACTGCGCCAGCACAAAGATCCGCCTCGTCCGCCCGTTTCAGAAAATCCGCGCGAAACTCGGCCAAATCGAAATCCAGAGTGCGCAGTTGCCGCCGCCCGCATCAGGCCGTCTGAATCCTCCGCCACCAGCGGCACGGCGATTTTCGTCCGCCCCGCGCCCAACACCATGTTTTTAACCGTTACCGTCTTCATCGTCGTCTCCAAAAACCCGATACGGTGCTACTATAACGCAAAACAGCGGCGCAGATGCCGCAGAACAATAACGCCACCGGAACACTGCCATGTATTCACAACACAGCGAACGCCATTTCAGCAACCGCAACAACTGGCTGCGTGCGAGCGTATTGGGCGCGAACGACGGCCTGATTTCCACCGCCTCGCTGCTGACCGGGCGTCGCGGCTGCCGCCCCGATTTCCAAACCCTGCTGCTGACAGGGCGTTTCCGCCCCTGATCGGCGGCGCGGTTTCGATGGCGGCGGGGGAATACGTTTCCGTATCCAGCCAGTCGGACACGGAAAAAGCCGATTTGCACAAAGAACGCCACGAATTGGAAGCCAACCCCGCTGCCGAACTGGAAGAACTGACCGAAATCTACCGCCGCCGCGGTTTGTCCGACGCGCTTGCCGCCGAAGTCGCGCAAGCATTGATGGAACACGACGCGCTCTCCGCCCATGCGCGCGACGAAATCGGCATCACCGAAACCTCCGCCGCCCGAGCCCATGCAGGCCGCGCTGCCTCCGCCGGTTCGTTCTGCGCCGGCGCCATACTGCCGCTGCTGGTCGCACTGACCGCCCCCTGCCGCCCTTATTCCTACGCTGGCGGCAACCACTTTGTGCGGACTCGCCACACTGGGCTACGCCTCCGCCAAACTCGGCGGCGCACCCGTCGCTCCCGCCGTCTTTGCGCGTGTGCCTGTGGGGCGTGGCGGCGTTGGCGATTACCGGGCATAATCGGCAAAACTGGCGGGGTAGCGGTTTGAACGGGGCCGTCTGAAAACTTTTGGCAAAACCTGCTACATGCTCGTTTTCAGACGGCCTCCCTGCACACAAAGGCCGTCTGAAAAACAACCAAACCATCCTATCCCTTGCATCCGCTTTTAATCTGCTAAAATCCCGCTTTTTACAACCCACTACGGCGGCTCGAAAAATTTTTCCGGCTGCCGCAAGCCATGTCCCTACGCCATGACCTACCTATCCCCAAACCCCGTGAAAAAAATCCCGTTGGCTCAATCTTTCTCAAGGCTCGCTACCGCTGGCTTTGGCGCGTTATCTGCCGCATAAGCGGCTCAAAGTCGTTTCTGACCCAAGATGCGGAACAGGCGTTGCGCCTTCAGACGGCATGGCGGTTTTTTCCGTCCGCACGATACAGCGGTGTTCCTGCCGGACTGGGAAACGCTGCCTTACGAGCGTTTTTCGCCGCATCAGGATTTGGTGTCGGAGCGCTGCTCGGCGTTGTGGCAGATTAAAGAGCGGCGCGGCGGACGTGCTGTTCGTGCCGGTTGCCACGGCGATGCAGAAGCTGCCACCCGTGCCGTTTCTGGCGGGGCGCACGTTTTGGCTGAAAACGGGGCAGACTTTGGATATAGGTCGTCTGAAAACCGATTTGGTGGATGCGGGCTACAACCATGTTTCCCATGTTGTCGCGGCGGGCGAGTTTGCCGTGCGCGGCGGCATTGTCGATTTGTTTCGATGGGCAGCGAGATGCCTTACCGCATCGATTTGTTCGACGATGAAATCGACAGCATCAAAACCTTTGACACCGAGACGCAGCGCACCATCTCCCCGTTTCCGAAATCCGCCTGCTGCCGGCGCACGAGTTCCCTACCGACAGCGAGGCGCAAAAATCTTCCGCAGCCGCTTCCGCGAGGAAGTCGATGGCAATCCGAACGATGCCGCTGTGTACAAAGCCGTCAGCAACGGCCATTTCGGCGCGGGCGTGGAATATTATCTGCCGCTTTTTTTTGAAAACGAGCTGGAAACGCTGTTTGACTATATCGGCGAAGATGCGCTGTTTGTCTCATTGGGCGATGTTCACGCCGAGGCAAACCGCTTTTGGAGCGACGTCAAATCGCGTTACGCCATGGCACAGGGCGATGAAACTTATCCGCCTTTGCTTCCACAGCATTTGTATCTCTCTGCCGATGTGTTCGCAGGCCGTCTGAAAAACTACGGACAGGTACTGCCCGATGTTTCCGGCAAAGAACACACCCTGCCCGACCTTGCCGTCAACCGCCAATCCGACGAGCCGTTTGCAGGCATTGAAGGATTTTCAGACGACCTTTGAAGGACGGATTTTGCTGTGCGCCGAAAGTTTGGGACGGCGAGAAACCATGCTCGGCTTCTTGCAGCAAAACGGTTTGAAAGCCAAACCTGTGTCCGACTGGCAGGGCTTTTTGTCGGCGCACGAGCCGCTGATGATTACGGTCGCGCCGTTGGCATACGGAGTTCAAACTGGGCGGGCTGCATTCTCCGAGCCAACAGCAACCCACTCCTGCCTCCAGAGAGAAGGCAAAACGGTTGCCGACCAAACCGAATTTTCCACAGCCGCAACAAACCCTTCTCCCTAGCCCTCTCCCGCAGGAGGGAACAGAATGCAGCCGCCGCCGTTTCAGACGACCTGAAAACCGAAAGCAGCCTGCCCTCCATTGAAAAATAGTCTGCACGAGCAAATCCGACAGCAACCTACCCCTCCCCGTGGGAGAGGGTTGGGAGAGAGCAAAGCGGTTGCCGACCAAACCAAATTTTCCGCCGCCGCAACAAACCCTCTCCCTAGCCCTCTCCCTCAGGAGAGGAAACAGTGCCGCCGCCATTTCAGACGACCTGAAAACCAAAAAAGCAGCCTGTACCCCATCGAAAATAGTCTGCACGGGCAAATCCGACAGCACCTGCTCCCTCCCCGTGGGGAGGGTTGGGAGAGGCAAAGCAGTTGCCGACCAAACCGAATTTCCGCAGCTGCAACAAAAACCCCTCTCCCGCAGGAGAGGGAACAAAGTGCCGCCGCCGTTTCAGACGACCTGAAAACCAAAAGCAGCCTGCACCCCGTCGAAAGTAGTCTGCACGGGCAAATCCAACAGCAACCTGCCCCCTCCCCCGTGGGGGAGGGTGGGGGAGAGGGCAAAGCGGTTGCCGCTCAAAGTGCCATCGCCGTCATCACCGAATCCGAACTCTACCAATACGTCGCCCGTTCGCGCGTCCACAACCGCCGCAAGAAACACGCCGCCGTTTCAGACGGCCTGTTGCGCGACCTTGCCGAAATCAATATCGGCGACCCCTGTCGTTCACGAAGAACACGGCATCGGGCGGTATATGGGCTTGGTCACAATGGACTTGGGCAGCTGAAACCAACGAAATGATGTTGCTCGAATACGCGGGCGAAGCGCAGCTTTATGTGCCTGTTTCGCAACTGCATTTAATCAGCCGCTACTCCGGTCAGGCGCATGAAAAACGTCGCCCTGCACAAGCTCGGCAGCGGTGCGTGGAACAAGGCGAAGCGCAAAGCCGCCGAAAAAGCGCGCGACACCGCCGCCGAGTTGCTCAACCTCTACGCCCAACGCGCCGCCCAATCGGGACACAAGTTTGAAATCAACGAGTTGGACTATCAGGCGTTTGCTGACGGCTTCGGCTACGAAGAAACCGAAGACCAGGCCGCCGCCATCGCCGCCGTGATTAAAGATTTGACGCAGGCGAAGCCGATGGACCGCCTCGTGTGCGGCGATGTCGGCTTCGGCAAAACCGAAAGTCGCCCTGCGCGCCGCGTTTGTGGCGGTGATGGGCGGCAAACAGAGTCGCCGTACTCGCCCCGACCACGCTTTCTGGTCGAGCAGCACGCGCAAAACTTTCGCCGACCGCTTTCGCCGATTTCCCCGTGAAAGTCGCCAGCCTTTCGCGTTTCAACAACAGCAAAGCCACCAAAAGCCGCGCTGGAAGGCATGGCGGACGGCACGGTCGATATCGTTATCGGCACGCACAAATTGGTTCAGGACGACATCAAATTCAAAAACTTAGGGACTGGTCATCATCGATGAAGAACACCGCTTCGGCGTGCGCCAAAAAGAGCAGCTCAAACGCCTGCGCGCCAATGTCGATATCCTCACCATGACCGCCACGCCGATTCCGCGCACCCTCAGCATGGCGCTCGAAGGCCTGCGCGACTTCTCGCTGATTACCACCGCGCCCGAGCCGCCGCCTCGCCGTGAAAACCTTTGTCAAACCCTTCAGCGAAGGCAGCGTGCGCGAAGCCGTGTTGCGCGAACTCAAACGCGGCGGGCAGGTGTTTTTCCTGCACAATGAAGTGGATACGATCGAGAATATGCGCGAGCGGCTGGAAACCCTGCTGCCCGAAGCCCGCATCGGCGTGGCGCACGGACAACTGCGCGAGCGCGAGCTGGAACAAGTCATGCGCGACTTTTTGCAGCAAAGATTCAACGTGTTGCTCTGTTCCACCATCATCGAAACCGGCATCGACATCCCCAACGCCAACACCATCATCATCAACCGCGCCGACAAATTCGGGCTGGCGCAACTGCACCAGCTTCGCGGGCGCGTCGGTCGCAGCCACCACCAAGCCTACGCCTACCTGCTCACGCCCGAATACATCACCAAAGATGCAGAAAAACGCCTCGACGCCATCGCGGCGGCAGACGAACTCGGCGCAGGTTTCACCCTCGCCATGCAGGATTTGGAAATCCGCGGCGCAGGCGAAATCCTCGGCGAAGGACAATCCGGCGAAATGATACAGGTCGGCTTCACGCTCTACACCGAAATGCTCAAACAGGCCGTGCGCGACCTCAAAAAAGGCCGCCAGCCCGACCTCGACGCACCGTTGGGCATCACCACCGAAATCAAACTCCACAGCCCCGCCCTGCTGCCCGAAAGCTACTGCCCCGACATCCACGAACGGCTCGTCCTCTACAAACGCCTCGCCGTCTGCGAAACCGTGCAGCAAATCAACGCCATACACGAAGAACTCGTCGACCGCTTCGGCCTACCCGAACAACCCGTCAAAACCCTCATCGAAAGCCACCACCTGCGGCTCGCCGCAAAAGAATTGGGTATAGACGCCATCGACGCCACCGGCGAAGCCGTTACCGTTACCTTCGGCAAACACCACCAAATCGACCCGACAGAAATCATCCTGCTGATTCAGAGCGATAGAAACTATCGGCTGGCAGGGGCGGATAAGTTGAAGTTTACGGCTCAGATGGAGGATGTGGAGATGAGAATTAAGACGGTGAAGAATCTGCTTCGTAGGTTGGGAGCAGGGAAGGTTACCTAAAAGTATTTAGATAGACAGCTAAAATTCTTTTGTATCTGTTTTTTAATATTCTAATTATTAACAACTATGTTAGGAGCTAACAAAATGGATTTCGTGTCTTTATTCAAGCAAGATAAAGCTGATAGAAAACGAGGGAAATATTTATCACGCCTATTTGGAATTTTTTCTGAAGATATTGTCAGAATTTGGGCGGCGGATGAAAAGTGTCATTACGAAGACTTAGGTAGACCATCCATTAGATTTGAAGATAAAACCTATACCCTAGATTTTACTTTCCAGCATAAGCAAAGCAGGAAAGTCTATATCGTAGAGCAAAAATGTGAAATAGAGTTTCACAATTTATAAATTCTTTATTTTTAAATAAAAAGATCAATTATCTCACCATATTAAAGCTAAAAAGCTTTTGTAGCATTTCTCGAAGCTGCCAAGAAAAATATTATTTCTGCATCTATTAGCAAACAAGAAATAAAAATAGATGGGACTATCCTAATTTGGGGAGTCTGCAACGCCCAAAAGGGATTAATGATATTAAATTAGAATACGAAAATTGACGATATTCTTACTTTAGAAAAATAATAGATGATTTAATCTTATGGAGGAATGAAAATTTTTACAAATTTGTAAGAGATAGAATAGTATGGTCAAATGAGATGTTGAGTGGGCTATTAGCTATAAAAATATATTGAACAGGGAAAATTCAGAAGTTGTTGAATTAATAGACTGCCAAACTCCCTTCTACTACTGTAGATACTGGCTTGGATCAACTAATTGAGGCAAACCAATCACAAGCTAAATCTGCTAAAACTCTACCCATAATACAAAAATGGTATTCAAGCTCCCCATGAAAGCAGGTAAATGTAAAGCCATATGGGATGCCTGCCAAGAGTACTACAATAATACTGGTTGCGTGCCCAGCATTAATGAGGTTATTGCATTACCAGCCTTAAAAGATGCAAATATAAACAATACAAAGATTGAGTTTTACCGCTGGCGTCAAATTTAATGGGTTAAATATTGAATAACATAAATTTATACAAAAACAGAAAACTTAGGCTGCGTGGTACACATTCAGGCTAATTATCAAATCACAGATACCATATTAAACAAAGGTCGCCTGAAACGGTTTTCCGGCTCAGACGACCTTTTATCAAATGATGTGGAATATAACTTGCCCAACCTTCAACCTCGTGCGTACCTCTGCAAGCCGTAGGTCGGATACTCGTATCCGATAAAACCTTCATACTGAAAATGTCGGATTCAAGTATCCGGCCTACCGTTGCCATTTTACCGTCAATCAGTGGAACAGTTGCAGAAAAATCTGCCATAACAGTACCATTGCCGCAAACAGCAGTACGGGATACGCCGCCAACCAGGCAGCCAGCAGCACGGCCGCCTTTATGCGCGGTTTGGGTGCGTGCAGCCAATAACGCACCGACACCACTGCTTGCCACAGCCATGTCAGCAGCACACTCGGCATCAACACCAATACCGCCAGAAAATCCGCCCCCGCTTCATCGGGCGAAACATATGGGACGAAATCTTTGGCTTCAAAATACACTAGGACAACGATAATGCTTAACTGAACCAACACGGGCGGCAGGATTTGGCGGATACGCTTTCATTGCACACGCACTTCTCAAAAATATTCTATTTCCGGCGCACCGATTCGGCCGGATACGTTTCTCTATCTGTATGCCTGTACATTTCAGGCTGCTGGAAAATCAAACAATATGGGATAGAAATACACTGTCTCGCTCTGCTTAATGGAAGGTAAAGAACGTCCATGTGAGTGCATGACGGAAAGTGGCGATTTCCCTGCCCAGTTTGCGGTGACGCACTGTGTACCTTATGGATTGCCAAAAGGCGAGATTGTAAACATTTGGTCGCTTTTTACGTATATTTTTGACAGATGATATGAGCGGGTAAATTAGCTATACCTGATAAAAAGGCGGCGGGCGGATTTTTGCTGTAGTTTCAGGCCGTCTGAAAACGATTTTTCAGACGGCCTCAACCATAAATGGATCGATTTTTCCGAGCAGCCTACCTAACTAATATAGCAATACGAAGGCATTTCAATTTTTTGCCGCACAAAAAAAGGAATACAGCAGCCGTACCATCTCGTTGACTCGTGAATCGGCAATGTAATACTGCCGCTCTCGATGGTTTACTTCATAAGACACCAATCCGGCCTCGCGCAGCAAGGCTAATTGGTTGGACATCGCCGCCTGCGGCAGACCGGATGACTCAGCCAGTTCGGTTACATTGTGCGGCCTTTCGTGCAGCCTGCACAGTACGGCGAGACGGTGAGATTGGCCAGCAATTTAAGGAAGGCTGCGGCTTCTTCGTAGGGCGGTTGATTGTCGGCAGTGGTCATTGTTCCCCCTTTTCGGCAGATGAGAAGGTTGCATTATCAGTTATAGCAGCTTCAGCAGCAACTTTCAGACGGCCTCTGTTTAGCGGTTCCATGGCATTTTGACCAGCAGTCGCGCCATGCCGCAGAATCCGGTCAACCCGGCTGCCAACAGGCCTGCACCGACTACCACGTCTATCAGGTAAAAACCAAGGCGACACCAGCCAACCTGCCAGCACACCGAGCAGAACCAATCCGCCCGCGATGGTTTGCACCTGCCGCATGATGTCCGGCGCGGCGTGTTCGGCAATTATGGGGAGACCGGCGGCTTGCCATGCCTGCAAACCGCCTTTCAAGAATGTAGCACTCGCGTCCTCGACCAAGTTCCGACAATGCTGCTTCCGCCTGTGCCGTGCGTTTGCCGCCCAGACAATAAAAATCAGACAGGGCGCGGTGTTGTCGGGCAGTTTGTCGCGATGTCGCTCCGGCGGCAGGGACAATGCGCCGCCGATATGCCCACCCCGATATTCTGCTTGGCTGCGGATGTCCGCCGCTATCGCGCCTTCACGAATTTTTGCTGCCGCTTCCGCAGGAGCAATTCGCGGGAGTTGTCCATCTTTATTCATGTTTTTACCTTCTTTTATTCTTTGTCGATGCGACAGGGTATTGATGCCCAATAAGCTGTACAACGCGCAGTTTCCTATCAAAGCGGTAGCCAGCGGGATAATGCCCAACCACCCCCACCAGCCGATTTGACCTGTCGCAACGGCGGCAATTAGTGCTACACCGATGACAATGCGGAAGTGCGATCCAAAAGTACCTAAGTTCCGTTTCATTTAATTGCTCCTTTGTTTGAGAATGATTCATCTAAAAGATAAAAATATATAATAAAAATTATATATAAGAAATATTATAGCTTTGGAATAATTTTTGTCAAATGGTCTCACGGCCGTACAGCTTAGAAATGGAATAAATGTTGACCCTATATTTTTAAACGAGTATATGTAGGCTGGCTCATGCATAGTTTCAGTCAGTCTGCTTGGCAAGCTGTCGAAAAAGCACTATCCTTGCGCCGTGTAACACCCTTTTCCCACATTTAAGAAAGAGGATAGAAATATGGCTCAAGCTAACCTTCCAAAAATAACCCCGTCCACACTTCCGGCAATCTGCCCGCAGCCGGACAAACCGCGCCTGCGTTTACCCTTGCCGCTGCGGATTTGTCCGACAAAACCCTTGCGGACTTCGCAGGCAAACGCAAAGTCTTGAATATTTTTCCAAGTGTGGATACCGGCGTAGCGCCCAATCCGTCCGCACTTTCAACAAACGCGCGTCCTCATTGGATAACGCGGTCGTGTTATGCATTTCCGCCGACCTGCCGTTTGCCCAAGCCCGTTTCTGCGGTGCGGAAGGTTTGGACAAGGTCGTTACTTTATCGTCTTTCCGCAGCAGCTTTCGCCACCGACTACGGCGTCACCCTGACCGACAGCCTCTGCGCGGCCTGACTGCGCGCGCGGTTTTGGTTTTTGGACGAAACGACAAAGTGCTGCATTCGGAATTGGTCGCCGAAATCACCAACGAGCCGGATTATGATGCAGCATTGGCTGTTTTGTAATTCTTAAACAGTTTGTTTTTAATAAGAAAAGGCCGTCCGAAAATATCTCAGACGGCCTTTTTGATTCAATCGGTCAATCGTTTCGGCATCACCGTCAATACTTTTTCATTGTCTTCGGACCACATCATTTTCGCCGTTTCCCTCAGGTTGTTGCGGGTAATGGAATCGGCAATCCGACCGACATCGTTCGGATAGGGGACGCCCTCGCTCGACGGTCGGCGGAAAGACGCTCTATCCATGCCTCGGCGGAACGGCGGCGGGCGTTTTCCTGTTCGATAAAGAGTTTCCCTAAGATTGCGCGCTTCGGCATAGCCTGTGCCGTCGGGCAGCTCGCGCAACACTTTTTAGCGGCTTGCCAGCCTGCCTGCGCTTGGTCTGCGGCGGTGTTGAAAGTCAGACTGCTTTTCTATCCGCCGCAGCCCGGGATAGAGTCTCGGCTTTTGAATTTAACGGCGTATGCGCTTTGCTGCCTGCCGCGCAATTCGTCTTTCAGGCGGGCGTTGAAAAGGTTGTTCAGCAGCCTGATTTGTTCGGTTTTTTCAGGTGTCAGCGTATCGGCCTGCTGCCATGATTGCGCGTGGATTTCCGCTCCTTCGGCTTCTCCTGCGGCTTCGTAGTTTGCTTTCGCGTCCCGTACGCAGCGGATAGTCGTTTGCGGCTGCGGCGGAACGCGGGATTCCGGCCAGATATTTTGCTACCAGCGGCGCGGTTTCTTCCGGCGGCAGGTTGCCGACGATGTAGTAATGTACGGGCGCGGCGGTCAGTTTCTGCCATTCCTGTTTTATCCGCGCTTGGGTTAGGGCCGGCATAGGCATTGTTTTCAGACGGCATCAGGCTGCGGCCGTATTTCATTTCTTCCAAAACCCGCTGCGGCCTGCCCGATTTGGAATGCTGCCGCACTTTAAACCGTGCTTCGTCCCGCTTGGCGTATTGCTGCCATTGGGACAAATCGAGCGGTCTGGTAGCTGCGGTACAGTTGCAGCAGGGTTTTCAGGCTGTCGGCATTGGCCTGCGCGTCGGTAATCTGGCGGTAGTCTTCCAAACGGTAGGTGTAGCTGATGCGCTCTTGCTGCCGCCACTGCCTGAACCCGCCCGCGCTCATGCCCTGCAGGGGCGGACTGGGACACGGTTTCCGCCGCCAGTTTCGCCAGCCATGCTTCGGACGGCTCTGCCAGCGAGCCGCCGTCCGATACGGCGCGAAATGGATGCGGCGGCCTGCTTCGGGCAAACGCATCAACACCGCGGTATCGCCGTTGCCCAGTTTGAGATAGCGGATGTCCGACTGCCCTGCCGGTTCGCTCCGTTAAGATTTTTCCGCTCTCCGGTTTCGGCAAATTGGGCGCGGCCTTGCCGCCGGACTGTGTTTCAGACGGCCTCTCAGGCATTTTGTTCAAATCGGCGGGAGGCGGCAGGTTGACCGTGCTGCCTTGGGAAACCTGCACCTGTATCATTTTGTCGGGCGCGTCGAGCCATCTCGGTTATGCGCCGGTTGACGGCCTTGGCGTTAATCCGGTAAAGCTGGCTGCGGTCGGCGGCGCGGATTTCGGCGTCGGGCAGCGGCAGCCCCGCAGGATGGTTTCTTCGGAAAGGCGGATGACCTTCGTCAGGGTCGCTCGGGAATGCCGGCGTTTTGCGGCAGCAGATTGTTGTGCAACGCTTTTGCGGTAGCCGCCCAGTTCTTCGTCGGTGGCGGGATGGCTCGGGCGATGTCCCGCCTGAGGTTGCGCAATACTTCCAGCATTTCGCGATGCTGGCCGGGCGCGATGTCGGCATCAAGCATCAGCGAACCGGTACAGCAGCCGAGCGTATCCATTTTCAGGCCGACATCGAGTCCGGAGCGGATGATGCGGCTGTTGACGACTATAGGCGGCGAAATTGTCCAGCAGCCGCTGATAAGACTGTTCGGCATAGGCTTCGGCTTTTTGTTTTTTGAAACGGAACACCAGCGAAAGTTTGTCTTCGGCATTGTCTGCGTCCTGCACCATGCCGACATGCCAGCCGTTTTTCAACCGCGGTTGGTATTCGTCCGCACGCCGCACGCCCAGCGCAATCGGCCGCATGTCGCCGAACGTCCGTTCTATCAGCGCGGCCGTGCCGTCGATATTCAGATTGCCCATCAGCACCAAAACGGCATTGTTGCTGCCGCTACCATTTGTTGTGGAACGCGCCGGCAGTATCCGCGCGGGCGCTCTGCACCGCCTCCAGCCTCGCCCATATCGGCGGATAGCGTCCCCTGCCGCGCTCCTTCGTACATTAAAGCGTGCTGCCTGCGGCTCAGGCGGTTTTGCAGGTTTTGCTGCTGACGCCATTCGCTGAGGACGACCTGCCTTTCCTTCTCCCAATCGGCGGCGGAAAACTGCTGCGGTTGCAGGATTTGGCGGTAGATTTTCAACACCTCTTCGAGCTGCCTGCTCCCTTGCGGTGGGGAAAACAGATAGCGCGTGTAATCGTAGCCGGTCTGGGCATTGAAATGCCGGCCCATCTGCCAGCCGTTGCGGCCGAGGTAATCCGACAATCCCTGCGGATACTGCGGCGAGGATTGGAATACCATGTGCTCGGTAATGTGCGCGATGCCCTCTTCCCCGTCGTTTTCATCGGCCGCACCCACGCCCACGTTCAGCCGCGCGGCCAGCCGCCCTTCCGCCGACGGGATTTTTGAGAAAATATGGTAGGTCGGGCCGTTGGCCAGCCTGCCTTTGGCGTAAACGGGCTGTCCGGCGTGCGCGGCGGATGCGGTGCCCGCGCCGATAAAGAAGATGAGGAGGAGGTCATTTCGAAGTGAGGCCGTCTGAAACCGAAACAGTTGCTGAATTTATCATTATGCCTGTGTTTATTTGCTTTGAATATAGTTTTTATCATATTATTTTACCGATTCAGGGTTAATCCGATTTGGCTGTCGAAAACGGCAAAATCAGCGCCGTCTGAAACAGAAGATTTGATTCTTGTTTCGGACGGCCTTTCGCATTTGTTTTACAGCTTAGCGCGGCAGCAGATGCAGCCTGACGGTATCGCCTTCGTTGACGACTTCCATAGCGGGCACTTCTGCACAATGCTTCCGCCCTCGCGCAGGTCGCCAGCATCGCGCTGCCTTGGTTGGACAGCAGTTCGGCAACGGTCTCCCCCTGCCCGTCGCGGCTCAAAACCACGCGCAGGAACTCGCGGCGTTTGATGGCTTTTTCGGGTACCGAACGCAGCTTTGGCGGTGATTTGCGGCAGGTATGGCGCCGTGCCCGACCTGCCGGACAGTTTGCCCAACGCCGGCGCCAGCAGCATATGCGCGGTAACGAAGGCGGCAACGGGATTGCCCGGCAACACGAATACCGCCGCAGTGCCGACCCGCCCCCAGCCAAACGGTTTGCCGGGTTTTGATTGCGATGGAGCGGGTGGTCAGCACCCGACGTTTTTCAACGGCCTGCTTCAGATAATCGGCCTCGCTCCACCGACGCGCCGCCGCTGGTGATGACGGCGTCGAACCGCTGCGCGGCATCTTTGAGCAACGCTTCGGTCTGCGCCAAATCGTCGGGAATGATGCCGCCGTCCGCCACCTCCATCCCCAGCGACTGCAACCACGCCAAAAGCTGGTAGCGGTTGGCGTCGTAAATCAGGCCGTCTGAAAGCGGCCGGCCAGGTTCGGCCAACTCGTTGCCGGTGGAAAACACCAGCACTTTGAGCGGCTCGTACACCTCCACTTCGGCAAAACCCCTGCGATGCCGCCAGCCCCAATGCGGCGGCATCGAGTTTGCAGCCTGCGGCAAGCAGCTCCCTGCCCGACTTGGATTTCTTCGGCTTTAAGCCGCATGTTCTGCCCCGCCTTGATTTCCGCCTTGACTTTCAGACGGCCTCCCTCCGCTTCGGCCTGCTCCTGCATCACGACGGCGGTGGTGTTGCCGGGCAGCGGCGCACCGGTAAAGATACGCACGGCTTCGCCTTCCCCTTAACGGCACGGCGGCCGCATCGCTGGCCCTGAACGCGGCCGACGACGGCAAACTCGCGCAGGCTGCCGTCGGTGCTGCACACGGCGTAGCCGTCCATCGCACTGTTGTCGAACATCGGCGCGGGATACTGCGCATACAGCGGCTGCGCGAGAATACGGTTGGCGGCGGCGGCCAGCGGCAGGCGGCGGCTTTTTCAGACGGCATTCGCAAACGTCGAGCAGTTGCGCCAGCGCGGTTTCAAAATCAATCATAGCGGTTGCTCCAAATCCTGCGAGGGTGTTGTAGTTGGCGAAATTTTCTTCCGAGCCGAATGCCACTGAACGGGCGCGCTGTTGCTGCAACCAGCCGCGCAGGGTGCGCTGCCCCCGTATAAAGGTAGGGCACGGCGCTTTGCAGAATCTGCGGGCGGATAAACATCACGCTGTATTGCTGGTGGCCGGAGGTTTCCGGCGTAAAGGCGTTACACAGCGGCGTGCGCTTGGCGACGGCGACAAACTGCTCCACCAAATCCGCAGGCAGTTTCGGCGTGTCGCAAGGCACAATCAGCAGCCAGTCGGCGGTGGCCAGCTGCAAATCGTTGGCGGCGGTACACAGCGCCACCAGCGGGCCCAGCCCCCTGCCACTGGCGCGAATCGGAAAAACTACATGCGGCGTGCGTTTGGTATATTCTTCAAGGTTGCGGTTGGCGCTGACGGCGATGTGGCCGACCTGCGGCTTGATGCGGTCGATGACGTGGTCGATGAGCGGTTTGCCGTGCCACAGCACCAGCCCTTTGTCCGCCCCGTCCATGCCGCTTTGGCCATTCCGCCGGCCATAATCAGTGCGTAAATCCTCATTGTGTGCCGCTCCATTTCTCCACTGCTTCTTTATCGCTTTGTTTGGCTTCGACCCATCTTTCGAGGCCGTCTGAAAAAGGTTTTTTTCCAGAAAGGGGCTTCGGTTTTCAGATAGTCCATAATAAATTCCACCGCGGCAAACGCGGCTTTGCGATGCGCCGCCGCCGCCAGCACCAGTACAATCTGCTCGTCGGGCCCCAGTTCGCCGACGCGGTGGACGACGGTGCAGGCCTCAAGCGGCCAGCGTTGCGAAGCCGTCCGGACGATTCCGGCGATTTCGTTTTCCGTTACTTCGGGATAATGTTCCAGAAACAGCGAAGACAGCGGCACATCGGTGTCGCGGTCGCGCACCAGCCCGACAAACGCCGCCACCGCGCCGGTATTGCCGCTTCGGGCGAGCAGCCCGCGGTATTCCTCCCTGCAAATCGAAATCAGCCGTCTGTATCCTGATAAGCGTTTGCATGTCAGCCCCCCGTTACCGGCGGCAGCAGGCCGACTTCCGCCCCGTCGGGAATCCGCACGTCCCAACCGACGATTTGCTTATCGACCGCCAGCCGGAAAATCCTGCCTTCTTCCAAGGCTTCGGCCCACGCGCCGCCGCGCCGCTGCAAAAGATGCAGCAGTTCCCGACCCGTGCCGCCGCCCCATGCCACCTGCTCCTGCGCAACCCCCAGCCGCTGTTTCCAACACACCGAAATATAAGATGGTAATCATTTGTGTCTGCTCTTGATAGATATTTTCTCAAACCATAAAGAAAGGCCGTCTGAAAAACGTCGTTTCCAACGGAGTTGGAACATCTGCGTACCGACGGCGGCAAAGCCCGTTTTAAATTTTATCCGGCCCGACCATAACGGGAATTTTTACACTAACTCTGCATGTTTTCGTTAACTAAGTGCCTATTCTTTAAGGTGGATTGTAAACCCTCCTAAAAAGGATGATACGCTTACGCATCCGTTTTACCGACAACGACATGCAAAACCACTATCCTTCTTTTTCAGACGGCCTCAGCCTGTCCGCACGGCTGAAACTGCTGACCCTGCTTTGGGTCGGTTCGGCTTTGCTGTCGGTGGTGTTCACCCTCTGCTGTTGTCGTGGCGGCTGGAAGGCGCGAGCACGGCCATCAACGATGCGGGCAGCCTGCGTATGCAGACCTACCGGCTGGCCTATATGGTCGGCAATCATGCCACCGAACGGCAGATAAATAATCAAATCAAGGAATTCGAGCAGTCGCTGCAAAAGGTCAGCCGCACCGACGCCATCAATCCGCTGCTGCCCGCCCAAAGGCCGCAGGCATACGACCTGATACAGTCCATGCTCGTTATCGACTGGCGGTCCAACATCCTCCCCAAAACTGCAAAAACACACCCTGCCCACCAATATCGACCTCTACCGCTTCGCCGGCAACATCGACCTCTTCGTACAGGCGCTGGAAAACGCCAACGAGGAAAAACACCCGTTGGCTGCGGCGGTTTTCCAGATGGCGCTGATTCTGATGATTCTGATTGCGGCGGGCGTGATGATTAAGTTTCACTACTCATGGATTATCCGCCCGCTGGAAGCCCTGCTCGACGGCGTGCAGACTATCGGTCGCGGCGGATTCGGCGTTGCCATCCCGACCGGCTATATTCAGGAATTTGCCCAAGTCAGCAAAGGTTTCAAACCAAATGAGCGCGCACCTGAAAACGCTCTACACCGACCTCGAAGGGCTGGTCGCCCGTCAGACGCAGGACCTCGCCCGCCAGAAACCGCGACTTGGAAATGCTCTACCAGACCACGCGCGACCTGCACCAGACCCACACGCCGACCAAAGCGGCGGAAGAATTTCTCAGCCGCGTCGTCCCCGCCGTTTCCGCCTCTGCGGGCAGCATCCGCCTGCTGGATTTCGAGCGCAAACGCACCGATCTGGTCGCCAGTACCGGCCTGCCCGCGAGACGTGCAGACCGCCGAGCAGTGCAGCGAACTGGAAGCCCGCCTCTGCGGTCATAAAGACAAAGGCGGGGGAAGGCGGTAGGCCGTCTGAAAAGCCCTCGGCCAATCTGCGTGCTTTTACGACGCCCGCGATTACGGCAACCTGCCGTTTGTAACCGGACATCCCGGCTTCGCCCGCGTATCGGTGTTTCCCCATCCTGTATAAAAAGCGAGGAACTGGGCATCCTGACCCCTGTATTTTTCAGACGGCATCGAATTGGGCGAAAACGACGACAGCCTGCTGCGCACCCTGTGCGGCCAGCTCGGCGTATCCATCGCCAACAGCCGTTTCGCCCAAGAGCGCAGCCAGCTTGCCGTATTGCAGGAGCGCAACCTGATTGCGCAGGGGCCTGCACGACAGCATCGCACAAACCCTGACCCTTCCTCAACCTGCAAGTGCAGATGCTCGACAGCGCCTACAAAGCCGGCGAAAAAGAGCAGATGGAGGAAAACATCCGCTTCCTGACCGACGGCGTGCAGGAATGTTACGACGACGTGCGCGAACTGCTGCTCAACTTCCGCACCAAAATCAGCAACAAAGACTTTCCCGAAGCCGTTACCTCCCTGCTCGCCCGCTTCGAACAGCAAACACAGATAGAGGTCGACACCGCATGGCGCGACGACGGCCCGTCGCTCAACAACGACGAGCAGCTCCAAGTCATCTTCATCTTACAGGAAAGCCTGTCGAACATCCGCAAACACGCGCAGGCGCACCATGTCGTCGTAGAGCTGGACAACCGCCACGACTTCACCCTGCGGATACGCGACGACGGCGTCGGTTTCGACACAGGCCGTCTGAAAAACATGTCGAAGCGCATGTCGGCTTGGGCATCATGCAGGGAACGCGCACGGCGCATCAACGCCGTATTGAGTGTAGAATCACAACCGCATCAAGGCACTACGGTTTACATTAGTGCTGCCCCAACACAGAAGGACAGCTTCGCGAGCACTCAAAATCATCTTAATCGACGACCACACATTATTCCGCAGCGGCATCAAAGCCCTGCTGTCGCGCCAAAGCGACTTCGACGTCATCGGCGAAGCCGCCGACGGCTTTACCGGTATCAAACTGGTCGAGCAGATGCGTCCCGACATCGTCCTGCTCGACCTCGACATGCCCGTTATGAACGGCCGCGAAACGCTGGCGCAGATACTCAGCAGCAACCCGCAGCAAAACCGTCGTGATGCTGACCGTATCCGAAGACAACGACGATTTGACCGAATGTATGCGCATCGGCGCACGCGGCTTCCTGCTGAAAAACATCAACGCCGACTTCCCTGCTCGACAGCATCCGCAAAGCCGTCGACGGCGACAACGTGTTCTCGCCCTGAAATGACCACCCGCCTCGTCCAATCCCTGATTTCCCCGCCTCGCCGCGCGCCGACCACCTGTTGTCCACCCTCACCCGCGCGAAATGGAAATCCTCGGCTACCTCGCCGCCGGACACAGCAACAAAGTCATCGCCCGCCATCTTGAACTGGCCGAATCCACCATCAAAGTGCATGTGCAGAACATCTTGCGCAAGCTCAACCTCAGCAGCCGCGTACAAGCCGCCATGCATATGCCGTGCAGCACAAAGTCCCGCAGCCGGGAAGGGGTATAGGCGGCTGCGGATGTCCGCCGCCGTATCGGCACCCCATCACGACATGCCCGAAATCCGACTGAAAAGGCCGTCTGAAAACTCAGTTTCAGACGGCCTTCCTATCAATCCGACCTGTATTATTTGGTGTGCATCAGCCAGTATTGCAGCCCGACCAGCGTTTTTCGCGTCATGGATTTTCGTCGTTTTTCCAGCGCGGCTTTGACCGCCTCGCGGCTCATCAGCACGGTTTCGGTGATTTCGTCTTCATCATTGCTCAAGGTGCTGCCCAAACGCACGCCTTGGGCTTGGTAGAGGTACATTTTTCGTCGCAGAAACCGACTGCGGTATAGAAAGTGTGCAGCAGTTTTTTACACTGTCGGCGGTGTACGGCGTTTCCTCAGCCAGTTCGCGCAGCTCGCATTCAGCGGGATCTTCGCCGGCCACGTCCAGCTTTGCCCGCAGGCAGTTCCAATACGGCCTCGCCCACCGCGTAACGCCATTGGCGCACCAGCACGATTTCGCCGTTTTCCGTTTCCGCCAATACGCTGGCCGCCCCGGGATGGCGGATAACGATACGTTTGCTTTCGTTGCCGTTGGCCAGTCTGACGGTATCGCGGCTAATGCTGACGAAGCTGCCTTCATAAATCGGTTCGCTGCCGACTTTGGTTTCTTTTCAAATCCATCTTGTTTTTGGTTCCTGTCTCAAAAATATCGTCAAGAGGCCGTCTGAAAAATTCAACGCGGCGCGCCGCGTTCGATTTCACGCCCACTTCCTTCACGTCCGGCAGTATGCCGGGCTTCACAATCGCACCCGCACCCACAGCGCGCCGAAAATCGCGCAATATCAGGTCGGCAACGTGTTCGGCCAGCACTTCCAGCAAAGGAAATCCTGCTCGCGCAGGCTGGCGCGCACGGCCTCGCACACGTCGCCGTAATGTACGGTTTCGCCGATGTCGTCCGACAACGCGGCCTTTTCGGACACGCCGATGTCCCAAGTCGAACAGCAGCGTCTGCACGTGTTCGCGCTCCCAGCCGTATACGCCGATTAAAGTCTCGGCCTTCATGCCGCGTAAAAAGACTTTATCCATTTGCTTTTGCACCGTTTTCACGTTAGAATACCCGCTTCATTGTAAGCAAAGCATAAGAAATGTTCAATCTGTCGGCAGTCATCGCTTCTACCTGATCGGCTCTTTGTCGTTCGCCGTCATCGTGTCGAAATGTTACGGCATGGCCGACCCGCGCACCTACGGTTCGGGCAGCGGCGCCACCAACGTGCTGCGCAGCGGCAAAAAGAGCGGCCGCGCTCACCCTGCTCGGCGACGCGCTCAAAGCGTATTTGCCGTCGCGGCGGCAAGGCTGCTGCAAAGACAATCTCGGCCTTTCAGACGGCATCATCGCGATTGCGGCCGTAGCGGTTTTGGCAGGGACATATGTGGCCGGTGTTCTTCGGCTTTAAAGGCGGCGAGGCGTAGCCACCGCGCTGGGTGTGCTTTTGGCGTTGTCGTGGCCGACCGCGCTAATCTGCGCGGCAGTCTGGCTGGTGATGGCTTTCGGTTTCAAAGTGTCGTCGCTGGCGGCGCTCACAGCAACCGTGGTCAGCCCGCTTATCGCGTATTTTTCATGCCGCACGGCTCATGGGTTGCCGCCACCGCCGTCATCGCGCGCTGGTGCTCTACCGCCATAAAAAGGCAATATCGAAAACCTGCTCCAAGGCAAAGAGGGCAAAATCGGCGATAAGGCGGAAAAATTAGCCGTAAAACCCAAACCGCGAAGCCTTGTCGTGACAAGGCTTTTTATTTGCCCGAAACGCGGTTTTGCCCGATAATTCCACATCTATAAACGTAAATAACAAACCTTTTTGAAATGATTAAAAAAATCCTCCGTCCTTATGCCAAACCGGCATTACTCGCCGCAACCGCCGCGCTGCTTTCTGCCTGTTCGCTGGTGCGTTACCAGCCCATAGCCACCATCAACAAAATTGATTTGAACAGCGGCTACCGCTTTGAAACCGACCGCCAAAGCCAAAAATAATGCCGACGGCGACGACACTTATATCGTATTGATGTTTTCCGGCGGCGGCACACGGGCGGCCGCCCTGGGCTACAGCGTCCTGGAACAGCTCAACCGGCAAAAAGTAAACATCGGCGGCGGGGAAAAACCCTGATGCAGAATGTAGATGTAGTCATCGGCGTATCGGGCGGCTCGGTGCTGGCCGCCTATTTCGCGCTGCACGGGCAGGACACCATTCCTTCGTTTGACCGCCGCTTCCTGCGGTTGAATTTCCAAAAGCTCGCTGACCAAACAGGTTTTCTCGTTTCGCCAACCTGCCTCGCCTGACTTCGCCGGAATTCGGCCGCGGCGACCCTGCTGCAAGAGCAGTTTGAAACCCATCTTTTCGGCAAAGCCACTTTCGCCGACTTGGAAAAACGCCGCAAAGGGCCGTTTGCCATCATTTCCGCCACCGACATGGGCTTGGGGAACGCATCAACTTCACGCAGGAATATTTCGACCTGATGTGTACGAATCTGGGCGATTTGCGCATTGCCCGCGCCGTCGCCGCATCTAGCGCCGTACCGATGGTATTCGCGCCGGTTACGCTCAACAACAACGGCGGCAACTGCAACTACAATCCGCCCAAAGATACCGCCCATAGCCGCCGTGTCCGGCCGGAATGCCCAGCAGGGACAAAAACGCGGCAGGAATACGTTACCCGCTACCGCCGGTACGACAGCAAAACCCGCCCCTACATCCACCTGCTCGACGGCGGTCTGACCGACAACCTCGGTATGCGCAGCCTGCTGGATATGGCCGACGTCTATTCCAGCAGTATGCTGATGCGCCGGATGACGGACCACAATATCCGCCGCGTCGTCATCATCAGCGTCAACGCCCGCAACCGCATCGACAGCGACATCGACACCAAAGCCGCCGTCCCCGGCTTCAGAAACGTCCTCAGCTCGATTGTCGACATTCCCATCGACAGATATTCCCAAGAATCCCTGCGCCGCCTGCGCGCCTTTGCCGACAAGTGGAACGAAGACAACCGCAACGCAGACGACGGCAATCGCCCTGTCGTTTGTCAGCCTGAGTTTGGACGACCTGCCGAAATCCGGAGTTGCGCAACGACGTGCTGAACATTCCGACCAGCTTTACCTGCCGCCGGATGACATCGCCAAACTGCGCACCGCCGCCGCCATCCTGATGAAGCAGTCCCCCGAATACAAAAACTGCTCGAAGACTTGTCCGCCAAGCCGAATAAAGCCGCAATCTATCATGAAACCGCCGTCCCTGCCGCGCACCGTGTCCCAAAGCGAACTGGACGAAATCAACAACCCTGAAAGCCGGTGCGGACGACGGCGGAAACTCCGACAACGGCGGCAAATAAACCTTTTCAGACGGCCTCGTTTATCAAAACGGCCGCCGCTGCCGTATAATGGCACGGCACATACCCACATCATCGAAACCACTAAAAGGAACACACTATGGATTGGCGCGGACGCCCTGAAAGTACCCAATGTTGAAGACCGCAGGGGCAGCGGGAGCGGCGGCGGCGGAAAAACGCCCGGCATCATCGGTATCATCGTTCTCCTGGTCGGCGCATATTACGGCGTTGATTTGTCGGGCTTGGTCGGCACGGCCGGCCTCGGCACCGAAAACCGTCCGACAAAAGCGAGCCTCACCCAGAGGAAGAAAAGAACCGCAAAATGTCCAAAGTCGTGCTGGCGGATACCGAAGCCACATGGCGCAGCTACTTCTCGGAAAAAAACTCGGCAAAACCTACACGCCGGCCAGAATGGTCTTTTACGAAAGGCGGCACGCACACTGCCTGCGGCGCGGGCCAGAGCGGCTATGGGGCCGTTTTACTGCCCGGGCGACCGCAGCGTTTACTTGGACCTGTCGTTTTACGACGATATGCGTAAAAACTGAGGAGCATCGGGCGAAGCGGCTTTTTGCCTATGTAATTGCGCACGAAGTCGGCCACCATGTCCAAAACCTGCTCGGCATTCTGCCGCGAAGTCAATAAAATCCGCCAAAACGCAGGTCAAACGCAGGCCAACGCCCTTTCGGTCAAACTCAATTGCAAGCCGACTGCTTCGCAGGTGTCTGGGGCATTACGCCGCCAACAAAAATGCTGAAAACCGAAGACATCCAACAGGCGATGACCGCGGCCGAATCCGTCGGCGACGACCGCCTCCAGCAAAACGCGCAGGGTTACGTCGTGCCCGACAGCTTCACCCACGGCTCGTCCGCCGACCGCATGGCATGGCTCAAAGCGCGGTTTGGAAAGCGGCGACATCGGCCGGTGCGATACTTTTACCGCAAACTGAGTGTTATTTGATGTAGCTGGCAAAGGCCGTCTGAAAACGCAACGTTCAGACGGCCTTTTGCTGTCGTTAGAATAAAAAGCACGTTATTTTTCAGCCCTAGTGCCGTCTCTTCCGCCTTTCCGTTCCCAAGTCCGGCACCATCGAAGCCATTTTACCCAGCAAAGGAGTCCATCATGGCAACAATCTCCCGTGAAATCTTCGAAAGCTACGACATCCGCGGCATAGTCGGCAAAACCCTGACCAACGAAGCTGCCTACCTTATCGGCAAAGCCATCGCCGCCAAAGCCGCCGCACAGAACATCGGCAAAAATCGCCCTCGGCCGCGACGGCCGCGTCAGCGGCCCCGGGCTGATGGAGACACATCCAGCGCGGCTTTACCGACAGCAGTATCGACGTGCTCAACGTCGGCATGGTTGCCACCCCGATGCTCTACTACGCCGCCATCAACGAGATGCGGCGGCAGCGGCGTGATGATTACCGGCAGCCACAACCCGCCCGATTACAACGGCTTCAAAATGATGCTCGGCGGCGACACGCTGGCCGGTCCGGTCATTCAGGAACTCTTGGCCGCCATCGAGGCCGACCGCTTCACCCAGCCGGCAACCAAAGGCAGCGTTACCGAAAAAGATATTTCCGCAGAATACCGCGACTACATCGTCGGACACGTCAAACTCAAACGCCCGATGAAAATCATCATCGACACCGGCAACGGCGTGGGCGGCGCGTTTGCAGGCGCGCTCTACCGCGCGCTGGGCAACGAAGTAACCGAACTGTTCAGTGAGGTGGACGGCACTTTCCCGCACCACCATCCCGACCCGTCCAAACCGAAAAAAACCTGCAAGATTTGATTGCCGCGCTGAAAAACAGCGATGCCGAAATCGGCTTGGCTTTTGACGGCGATGCCGACCGTTTGGGCGTCGTCACCAAAGACGGCAACATCATCTACCCCCGACCGCCAGCTGATGCTGTTCTCCCAAGACGTATTGAGCCGCAATCCGGGCGCGAAAGTCATCTTCGACGTCAAATCCACTCGCCTGCTCGCACCGTGGATTAAAGAACACGGCGGCGAACCCATCATGGAAAAACCGGCCACAGCTTCATCAAGTCCGCCATGAAAACCGGCGCGCTGGTTGCCGGCGAAATGAGCGACACGTCTTCTTCAAAGAACGCTGGTTCGGCTTCGACGACGGCATGTACGCCGGCGCGCGCCTCTTGAAATCCTGTCTGCCTTCGACAACCCGACCGAAGTGTTGGACAACCTGCCGCAAAGCATTTCCACGCCCGAACTCAACATCGACCTGCCCGAAGGCAGCAGCGGCCATCAGGTTATCGAAGAACTCGCCGCCAAAGCCAAATTCGAAGGTGCGACCGAAATCATCACCATCGACGGCCTGCGCGTGGAATTCCCCCGACGGTTTCGGCCTGATGCGCGCCTCCAATACCACGCCGATTTTGGTGTTGCGTTTCGAGGGCGGATTCCGACGAAGCCATCGAGCGGATTCAAAACCAGTTTAAAGCGGTAATCGAAAGCAATCCCGCGCTGAAAATGGCTGCTGTAACGGTTTTGAAGTAATGAAAGGCCGTCTGAAAAACAGCTTTCAGACGGCCTTTCCGATTATTTGAACGGCACAAAACGGCAAAACACGATAAAACACCGCCAAAGTCTGCGGCATCATCATTCCCTATTGATTTAAGGCCGTCTGAAACAGCGCGCCCACGGATTTGGTCCGGCATTTATTTCTCGATATAAATCCAACTTTCCCTTTTTCAGACGGCCTCCCATGCTCAGTTACCGCCACGCCTTCCATGCCGGCAATCACGCCGATATACTCAAACACTTCATCTTGTTTTTAACGCTTGAGTATTTCAATCGCAAAGACAAAACCCTATTGGTATGTCGACACCCACAGCGGTGCGGGACTGTACGATTTGACCGGCGGCGAGGCCCAGAAAGTCGGCGAATACAGACAAGGCATCGGAAGGCTGCAACAGGCGGAGAAGCTGCCGCAAGAATTGTCCGAGTTCGCAGGCCGTCTGAAAACCATCCTGCCGCAGGACAACCTGTATTGCGGTTCGCCGTGAGCTGGCACAGGCCATGACGCGCAGTGATGACAAGCTGCGCCTGTTCGAGCTGCACCCCGCCGATTTTCGACATCTGCAAAACAATATGCGCGAAGCGAGGTCTGGGACAGCGCGGACAAATAACGCAGGCCGACGGCTACCAGGCCTGATTTCCCTACTGCCGCCGCCGACCCGCCGCGCCGTGGTGCTGATTGACCCGCCCCATGAAGAAAAACAAGATTACCGGCGCGTCATCCATACCCTGAAAGACGCGCTGAAGCGGTTTTGAGTCCGGTTGCTATATGGTTTTGGTATCCCTGCCTCAGCCGCGAAGAAAGGCCGGGAACCGCCCGAGCAACTGCAAAAACTCGCGCCGGAAAAACCACCTGCACGCCCAACTTCACGTTTGCACGCCGCGCGCGGACGGCTTCGGTATGCAGGCAGCGGCATGTTCGTCATCAACCCGCCCCTACCTGCTGGCCGGACGGTTGCAAACCAACCTGCCCGTGCTGGCCGGAATCCTAGCGCAGGACTCCGGCGCACATTATGTTTTTAGACTACCGGATTAAATAACCCGTTTTCAGACGGCCTTCGACAAAGTTTCTCCCGACCATGAGCCTATTCAAACGGAACGGATTGCGCGGCAGACTGCCCGACAGGGCGAAAAATCTTTGCCTCGCGCTGGACCAAAACCCTTCGCCCCGTTATTCGACAAACCCTACTTCTGGACACTCAACCGCCGGCAAGCCGCCGTATCGGTGGCGGTAGGCATGTTCTGCGGCCTGATGCCCGGCCCCACGCAGATGCTCAGCGCGCTGATTGTCGCCTACTTCCTACGCACCAACCTGCCCGTCGCCGTGTTCAGACGCTCTACACCAACCCCTTCACCTACATGCCGCTTTACTATACCGGCTACAAAATCGGCTGCCTGATTTTTGAGGTATCGAAGCCGCAGACAAACCTGTCTTTCCCAAATTGGGCGGCGGACAATTCTGGTCGGAAACCGCCACATGGCTGGCAGACGCAGGCAAACCGTTGCTGGTGGGCGTTCCCGTATTGGGTTGCATACTGGCTGTGGCCGGATATTTCGCCGTATTGCTTTTGTGGCGCTGGCACACGGTCTACCACTGGCGCGGACGCAAAGCAGGCAGCCGCCTGCGTTCCCTGACCGCCAATGAAATCGAAATGGCAAAAACCGTTTTTTCAGACGGCATCGACTACACCCGCGTCAGAATCCGCCGCGGCCTGCTCTGATGCCCAATATGAAAGTCGCCGTATCACCCAACGGCTGCATCTACTTCCCCCAAACAGAGCTGCCCCGCCGACTTCGCACTGGCCGACCGCAGCTACCGGATATGGCTGATACACGAACTGACCCACGTCTGGCAATACCAGCAAGGCTTTCCGCACATGGCTGGGCGGGCTTGCACTGGCACTCTCCGGCGGCTACCGCAAACGCCGAGCCTACGCCTATCCGCCGCCGGAACAAATTACCTCGTTCAACGATTTGAATATGGAACAACAGGCCGATTTGATCGCCCATTGCTTCGCCGCCAAAAACCTGCCCGGCAGCCGCTATTTGCGCCGACCTGCCGAAGTTTCAGACGGCCTTGAAAGACTTTCTGGCAAACCCTGAACCAACCTTCCCTGCTGCCCGGAAATACCGGCTGTTTTTCAAAAAGCCTACGCACAACAACACCGGCAATAGCGTGTCGAAACTGTAAACATTCAGACGGCCTCCGACAGATTCTATCGCAAATTCAAATAGAAAATGCCCGCACAGCCATTTACGCGCAGACGGAAGTCAGGAAGTTTGAAATTACGGCAATCTTTAAATATTTCTGAAATAACGGCGGTGAAAATGTCCTATTTTTATTTGAATACCGATACAGAGGCTTACATATGGGATTTCAATGTGTTTGGCTATATAATGGCCGCTGATTTTCCAGCGGCGGAACACATCCGGCCGCCCAAACCGCCTACGACCATAAAAAGGTAACCCAAATGCCTTGGAACATCCCGATATTCCTTACATGGATGCGCGTTTTGCTCATTTCCGCATTCACCGCACTCTTCTACCTACCCTGACGCATGGATACACCCGCAAACCGTCAACTGGACGGCGGCATTCATTTTCGCCGCCGCCGCCGTTACCGACTGGTTTGACGGCTTCTTGGCAAGACTGTGAAACAAACTTCCGACTTTCGGCGCATTCCTCGATCCGGTTGCAGACAAACTGATGGTTGCCGTCGCCCTACTCCCTGCTGGTGGATATCGAGCGCACCAACGTCATCTTCGCCATCATCATCATCGGCCGCGAGATCACCATTTCCGCCTTACGCGAATGGATGGCGCAAATGGGCAAGCGCAACAGCGTGGCCGTCGCCACCATAGGCAAATTCAAAACCACCGCCCAGATGCTCGCCATCCCTGCTGCTGCTGGCGCGGAATGAAAGATTTTTACGGCTTCAATCTGATACTGATTGGCAACATATTGATGTTAATCGCGTCCGTATTGACCATCTGGTCCATGTTCTATTACCTGAAAATGGCATGGAAAGAATTCAAATAACCGTTTGCAAAAAAATAATGCAAAGCACTTGACGAAGCAAAGGCAAATCCATAATAATAGCGTCTCTTTTCTGCCAGATACGGCAGAAAACCTGAATCCGGGCGGGAATAGCTCAGTTGGTAGAGCGCAACCTTGCAAGGTTGAGGTCGCGAGTTCGAGACTCGTTTCCCGCTCCATACTGGTTCAGTTTACTGCATTTTATGAATTGCGGGAATAGCTCAGTTGGTAGAGCGCAACCTTGCCAAGGTTGAGGTCGCGAGTTCGAGACTCGTTTCCCGCTCCAGATATTTTATATTCAGATGTTTTCTTCCGATGCGGAATAGCTCAGTTGGTAGAGCGCAACCTTGCCAAGGTTGAGGTCGCGAGTTCGAGACTCGTTTCCCGCTCCATCAGACGATGCATCCGAATACGCGGGAATAGCTCAGTTGGTAGAGCGCAACCTTGCCAAGGTTGAGGTCGCGAGTTCGAGACTCGTTTCCCGCCCCAAAGATAGTCAGATTGTTTCTACAGACAATCCCATAGTCTTTTTTGGCGAGATAGCAAAGTGGTTATGCAGCGGATTGCAAATCCGTCTACGCCGGTTCGATTCCGACTCTCGCCTCCACAATTTCCTCCGGCGGGGTGGCAGAGTGTTTATGCCGTAAAGGAGTGCAATCCTTATGCAGGCCGGTTCAAATCCGCGCCCCGCCTCCAAATTGGACAGTTTCAAACAGTTCGCAATTTGAAACTCCCGCCCGGGTGGTGAAATAGGTAGACACAACGGACTTAAAAATCCGTCGACCCTAAACAGGTCGTGCCGGTTCGATTCCGGCTCCGGGCACCATAACCATCTTGATTTTCTTAAGAAAATTATCAATTCGTATCAAATAATCTTAAAACTCAAACACTACGGCTAAAGCTGATGTGCCAAATTTGTGCCATCATCTCCCGAATGCCTAACAAAATCAGACAGTATCTGAGCATGTAACTGCAAATAATCTGGCGATAAGTGGGCATAGCGCTTGCACCATGGATAGTGTTTTTCATCCACCCATTCTTGAACACTATTAAAGGTACCCAGCGTTGCACTAACCAACTGGCCCAAGTATGTCTCAAATCGTGCCAAGTGAAAAAACACGCGCTCCTTACGTCACGATGATCGAAAGTTCATTCCATTCTTCGTCGGTATTGGTGGTATTGCACAATACTTTTGCCGCCGGTGTCGTATGTGTCGTAACGGTGGCGGGAAACCAGCCCCTCCGGCTGGCTGTGTTCGATCATGATATGGTTGCGGTAGGCGAAGCCGCGCAGTTTTACCGCCCCTGCCGTATACCGCGGTCAAATCGCCGCGGCCGTCGTAGATGGTAACGCACCATCTCCCGTCCGGCCAACGAGGCGGCACCGAGGCGGTTGACGTACAGGTTGCCGTCTTCGCCGCGGAACACTCCGTCTTCCGACGCCGGATTGAAATAGAGGCCGTCTGAAAAACTAACTTTCAGACGGCCTCTATTTCAACTCAACGTTACAACCGATAACGGGGATTGGATTGTTAAAGAACGGAGGTTTCAGACGGCCTTATATGCAACCAAATGGAAGGTAAAATTAAATTGTTAAAAATAAGGATCTTCAGACTACCTCATCGAAAATTTTCATTTCTTTTTGGAAATTCTCAAAACAAGATTGACTATTTATTTTTCTTAATCAGTATTCTTGCATAATCTCTGCTGCATCACTATCTGCAATTGCTAGACTATATTGTCATTTTCTTTATTTTTTTAACAATTTCTGTTTTTGCTAATTTTAATGCAGTTATTATTGTTTCACTATACATCTGATTGAATATCCAAAAATTATTATCATCCATTTCCTTCTGAATATTTGCTAAAAACATTAGCGATTTTTGAATTAAATAAATCATCCTCTTGTGTATCCCCAGAACCAAATGCGAACTGAGGATAATACCATTTAATACCAATTTTTCTTGAATATTTTCTATTTTTCGTGGAGGATTGATAAAAAGAATTTGTATTAATCGTCCACCCCAAAATAACTTGCACTATCATTAGTAAATAGGGCGTATGCAAATATATCTTCGATACCAACTTTTTCAACTGAGTTAAATGTTGCTAACACTCCTTCATATACTAAATTGTTTAAAAATTTTTAAACTTTCTTTATAAATCATAAATGAACCATCCCCAGTTTGAGGCCGTCTGAATTATAATTGAACTAATCTAAATAATTAGCCCAGTCAATTTCATCTTCAAACCATCCAATCTCTCTACCAATTTCTTTTACTTCCTCGACAAATCGTTTCACATTCAGCTTAGGGTTATTTTTAATTAAATTTTTATTGGACAATCCTTTTTGTGAGCCAAACCAGAAACTCTTCACCTAAATAATATTTTTGCTCAACAACATGCATATCTTGATATTTTTTCAAAGAGAAATACAAAAATCTACTGTTAAGTAATTCTCATTAGACACGTATCTCGTAAAAGAACGTCGGTTATAACTATCAGGAGACAACGAATAGCTATTCCTATTGTCAAATTCTCCTTTTTCATACAAAAGAATAATTTTTCTTCCAAATATTCTCTTAATTCAGAGACAAGTTTATAAATGTCTTCACTTGCGGTATCTTGAACGATAGAAAATTTCATCATCATCCTAAACTCATAAATAAATCCATATCGTATCAGTGGGTTAAATAAGAGTGTATTCTTTTTCATTCAGAAAAGAAATTTTTAACATTTTTGATAACCGATTTATAAAATATAAGACTGCTGAATATTTATCATAGTAATAACATTCTTCGGTTCTCAGTCCTCTTTCAGAATAGAATATATGCCATTTCTTATTTTTCTTCAACAATACATAATGATTCATCATTTACTTCATTGATTGAGTAACTATCTTCTGGTATTCCTTTACTTTTGAGATAAGAATCCAACTCATTGATTTTTAACATTTTTCTATTTTTACCTCCTCTAGATGCCCCAGAATCCATATATGATTGGACAGATTTTGGTAATTCATACTGCGTCCCTAATCCAATCTCTCAAACCACGGCATAATTTTACTTGCAGCTACATTATCAATCGGGTTCAGCACCCTATATACAGTATAAGGTTTTTGATTAGAACCAGGAGGTAAGGCTCTCATAGAGTATGGTGTTCCTACTGGAGATACAAATGTTCCTCCTGGATAACCATACCTATCAACAAGAGTACCATACCAACCGGAAGTGTAATACTCCTCACTTCACCTAAAGCACCTCTATTATGGAGGCCAATATGGTACGGGCAGATTTTTATTTAAACCTAGAACATCAAAGCCACTTACTTGTATTAGGAGCGAAGAAATAAAATTATCTCCTCCCCCATAACCCAATCGGGTCCTGATTCACAAACCTACCGGTTTCAGGTTCATAGTAGCGCATCAAATTGTAATGCAGCCCCGTCTCCCGGTCGTAATACTGGTTCTGCAACCGGAACGGCTGGTGCGCGTTCTGATAAACCCGTTCGTCCTTTTCAGACGGCCCCAAGCGGTATATTCGCCATACCACAGCAAATTGCCGAACTGGTCGGTCATCTCGCGCGGAATGCCGATTTGGTCGGTGTGGATATAGGCGAGATACTGCTTCCGTCTTTGTTGTTGTGGAAGATTTGGGCTAAGGGTTCGTAGCTGTCCTGGTCGGTGTAGATATAGGTGTAAGTGCCTTTATAGGTGTACTCCTGCGCCAAACGGCTGCCGTCCCAGACGAAATGGATCCGCTTCGGTTCGGTCGAGGTCCAGGCCAGTTTGTCTTTGCGCTCTTTGGAGAGGCGGCGTCCGAACGGGTCGTGAGGCGTATTCCCAGATTTTCGGTATTGCCCGCCGCTTTTTGATTTCGGCGCGGACGAGCTGGTTTTCGCTGTCGTATTGGAAATACTGGTTTTTCACCGTCGGGGAGCTGGCGGTAAATCAGGTTGCCCAGTCCGTCGTAGGTATATTCGGTGCCGTTGTGTTCTTTCAGCCGGTTGCCGGCGTACAGGTTAAGGGTTGGACGGGGTTTTCGGAGGTTGGCTTTTTCAGACGGCCTGCGGATGTGGCGCAGCCGGTTGGTTGGCCGACAGGATATTGCCCGGCCGGATCAAAGGCGAACCGTTCGACACTGCCGCCGCTGTGTTTCGCCTCCCTGATGCGGCCGAGTTTGTCGTAGACATACTCCAGTGTGCCGCCGCGTCGGTCTTCACTCCGGATCAGGTTGCCCGCTCGGTCGTAGGCGTAGCGGCGGCTGACCGCGCCGACCTGCACGTCCTGTTTGCCGCCCTCTCCGAGGCATGCGGTCTGCTGCCGTTTCAGTCGGCCCCATCGGATCGTATTCGTATACGCTGCCGATATGTCCCTGGGTGCGGCTGGTTTCCCGATGCAGCGCGTCGCGTTCGATGTCGCTGACGGTTTCGCCATTGCAGCTGATGCGGTGCAGGGTGGCCGCTGCCGTAGTATAGGGTGGTCGACGACGGAGCCGTCGGGCAGCTCGGTACGGATGCGGTTGCCGTTGCCGTCGTAACGGTAGCCGACTTTGATTTCGCGGCCGTTGTGGACGACGGTCTCGCCGTTATCCGACCCAGTGCGTCGTATTCCAGCTCGACGCTGCCGCTGCCGTTACGGGCCTTGCTCAACCGTCCGCTAATGGGATCGTAGTCGTAGCGGCTGCGGCTGTAGGCTTCGGTATGCCGGTTGCGGTCGGTACGGCGGCTGATTTTGTCGGTCAGCCGGCCGAGGATGTCGCGTTCGAAACGGTGGATTTGCAGCGGGCGGGCGGGGTTATCGCCGTATTCGCGCTGTTCGTTCAACTGTCCGGCCTTGTCGTAGCCGTATTCGGTGATTTTGCCGTCCCAGCCGCTTTCGCCGAATCAGGTTGTCGGCGGCGTCGTATTCCAAACGGTAGCTTTCGCCGTTTTTCGTTGGTGAGGACGGCTGGGCGGCGGGCGGCATCATAGCGGTAGCCGAGCTGTGCCCCAGCGCGTCGGTGCGTTTTGAGCGGCAGACCGTCCGCCGCCAGTTCGTAGACGGTGCGGTTGCCCAGCGGGTCGGTGTAGCCGGTCAGTCGGTTGAGGTGGTCGTATTCGTAGTGTTCGCCGCCGCCGTCCGGATAGTCGGTACGGATATGGTTGCCCGCTTCGTCGTAGTGGTAGCGGACGGTCTGCCCCAAAGCGTCGGTCACGCTTTCCAGGTCGCCGAAATCGGTATAGCTGAAACGGGTAATGCCGCCGGAACAGTCGGTATAGGGACGAAGAGCAGTCCGGCCCCGTTGTAACGGTAGCGGACGGTCTTGCCCAACAGGGTCGGTAATGCTTTCGGGTTCGCCGTTGCGCCCGTAACTGATGCGGTGATGCCGCCGGCGGATCGGTGATTTCTATCGGATTGCCGCGGCCGTCGTAACGGCAGAGACGTCGGCGGCCCCATCCGTTCGACGATACGCTACCGGCAGTTGAGTTCGGAATGGTATTCCATTTCGTCGCAGCTGCCGTCCGGATGAGTCGGTACTTTCCAACTGCCCGTAGCGGTTGTAACCGTAACGGGTCTCCCCGCCCCAGCGGATCGGTCTGGCCGGTAATCCAACCGTCGTCGTCGCGTTCGGTATCGCTGCGGTTGCCTTCGGCGTCTATATATGCAAGACAGTTCGTAATTGCCGTCGAGACCGAAAGTCTCGCACCGCCCCAGCACATCGGTAACCAGCGTGTGGTCCTCGCGATAGTCGAAGGTCCATTCTTCGCCGGTATTGGTGGTGTTGCACAATACTTTGCCGCCGGTGTCGTATGTGTCGTAACGGTAGCGGGAGACCAGACCCTCCGGCTGGCTGTGTTCGATCATGATGTGGTTGCGGTAGGCGAAACCGCGCAGTTTTTGCCGCCCCTGCCGTATACCGCGGTCAAGTCGCCGCGGCCGTCGTAGTGGTAGCACCATCTCCCCGTCCGGCCAACGAGGCGGCGCCGAGGGCGAGTTGACGGACAGAGTTGCCGTCTTCGCCGCGGAACACTCCGTCTTCCTCCGCCGGATCGAAATGAGGCCGTCTGAAAAACCAACTTTCAGACGGCCTCTATTTCAACCAACGATGCAACCGATAACGGGGGATTGGATTGTTAAAGAACGGAGGTTTCAGACGGCCTCAAAAGGATATTGAGGCCGTCTGAAAAACCGAAAACCCGCGATGCTTGCTTTGAGGCACGCACGCTACCTCAAAGTCAGGGAATTTATGCGGGCTACGATTTGCTAATCAAAGCTAGAAATATATAATTCAGTTTACATATTACATGTATCTTTAGGGCACATAATATTTCAAACAATTATTCTTCTTCTAAGACCACTACGATTAAAACAGTCATACAAATCTTCTCCGACTAAATACATATTTTGCATCTTTACTTCTTCAGGCATAGTTTTTCCAAAATCATCAAAATAATCTTCTTCATCCCATTCGTTTTCATGGTACCAATCAAAAATTTGTCCTATTTTTCCCCTTTTATACAAAGACATATCCTATCTCCGTAGTTATTCTCAGCAATAGGTAAAAATTCGTAGGAATCCTATTTTCCATTTTTATAGCATTGCTCAATGAATAGTCAGTTTTGATACGATTCCCCTTCTCCATAAAACAACCAAATTCCCCTTTCTTTATTACAACATTTTTCTATTGGTGAATCAGGGATAACAATAGCTTGGTAGTCCATTGTTATACATGGTTAATTTATAAAATACTTCATTTAGATATGTCTCTCCTCGAAACACGTCAAATAATCTAAATAATCAGAAAAATTCTTTTCTATCAACATCTAGAAATTTTGACATTATTTCTCGTGATAAAAGGACGAAAGGCTTTACTCCCGACCCTTACAACTCCACCCATTTTTCTATTAAAGTTTGCATTCTTGTGCTCATAATGTTTACTCCAGTTAAGAGGTTATGGACATGGTTTTTCCGATTTTTCTTCTCATTACGCATGACACTTGCAGGACCAGTATGCCTAATGCCACTATAGTAAATCTCTCGGTATTATTTGCGCCGTATTTCTACTTGAATGATGTAAGTCAAGACGATTGTCCGTCAAATATTTTTGGGTATCTTGGACAGACCATCCCATCTTATCTGCTAAAAGCCCTTCTCATTCTTGTGAAATCTTTATCTGGGTCACCCGTCATACCGGTAACTTTAAACCCTTTGGGTCCTTTGCAAAATGACTCTTCTCGTCCTCTTATCTGACCATAGAGTATCAAATTGGTACCGTAACTGAATGGAGGCCGTCTGAAAGGCTAACTTTCAGACGGCCTCTATTCAACCAACGATAGCAACCGATAACAGGATTGAATTGTTAAAGGACGGAGGTTTCAGACTGGCCTCAAAAAGAAATATTGAGACTGCTTGAAAACCGATTGAGATTAAGAAAGTTCAGTTTCAAGGTTTAAAAACCACATGGACACCTTTTATCCCCCATAACCTACGGCTAGCTTTGAAAATTCATATAAATACAGCTTGCTTAATGGCCTAATACAATTTTATTTTTGCCGAAAAGTTATTTACTAACTAAGTCATTCACTAAAAAGAATTATAATCAGATTCAAATTTTTCAAAATTAAAATCCAACTTCCTAAATGATTTCTTAGATTAACTCTTTTTGCCGTAGAAAACGTATTAACTAAAAATCATTAACTATTTCATCATTTCCATTTAATACTGCTGATGATACTTCTTTTAGGGACTGGTACCTTTACTGAAAAATCTTTATCTCGAATAACGACCTAAACAAATCTCTTTGGGAGCACTAAACCAATCTGTATCACCTAAAACAAAAACTCAAATAAAATCAAATCCAAATCTTCTCCATAAGTTCCCCTAGGAAAATATTTGTCAAATTTAGCCGAAATATTCCAATGCTGATACATTATTTTTAGAATAAGCTTCAGCCACCATTTCATCTCCATTAATAGCAAATGGACTTAATAAACTCTTTTCTTTCTAAAAGGTTCTATCATCTTTTCCTTAAATCTTTCACTCCACAGCGTCCTAAACTCATAAATGAATCCATAATTGCATCTGGATCAGTTAAATTTCTAACTGTATTCGCTTTAACTTTCTTTATTTTTCAGGACCTCCAAAACAGTGAAGTCAAAACTCTTTTCCAAATCTAGCATATCTGATCGAGAACCTTGAGCTAATACAATCATACTCCTATCACCCTAACTCCGCTTTCGTATATCTACTAAGCGGATTGGATTCAGATGTAATGCCCCACTTACTCAGACTTCCATCTGGATTTACTAATTTATATAAATAAGTAATGGCTGGACTATCCTTGCTATTCCCGTGCATACTTGGTTGTTTCTTAGGTTTTGGCCCTGGGCTTTTTCCTAAATGTTCCGTCTTTCTATGTCCATAAATCTTTAACCCAGTGGGTCAATGAAATCAAACGCTTGCCTACCAAATAAATATAAATTATCTCCTCCCCATAACCCAATCGGATCCTGATTCACAAACCTACCCGTATCAGGTTCATAGTAGCGCATCAAATTGTAATGCAGCCCCGTCTCCCGGTCGTAATACTGATTCTGCAACCGGAACGGCTGGTGCGCGTTCTGATAAACCCGTTCGTCCTTTTTCCAGACGGCCCCCAAGCGGTATATTCGCCATACCACAGCAAATTGCCGAACTGGTCGAGTCATCTCGCGCGGAATGCCGATTTGGTCGGTGTGGATATAGGCGAGATACTGTTTCCGTCTTTGTTGTTGTGGAAGATTTGGGCTAAGGGTTCGTAGCTGTCCTGGTCGGTGTAGATATAGGTGTAGAGTGCCTTTATAGGTGTACTCCTGCGCCAAACGGCTGCCGTCCCAGACGAAAATGGATCCGCTTCGGTTCGGTCGAGGTCCAGGCCAGTTTGTCTTTGCGTTCTTTGGAGAGCGGCGTCCGAACGGGTCGTAGGCGTATTCCCAAATTTCGGTATTGCCGCCGCTTTTTGATTTCGGCGCGGACGAGCTGGTTTTCGCTGTCGTATTGGAAATACTGGTTTTCGCCGTCGGGCAACTGGCGGTAAATCAGGTTGCCCAGTCCGTCGTAGGTATATTCGGTACCGTCGTGTTCCTTCAGCCGGTTGCCGGCGTACAGGTTAGGGTTGGACGGGGTTTTCTGAGGTTGGCTTTTCAGACGGCTGACTTGGCTGCGGCCGGATGGTTGGCCGACAGGATGATGCCGGCCGGGTCAAGGCGAACCGTTCGACACTGCCGCCGCTGTGTTTCGCCTCCCTGATGCGGCCGAGTTTGTCATAGACATACTCCAGCGTGCCGCCGCGCCGGTCTTCGCTCCGGATCAGGTTGCCCGCTCGGTCGTAGGCGTAGCGGCACCTGCCGACGCGCTGCGTTTGTCGGCGCCGTGGGCGCTGCTGTTAGAGGCCGTCTGAAAGTTGATTTTTCAGACGGCCCCTATCCTGATCAATACCAGAGTATGTTTCAATGTTTGTTAGAAATATGCGTATGGGTAAGAAGAAAATAAATCATCATGTATCAAATTTACTGCATCCTTAAATTTTCTTTTGGCTTATTTCATCAATATTATCATTTAAATCAAGATATGTTTCCAAATCTCGATATAAAAGGCTAATTTTTAGAAATTCTAAAAATTTATTCCTAAATTCATGAAATAGTCTGTTGATATTCTCCCAAATTATGATCATAAAAAGATGGAATCATCAGATTTACTTATAAAACCAACTATCTCCTTGTCCTGAATAACCAATTATCCAAAATATACTACTACATTCAGAGTAATTTTTCTAGATATCGATTTTCATTTTAATGAATCTTCATATCCATATATAACTATATCAGGGATAATTTCTATACCTTTAAATTTAGTCAGGAAAGATAAATATAACTCACTCGATTTAGGAAGTTTTTCTAAATTAGTAATTATATTTTTCGATTTTCAAAAATTACTGAAAACCTCTTTCTCTAATTTCAGATTAAACATAACGATGCCTACTAGTATTAAGTATGCTCTAGAAACGCTGTTTCTAATCTGTCAACACTTAGTTCATAGCTGCCTTGTTGGTATACAGATAGGTATAGGTGCCTTTTATAGGTGTATTCTTGTGTCATTTGTTTTTGGTGCACTGCTGTCCCAAACAAAATAAAAATAGGAACGGATGGATGTCCACGCTAGTTTATCTTTGCGTTCTTTGTTCAACCTGCGACCGAACAGGTCGTAGGCATAGCGGCGGCTGACTGTGCCGCCCTTCCCTGTTTCAGTTGAAGTGGCTATTCTGCAAAGGCCGTCTGAAAACCAAGCGAAGATTGGGGAAGTTCAGTTCAAAAGTTTAAAACCGCGTGAGTACTTTGACGCATACACCCTACCTGTGAATTAAAGTACCATACAGATACAGTTTGATGAAAATTTGGAACTTTATGCGGCTACGGCTTGCTACCTATGAAGTAAGACTACCTGAAAAACCGTTGGGTTTAGCAACCCAACCTCCTCGCTTTGAATCTAGTCTACTTGTTAATATTCATAATCAAATGAACCAATAAATACAACTTCACCTGACTCTTTTTACATCACCTTGATAATGAAAAATTATATAATGCAATAACTGAATTTTTATCATCAAATCTATCTGGTATTTTATCAATGAACGTTTCAGAATAAGAAATAGGTTCAATTAACTCTTTCCAACCTATAGGGGATGCATCGCTAAGATAAGCTTCTGAAAGTCTTCATCATAGTATTCAATTTTAAATTGTCTTGCAAATATAGATGCAAGATATTATCATCATCATGTTCTTCTGAATAATCTATATCTAGATAACGCTCTAAAAATCATTTGATTGGAATTTTTCCTAACCATATTGAAACTTTTATTTTTTTCTCATTAACATACTCCTAGCCTTTAATCCTTCAGGAAGAGATGCTCTTCCACCTTTTAATCTATAATCTGCCCATGTGTTTAATCTTCTTTTAAATGTACCATAATTAAAGAGAAGAATCTATAATGTCAAGTAATTCATTATGAGCCCTAGTTGAACCAATACCTCCATGATGACCTACTGATTTACAAAATGTACTTGTGATATTGCCGTTCTCAAATCTCTAATACTTTCAAAAGCTTACTCCCCATCTCTTAAATACGTTAGCCCTTGATACTAAATGCCATTCATGCATCCCACGAGGGTGTCTCAGTCTTGATTCAATGGCTCTTCTCGTTCTCTTATCTGACCATAGAGTATCAAATTGGTCAGGAGACATATTATTGAACCAATCAGCAAATCCATCATTAATACCTGGCACACCTGTGGGTTTACGAGGTTTTAATCCCAAAATATCAGTCCATCTTTGAACATTAGGTGCAAACTGATACAGATTCTCCCGCCCCATAACCCAATCGGGTCCTGATTCACAAACCTACCGGTTTCAGGTTCATAGTAGCGCATCAAATTGTAATGCAGCCCCGTCTCCCGGTCGTAATACTGGTTCTGCAACCGGAACGGCTGGTGCGCGTTCTGATAAACCCGTTCGTCCTTTTTCAGACGGCCCCAAGCGGTATATTCGCCATACCACAGCAAATTGCCGAACTGGTCGGTCATCTCGCGCGGAATGCCGATTTGGTCGGTGTGGATATAGGCGAGATACTGCTTCCCGTCTTTGTTGTTGTGGAAGATTTGGGGCTAAGGGTTCGTAGCTGTCCTGGTCGGTGTAGATATAGGTGTAAGTGCCTTTATAGGTGTACTCCTGCGTCAAACGGCTGCCGTCCCAGACGAAATGGATCCGCTTCGGTTCGGTCGAGGTCCAGGCCAGTTTGTCTTTGCGCTCTTTGGAGAGGCGGCGTCCGAACGGGTCGTAGGCGTATTCCCAGATTTCGGTATTGCCCGCCGCTTTTTTGATTTCGGCGCGGACGAGCTGGTTTTCGCTGTCGTATTGGAAATACTGGTTTTCACCGTCGGGGAGCTGGCGGTAAATCAGGTTGCCCAGTCCGTCGTAGGTATATTCGGTGCCGTTGTGTTCTTTCAGCCGGTTGCCGGCGTACAGGTTGAGGGTTGGACGGGGTTTTTCGGAGGTTGGCTTTTTCAGACGGCCTGCGGATGTGGCGGCCGGTTGGTTGGCCGACAGGATATTGCCGGCCGGATCAAAGGCGAACCGTTCGACACTGCCGCCGCTGTGTTTCCGCCTCCCTGATGCGGCCGAGTTTGTCGTAGACATACTCCAGTGTGCCGCCGCGTCGGTCTTCACTCCGGATCAGGTTGCCCGCTCGGTCGTAGGCGTAGCGGCGGCTGACCGCGCCGACCTGCACGTCCTGTTTGCCGCCCTCTCCGAGAGCATGGGTCTGCTGCCGTTTCAGTCGGCCCATCGGATCGTATTCGTATACGCTGCCGATATGTCCCTGGGTGCGGCTGGTTTCCCGATGCAGCGCGTCGCGTTCGATGTCGCTGACGGTTTCGCCATTGCAGCTGATGCGGTGCAGGTGGCCGCTGCCGTAGTATAGGTGGTCGACGACGGAGCCGTCGGGCAGCTCGGTACGGATGCGGTTGCCGTTGCCGTCGTAACGGTAGCCGACTTTGATTTCGCGGCCGTTGTGGACGACGGTCTCGCCCGTTATCCGACCCAGTGCGTCGTATTCCAGCTCGACGCTGCCGCTGCCGTTACGGGCCTTGCTCAACCGTCCGCTAATGGGATCGTAGTCGTAGCGGCTGCGGCTGTAGGCTTCGGTATGCCGGTTGCGGTCGGTACGGCGGCTGATTTTTGTCGGTCAGCCGGCCGAGGATGTCGCGTTCGAAACGGTGGATTTGCAGCGGGCGGGCGGGGTTATCGCCGTATTCGCGCTGTTCGTTCAACTGTCCGGCCTTGTCGTAGCCGTATTCGGTGATTTTGCCGTCCCAGCCGCTTTCGCGAATCAGGTTGTCGGCGGCGTCGTATTCCAAAACGGTAGCTTTCGCCGTTTTTCGTTGGTGAGGACGGCTAGGGCGGCGGGCGGCATCATAGCGGTAGCCGAAGCTGTGCCCCAGCGCGTCGGTGCGTTTGAGCGGCAGACCGTCCGCCGCCAGTTCGTAGACGGTGCGGTTGCCCAGCGGGTCGGTGTAGCCGGTCAGTCGGTTGAGGGTGGTCGTATTCGTAGTGTTCGCCGCCGCCGTCCGGATAGTCGGTACGGATATGGTTGCCCGCTTCGTCGTAGTGGTAGCGGACGGTCTGCCCCAAAGCGTCGGTCACGCTTTCCAGGTCGCCGAAATCGGTATAGCTGAAACGGGTAATGCCGCCGGAACAGTCGGTATAGGGACGAAGGCAGTCCGGCCCCGTTGTAACGGTAGCGGACGGTCTTGCCCAACGGGTCGGTAATGCTTTCGGGTTCGCCGTTGCGCCCGTAACTGATGCGGGTGATGCCGCCGGCCGGATCGGTGATTTCTATCGGATTGCCGCGGCCGTCGTAACGGCAGAGCGTCAGCGGCCCCATCCGTTCGACATACGCTACCGGCAGGTTGAGTTCGGAATGGTATTCCATTTCGTCGCAGCTGCCGTCCGGATGAGTCGGTACTTTTCCAACTGCCCGTAGCGGTTGTAACCGTAACGGGTCTCCCCGCCCCAGCGGATCGGTCTGGCCGGTAATCCAACCGTCGTCGTCGCGTTCGGTATCGCTGCGGTTGCCTTCGGCGTCTATATAGTAAGACAGTTCGTAATTGCCGTCGAAACCGAAAGTCTCGCACCGCCCCAGCACATCGGTAACCAGCGTGTGGTCCTCGCGATAGTCGAAGGTCCATTCTTCGCCGGTATTGGTGGTGTTGCACAATACTTTTGCCGCCGGTGTCGTATGTGTCGTAACGGTAGCGGGAAACCAGACCCTCCGGCTGGCTGTGTTCGATCATGATGTGGTTGCGGTAGGCGAAACCGCGCAGTTTTTGCCGCCCCTGCCGTATACCGCGGTCGAAGTCGCCGCGGCCGTCGTAGTGGTAACGCACCATCTCCCGTCCGGCCAACGAGGCGGCGCCGAGGCGGTTGACGGCACAGGTTGCCGTCTTCGCCGCGGAACACTCCGTCTTCCTCCGCCGGATCGAAATCATCAGCGGCTTCGTCCAGCCGTATCGAGACGAAGTTCAGCGTCACCCGCCGTCCGGCGGCGTCAATCACTTCTTGCGGCAGCCCGTTGTCGCCGTAGACAATCCGGGTGTGGTTGCCGTTGCGGTCGAGGATGGCGACGAGCGGGTAGAGCGAATGCCCCGCCACTGCGGAGAAATACAGTTTGGCCGAACCGTCGGGGGCGGCTATCTGATAAAAGGCCGTCTGAAACACGGCCGAAGAATATCTGTTCCGAAGGGTCGAACCAACAACCGGCCAGTCCGTATGGGTCGGCGTCTTCCTCGTCCGCGCCTACAGCGAAGACGCCGTCATCTTCTTCCCCTTTCCCTCCGTCGTCAGAAACCGTCGGCATCGGGCAGCTGAATTTCCCTGCCCTGTTCGTCGATATAGAGGAAACCGTCGGCGGTGCGTTCCAAACGCATCGAAAAACGGCAACGACCAGCCCTGTCCCCAGCCAACCGTTGCCGTACTGGTCGGAATAATAGCTGCGCCGCCAGACCAGCGGCAGCAGTGAATCAAGGGTGAAGTCCGTTTCCTGCGGCAAAAATTTTTAATACCCAAAACAGGGATTAACCGGTTTACCTTTGAAGAACCGTTCTTGCAGGTTTTTACATTCTTTTTCTCGTTGGCCCGCCCTTTTCGGCTTTTTACTGGCACGACCGCTGCCGCTGCCGCGACCGCGGTCTACAAACCCACCGTCGAAACCCATCCCGATGCCGCCGCCGGAGAGTTTGAGCGAACCCGTATGAGCAGGCGGTATCCGGACCAGGCTTGCCCGGCACCATCGCCGCCAACGACAACGCCAACGACACCGCATCCGCCGCCCCTTCGGCTGCCGAATCGGGAGCAACCAGCGAAATAGCATCTGAAGCAACATCCGTCACCATTTCGATTTTTTCGATAGGTCCGGTTTTTGGTTTGCAGCGGTTCCGGCGGGTTGGCCGACAACGTCGATACTGGCCCTGGGGCGCCGGGCTGAGGAACCAAAATGCCTATCGTATTGCCAAATTTGGACATGGGCTTGCTCCATAAGTTTTTAAAGTAAAAGTGCCAGAAACATTCTATTTTTTGGCATATTCCATTATTTTAAACTAACTTTAATTCCGACTGTGAGTAGACAGTGAGAAATCGGTTTTGTTCCGTTAATGGGTTTGTTTTATAATATTTACTATATTTTACAAATTTAGAGTAATGACTAATGTCAACCGAAGAAATTTTGCTTTTTGAGTAAATTGAATCAGTCCCGTGATTTTTGTCGCTTCCAACAATCTACAGGAAAACGATAAAAAAATTTTTGGGATAGCTGGTTTTGGTCGATGTAGCGGTCAAAACAGACTGATTCCGTTCGTCAAAATTAAAATATCGAGACCGCGCCTATGGCTTTTTTTATGTCAGACTTCCGACAGCGGTTTATACCGGACTAGGGGCATACAGTACCGATTTATCAGGAAGAAGCTATCCTTTTGTGCTATTCAGCCATCACCTTACAAGTTCCGAACCGGAAGATCTTAAACGACAGTTACAGTTATTTAGCGCAAACTTGGGAACATTCCGAAATATTCTTAACAACGGAAAATGTTTGCCGGAAAAATTATTTTAACTTAAACAATGATTTACAGGATTTTTCACTACCCGCCGTGCTGCCGCAAAAATAAATTATTGGAAAAATGGCATCGGTGGCTTTTTGGCTGGAATGTGAAAGTGGGTACTGTTTAGAATATGAAGGGCTGCCTACATGTTCTCTATTCAACAAATTATTTGGGTGATAACTGAATGAAAATGTTTTCTAAATGGGAATTACCTGTTTCTAAAGATACTCCCGCAGGGGTAGATATAGAATATGACAGTCGTTTTCTCGAATTGCAAAGCGTAGCTGAAGGAAAGCCCGAACAGCAGTACGGCGAGACTATCATTCCTGCCCAAGAACCTGATTGGGCAGGGGTGGAAGAAATTATGTAACCAGCTTCTTGCCGAGTCAAAAGACTTGCGCGTGTTGGTCTATTACGCCCAAGCATTAACTGCCAAATACGGTTTACCCGGCTTTCAAGCGGGATGTGAGGCCATTAAAATCAATGTGGATTTGTTTTGGGACACATTGTTTCCCCAACTGGAAGATGAAGATGGGGAATACGATCCGTTTTATCGAATCAATGCACTCAGCTCTTTTTCAACATTTGACGGAATCGCAAAAGAATTGCTTGCTTCAAAGCTGCTGGTCAACGGGCTAACGCAAACCTTGGTTACGGTAAAGGAAGCAGTAGCAGTGTTAATGGGTAATGACCAGCAAAGCTACCCTGGAGGAAAAAGACCGGTTGATGCTTGACATAAGAGTTGGTTTCGATACAGCCAAACCCGAGCTGGTTGCGGTAAATCAAGCACTAGCTGACTTAAAAACCATACAGGATATTTTTCGACAAAACTTAAAGATGAACATCCTTTTGAATTTTGAGGCCGTCTTAAAAACCCTTGTCCCTTATTAATGATGCTGCTGATTATGGCTCTGCTGGCAACACTCCCCAATCAAGCGAAAAATCCGGATACCGAAGATACCAGTTCACCTCGACAGGAAGCTGTCCAATCTTCAATGTCAAACGAACAATTTTATGCTGATGCATGGCGTCGTCTAAATATAAGTAACAGATCTGATGTTGATTTAGCATTAGAGAAAATCTGTGTGTACTTTGAAAATTTTTGAACCAAGCTACCCTGCCCCTTTTATTTATCCGCAGGGTTCAACGGCTAATGAATATGGATTTCTACGACATCATGAAAGACATCAGCCCCGAAAGCATTTCAAACTTGGAGGTCCTTATTGGGAAGCCTGAAGATGAAGGAACTTCCAACGAATAAATTTGTCTGTACTAATCATAGATTATCCGAAATTCAATATCCAAATAATTTTTGAGGTTAAGTGAAAATGTCGCAAAAATAAATCATCCGGTCAGAAATTTATTGCCCGAAATCGGGCTCCACGCGTTCAGATTGAATATGATGTGGAACTATACGGTTCGGAAAAATCGAGCTGCCCTTTATTATGGGCGTAATGGCCGATTTGGTCGGGAAGCCGGTCGAGCCATTACCGGAATTGGCCGAACGCAAATTTTTGGAAAATTGATGTCGATAATTTCAACGATCGTATGAAGGCACTAAGCCCCGTCTTGCATTTAATGTTAAAAACACGCTTACCGGCGAAGGTAATTTAAGCGTCGAGCTGGAATTTGAAAGCATGGACGATTTCTCTCCCGCTGCTGTCGCGAAAAAAGTCGAACCGTTAAACGAATTGTTACAAGCACGCACTGAGTTATCTAACTTGTTATCGTACATGGATGGTAAAAACCGGAGCTGAGGAATTAATCGGTAAAGTTCTAGGCGACAGTGAATTACTGAAAAGCCTTGCGGCTACACCAAGAGCTTCACAGGGAAGACAAACAATAATACTGTAACCGTTCACTAAAGCGAGATTATTACCATGGCTGAAAAACAATTAGAAACTCAAAGAAGCAGCAGTGCCCAAACTGTATTTGCAGAAGGTGAATTTGAAAAACTGTTGCAAAAAGAATTTAAACCAAGAACGGAAGAAGCAAAAAGCGCAGTAACTAATGCAGTGGCGACGCTTGCCCAACAAGCATTGCAAAATGTAGTTACAATTTCTGATGATACATATCAAACAATTGAGGCTATCATTGCCGAGCTTGATAGAAAATTGTCTGAGCAAATAAATTTGATTCTGCATCATGAAGAATTCCAAAAACTTGAAGGTGCTTGGCGCGGTCTCCATCATTTGGTCACTAATACAGAAACAGATACTTTGTTGAAAATCAAAGTATTACCGATTTCAAAAAGAGGTAGCACGCAATCTGAAACGATTTAAAGGTACTGCTTGGGACCAAAGCCCTCTATTTAAACGTATTTATGAAGAAGAATACGGGCAGTTCGGTGGAGAACCATTCGGCTGCTTGGTTGGAGATTATTACTTTGATCACTCGGCTCCAGACGTAGAAATGCTTAATAGCATGGAAAAGATTGCAGCAGCGGCGCACTGTCCATTCATTGCAGGAGCTTCTCCGAGATTAATGCAGATGGAGTCGTGGCAGGAGCTGGCCAATCCTCGTGATTTAAGTAAGATTTTCCAAAATGCCGAATATGCACCTTGGCGCAGCCTGAGGGAATCTGAAGATTCACGTTACATTGGTTTGGCCTTACCGCGATTTTTATCCCGTCTGCCTTACGGCGCAACAACCAATCCAGTTGACGAATTTGACTTTGAAGAAGAAACAGAAGGCGCAGATCATAATAAATATACATGGGCAAATGCTGCCTATGCAATGGCCGTTAACATCAACAGATCATTTAAATACTATGGCTGGTGCACCTCTATACGTGGTGTAGAATCAGGTGGCATTGTCGAAAATCTGCCTTGTCATACATTCCCTACGGATGATGGTGGCGTAGATATGAAATGTCCTACCGAAATCGCAATCAGTGATCGTCGTGAAGCTGAATTGGCAACTTTGGGCTTTATGCCGTTAGTTCACAGAAAAAATACCGATTTGGCAGCATTTATCGGTGCACAGTCATTGCATAAACCTGCCGAATATTATGATCCGGATGCGACCGCTAATGCACGTTTGTCTGCGCGTTTGCCCTATCTTTTTGCTTGTTGCCGTTTTGCTCATTATTTGAAATGTATTGTAAGGGATAAAATCGGTTCTTTCCGCGAACGTGAAGATATGGAGCGTTGGCTGAACGAGTGGATTATGAATTATGTTGATGGTGATCCCGTTAACTCCACTCAAGAAACCAAAGCACGTAAGCCGCTTGCCGCAGCCGAAGTAGTGGTTGAAGAAGTAGAAGACAATCCTGGTTACTATACTTCCAAATTCTTCCTCCGCCCTCACTATCAACTTGAAGGTTTAACGGTTTCTCTGCGTTTAGTTTCCAAACTGCCTTCAGCAAAAAAAGAGTAAGTTTGATTTAGTGTGAACCACACACTATTGTCTTTAGCAGCACATGGTGTTTAATTTCTGAAAAGGAGTACTAAATATGGCTATTGATATGTTTATGAAAGTCGAAGGAGTCAATGGTGAAGCCAAAGACGCCAACCACAAAGACTGGACTGATATTGAAAGCTTCGACTGGGGTGCGGAACAACCTGGCGCAATGACAAGCGGCGGCGGCGGCGGTGCTGGTAAAGTAAATTTCAACGATTTAACCGTTATTGCCGCTATTGATAAAGCTGCTCCAACGATTTTGAAAAACTGTGCAACAGGCCAGCACTTGAGCAAAGTGGAAATCTCGGTATGTAAAGCCGGTGGTAACCAAATCGAGTATTCTCGCACTACATTGGAAGATGTTTTGGTTACTGGCGTAAAATTTATCGGCGTTCAAGATAATGATTCGCTGAAAAATGCGCTACACTTTCCAAGCTGCTAAGGTAAAAACCAATATTGGGAACAAACTGACAAAGGTTCTAAAAGGAGCTGAAGTTCAAATGGCTTTCAATATCAAAGAGAATAAATCCGCATAACGGTTATTCAATTTAATTTGAAAAAGTCTGGCTTAAAATGTGATTTAAGTCGGACTTTTTATAAATTGAAAAACTATGACGATTTTTCGTCAAACCACCTTACGGAAAGGCCGTCTGAATGGATTTGCAAACTAAATTATCAGATGCTACTGAAGCAGTACGCGAAAACCCTAATAATTCAGAGTATCGGTTGGCTTTAATCCAATACTTCTGTATGTGTGCGAAATAGGGATTCTGCGCTCAAACAAATTGGACAATTCCAAAAATTGTTTCCAAGTGTTCAAAAAAACACCTGATATTTTTATTTGATAGAAAATATAGAGGCCGAAATCCGACGCAGTGCCGTTTTGTCAACTCAACAAAAAGCCCAAAACATTCGAGTCTCATACCCGTAATCTTGAAATACTTCAAAATCAGCTGTCTATTGCTGCCTATGCCTCAGACAATAAAAACGGACGATTATCAAATCAATACAATGAATTAACAGATAATGTAACAGAAACACCTGTCAAAATTTCATATTTCTCTCTGATAAATCTGAGGCCGATATGTCGGGAAATTGGATTATAGATGGAGATGTACGCACAGCTTTTTGTCTACGAATTTTTTTCTTTTCAAGGCCAATATTACTGGCAGACATGGAACTCTATCAAAGGTATATTCTTCAAACAGCCAACTTCATTATTAGATATCATTTGGCGACCAATGGAAATCAGACTAACCAATGGAGAGGAAATCCAAGGTGTCTGTCCTGCACGATACACTGTTTCTACAGAAGAAAAATGGTCTGACACACTGCTCTCCTGTGCGAAGACTGATTGGTCTGAAGTATCAAACGATTTTGTTTATTGGGAGAGGGCAGAAAATGTTTTACACCGATAAAGGGATTTCGGAATTTTAGATATTCAGTCAATAAAATTTGAAGTTTGAATATTACAATGACAATTGGTAGTAAATATGTCTTCCCAATTTCAAAATCAGCTTTTTGCCGTCCTTATTTGACAGGCTCACGGATGAAGAACCACGTAAAAGGAAAGAAACTCACAAAAGAACAAGCAATTAATTTGGAACAATACAGAAAAGCTGTTCTTAGAGACATTCTCTTTCTGTTAAACACCTGTAATATGCAAACAAGCATGATGAATACCGATTTATCTGCTAACGTTCGCTCATCCACGCTCAATTATGGTATTCCTCCTATTTCAGGTATTAATTTTTTTCAGACATAGAATGGGAAGACATCGAACAATATATCAAACAGGCAATTATTGATTTCTGAACCCCGTTTAGATAGGCACTCATTGCAAGTCATAATACACACTGAAAAACAAAGATAATAATGTATCCTATAATAAATTCATTATTGAAATAAAAAGGCAATCTGAAACTTAACCCCTACCCGAAAGAGTTTCTGTTAAAACCAGTATAGATGTAGAAACAGGTTCGTTTAATTTATTGGATGGAACCAGCGGCCATGAATAATAAGTTTTTATCATATTACAATAAAGAATTAACTTTCCTGAAGGAGATGGGAAGAGAATTTGCACTACGCTATCCCAAAGTTGCCTCTAGATTAGCACTAAACGCATCTGACATACCTGACCCTTTATATTGAGGAGGCTGTTGGAGGAGTTAGCTTTCTTACGGCACGCACACAATTAAAAACTAGATGCAGAATACCCTAGATTCATCCAAAGAATTTTAGAAATTGTTTATCCCGACTTTATCAATCAAAACCGGCAGCTGCAATCGTTGCCTTAAAACCATTGCAACAGTATAACAGCGATGTTATCAATGTCTTAGAACGAGGGAAAACTCTGCGTTCTCTTCCAATTGACGAATACAAAACTAACTGCCCGTTTTTCCATTACACGCACAACGGATATTCTTCCTATACACATAGAAAAACCAAATATACAGATTCTTTAGGCTACCTCCCCAATAATCTGCTATTTTTTAAACAGGCTGATTCAGACGGCCTTAAGAATCGATTTTTCTCTCAGTGTACTCTAACGCTTGTTCGGAAATGATTCCGGACGAACTGCCTTTTGTATCTGGGTTCGGAACTTTCCAAATCTTCCGAGTTATTATTCTTAATGGCTGCCGATATGCAGGCGTTGTCTGCCACAGTTCCGAGAATCCAAAGCAATGGTGCTTCCCTTTAGCCTCGAAACCTGAACACATTGGTTTTTCGGAAGAAGAAGCATTGTCTTTTGACTTGGACAAGTCTGTCAGTGCATTTTAGAATATTGCAAGAATACGCCCTCCTACCAGAGAAATTCTTGTTTGTCCTACAAAAATCTTTAAAACAAGCTATTATCCAGGCAGAAGCTAAAGGCATTTACCAAACCTGAACAGTCTGAAGGTAATCAGCGATAAAGGCGTTAACAAGAAAATTATCAATTACAAAAACGCTATTTTTAGTCTTTCATTTCTATTTACCGAAAAAATACCCGAGTTAATCGAATTGGTTAACGAAGATGATATTTCTATCAATGCCGTTCCGGTCGTTAATCTTTTCAGATTGCACGTTTCCCAGTAAATATCCAAGACAGGGAACATCATGTTGTTATCGACCGCACCCAACCCTTAAATTACGAGGTTCATTCTATTAAACAAGTTACTGGGTTTTGATACGAATAATCGTCAAATCGTAACATTCCTACCGATGTATCAGGCACCTGATACCGGCTTATTTCCTGAATCGAAAACACGCAAGGCTTACTTTTCTGTAAGACGGGCAGACAGGGTTCCATCCTCCGATACTCTAAAAACGGCTTTGAACTCTTATTTGGGCAGTGAAGTCTTTTTATCACTTGCAGACGGAGAAAATTACACTTTTAATTCTTCCATACAACATCTATCTGTCGATGCATGATGTGTACCAGCAGAGACTTACCTCTAATAATGCCAAGGGACGGCAATTCAGACTTCTACTCAGAAGGATCCCTACCCTCACAATCAATCAAATTAATTTCCAAACTCACCCGTCCGAAACCAGCTGCCAATGAAGACAAAAATGCTCTGGCCGTTCCTAAACCAGTTGAGTTTGAATTATTTATCCCCTATTGAATGTTGATCAGGACGATGCACCAGTAACATTAAAAAGAATTATTGATGCTCTTTGTTTCTTCTGAAAACGACTTGATGAAAAAGCAAATAGAATCAATTGCTAAAATAAAGACCGAAATCATCAGTAAAGTTGTTCGCTATCATGGTACAGCTTCTCCAGTAAGGGGAATTAGAATTATCCTGATACTTGATGACTCTTTCTTTGGGAGGAATTCATCCTTTCTTATTCGGGTCCGTATTGAATCATTACTTCAAAACGTTTTGGTATCTATGAGATTCAGTTTGTACAACTGCAAATTGAAACATTCCAACAAGGCCATATTGCGACATGGCCGGCCATTGTCGAGGGAGAGAACGTTGATATGAAAAACGTCGTCTGATGAAAACACCATAGGAGAAAAATTCTAATCAGAGGACTTATGGAATGAGGATTTAACCAATTTTTACACCGTGTCTCGGCTCAACCTCATAAATATGACTATTTCTCTCATTACGCCAACTGGAGGTGTCAAATTTGTAACTGGCAACAAAGCTTTTGGAAAATCAACCAGTCCTAAACTGGAAAAAATTCGTATCAGACAAGAACCTTCACTCATTTTCGCCCCGAGAAACATTCATTCCGTCAATTTAACAGCAAACTACGCGAAATTTCTATCAATGGTTTCGGCCTGTTTTGGCCCTTCAGGCCCACTCCCGCTGCATATAACAGAATATGCCTGATGAAAGACAACATCAACACGGCGATCGAACTTGGACAGAGTTCACCAATATTTTCCAGCATCGTTTGGCTATTTTATTCTATCGGGCATGGGCAAATGCACAAAGTATTGTTTCTTTAGATAAAAACTCCGAAAACCGATTTGGGAAATATATCGCTTGCTTTCAACGGATTATATTCCCCATCAACTCAAAGCAAAGAAAAAATACATCCTTTCTCCAAATGCTATTTTGCGGGGTTATTATTAAGACAAAAGCCGTTCGGCAGCCAATCTCCAAAAATTATTGACTCAGTGCTTTTAAGGTTCCAACCAATATTCAAACCAATATTGGATACTGGATAGATGTTCCTGAAGAAAAACCCTAATCGGCATCTCATCATATCCTCTTGGAACAGGACTGCTTTTAGGAGATAAACTTTTATGATGTTTCAAAGCAAATTTCGTATTATTATTGGTCCGCTTACCTTAGATGCATACCAGTCTTTTTAAGAACGTTGCAACACCTGCGCTTAAAGAATGGATACGTATATTTTTGGCGGATGAATACGAATGGGACGTAGCAACCCATTTTAATGCAAAAGGAAATTCCACCTTGCACCCTAGGTGGAGATACACAACTAGGATTATCAACGTGGCTGGGAACCGTCGAACATGATGCAGAAGACTTGATTGTCCCAAAGCCATTAATACATTTTAGTTTCAGACGACCTCAAATTGTCTGGGATAACAAAGTTGTCGTTATAGTTATAATTGATTATATTAAATTCGGATAAAAGGAAATTGTATGTCAGATATCAGTGCAGCGTTTTATTCAGAAACTAGATGCCACTTTATATAAAGCATTGGAAAACGCTTATACTTTCTGCCGACTTCGTGAGAAAACAGTTATGTAGGGAATTAGCTCATTGGCTTCACACCCTTTTTACAAGCAGAAAATACTGATGTTTTTCTGCCTCATCAAACGATTTGATTTAGATGAAGCAAAAATTCGAAAAGACATTTTTAGCAGCAGTGGAGAAGTTACCGTCCGAGCAGCAACGGCCGTAACTGACTTTTCCGAGCATATTCAAATCGCCGTAGAACAGTCATGGACATACAGCTCACTTAAGTTCGGAACAGATAAAAATTAGAGGAGCGCATCTTTCTATACCCTGCTGAAACTGAAAAACCTGCAAAAATATTTTAGCCATATATCTCCCGAATTTTTAAAGCTGAAACCTGAGACATTAGCAGATGAAATTTTTAACTATTACCGCCAATTCCGAAGAAAAATGCCGATATCGCAAAACATATCCCGTCCGATCGGACAACAGCCGGCAACAATAATGCCGAAAGTGCTTTTTGGCCAAGTATGGTAGCAATTTAACAGAAAAAGCCCGAAATGGCGAAATTGACCCTGTAACAGGCAGGGACGCCGAAATCAGACAAATTATTGATATCTTGATGCGCCGCCGCCAAAACAACCCTATCCTTACCGGAGAGGCTGGAGTGGGTAAACAGCACTTGTCGAGGCATTGGCGTTACGTTTGGCGGCTGGAGATGTTCCTCCAAACCTGAAGAGGCGTACAACTGATTTTTGTTGGACATCGGTTTACTTAAAGCCGGAGCCAGTGTCAGCGGCGAGTTCGAAGCTCGACTCAGATCAGTAATGGATGAAGTAGAATCCAGCCCTATACCCATTGTACTTGTTTATAGACGAAAATCCATATGCTGATTGGTGCTGGTGGAGCAGCGGGGACAGGAGATGCAGCCAATCTACTGAAACCCGCACTGGCACGAGAAAAACTCCGACCATAGGTGCAACCACATGGTCAGAATACAAAAAGTATTTTGAAAAAGACCCTGCCCTAACTCGCCGCTTTCAAGTTGTTCAAGTTGAAGAGCCAAAGCGAAAAACAAGCTGCCGACATGCTTAGGTCAATTAGTGGTTCTTTAGAAACACCATAAAGTAATTATCTTAGATGGTGCAATCCAAGCAGCAGTCAAACTTTCACATCGCCATATTCCCGCGCGCCAACTTCCCGATAAAGCCGTAGGTCTAATTGACACTGCCGTGCACGCGTCGCCGTCAGTCAACACTCTACGCCCAGTAATATCGAATACCTACAGGAAAAAAATTGCAGGCATTAGCAAAGTGGAACAAGCTGGTTTAGAGAGAGAACGAAAGTTATGCTTGGATTCAAAAAGACAGACTAAATGCTATTGCACAGGAATCTTCCGATATTCAAAAACCAACTATTTGGAAGACTGTGGCAAAAAGAATCAGATTTTAGTTACCAATTTATTATCCGTTCGCGAAAAATCATGTCGCCGGAAATATCGGACAATCCTACGGAAAAATAACCAGCTGTTTGAGCAACAGAAAAACTGGTTACTGAACTCAAAAGCACTGCAAGGCACCAAACCCTTAGTTATGCCTCTAGTAGATGAACTGGTTATTGCTGATGTAGTAGCAGATTGGACAGGAATCCCCGTGGGCAAAATGATGAAAGACGAACTGGAGGCCGTCTTAATGTTAACTGATACATTGGCTCAACGTGTTATTGGACAAAACCACGGATTAGAAGCAATCGCCCGCCGTATCCAAACTTCTCGTGCAAACTTGGATAATCCAAACAAACCAATCGGGGTCTTCATGCTTGCAGGACCATCGGAGTTGGTAAAACCGAAACGGCACTGGCCCTAGCAGATACCTTCTATGGAGGTGAACAAAATGTCATCACGATTAATATGAGTGAATTCCAAGAGGCTCATACAGTATCGACGCTAAAAGGTGCCCTCCGGATATGTAGGGTACGGAGAAGGTGGGATATTAACTGAAGCGGTACGCCGCAGACCTTATAGTGTTGTATTGCTTGATGAAGTAGAAAAAGCCCATCCTGATGTACATGAAATCTTTTTCCAAGTATTCGATAAAGGCTGGATGGAAGATGGAGAAGGACGCTATATCGATTTTAAAAATACTATCATTATTCTTACTACCAACGTCGGTCACAGACTTAATTATGGATATGTGCGAAGATCCTGACTTACTGCCTTCACCAGAAGGTCTACTCAAAAGCACTGCGGCTATCGCTATTAAAAGTTTTTCCCTGCTGCTTTACTTGGCCGCATGCAGGTAATCCCCTATTACCCACTTTCTACCGATATGCTGAAAAAATTGTTGAGTTGCAGTTAGGTAACATCGTGAAACGCATCAAAGCAAATCATAATATCGAATTAACCTATCAACCAGCTGTTTTAAATCTAATCGTATCACGATGCACAGAAATCGAATCTGGAGGACGTATGATTGACGCCATTCTGACAAACACAGTCTTGCCTCAAATTGGTCGTGAACTACTATCGCGTGCAACTGAAGATAAACAAATATTTAAAATTAGAATTGGAGTGAAAATAACTTGATTTCACTTATAAATATTCCTAGATTTTTAGTCACTAAAAGAAAGAAGACTGAGAGAGAGGGAATTTCCAAAAACTAAAACCCCTCTTAAATAAATTACCGTAAAGAAGGAGGAATGATGATGAAATCTGTTTCTCCTTACCTCTCCATATTCTTTTTCGCCAATTCTATTTGTAATTGACGTTCATTTCTCGAAATATATCTTAACTGGCATTGCTCAATCTCCAATTCTTCTGGTAACGCTATCCTATAACTACAATCGATTTTTCTTTTCTCAACATCTACTAAAATAGTATCCAACTTTTAAATCTAAAGCAATCGAAAAATTACTAACAGTCAACACATGTACAAATAATGTCTCTATAGGTAGCAAAATAGAAAAGCGCTGTTTAGGTGCTATATACGATGGAATAAGTCCTATAAATGTCAATTCATAAACATGATTATGTTTTAAATATGGTATTTGCAATTCAGGATGTGCTCCATTCCAAAAAGACATTGAAAAATCTTTTTGGTAATAGTGGAGCTCGATTTTCCATCCATTCCGTATCCGTTGTACCACTACTGTACACGACTAGCAAAAGATAGCGGGCAAAAACCAAATCCTTCTGGAATATTAATTTCATTAGGTTCAAAAGAATCGGCTTAATGGGATCATAAATCTGATGAGCTTCTAATGAGTATAACTATTTCTTTTTAAAAACTCATTTAGAATATGATCCCTTCCCTACAAAATTTTTCTTGCAAATATCCACATTCTCCACCAGCATGAATCCCACCAAAAAGCATATTCATATCTGATAGGTAAAGAATATATAGATTTAGGTTTCCTAATGTCCACCCTATTACTTCCTTGATCCAATGCCTTTCACCTAGCAACCAATGATTTTTCATAATCACCAATTCGAATACATGTGGAATTTCTTCAATCTTCTTTTCATTTTGGAGAATAAGCAGTAGCATTAATAATAATATCAACTTTGGGTTTATAAATTACGAAATCACACTCTGCTAAAATAGATGAACGCATTGGATCACCCTCATAAATATCTTGAGAATGAAGTAAGGTCTGCGTCTCTGAAAATTGTAACTCAGATCGATCATCATGATTATCTATATAGAAATCATAACTGACTTTAGCAACTATTGTATTATAAACACGATCTAATTGATCAAAAACTCTGAAATTGTTGGGCATGAAAAAGTAAAATTCTGCGGATCAAACATTAATAAATAATCCTTTAATCAATTTAGATGAATTTTTGCTCGAGATCTGCAGAAACAACCCTTTTACCATTGATAGTAATTTTCTTAGCTGAAATTTTAATTTCTCCTCTACTCATTGTAATAGAGGACCCTCCAACACGTAAAGTTACTTTGGCACCTGCTACAATCGTAGTATTAATAGCACTACGCATGCTTGCATGCAAGCCAGAAGCTAAAGCAATTGCGCCTCCTACTATATGTGTCTCAGCCCCAATGACATTAGTCATACTTAAACCACCTACATTAAGCATACTTGCGCCACCAACATTAGTCACTTTTGCGGCTCCAACATTATCAATGCTGCAAATTGTTACTGTTTCTTGTCTATTTCCGCCAATATTACTTACTTCATTAGCAGTAACAGTCTTATTTCTATTCGCTCCTACTGTAAATGCTTGATTTTTTCCAACGGTAACACTTTGATCCTGCCCAATCATCAATGCTTGACTTTGACCTACTGAGATCTGCTCACTTTGCCCAACAGAACGACAGTACGATTCATAGAAACGACTAACACTTTTGATCTTTTCCTACGCTAATACTTTGACTCTGACCAACATTTAAACTTTGATTTTTATGTATTTGCAGCCAAACTCTCATCTTGTCCCACAGAAGCATTACGGTTTTTGAGCAACAGAAACTGTTTCATTTTTGAATACTTTTCGTTCTTTCACCTGTAACGGGAAAAGGGTTTCATTATTACCAATAGTAGTAGTTCGATCATTATTCACATTACGTGTCTCATTATTTTTACTAAAGATTAAATCTTTTTGTATGAAAGTTAACTATCTCCGCCCCAGCAGTATCATTAAACATTAATTCATTGTAGATTTAGTCAATGGCGAATTAAAACTTTTACTCTTAATCCCTGATTGCTTAGCTGCAGAGGGAAATCCCCATGGTGGCGTCATAGCACTGTTGATAGACGTCCAATAATAATTGGACGATCTCACATCTCCATTGATAAAATCTACGCAAAAACTTCTTCGCCAACGCGAGGGAGTATTAATCGAACCAAATCCAGAACCAGCTGAACCCTGCGCAACTCCTACCCATCCAGAACTATTTTTATTCATTTGTCCATATTTATCCCAATGAAATTGTATTTTAATATCCACCATATTCATTAGTATAAACTTCCTCCCCCCCTGGACCAGTTACGGTAGCGGCTTGCGTACCAATAACTTGAGGTTTAAGTGTTTTTAATGCCGGCCTATATTGAAATGATTTAGGTAATGCTCTAAATGAAATCCTAAAGGATCCTATTTTTCACCTGTAGTATAACCAGCTCTCAAATTCATATTTAGTCGAAATGAGCAAATACTCTGTATTAGACGAATAATGAGATGTTTAATCAACGAAAAAGTATGCCCCGGAGCTAAAGTTAAAGCTGTTCCTGCTCCTCTTATAGCTTAGTTTCACTTTTTAAACTTTCACTACGAACTTGGCTATAATTCTGCGCTTCCAGAAACATCACTAAATCCTGTATAAAAATTCATAATGCTTCATATCTATTGAATTAAAATTATGTACGGCCTCAGAGGCTTTCATTTCAACTTTAGCATTTTTATAATTTATAATCTTGTGTAATGAATTGACTCGATTTTAAAGAATCTTTCTCCAACCACTCATCAATATATTCAATATCAGGAGTTCCTGGAGTACTTTGTCTAGAATGGTATGGAATAGACACTGTACCAGAAATTGAAGTCAAGACATTGACATCATCTACAATAATCAACTCGTGCGAATCACTAGTATGTTTTAAAGTAATAGTAAATTCCTTCTTGTTCGAATATACGATTTTAAAAATTAAAACTACTTTCTTGATATTGCACGCAATATCCTCTAGTTCGATAAGACTTTTGACATTGTATTTGATACTGGAAATCCGAAGGAAGACAACACTTCTTTTGGAAATGCTCTAGGACTGACTTTTCCACAAACGAACGACTATCAACATTTGAAGTTAAATACCACATAAACGGCCACACAATACATGTATGCATGCATAGTATCCCTCTTCATCCTCATCCTCTCCTATATAACTGAAATCTGTTGCTAATCCATTTTAGATAACGCTTACCACCCGTTTGAGTATCGATCTCCAATGTTATCGGTTGTCCGATAATCTCATTACCTTGCAAATTAGCATTCTTTTGAAACAAAACAATATCAAATTCAAACAGATCTGAAATTTTTCTCTACCCCAGTCATTCTTTAAACAACAAATCAGATCCAAAAGGAGTTTGGGCAATAACGGTCCTATTCATTGAAAGCTCCTAATTTTTAAATTAGTTTAATTATTCCAAAAATCTCATAATAAATTTAAATGCAGTTGAAATTATGTAATTTGGCCAAATTAAACGGATTTGGCGAGAGTGGATGTCGCGAACTCCAAAACTACGTTTTTACCTCGAATATTGTATTCGACAGTTGTAGTGTTGTTTGTTTGCTGTACGATACGGCCTTTTTCAACAAGTCTGAAAATCGACCAAGGCCCCGCTGTGCTAATTCCGGCATCTCTGGTTTGAGGGGAAACAACATCAATTTTTGCCCCTGCGTCTCCATTTTGCGCCAGCCAACTCGAAAGCGATTAGTGTAACCGGGCCGTGGCTATATATATACCTTTACCACTCATAGGAAATATTGACGCTTTCCAACCCAGGATCCAGCATAACGACTTTAATGGAAAAATCGAATTTCGGTGTTTCGGAATTTTTATCGAAATAGCTTTTCCGAATTTCGGCGATATGATTCAGAATAGCAAAACGTTCTTTAAACAGCTCGTTTTTGGTTATAACTGTATCCAATTTATCTGATTTTGCTAAAATAGCATTTGAACCTGATAAGTTATTGAACTGGCTATACATACCGTTCGGGCCGAAAATATTCGCAAACTCCTCCACAGCTACATCTGTTATTCGATCCTGCTATAAAAGGATAACCTTGTTTGGTGATGCTTTTTCGCATTTATTCGAAACATCGGCCAACTGTGTATCCAACGAAGACATCAGTTTCTCATCAACGACTTTTATCGGTATTTTGTAGAATGACGCCGGAGAAATTGTCCAACATTCCTCTGAATGGAGGAGGGAGGCGGTTCACTTCGGCTTTATATTTCACCAAAGAATCGTCAGGAGGCAAATCTACGCCTTTCTCTACCGCTACATTCACGGCAACCAAGTAAACATATAGGTCATTAATAGCATCAGTTACATTATTGATAGCCGGAGGTTGGTTGTTTTCCGATACAGTCAGGATATGGTAGTCTGAAAATACATCATCAACCGGATTAACTTTTTGTTAAAGCGTTTAAATCATCACCGACTTTACCGTCTTTACCGATTAGTCCACCCAAGCCTGATTTGTTCAGCCATTCCGTAAGTTTATTATCGGTTTTATCTGCACTATCGTTGGTAAAAACTCAGCTTTGTATTATTACTGATACCTTTAATCAAACTAACCAACGGGGAATTTTTCTCGGAAAGCAGTTTAGCAATCTGAATATTCTCTCTGGCCGATTTTGAAGTAACCAATGATAAGTCAGACAAATAATCCTTCCATACCCTGATGTAGTTATTAAAATAAATACCTTGTGCATCGGAAAGGACATTCTCCTTGCTTTGGCTCAAAGAGGCATAGTCGCCGAGAACCCATGAATCTTCGTTAAAGAATTGCTCGGCAGACTTGACCATGGCAGGCAAAACCCTAGTCATGTAAGTCTCTTTTTGTGTAGAGAAAATCAATGGGTTCTTTTTAAAGACCTACCGCTTTTTGCGGCGAAAAAGTAGATGGCTCTGTACTCCACCCATACTGGAAAAAGACACGGGCCTTAAACCGGTTACGTCCGAATGTATGATCGAATTAGCCGTATCTTCCCATACCATGGAAGCAATGTCCCTTTGGGAAACTTCACGCCTGCGCTGATCTACCAAATCCGCATCATAGGGAATGCTGGTAATGATTCTCCGTTTGGATAAAATTTGGGGTTAACGCTGCCTCAACCGATTCTTTTTGTGCTGCACTGATATTGGCAACTTCGGATTCGGATAAATTTGACATCAGCCAGCTACGCATGAATTCAGGATCAAAACGTTCTTTGTCAAACATCATCAGATAGGCTTTTAATGCGTTATATCCTTTGATGCCGTCTGAGACCTCTGGTTGTCCGTAACAATTCGTCAATTCTGTAACTGATTAAAGGGCATAACATTGTCTTCGAGAATTCTTTTGATAAGAGCGATTCTCCGACATCTTTCATTTGATTGCCCTGATATAGGCCCTCATTCTATAACTCAGAGGAGGAGGATAAATCAGGAAGCTCTTTGGTTTTCGTCGTGTCTCTGACTTGTTCGGCAAAAAGTAACAGCTTTCAACAGATCAGGCGTGTTTTTCAGACGGCCTTATCTTTTTCTCTAATTGAATGGCTTTGTTTTTGACTTGTTCCAAATATGAACCATTATTGGAATAACTGTTCAGCATCAGAGTGAGACAACCGATAACTACGATTGCGGCAGCAGCCACACTCAGCCAATACTGCATCTGGTTTCTGACAAACTATGATTTATTCTCACCCGCAAGTCCGGCTTCGTTGAATATAACATCGGCAAAAGTTTATTTAAGAAGCTGGCTATACGTGTTACTTGTTTTGGTTTCTGAATCTAAATATGGACAGACGGAAATCATCTTGTAAACCGTCTCAATACCGGATTGAAACCTTCACCTTCTTGTGTTGCGCTGAGAAGTAAACACCACGCCATACAATGGAATCTTCAAATTTTTGAAGATTTGATAATTCTTTTAAAAGAGATAAAACAGCATGGTTTAAGCGTTCAAACTCTTCAGGGAATGCAAATGCCGCCTTGTCTTCGGAGGACTCCAGTTCGTTAACTGTTCCAAGCATTGATATACGGAGTTTATCCACAACCTCGGAAAAGCAAATTGAGGCGGTGGCAATCGGAGTTTCTACCTTCGTTGGAAGCTAAAGAAATGCCAAAATACTGTTTGCTTTGCTCTTTCAGTTAAATGTTTAAAGAACGGATTGAACCCGTGGAGCAAGTCCAATTTGGTTACCATGAGGTACAGTGGGAAATCGATACCCAACTTGGTGCGAATTTCATGGATACGTTTACGCAGCTCCACAGCTATTTCGGCGATATTGGTTGTGCCGTTCAATAAGTCGTCAACACCTCACGGTAACTAATGCTCCGTTTATCGGTTGTTTTGGGACGGTATCGTTTAAAAAGCGATACGAATTCTTCCAATCTTCCGAATCTTTATTGCTATGTTCATCGTGAATAGACAAGCGTCCGGCAGTATCCAAGCAATACTGCTTCGTCTGATAAAAACCAGTCACAGTCCCGTGTCCCAGCCAAACCGCTTAAGGACGAACCTAAAGTACTTTCCAGCGGAAAATTCAAACCCGATTGTTTCAACGCCGTGGTTTTGCCAGAACCCGCAGCTCCCAAAACTACATACCACGGCATCTGATAAAGATACTGCCCACTGTTGAATCTGGCTAAAAATCTATTTTCAGATTTAGAGAACCTGGCGTTTTTCAATACACGGTCAATTTCTGCAAATTGACGGCTCATCGAACTAATATCAGCAGAATCTTTTCAAAAATAGGTTCTTGCGCGGCTTTAATTTCTCGTAACAAAGCAGCGTTCCGTCTGGATTCACGATAGTGACGGAATACAATTTTAGCCACACAGAAGGCTAATAATGCTAAACATATGATTGCTCTTATGCCTTTTTCCAACTCAAGGACGGGCATCTCAATAGCAAATCAGAGGGCCGATAAACCATATTAAGGCAATCGGTCCTAATATACCCAGAATGACCCATAAAGAACGAGAACCTAAAAATATAAAATCTTTTTCATGTTCGTTTTTCCATTTAGAATTTAATATACAGTCGCGGTCAGTTATACATACATATGTATCTACCGGCTATTCGATCAGTTATCTTGATTTTGAGTTGGGGCAGCGTCTTCCGGAACAATGGTTTCTCTTCCCAATTTCGGACCATTTGTATCCGTTGCAAACAATGTTATTTCAACTCTACGGTTTTTAGCTTTTATTTTCAGGGGAGTCGTTAGGCGCAACAGGATTGGTCGAACCGCGGCCTTCTGAGCGGATACGATTAGCTCCATTCCTCATATAACTTAACAAGATTTCTTTGACTGCATCTGCTCGCCCTTGAGACAAATGCCAATTTGACGGATATTCCAAACTCTGGATAGGCGTATTATCCGTATAACCTGTTACAACAACTTGTCCGTCAACACTGTTTAAAGCCTGCCCAACTGCGGCCAATACCGGATAGTATTGATCTTGAATGGACGTAGACCCCGATTCAAACAAACCATCGCCCAAAATGGTAACGGTACTGCGATCTGGATCATCTTTGACTGAAACCAGTTTTCAGTGCGATTTCATTTTTCAAGAAGCGGCCGAAGGCGGGTAAAAGTTGTTGGTTTTTATGTTTTGGCGTTACGACTGGAAGTCGAAGGCTATTTACTGAGTACTGGCCGTGTCAAATTTGCTTCCTAACGACCATTGCATGGAGAAATATGCAACGCTCGAGTATAACGCCGCCCAGTACGCCGACAACCCACAATGGAATAGTTAAATGTTGTTTTCTTTGTACAATATTTTTGACTACTGGGTCGCTTCCCAATAAAAGACGCCATTTGATCCGGTCTTTTTGAATGAATAATTGCTAACAAATCTCTTTTTATCTTATCAACTTCTAATTCTCCACTAGTCAGAACCTGATATTTGCCTTTTATACCTGAATTGTAAACACCAAATACATAAATTCAATTAAATCAATGTTTTTATTCACATCCTGCTTTAGAGTATTCAAAAATTTCAAAAACGTTCACCACCCACGTCTCATCATAGAAAGACACTAACAAGCTATTTTTAGCCCATGTTCATCGCTCAACCAGCCCTTACCGCTGACTCATCTACAAACGTACATAAGCAATATTTAGCGGCCTGTATCGCATCATATTTTTGCCCGTCAAGCTCTTCCCATCAAACCGATTAATCAGCAATGAAAATTTGTTGATTAATCCATCGGAAAGAGCTGGCTGGTAGTATGCTTCATTGCATTCACCAAAAATAAAAACGGACTTCACGTTTCGATTAAAGGGTTCATAGCCCCCGTTGCTCCATAAATAGACGGTTCTGGTTACTCATATAAAAGATTTCCCACTCAATTAATTTAAAGATTTAATTGCCCAAAATTCAATGTCAAACTCGGAAAAACTACCTGCCAGATGGAAAGCCATTCCTGACGAAGTATCAAACATATCCCATAATTCGTTCTTTTTATCTGACTCAAAATAACATACCCGCTGTGGTAAGGCAATTCACGTGGCGCAACCGACAAGCGCATGAACTTCTAATACCAGGTAGATGATAAGCAACTACCTCTTTTACTTTTCTACTGTACCAATCTTCACTATACTCAGAATTCTCTGAGCGTAACACATCATTAGGTATGTCTGCTTTAACTGCCAGTACGAAGGATGCTTTATCTAAAGAGATTGGTCAGGCGTTTGCGCTACACATAGTGAATCATCTCGCATATATCAGAGGAATTCTAATAGCTCTTTGTTCTAGTACAATGAAAGCGATTTGCAAAATTAATAAATAACTGAGCTGAAACACAAGGCTAAATCATTGTGCATATAAATGGGCATGTCGTTGAATTTTACGAGAGAGGTAGGAACGTCATTAAATCTGCACATAATTTAGATAAATTCACAAATAACGTTTCAGGGGTGCGTTTGTCTTGCGCCTTCTGTTCATGCGACAAATAAGCCAAATAACGATTAATCGTTTGCAACATCATAAAATCTAACAACTTCCTCGAGACCACCGTCTTCGGATCATTTACAGCGTTAGCTGAGCTATTACTTCTCTAACAATAAGCCCATAACTCTCTGAAAATACTAGGGCAGCGTGGGTGATGTTGCTGCTGAGCTTCCCAGAATGGGGATATAAATCATCTAATGTAATTTCAGAATCAATAGAACATGAACGAATTACAGCGATTGGAAGAGAAGTCTGTCCTTGGCCGGTATCCGAGTTTCTAAATACCAACTCGGATTAAAATCTGCTAATGTGACTGGCGTGGTTCCAGTTTCGATGTGGTTATATATATCCGATACTGATTTTTCCGATGTTTTAAAGCGATGTGGCCAACTGCCTTTTGTATTTTCCGAAAAGCCAAGTTCATTATTCACGGATGGAGAGGGAGTGCGAGGGCTGAACATAAACACTGATGTCTTTAGTATTCCCAGAGGAGGAATTTTGGCACTAACGCCTCAATTGTTTTGCTAGTAAAAGATGGAACCGTCAAGGAAAGACTCCTTCTGCGCATTAATACCAACTAACTCCTTGTTTTAAAGCCACTGAGTATCTAATTCCTAGGCTGTAAACCCCCAGCGAGACCCTTCTCGTAAAATTGAAAAGCTGCCGCAATCCTGATTCAATATAACGGTCAAATTGTTGAAAATGTTGTGGAGGTGATCAAAAATTAGCTCAGACCACACTACACTTAGGTTCGAGTGGCCCATAATTGCTTTACTCTTGCAATTGTTGTGCTGATCATTGTAACAGCTTCATAATCGTCTTTCAACAGTCTCACTAAATACATGCTCCGAGTCATTCTTTTCTCCACTTAGCTCTCCCTCTGAGCATAATATATCCTCTGGGGTGACGTTCTTTGTAATTTACGCAAATTTCTCTTTTCATATCGAGTTTGCAAATCTGGCTGAGATTACTTGCCTCAACACTTAAAATAGAATGCTGTTTGCAAATTTGATACCAGCGTTTTCTGGTTTTAATAATGACTAACCTCCATTGGCTGTTATCCAAAGTTGGATAACCAGCGGCTACTCCTGATATACTTTCAGATGGGAATCTAGCTCTGACAGAGCCAATGCTACCTGTATCAGGGTGAAAATGTATTGATCGTGTCTGTATTGAGCTTACTCACCTATTTTTCTTTTTGCTTGTTCAGTTAACTCAAGATAATTAAAATTGTTTAAATTCACTATCAGTAGCCAGTTGATACAAATCCAAACGTGTTGAGAAGGCCTCCCTGCATCATCGAGTTCGATTCGGGAGAAACAATTATCTGAGACATTGATTTTATCCCCCGCTACCATCTGATTCTTTAGGAGGTTTTATTTGATGAACACCCAAGTACCGATACAGATAATATGTACCGATGGGAATTAAAATTCTTCTGAGATATTCATTGTTCAAACACCATTTTTCGATTAATTAAGTAAATTAAATTAATATTAATCACAAAACTAAATAAAAACTAGTTTCGCGGCGGGTATTTCAGAAATTTACACACAAACAGACGATGCAGGTGAAACTAAATCCAATTTATCTTGTCGAATATTCGCATGCTGCATGGCTGTATGTAAGACCAATATATTTGCAAAATGTTCCGAGAATCATGTATTACCAACTCATCTATTCTCATCAATATACTGAGATCTCAGAGAATTTTTAATTTTTATTTAGGGGATGCATCACAAATGGCCTTTTCAAAAACCGCCACGCAAAAGACTCCGCCTTCGCATCGTCTGCATCCTCCCGGAGCTTCTGCTTCCTCCCCACTCCGCCTACCCGCCTCAGGCCCCTCCCATCCCTTTCCCTCACCTGACCGACCTCGGCAAGGCCAAATCCGTCGCCCGCGACGTCCTCATCAACAAAAACCCGCCTTCGTCTTCGACGCCAGCTACGCCCCAAAAAGCTCTCGACGACGAACTCGCCGACCCCTAAAGAGAATCCCCGCCAGCTACTGCAAAAAGGCATCCTCCCATACCGCCGCGAAGCCTACGCAGCGCTTTCACCCATTCCTCCTCCGTCAAAATCCACACTACATCATCCGAACCCGGCGACATGTTCCATATGAGACAACAAGTACAAAGGCCGACTCATGCCCGCATGTAAGGCTGCCGTCCTCGCCGGCCTGCCGTCAACCCCATCCTCGGCATCAAAGGTACTGGCCGACGAAACCGTTCTGCCTTCTCGGCATCCTCCCCTCGTTTGGAACCGCAGCTACTTCTCCGACCAGCCCGGCACCGGTTGGCTCGGCGCAACGGTGAGCATGCCCGGATGCCGACGCATCGTACGCTCGGCCGATGGGATGACCTACATCGACGAACAGGGACGATGCCTGCCGCTGCCTAACCTCGACGACGGGGGACCCAGTGCTCAATGAGGCCGAAATGCTCTGGTTCGCCCGCGACGGCGCATTATTTCGTCCTGCACTCGACGGCTCCCTCTCGTTGCGCTTCGTGCCGGCTTCGGTGTCGACGATGACCCTGAAGGGCGGACTGCCCGCTGTTCGTTTGGCCGCAATCGAGACGGCAACGGCAACTATCAGCGTTGGCTGTACCATCCGCCACCGGTCTGCCGCAGTTTGTCGTTGATAGCGGCGGCGCGGTGTTCCACCTGCAGATTCAGCAGCGTCGCCTGCGCCGCCGAACCGATGATGCGGCTGACCCGCGGTGTCGCTGCTTGACGCTCTGCCGCCCTTCGGTTCGACGCCGCCGCGCGTCCGGGAGTACTGGTGCGCTACAGATGTTCCGCCACCGGCGACTTGCTGCGTGTTCGGCCGCGACGGCAGCCTGTCCCGTTCAGCTACTACCGCAACCACATCATGCTCCCAGTACCGGCGCAGCCGGACTGGTCTCTTCCTACGGTACGACCGCTACGATGCCGAAGGGCGGGTACTGCTCAACACCGTATCCGACGGCCGGCAATGGCGCTTCGACTATCACGACGACGCCATACCGACGCGACCGGCGTACTCAGCCGCACCGAGCGCTACCGCTTCGACGGCAACAGCGAACTGACCGAGCCGCACCGCCGACGGCTCCGAAAGCCTCGATGGAACGCGACCGCCTCGGCCGCCTGACCGCTTATGCCGACGCACTCGGCCGCACCACCTACTATCAGTACAGCCGCGAAGGCCAGCTCACCGACATCACCCGCCCCGACGGCGTCACCCTCCACCGCGAATACGACGACGACTACCGGCTCATCATCGCTTCCGACGCTGAGGGCAATACCGACAACTACGGCTACGGCGACACCGGCAACCTGATCCGCCACACCCGATACCGTCGGCGGCGTCACCCACGTTTTCAGCTATCTCGGCAACGGCCTGCTCGAAACCGTGCCGACCCCGAAGGACATACCGTTTCCTACCGCTTACGGCACATGGACAACCTGCCGAAGCCGTAACCGACTGCTCCGGTTACGAAACCCGCTTCGAAATACAGCGAGACGGCCTGCCGCTGCGCATCACCGATGCCGAAGGCGGCCGCACCGAGCATCTCGTACGACGCCGCACTGCGGCGGTGGCGGCCGTTACGCCGACGGCAGCAATGAAGCCCTTCGCCTACGACGCCGCCAGCCGCCTCGTGCGCCACACCGATGCCGCAGCGCCACCGGCTACGAATACGGCCCGGACGGCCTGCCGCTGCAACGTGCCAACGCGCTCGGACACACCTTCCGCTTCCGCTACGACGCCGCCCGCCGCCTGGTACGCCTGACCAGCGAAAACGGTGCGCACTACCGTTTCACCTACGGCCTGCTCGACGAACTTGCCGCCGAATGCGGTTTCGACGGCCGAACTGACCGGCTACCGCTACAACGCCGTCGGCGAGCTGACCGAACAGCTCAGAATACGGCCGGGTGGAGGAAGAGCGGGTGGCGGCGCTGTTCGCGCAGGACGGCGGAGAAAATTCGAACGGCCCCGCCCCGCTCACGTACCGCCGCGCTGACCGCGACAGCCTGGGACGTGACCCGCAGCCTGCTGCGGCAGGACGGCAACGAATGGAGAGCCCGTTTCGGCTACGATGCCGAAGGCCCGCCTCGTGCGTGCCGCCGACGCAAACGGCATCACCTGCTTCGATTCACAGACGTACTCGGCCGCATCATTCAGGAAGCGCTTTTCCGGCCACCGCCCCGAAGCCGACCGGGACGAAGCACTGCCTGAAAGCCGACTGGCAGAACCCCGACCGACCTCATCCTGCTGCACGAGTTCCGCAACGTGCCGCTACCGCTACGACGAGCAGCAGCATACGCGTCCGAGTGCTGCTGGCGCGGCGGCCTGAGACCTCTACTACGGCGGCGGACCTGCACCGGATCGCGCTGGCGGCGAAACCGTCACCGACATCGAGACGCGACCGGCTGCACCGCGAAAACCGGCCGCACCCAAGGCAGGCTGGCCAGCCGCTCACTCTCGACCCCTCGGCCGTCTGAAAAGCCAGCTGGCCGTCCCGGCGGGACCGTCCGAAAGCAAAGGCAAAGCCGCCGTAACCGCCGCGGTTAAAACGCAGCTACGGTTACGACCGTACCAGCCTGACCCAAAGCACCGACCGAGGACGGGAACGACACAGTTCGAATACGACAAACTCAGCAGGATTACCCGTGCGGGTGACGAACTATTCGCCTTCGATCCGGCGCACAACATCGTCTGACATGCAGCAAAGGCCGTCTGGCTGTGCCCGAAGGAATTTCGGCAGCGCGGACAAAGCACATACCGCCACCGTCAAGACAACCGCATCAAAAACCTACGGCGGGGCCGAATACTGCTACGGCACGCTTCGGCAACCTCACCTTCATAGAGCCTGCCCGACAGCGCAGCCGCACCCTGAGCTACGACCTCAAAAGACCGCCTCGTGCTGGCGAAATCTGGCGGGAGGCGGCAGAAATCTGGCGCTACAGGCACGGCGCGCTCGACCGCAGGATTGCCAGAACAGGTTGAAGTCGGCGAAGAGCACCGCCCGCCGCCGACAGAAGGACCGTCTGAAAAGCCGTCCCGGCGCACGCATCGAATTCGTTTGGGACGGCAGCCATCTGCTGGAAATTCACCCGCACGGAAGCTATACCTACGTGCTCTACCGACCAGGATTCTTATGAACCGCTGGCGCAGATTTTGCGAATGGGAGGACGAAGCCGGGCGGAACCCGACGACGGGTCAGCTACTTCCACTGCGACCAGATCGGCCTGCACGGGAGATGACCGACGGCGAGGAGGCTGCTGTGGTTCGGTAACTTTGGCGGCTGCTGGGGCAAACTCACGGAAACCAATATGCCAATGCGCTGTGCGTTCCGGTTGCAGAACCAGTATTGCGACAGGGGAGACGGGGCTGCATTACAACTTCTTCAGGGTACTGACCCGCATTCAGGACGGTTTTGTTACGCAGGACCGATCGGGTTGGAAGGCAGGAGAATCTTTATGCTTTTGCACCGGATGCTCAGGCATGGATTGACCCGTTAGGTCTTAAAGAATACATATGAGCAGGCTATAGAAAAAGCTGTGGATTGGTTAACTAAACGTGGTTTTTAAAAGCTGAAAAAGTTCGTTTGGAGTAAATTTGGAAGTATCGCTGGTAAACCAGTAGGAATGACAAACTGCTAATGGTAAATGCCATTTTAGAGTTGAATTTGTATGAGATCAGGGCACATATTGATGTTCAAGCAGGGAAAGAAAAAGGCCCATTTCCTCTTTGATGCTACGGAAAAACAGTTACAGGGTACAAAGAAGTTTGGGAGGTAATTATCAATATGTTTGATGATGAATTAAATGACTTTCTAGATGAAAATAATGTTCGATTTTTCGATTTTTGGACAAAGACATATTTAATAAATATGCAAAAATCAAAGATTATCCTTTCACTGGTTCTAAATTTCTTGGAGCAAAACTCAAAATTCATATTAGTAAATCATTTTCATGAACTACTAAATTCATTAGTGAAGTAGTAGTAATATCTTATCTAACCCAAATGAGAAGCCAATCTAATATCATTTTATAGGAAATGATTTTTCAAGATGGATACATGCATTGATTTTTCAATAAAAAGATTTAGAAATTTAATTTACACTTCGTAATGGAATATCCGGGAGAAAATTATCTATTTGGATTAAAATCAGGAATAGTGTATTTGTATTTATGATGTTCTGGTTTTGAGTTTTCAGGACCGAGGTATCGCTAAAACATATTGAACAAGTATAGGTTAGGTCGAAACTAACATCCTAAGCATAGCCGCAGCCTGTATGTAGGTGTGTGCCTAAAAGGCATGCACGATTTCTTATTTTCAACAGTCTCCAAAAGGCGCGTCTGAAAAACCTTGGGACGGCGTAACAAGCAGGACAGTCAGCAGCTGACCGTAAAGAAACAGAATGCGCATAGCTGCGTCACCTCGATAGTAGTCCTCTTTCGAGTTCAGGTGGTCGTTTCCTCAGGTTCTTCATATTAGAATTCATCAGGAAGTTCATTATGAAAATTAAATAATTATGCTAAAAGTATTATGGTTTGATATTATCAGGTTTATTCTCTGTCTAAGAAGAAATCAAATTTGACGATATTTGATTTTAAAATTTCCGTCAAAGAAAATCGGAATAATAAAACAAAATTCGGCTCACAGGCCTGTTGGGCAGCAGTGCAATGGGAGATATCGGATATAAAACAAATATCCACAATGATGAGTTAAACATAATTTTATTTCAGAAACTGGCGGGTTCCAAATATTCAGAGTCGATTGGATAAAAGGGTTACCGTCGAAAAAGATCTATTATTTGACTGGTTCTAAGAGAAAATCATATGGGAAAGCAAGCCAGCAAACATATAATAAAAGGCATTATGATAAGATAAAGGACAATTTTACATTTCCTGCCCTCCTTCCTGCTTTAGAGGCATATGTTTTCAGAAAGTTGAAGTCGGCGAAGAACACCGCCCCGCCACCGCGCAGAGAAAGGCCGTCCCAAAAGCATGCAGCAGCCGCATCAGATTCGTTTGGGTAGCGACCGCCTGCTGCAGAAATTCAGCACGGAAAGCTATACCTACGTCTATAAGGTTTTATTCAAAAGTATTGGGTGCAGTATTTTAATTTCATGTCATATATCCTCCTATAATGGCTACTTATTTGCTACGGGTGAAAATAGATAACAAAAACTATGCTGTACTTGTTGCAAACAATTTTAGATGGGGAGTTGAAAATAGGTAATGTTTAGCTTTTAGGGCCATTGTAACAGATTGAGCGTATGTGGTGAGTAGTATTCGCTGGTTTGAAAAACCCTTTGACTGATTATGGATGACTTTATATAACCGAGATATTAAATATTCTTCACAAATGAAGATCTACATTTTGGTTGGGTTAATTCGTGCAGATGCAAACCCATCATGATCTTTTGTAATCTAGGGAGAAATTAGTGGTACGAAATAATCCGATAGCTTTTAATTCCTAATAAGACGTAAACTCAAAATTTACATATATTTTTGTAAGTAAGCAGTTATATTTATGATACAGTAGATTTTGAAAGTAGCGAGTAGAAATCACTGTAAAAATTCATTGGACAGGAACGGTTGCCGCTGCAACTCACTAACGTTAAAGGCCGTCTGAAAACCGTGTCCGACAGCAGCCTTATACCCTATGAGGGTTGGTTACTCAGAACCTATTTAACCTATTTTTAAGTCACTAAGGGAGAAATGTTTTGGGGGCTAGAGACTATTTTTGCCATATTGGTTCTTCTTTAGAAGAAGCGTTTGATATTATTTTCTTTAAAAAGTTTTCAAACTCTTTTCTGGAATAAAATAATCGGCAATAGTCTGCATAAGCTCTTAATCCTATGCTTGATGGTAGTATTCAAAAACATGCAACTGTCTCTATAACTACAGCTTGTGTGGCTCCTGCTGCAGGACTGGAGGTTTTGCGGGAGTACCCGGCCGTTTAGAAGGTCTGCCAGTCGAAATCTGGCGGAGGGCGGAGACTGAGATAATCAAATAACGCTAATATAATATATGTATCATTGATATGAGACTAATTCTAGGTCCTACGCAAAACTTGTTCTGATAGAAGATGAAATATGTAAGGTCTGATATTCCTAAAACAATTGTGACTTTATTTGTTAGAAAATGTGTGAATTTCAGCTAAGAAAATTATTCCTCTTAGCGATATGTCTAATGTCTAGATGGAAAAATCAAAATTGGTAGTAGAGTTTTATATGAAAGAGCGGACTCGTGATCTGAATGTTAGAGGCTTCATATCAGTCGCCAAAGAGATTTGTGGCTGCGTTCCAGATATAAAGAGAAAGATATAAATATTTGTAGCTATCACTCCTTGATTCTGATTTTCTGCGAATATTTGCTCACGTGATGAACAACAAGATAGTTGCATGAGTTGTTTACTTTCTACTCTATATGAAATACAGGATAATATTGTTATGTGAGAAGAAATTTTATAAATTTATTAAAGAACTGTCCTAAACCACCATTTTACATTATTGCCTTTATATTGGTTCTAAAATTTCTTTAGAGCAAGCTCGAGGTCATATCAAAAATCATTTCATGAGTTAACAGAAATTTCTTGTGTGAATCTCAACTCGGAAGGCCGTCTGAAAACATTCACGGGGCGCGGAAACCTCGATCCCGCTTTTAAAACGGGGACGATTCTGGCACAACCGCAAATATTTCAGACAGCCTGTCCGAACTTTCCAACCCCGTATTGTTATACCATATTCCACTAATCCGCCGCCGAGCAAACCGCATCGTAGCCTTTCAAAACCGCCCGCGAGCTCCGCTACATCTCTGCATCTCCAGACTTCTGCTTCCTCCTCCGCCTACCCGCCTCAGGCCCCTCCATCCCTTTCCCTCACCACCGACCTCGTGAGCCAAATCCGTCGCCCGCGACGTCCTCATCAACAAAACCGCCTTCGTCTTCTGACGCCAGCGCTACGCCCAAAAACTTTCGACGACAGTCGCCGCTTCCCTAAAATCCCGCCGGCGGCCTAACAAGGCATCCTCTCGTATACCGCCGGCGAAGCCTGCGGCCTTTCTCACCCATTCCTCACTGCAAATCCAATCCATATACTACATCATCCAGACGGCGACATGTTCCATATGAACAACAAGTACAAAGGCCGACTCAAAAAAAAATACGCATGTAGGCTGCCGTCCTCGCCGGCCTGCCGTCAACCCATCCTCGGCATCAGGTACTGGCCGACGAAACCGATTTCGCCTTCTCCGGCATCTCCCCCTCGTTTGGAACCGCAGCTACCTTCTCGACCAGCCCGGCACCAGTTGGCTCGGCAACGGTTGGATGTGCCGGATACCGACGCATCGTATCGGCCGATGGGATGACCTACATCGACGAACGAGGACGATGCCTGCCGCTGCCTAACCTCGACGACGGGGACCAGTGCTCAATGAGGCCAATGCTCTGGTTCGCCCGCGACGGCGCGATATTCGTCACCCTGCCTCGGCTCCCTGGGTGCGCTTCGTGCCGGCTTCGGTGTCCGACGATGACCTGAAGGGGCGGACTGCCCGCTGTTCGTTTTGTACCAATCGAAGACAACGCTTTCGGCGACGGCTGGCACCATCCCGCCACCGAATGCCTACCACAGTTTGTCGTTGATGGCGACGGCCGGGTATTTTCCACCTGCAATTCGGCAACGTCGCCTCCGCCGCCGAACCTAAAGGCGATGCGGCGGCCGCAGTGTCGCTGCGGCAACTCTGCGCCTTCGGTTCGACGCCGCCCGCGCGGCAGGGCACTGGTGCGCTACGAATATTCCGCCACCGGCGGCTTGCTGCGCGTGTTCGGCCGCGACGGCAACCTGTCCCATTCGCACCTGCCGCAGCCATCGTAGCAATCGCCACCGACGCGGCCGGACTGGTCTCACCGGTACGACCGCGCCACGATGTTCCGAAGGGCGGTACTGCTCAACACCGTATCCGACGGCCGGCAGTAGCGCGCCCGACTATCACGACGGCCATACCGACGTGACCGACGTCGGCGCACCGGAAAGCGCACCGCTTCGACGGCAACAACGAACGACCGGCACACCTTTGCCGACGGCTCGAAACCTCGATGGAACGCGACCGCCTCGACGCCTGATGACCCGCTTATACCATTGCACTCGAGCCGCACCACCTACTATCGTTGCAACCCGACTGGCTCACCGACGTCACCCGCCCGACGGCGTCACCCTCCACCGCGAATACGACGACGACTACCGGCTCATCATCGCTTCGACGCTGAGGGCAATACAAACAACTACGGCCGACGACACCGGCAACCTGATCCGCCACACCGATACCGTCGGCGGCGTCACCCGTTTCCGGCTATCGGCAACGGCCTGCTCGAAGCCGTGACCGACCCCGAAGGACGCGTTTCTACCTTTACGGCACGGACAACCTGCCCGAAGCCGTAACCGACTGCTCCGGTTGCGAAACCCGCCCGAATACAGCGGAACGGCCTGCGCGCATCACCGATGCCGAAGGCGGCCGCACCGCTCTGTTACGGCCGCACTGCGGCCGGTGGCGGCGAATTACGCCGACGGCGGCAATGAAACCTTCGCCTACGACGCCGCCGGCCGCCCTCTGCACCACTGATCTCGCGGGGCACGCCACCGGCTGCAGGCCGGCCCGGACGGCCTGCCGCTGCAGCAACCTTAACACTCGGACACACCTTCCGCTACCGCTACGACGCCGCCCGCCGCCTGGTACGCCTGACCAACGAAAACGGTGCACTACCGTTTCACTGCAACCTGCTCGACGAACTTGCCGCCAAATGCGGTTTCGACGGCAAGCCTGACCGACTACCCGCTGCGCCGTCGGCGACAACTCGACCACGCGGGTGAGGAAGAGCGGGTGGCGGCACGCTGTTCGCGCGGGACGGCGAAGAGAAATTTCAGACGGCCCGCCCGCCTGCGCGACCGCGACAGCCTGGGACGCTGACCCGCAGCCTCTGCTGCGGCAGGACAACGAATGGGAAGAACCCGTTTCGCTACGATGCCGAAGGCCGCCTCGTGCGTGCCGCCGACGCAAACGCTCACCTGCTTCGACTACGACGTACTCGGCCGCATCATTCAGGGCTTTCGGCCGCACCGCGAAGCCGACCGGGACAGCTTTGCGCAAACCGACTGGCAGGGCCCGACCACGACCTCATCCTGCTGCCACAAGTTCCGCAACGTGCGCTACCTGCCGGCAACGGCAACCGCCGTACCTGCGGTCAGAGCTGCCTGGCGGCGACGCAAGGCTACTCTACTACGGCAGCGTACCTGCACCGGATCGCCTTTGACGGCGAAACCGTCACCGACATCGAACGCGACCGGCTGCACCGCGAAACCAGCCGCACCCAAAGGCAGGCTGGCCAGCCGCTACACTCTCAACCCCTCGGCCGTCTGAAAAGCCAGCTGGCCGTCCCGGCGCAGGGGACAAATCCAGCAAAACCAAAGCCGCCGTAACCGCCATGATGGCAGCTACGGTTACGACCGTACCGGTAACTGACTAAACGCCGGAAACCCGAGGACGGGAACGACGCGAGTTCGAATACGACAAACTCGCGGGATTACCCGTGCGGGTGACGAATATTCGCCTTCGATCGGCGCATATCGACACTGCCCACTACAAGGCCGTCCTGGCGCCTCCGAAGGAATTTCGGCGGCAGGCGTACGTAACTGA